>Ga0265298_10001148_pt1 | contig 38981 bp, 63 predicted proteins | sample AusTroGonzalo_MG_3_FD_193486 | JGI IMG/M metagenome (GOLD analysis project Ga0265298, IMG submission 193486) | Bovine rumen microbial communities from tropical cattle in Woodstock, Queensland, Australia - Gonzalo_01 | ecosystem: Host-associated > Mammals > Digestive system > Stomach > Rumen ...
ACGGTTTGTGTAGTAATCCTTAAATGGACCGTCGTCTATGTCGAACCTTATCTGGAGAACATTTCCCCATGAGTAAGTAACCTCTGCGGCGTCTATGATCCTGACCTTGTAATTCCCTACCGGCAGTTTGTCGCCGCCCTCTGTTGCCTTGGCTTCGTAGCCCTTAAATGCTTCCATTCTTACCTCCGTACATCTCTATTGCTGTAAGCACGTTGTCTATCATTAATTTGACGTACATTTCCTTGGACCTCATTTCCTCGTTCCAATAAGCACTATCTCTGTCCTCTCCGTTAACACGCTGAAATGCCTCGTCAGCAGATTTCTGAGCGTATTTGATGTGCGTGACCATATCGTCAAGAGCATCGAGAAAACTCTCTGCCTTTTCATGCCACGCTTCCCAAAACTCTATAAACTCCATATATGTCATAAGTTATTCTCCTTATACTTATCCTTGGCGGCCTGAACTTTCAGCAGATCGCCCCTCGAAATAATCTTTCCGTTTTTGTCACGGAGATACCATTGCCCTGTTACCATGTTCCTACTGACCGTGTACATGGCCTCGCCGCCACGCCAATAGGTTTCATATGTCTTTTCATTTGCCGGTGTTTCCAATGCCGTAGTACCCCCTTATTGCTGTATCGACAGCCTTGAGATCGTTGTCCATTTCCTCCGGAAACATCTCCATAGGAGACTTTGCCGGGGTGTGTCCGTTGGACTGAGTAATGAACTTATGCTCTTTCCCATCTGTTTCTGTAATGAGGACTATTGAGAACAGCCCCTCTATCGTCAACTGATTGTCGAGCATGCGGCCTATGGTCTTGGCCTTAACGTCTCCGATATCGTCTACCTCTGTATGATGCAAAAGATAGACTATACAATCGTCAGGCATGCTATCACGGATCACTCTTAACAATCGTTCAAAATTGACCGCTATGTCCGTGAACTTGTCGTATCCTTTTTCCTTGGCTCTTGTGAACATTTCAAATGCCATGAGATACTGACTGTCGTCTATGACATAAACTTTGTACTGCTTATCTTTCATGGCCCGATAGATCGCATTGTAGTTCGGTGTTTTCACAACGTCTAACTTGGTCTTAAACGGCAGAGGCTTATTCGCTACCGAACATACCAGAGCCTCTCCCGGCTTGAAATTCCTGAGGGAAGCCGTCTTGCCGCTTCCGCTCTTTCCTAAAACTAAAACTCCTATTCCCATTAAATCCTCCTATTCGTCGAGCAGTTCGAGTGGGCAATCGTAACCGACACCCTTTTCGATTGCGTACAACGTCTGTCTTGTTGCGGCACAATAACTTGCCGTGTTGTTTCTGTCGTAGAGGCAGAACGGACAGTATTTGCAACACACACGCCTCTCTGGAAAATTCACTACTGTTTGCAAAACGGCTCTTGTAAAACTTGTCACGCCGTTTGGAAACGCCTTGGCGAACTCCGTAGCGGCTCTCTGTCTATCGCTCATCTCCACCTCCTGAGTTCTTGGTCGAGAACATTTCGCTGATACTCTCTGGCTTCAATGTCTATCAGGCTTTCGGTTTCATACGCCTCAGGGCAGTACGCTATAGCCGATTCCCGATAATCATAGGTCTCTTCATTGTCCCGGTCCTCGAAACACCATACGCACCCAAGGACCTCGCCCATATTGTCGGAATAGAGCCGATCTCTCGGTTCCAGAGCCTCTCCGCAAATGGGACATCTGCAATTAGCCATTGTTTCTCCTTGCTATCAAGCCTATCGGCGTAGGTGTGAGCCACCCTGTTCGGCTCACCTTACGCCTTTTCGGAGATAATAGGTCATCGCAGAGGTATATGGTATGGTCGTCCATGAGAGTTGCGACACCTCCGCTCGCTATCCGTGGGAAATGCATAACCCACGCCGATAGACTTGATTATTATTTGATTTTTGGTATAATAGGAGTATCGAGTTTGCCAACCGATATCCTATTGAGTGGTTAAGTCTTACCGGGACTTAATCACTTTTCTTTTTTCTGGCCTCACGTCTTTTCTGCCGTTTCAGTTTCCAGAGTTTCTTCCTTAAATCCCTCTTTAAATAGACTGATTTAGAGCGATCAATCGCACTCTGGAGAGCCTTGATTTTCAGATCAATATTCTCTTCCATACAGCACCTCTGTAGCCTTATACGAATAGTAAGCCAGAAGCCGCATGGCCGACCCGAACACTATGTCAGAAGCCCCGAACATGCATATGGTTGAAACGACAGTTACTGTCTTAAGCAACGTTTTCATAGCACCTTTGCCCCCTCTTTTACCTTGCGAGTAATGTCTTTGACATCCCACCCATATGCCTCAAATAACAGGTTGACAGGAATCAGTTTCGTTCCGGGAACGTGGTATAATTCCAATTCATTCTGCCGGGCATATTCACGGCAATAGGCATACACGCTTGCGGCAGTCGTATGACTTACTTTGAAACGCTTCATAAGGTCTGAGGTCGTAACGTATGACTGTGTGTAGTACAGTTCGGCCAGATCGTAATTACTCGCTTTCAGTTTCGGCTGTCTCACCTTTGCCCTCCTTGATGTACTCATCAATTGCGTTCAGCACTCTCAGCCTCGCATTAGGAGTGATTATCCTCCCGTTCAGAAGCCCGTTGAGATACGGTCTTGACAGTCCCATGTAAGCCGCAAGAGCCTTGATTGTTATGCCGTTCAAATGCATCTTCTTAACGGCATCTCCCGTCCACTTAGGTATCAATTTCTCACCACCTTTGATTTAAACTCACCATTTACAAATGTTAGTTATTGAGTTACCATTTAGTTGTCAACATATGTTAGTTCTCAACAGTTGCCAATTGTTTGGTGTGTACTTATTATAATCGCACTATTGTGTGGTTGTCAATAAATAATACCGCCCATTTGGCAAGTTTGTTAGATTGCACAATTTACAGGCGGTAATTTTTATGTTTTATGACAGATTAAAAGAATTGTGTGATATCCGCAATACTACACCCACAACAGTTTGCCGAATGATCGGTGTTAACTCCACAACTGTATCTCATTGGAAGAATAGAGGTAGTACGCCAAACGCCCGGACGGTTCGGGCCTTGGCTGACTACTTTAACATGAGCATTGAGGAACTCTTGTACGGATCGGAAACAGAGCGTAATGACCCGCACAAATTACTCAAGGACCGTATTGACGGAATGACGCCGGAAGAGTTAGAGCGTTTCGAGAGTATGTTCAGGCTCATGTTCCCTGAGAAGTTCGAGGAGTAATTCCCATGCTTCCTCTTCGGTAAGCATGTCTATTTTCGACTTTAAGTATTCTTTCATGGTTACACCTCCTTGGTTGTCTATATTATACTTTAACAATTTTTGGTTGTTAATGGTAAAAAAGAAAACTGAGCCATTTTCGCTCATTATTAATTATGCCTATTTACAAAACGAATGAAAAGAATAAGGACGGCTTGACAAAGTACAAAGTCCGTCATAATTACACGGATGCACAGGGCAAGGCTCATAGTCTTACCCGTGTTGCCTATGGCATGCAAGCGGCCAAGGAATTAGAATGGGAGTTGGCACACAGCGTTCAAGAGCCTCTCGACACTAAAATAGCGACCGTTGATGATCTGTATCAATTCTGGCAACAGGTCGGAGAGGCTGAACTAAAGCCGTCCTCATATAGAAATAGGGAAACTTATTATAATAATTACATAAAAGAATACCTATCAACATATAGAGTGGACCGCCTCAATGCACAGGTACTCACTAAATGGAAAAACGAAATCAATAAAAGGGATTGCTCACTAACGACAAAGAAAAGGGCATTTTCATATTTAAGAGGATTATTGAACTTTGCGGTCCGTCAGGAATTGATAGAGTCTAACCCTATCAGCCGCATAGGCAACTTTAAAGACCCTCAGTACGTCAAACCTGAGATGGAGTATTACACCCCTGAAGAGTGGGCTATATATCGCTCTACGGCCCTCCAGATCGCACAGGAGAGGAATTACTTTGACTACTACGTTTTCTTCTGTATAGCCTATTATACGGGCCTCAGAAAAGGCGAGATTCAGGCTCTGAGGTGGAATAGGATCGCCGGGAATAAACTGTTAGTCAGAACCTCTATCTACCAGAAGAATAAAGGCGACGACAACGAGGGAACGCCAAAGAACCAGAGCAGTATCCGTGACGTCCTCATGCCGAACAACTTGATCCGGATACTCGACGAACACAGACGGCGACAGTCAGCCTATCATGGTTGGAACGAGGGTAAGTTCATTTGCGGTTTCGACAGATCGCTCCGTGACACGTCCATAGACAAGGCTAATAGAGCCATAGCGGAACGTGCGGGATTAAAACATATCCGTATCCATGACTTCCGTCACAGCCATGCAAGCGTTCTCATAAACGCCGGAATCAACCCTTTGGACGTGGCTCACCGCTTAGGCCATTCAACAGTAGAACAAACATTAAAAACCTATGCTCACCTGTTCCCGACGGAAGCAGAAAAGGCTCTTGCCGTCCTCGAAAAAATCTAATTCCGTACACGAATCGTACACGAATTTTGGGTGAAAAATTGTTGAACGTGAAAACGGGGCTTCAAAAAACCCAATAAATTAAGGCTTTTTTGAGGGTATTTGCAAATAAAATCATATTCTCAACGTACTTGTTATCCGCACCATGACAAAGAAAAACCCTTGAAAATCAAGGGTTTTTCGCTTTTTCAGACATCTCTGTACACGAATTGTACACGAATTAGACTACTTATTCTCATACAAACTGACTATTTTCTCCGCTTCTTTCCGAGAGTAACCCTTTCTAATAAGAGCGTTAATTCTGTTTGTACGTCTCGATCCGGTAATGGTTTTACCTTTTTCGTTCTTGTTTCCCTCAATACCTTTGAGAACTTGTCGGAACATTACTGCCTCATAAGGAGAATAGCCAGCGTTTACCAGTCTGTTAGTCGTGTTGAATGTGTCAGACATGTCCTTGTCCTGATATGCGGCCGTGTCCTTATTCCCCATGTACTGATAGTAGAACTGTAGAGCGGCTTGTTTCTCCTCAAACGTCGCTGTTCTGTAGACTTTCATTCTACTGAACTCGTCCTGTCCCGGAACTTGCAGTTCTCCGTTCTTCCATTCTTTGACAAAATTGGAGTTCTGCTTATCTGGGTCTTTTTTCAGTTCGACCGCCGCAAGGACCTGTTTTTCCTCATCGGAAGCACTATTCCAAAGGCTTGTCCTTGTACTCTGAGGAAGTTTGTCCCATTGATACGCATAGGTGTACATCTTAGCACTTTTTGCAGATGCAAGTGAGATTACGCCGTCTTCGATCGCTTTCTGAATTTCTTCGTCTGTCGCCGTTCCGTCAAATATTCTCTCTCTGAGATCAGCCTTTGCTTCTCGTTTGTCGGCGTCGTTAGGGCTACCCGGTTGAGAGTTCCAAGAAACGTTTTTCTCATATGCTTTAGCGACGTCCCTCTTGAACTTTGACGTTGTAATCATGTCAGGTGCTTTTGACATTCCGGCCAAATCCGTGACTGCGTTCTTAATAAAATGCTCCCAATCGACAGTTCCGTCATCCTGTTTGGCGTTCTTGTAATCTTCAACAACGTTGGAAATAGTGAATGGATAGAATATCTCTTTGATGAGATACTTGTCTACCTGACCTATCTGCTCTGGTATGCTGTCGGATGGATCACGAATATAGTTGCCGTAAAAATCCTCGTTTTTATACAGCCTATACAGGACATCAATGAAACCACTCGTTGCACTCGTCACACTCGACTTAGGGTTTGTGTAAAGATTGAACCAAGACTTAATATATCCCGGAGCGGCAAGTCTTTCTTTTTCGCCGTTCTTGTTATATCTTCCGGTCCAAGGTGCGAACATGTCTTTCCAATCTTTCGGGCGTTCTCCGCTCAGCAAAGTATGGATTATGCTTCCGACCACGCTTGTTACGAACAGCATGCCAACGGCAAATCCCGTGTTCTTTCCAAGAACTGCTTTCTGGTTTTTGCTCAACAATGCTTTGCCTACATTAGCCGTTTCCTCGACAATGCCCCGTCCCATATGTACGTTGCCGTACCACCATGTAGGGGAACGGAATATGATCTGCAATACCTGTTTCATAGTTCTGTTCCAATTTCGGTTGTCATAGTTCATGGCACCGAAAAGGTCATCCATTGTGTCGATATTGCTTCTGGCAAGTTCGGTGAGCGTCTTTTGGCCGCTAATCAAATCGTCCTGATATACACTCATATCGTGGGCCATCTGCTCCATAAAGAAGCCGACTTTTAACTGCGGAATAAAGTCTTCAAACAGAGGTTGGGTAATTGCATTACTCGCATTGCGAACAGCGTCTACGCCTCCTCGGAACAGGTTCGGAACAGAGTGAGAATCGGCAAGGTCTTTAAGAATCCTGTCAAAACTCCTATTTACTCTCTTCCCCATCTCTTCATAATTGCTCTGAGATAGTTTGCCGCCGCCTTTCCACCACAGTTCTGCCATAAGTTTGGCTTCCGGGTGCTTGTTCAGCCACTCTACATTTTTCGGGTCAGACAAGAATGTTTCCTCGTCCAACATGTAGTCTATCATTGTCTTGCCATCTCGCATCGTTTTGTTCATAGCAAGAGGATTAAGCATCCTACCGGCTCCGCTTATGTCCTTGTTATTCACAAGGTTCTGCAAGCCTATGTTGAACGACTCCTGAAAAGCAGTCATGAATGTCTGAATATAGTGGAACCCTGAGAAAGCAAGTTCAATCTGAGTTACGTTGTTTTTTGTGTTCGCCAAGGTATTTCCAATGGCTGTACTCCTTACGCCGTTAGCCATGACCCAATTGTGAAGCATGGCTCCGGCACCCTCTGTCGCAACGTATCTACCGATCTGTCCAAGACGCTTTATCTCCGTAGGATAGTAAACCTTGAACAAATTGTCGTCTACGTCCACATATCCCTCTGGAGTTGCCTGTGTCTGAGGGATAAACTTGATTGCTCCCATCTCTTTCAGTTTATTGAACATCTTGTGAGCGGTTATGTATTGTGTCTCAGCCGAGACTATATGCTCAAGCAGTTCAATAGGATTGAGAGTAAGAGGCGTCAATCCGGCGTTCATGCCCTCAACATAGGTGTCGTAAATTCTCTGTTTCCTAAAGAACGTATCCCCTACAAGGCCACGTTTCCTGTTCAGCGTTGAGTATGCGTCCCTCAGTTTTTTGCCTGACTCTTTCCATATCTGAGGGAGATAATTCTCTCTCATGGAAGCATCAGGATCGATTTCAAGCAGTCCCTCTGTGAGTGGCTCAATCGTTTTACGGATAAACTCGTCTATCTTCTGGAGTTCAGACGTTGCCTGAGGTCTGCCGTTCTGATAGTTATCAATGAACTCTCGGCACTCTGCCGTACTCATGTTGTCGAACTTTTCCTTGAGAGGCTCTATAGTTCTCTGCAACTGAGCAAGTGTCTTTTCTCGCTCACCTTTCATATCAAAGAACGTATCGATTTCCTGTTTTGTCCGCTTCCGAGTGGGATTGAACACCTTGTTAAAGCCATCTACGATCTCTTTAACGATAGTATTGGCGTTATCAATATGCCTTTGCATATCGACAAAGGTTTCATCAGGAATAGCGTAAGAGGCTATTATACCGTTCCGCTCGTTTTCTTTCCGACGTTTTTCAGAAGCAAGTTCTTTTTCAACTCTGTCCCATTGCTCAGGGTCTATCTCACTTGCCGAGGACTGTTTTGTCTTAGCCTTGTCTGCCTTTGGCGTAGCGTATTTGGCCTGTTCACCGCTAAGGTAGTAATGTGCGTTTTCGCCTCTGTGCCGGTTCAGCATCCCCCGTACTTTACGTTGGCCTAACACCGTGAACTCTTCGGCAGGCGTTCCCATTACATAGCCTGTAATCTCGTCATTATCACCATAGCCTACAAGGATCATGTCTGCGTCATCATACATCAGGTAGTCTGAGATACCTTGTAACTTCTCAACTGAACTTTTCAAGAAAAGATTATCATCTACCCTAAAGTATTTCGTCCCGCTTTTTTTGTCCTTGACTTCCATTGCGTTGTCCGGGATAGGGCCAAGATCACCGTCATATTCAAATGGCGGGGTTTCTCCGTAATACTTGTCTCCGGCGTCAAGGTTATACTCATTAACAGGGATAGTCTTTGACTTGTAATCTGGAGATACGCTGACGACGAGGTCGTTGTTAACGATAAAACGCTCCACATAGCCACCGGAAATGTAAACTACTTCTTCGGTGTATTCGTCGGTTTCTCCTATCGTACTCTTAACAAGATCATCGTACCGTTCACTACTTGGGGCCGGCCTCTTTTCCGCAATATCTCCCTTAGGTGTAGCCTTTGGCTTCTGTTCCTTAGGCTCGGCCTTAATCGACTCTTCAAAATTAACTTGGCCCTCAAGCGGCTCTTTGGCAAGACGTTCAGTTTCAATATCGTTAAGGATAGAACGAGCCGTATCCATGGTCATGCCATACTTTTTCTCGAACTCCCACTCACCCTGATCAATTTCATCGGCTTCGAGTTCGTTAAGTGTGCGGTCATGCTCGCTTATCCAATCCTCAATGTCTTCCTGATTAAGTTCAACCCTATCCCTGAGTATCTCTTCTGGGGTACGGAGTTCTCCGGCAAATTTAATATCTCTTCTCGACCGCTCTTCTACAGACTGTGCGACATTCTCAGTTGCTTTGTAGCCCTTATGGCTCTTGAGAACGTCTTCTTTGCGAGGATAACCTACCATAAGGTTGTTCTTGTCAGAGTAAGCGACCAGATCGTCATAAAGGTCTGACAACTCATCTACACTAAGGTAATAGTTATTAGTGGCATCTCTGAGAACTGACATAAAGTCATGTTTGCCGCTCTTAACTTTTCTCTTCGCCCCGGCAAGAGCATTGTTATACGACTTGGTATGAGGATTTTTCTTGGCCTTAGGTGTCTTTGCCTGTTTCTTCTCAACTTGTGAGGTCGTTGATTCGGTCTGTGTTACATTGGAAGCCTCAGACGGCAATGCACCGTCAAGTATCTGCTGATAGACTTTAGGGTTGGTGTAGTCTAATCTACTATATACGTTCCTTAACCCCTCAATGCCCTCTGCTTTATATGCCCGGCTCAAGAATCTTGCCATTGCCATCGGAGATACTAAATCCCCTCTGACAACGTTATCCATGTTTATTACAGTATCAATTATAGGACTGCTGACCTCACCGCTATTGGCTTCTGCCAGATAGGCGTTATACAAGTCGCTGTCTACTATTTTTAACGCATCTTCAAGCCGTTCAAGGCTTGTGCTTACATACTGTCGATAGCCTTTATTGTCTTTTCCGGTAGACTCTAATGATTTAATGTACCGTTCCGCATCTTCGGTTTCCAGAGGAGATGGTATCTTCTCAGGCGTTTCAGACGGCACAGGCCGTTCCTGAACAGGTGCTTCTTCCACGGTCTGCTGTGGAGCCTGTGCCAAGAGATCATCTAAACTCTGCCCTGCCTGTCCAATGAGAGCGTCCTGAGGTGCGGTTTCATTGGCAATGCTTTCTATCCCCAGAGGCGACTGATTTTTCAATAGCAAGTCGTTCAGGTTCTGTCCCTGCTGTGCTGACGGCTGATATACAAGCGATGTAGGGTTTGCCATTGCTCTCCGTGCAGACGTCGCTTCAATCTGATCTGCGGTGACAGGTGCCTCATACACACCGTTTTCCATGCTGTACCGATTGTGAATATAGTTTGACCTCTCTTCAGGAGACATCGAAGCCATACCGCTAACATTGGAAATGCCACCGAGCATTAAGCCGCTCAAAGCACCTGATAGGGTGTTCGTGAGGAACTCCTGTGCTGAGAACTTAGCATCAGGGTCTTTACGAGCCTTATCTACCCAATAGTTTGCAATGTAACCGATTGCTTCTTCAGCACCCTCGGCTCCAGACTGAACAGCGAGGCTCTTGAGGAGACTTCCACTCTTGCCCGTGAACGCTTTCACCCGTTCATCAACGCCTATCATTTCGGTAGCACCCTCAATAGTTCCGTCAATAATGCCGCTTACATAAGCGTCGTTCAGAGTCTTGCCCATTTTGGACTTTTCGTAAATGGTATTACCCATTGCAGATGACGACATGAGGCCGAGGATTATCCTCTCCTTTGCCGCCTGACTAAGTCCCGGAATGAGCATTACCGGCATAAGTTCCAAGTTCTGCAATGCTGAGATAGCAGTAGACGTAACGAACTGTTCTGCCGGAGTGAGGTCCTCCATGGTGTCTGCAAGGAGTTTATCTCTCTGGTCGAGTATCCAATAACCCTTGCCGTTAGGATCGAGTTTCTGCTTGCCCAACTTGTCTTTATAAGTGAAGAACTTACCGACCTCTTCTCCGGCATTGGTATTAGCACCGCCGTTCTGGGTGTTCTGGAGGAAATCGTAATAATCCGTTGCCTCTTTGCTACCCAACAACTGAGCAGACGCTTCGACATCATTCACCCAAGAACCGACTGTTCCCTCTGCCGCTATGAGTGGCAACGCCCGGTACTTACCGGCCATGTGAGAGCCGCCTGTATAGCCCTGATTTTCAAGCCGTACTATCTGCTCGTCAGACATTCCGCTATTCGCAAAAGGACTATTGTTAGCGACCTGTGCCGTATCTGCCGCATCTCTTTCCGCTCTATAAGCAAGGTAATCTGAGGCTTTGGCCCTGTCGGTTTCTATAGTCCCCGGAATTGCGTTAACGTCGCCACCGAAGCCCTGATTGTACATCAGGTTATTGTACTGATCCTGAATAACAGGCATCTGCTGTGTCTGCTGTGGTACAGTCTGCTGAACAAAAGGCATACTGTTCGCCACGTTCTGCACGGCGGTCTGGGCCTTATTGTTTGCGACATAAGTCTCAGCCCTTTTGTACAACTCGTCGAACCAATCAGAATTGTTATTAGACGCAGTCGCTACGGGCTGTGCCTGAACGGTCTGCGTCTGTGGAACAAAAGGCGTTGTATTCGCCCGTGGAGTGTTCGATTGCCCTGTGAACGCCTTGCTGTACCGATTAACAATATTGTTTCTCGCTACAGCCTTGTCGTACAGTTGCTTAAAGGTTTTTTCGGTAAGAGCCATTATATGCCCTCCTTAATAACCGTACATCTTCTTTATCTGGTCGTATGAATATCCCTGCTGAAGTAATGCCCGTATCTGAGACGTTATCACGTCGTTTGCACCCTGCGCCACACCGACAGCACCTGCACTACCATATCCGACACCGTTAAAGAGCCTGTTCGCAGTTGCGTTCCGAGCAGGCCGTGTAGACTGATAGCCTACGGCAACCCCTGACGGACTTGTACCGCCCGTTGTTGAAGCCTTATTCCAAGTGTTGCTCGATGTACGAGTAGGTGTCTGCCGTGCTAACTGAGCCGCATTATTCATGTTGGCAATTGCAAGGTTGATCTTGTTGGTGAGGAACTTGTCATAGTCCTCTGCAACTCTGCTATCATAGGCAAGTCTCGCCTGTGCGTTAGCGTCATCTCTACCAAGCATTATCTTGTTTCTGCTGTTCTGGTAAGTGTTGCTGAGGTCTCCAAGAGTGGTCTCGGTCGCACCGCCGTTGATACCATTCGCTCTCAACTGCTGAGGCAGGTTTCTCTGCTGAAGCATGTATGCCACATAAGCGTCTGCAAGACTTCTCTCTGCGGCATCGTTGTTAGCCTGAATAGTTGCGTCAAGCCGCCGCTTTCTCTGCTTTTCAGCCAGATCATACTGCTGTTTGTAAAGTGCTTCGATATCAGGTGTGGTGTCTACAACGCCTGTGGCATTGACGCCTGTAGTGCCTCTTGCTGTGCCTCCGGCGTATCTTGCGGCCTGTGTCTGAGCCTCTTTAAGAGCCTTTTCGGTGTCGTTCGCAAGATTATCGCCTTTCCGCTTGGCTCTCGCCTTGCGGTTCCTGTCCCACCCCCGTGCATCAACTCCGGTCTTTACGCCCAATTCAAAGGCGTTACCTGTGTTGTACATTGCCATAATCAAACCGCCTTTCTTGAGCCGTCCCTCATGACGACTGCAATCTGTTCAAAAATGATGTTTATTGCTTTAATCAGCATCTCCGTAGTGATGTACTTGGCGATATCCGGAGGCACATACTTACGGAGTTGCTCGACTACCCAAGCCAACCTCTGCTGTCCCATTTTTGTGCCGACGATCAGTTGCTCTGCCATGCGGCACAGTTCACGGATTTTGGCCTTGGTTTCTTCTTTCTCAAGCCAAGCCTTAATCTGCTCATGCTTGATGAAAGCGACAATGCCGAAACCGATAATAATAAGAGCAAGTCCAATAAACAGAATGTAAGCCTTATTCATCTTCCCACCTCTTGTTGCTCTGCTTTCTCTTGTAGGCGGCCTTTGAGGCTGTCTTCCGATACTTGTCGCTAAAGTTCTTCGGTGAACGGTCTTCTGCTGAGGCACTCGGTCTTGGCGAATACAAATCTCTACCCCGGCCTCGGCCCTTTTCCCACGCTGTAGGCTTTACGCCCTCCGAAGCAGTATCCCTTATGTAGTCGTCAACTCTGTTGCGGGTTCTCTTTTTCTTTAGACCGTCGTAGTAATATTTGCGAACATCTTCTTCCCTCATGATTTGTCCCTCTCCAAATTCGTAATTCTGTTCTCGTGGTCATCGAACTTCTTTGAACCCTTGTCAAGTCGTTCCCAAACTCGTTTCTGATCTTCTGCCTGCTTGGCTTCCAACTTGTCTACGGTTTTCTGTAGGCTTTCCACGGTAACAGTCAGTTTTGTGATGTTGTTGTTCAGGGTGATTATTGGCTTACCCAACGTGAAAAACAGTCCAACAAGAGCAATAATCACCGTTACGATAGTCCATTCATTCATTATTCAAGGCCTCCTATTAACTTAATAAGAAAGCGTATGATCTTGACAATGATACTCTTTTCCCGGTCTGTGAAATCAGGGTCTGGCTCTGGTGTGGGATCAGGAATGGGTTCTGGTGTAGGCTCTGGGTCAGGCTCGACTACAGGCTCTTCTTTGGAGAAGCCATTCAATCCCGCCTTTTTGATAATTGACGGATAATCCCTGTCTGTCCTGTTCAGGTCTACTCTGCCGTTAATTCCGCTTACTGAGCCGTCACTTGTGTACTGCCATATTCCGTATGCGACTGATGGCTTGTTGGCACTCCAATACGCACACCAATAGTCATACGAAGCAAGACGAGATGGTACGAGATGGTTCTTGCGGAAGTTGAGGTCCGTGTACCACATTGCGTAACAGCCCCACTTCTCAATCCTGTCGAGAGCGTATATGGCAAGGTCTGTGAGAGCCGAAGCGGATATCTGTGTGAGCAGTTTATCTTCCACGTCAAGGACTATTGGGAGTTCAAACTGTCTACCCTCGATACAAGTCTTGAACAAAGCAAGTTCTCTGTCTGCGTAGTCCTTGTTCGTTGCGTAGGTGTAGTAGTATGCACCAACGGGTATTCCAAGTCTTTTGCACTCTGTATAGTTCCTGTCGAAGTATGGGTCTTTGTAAAGGCCGTTAGAGTTCGTGGAGACGGCTCTCAATATCGCTCCCTCAATTCCGCTTGCCTTGACAGCGTCCCAATCAATCTGCCCTTGGAACTTGCTTACATCAACTATCATGTTTTATCCCCCTTTACTGTGGTTGAGCCGTATTTTATTGGCATGCTCATTCCCCCTTAACATAGTTCTTTGTGGTGTCAAACACCGAAGTTATATCATTCTGCAATACCCACGAGCCGCCTGTCTTGACGTACACCTTGGAATACTGCACCCACGAGCCATTCTCTTTGAGATATATGGTGGTAGTAGCACCGCCACCACTGATAGTAACGGCTATGGTCGCATCGCTTCCCACCGTAAAGGTGTAAGTGTAGTAATTGAACGTAATGGTGTAAGTCACATATACAGTCGCTCCGTTGATTGCACCGCCGTAGTAGCCAAGTCTGCATTGCAGTTTAAGGTTTGCACATTGAGCGATAGTCGGGAGTGTGGTCGCTTGCACCGTCTGTGTTGAATTTGACGTTCCAACATTTTTGAAATTCAATTCTTCAGATAGTGCGGTCGTGCCTGAGTACAACTGAGCACACATATATTCGCTGGAATTTGATGTGCTTTCAGCATGACCGTTTACTTTGAAATAGCAATCCGTGATAGTCGCTCCGCTTGGAACACTTATCGGCGTATCGTAGGTGAACACGACCACCGTTCCGCTACCGCTTGAGTAGTAGTTGGATGACGTTGTGCTGGACGTGTCGTAACCGTTCCCCGTTCTCCCACTAAACCAATCTGATCCCGAATTGAATGTTCCGCTTACGAGCGTATAAGAGCCTAACACGCTCTCGACTGTATCCGTTACTGTACCGGGCGGTATTACCTGTGAGGTAACATCTGTGCCGTTATGCTTGACTGTTACCGTGTCAGAGGAATTAGTTGGAGTGATATGAAGTTCGTATTCATCGCCGTCATAATATGTTTCCGTACCGCTTGGAACTATCGTTCCGCTACCCGTTAAAGTAGTGGTAATAGTGCGGCTCGTGGTTACATAAGTGATGGTGATGTCCGTTCCATATACATATATGTACTTGCTTGACGTACTTGATGAGCCTGTGCCTGCTATATACATTCGCAAGTCATTCAGTTCAGAGCGTGTCCATGTACCTGCCGTTGGGCTTACCACCGCACCACCGCTTGATGTCGAGGAGAATGATACGCTTGAGCCTTTTGCTGTGGTGCCTGTATATAACTGACACACCCTGTCGGTCACACGAGAGGTGTTGGAAACACGGAGCCTCGCATTGGCCGTTACAGACTGAATGGTCGCTGTTGACGGAATATCAGAGGTGTCGTAGGTGAAATATATATGCCCAGCAGTCGATGTCGCCAAACTGAATCTCGCATAATTTGCGGTGTTAGAACTGTTGTTGTAGGCGTTAGTGACAGGATATGAACTTGAGGTGGTTAAGTTAGTTAAGCCTGTATAGTTAGATGCGGTCAATGTAGTTGAAGCCATATCTCACCTCACGCCTGAATATATATGTCGCCGTTGTTTCCGAGACTTGAGGACGGTGCGGAACTGCCTGTGTAATACTTGTTGATAATTAGGCTTCCCGTGACCTTGCTTCCGTTCACATAAGCCGTCTCACCGCTCACGATATCTCCAGCCCGTGCCGTTGCATCGCTCGTGTATGACCCCGTCACCGAGAATATCTGCACCCCTGTTTTTATGTTCCGTGCAACCAAATCGGCATCGCCTGATATGGTCTGCGTTCCAGTCAGATAGGTACCTGAGGCTATGGTCTGATTGCTGGTGCTTGGAGTTATAGTCCGAGCCGCTTTGGTGGTTACAGAAGCGTTAAGGGACACCAGCACGTTTCCAGCCGTTCCGCTACTTACATATCCCGCAGACACCTGAGGGGTGACAGACAGCGTTTTCTGTAGGGTGATAGTGTTAGTCCCTGTTGACAAAGTCGCACTTGAACCGCTTATCGTGGTAGGCGGCGTGGCTGAGCCACTTGATACGCTCTTTGAAGCGTTGTTCTCGTAGTACCCTGACGGAACTGATACTGTCGCTCCCGAAGCAGTTAAATCGCTTGAAGATCGCCTTGTTATTCCTGATCCAACGTATGTAGAGGATATTGCCCCAACTGATACGCTGACAGTATCCAGGCCGTCATATCCGCCGTCAGCCGATACCGATTCGCTCTGTGCGGTTTCGCTCGGCGTGTATGATTTGCTCTTGTTCTGAAGGGACGGAGATGGCGGAGTCACCGCCACATCAACGGCGGCGTATTCCGTCACATCTATGCCCGAGCCGTTGGCTGATATGCTCTTCGTTCCCTGCGGTCTGATATATGTCTTCGTGTTGCCGTTGTCATCTGTCGCCTTGATACCTGCGACACCTGTGTACTCAACGCCGAAGACCTCCAAAGTGTCTAATGCCATAGCGTTCTCTCCTTATGTTGACGGTTTCCAAACCGCTATCCACTTATATGTTCGACCTGCTCGCCAAAGTCTGTCCGAAGAAGCACAATAAGCCCTAATACCTGTTTCGGTTGCCCAATAACGAGCCTTGGAAGTATCACTTGAACTGCTATCGCTTGAGTTAACTGTTGCTACGGTTGAAGACGAATTGTTCCCTGTTGCTGATGAATTTCTCGTTCTGTAAGAAACTATAGAATATCCATTTACAACGCCATTATATGGTATGCCCGTTTGCGTTAATATATAACAATCAAAATAGGTTACGGCTAAATTTGTCGGATATGTTGACATAGCCGTTCCTGTCGCATCATAAACCGTATATAATAGTGGGGCTTCTGTATGTGTATTTGCGAATGAAATTACATAATTATCTATATCTTCGCTCGGTGTCCAAGTTCCCTCCTCATACTCAAGACCGCCACCGCCACCGCCGCCCTGGTCATCCAGGACGAGGAAGCCGTTGGCATCCTGCGTGACTCCGCCTGTTCCGCCGCCACCGCTTGCAGTCCCCGTCAGTTTGCTTCCGTCCGCTCCATAAGCCGTATAACCTGAGAGTATCTTGTCAGCAGTAGCCGTGGCATCTGTTAGGTCAACTATTGTAGTGCCTTGCACTATGACTTTCCGTGTTGCCATTATGCTGTTCTCCTGAAGAAGAATTTGTCACAGCAGTCATCTCGCATATTCGTATACCTGTGCGGGATGATAAACTCCCAAATGCCTATACTCGTTCCTGCCCGCAAAGATGCCGTGCTTGAACCTCTTACCATGCTGTCTCCCGTACGAAACACTCCCGCAGACGTCATATTAAGTGTGACACAGGCATTGCCGCCATCAGAAAATATGCTGTAGTCACGCCGATATATAGACGTTGCTCCCATTGTGGCGGGTGCTATGGTGAACATCTCTATAGTTGAGTCTGTAACTGCCACAGCGTTTGTGAAAGACAGTTTGATGTATGTCGTGTGACCCGCTCTCTGCAAAGCGTAGTTGGCTATTGATGTGCAGTTGGTCGTGTTAAGCGTCACGTCAGATGTGGAAGTTGATGCGTATTGTGCGAACTGCTTGTCAACCAATGTCCATGTGCCGCCAAACTGTGCTGACGGATTAGTGTTTGTTGCGGACACATATATGCTTCCGACGGGATATATCTTGTCGATAATGTCCAACTGAGCATTTGTGTCGCTATCGATTATTTGGTCTGTCGTGGTGAGAGGATAAATATAATCTCCACCGTTAACCTGAATAGGTGACTGTGGTTTTAAGTATGCCATATGCTCCCCCCTTAATATGACGTGATTGTCAGCGTTGTTCCCGACAATGACATCGTGCCGAGAAATGCGGGTCTCCATTCGTTTGTCCACCCGTTGCTCGTATTCCCTGCTCTAACGGCCAATTTGGTCGTGCCGTACCATACTTGATACACAGAAGAGCCGTGAACTTCGTTAATTACCACGCCATACTGAGCAGGCTGGCTGATAAGTCTGTTTGCGTTGAAATACCATACGCCCACACCGAGCGCAACCCAAGCCGCAGGAGTGTCACCTGCCGTAGAAGCAATAGGATTACTCCCTCGGTGGTAAAAATTGTTTACGTCTGTTTTCTGCACAAGGTCCGACAGCGAAACTCCGTCAAGGGTGTCAGCGTTAACATCATTCGCCCGTCCTATGCTCCGTGCTGAAGTGTCTACCGTCAGGTAGTCTGTAGGTACGGATATGTCTGCCGTGACAGCCGTTGTGCCGTCATATGTGGCAACTGTTGTGCTGTTTCGCTGAATGGTGAGCGTTTCACCGCCCTGTGTTCCTGTTCCCGTGAGTTTCACCCCGTTAACGTATGCAGTCCGTCCGCTAATAATGTCGCCTGCCGTGGCATCTGCATCGCTCGTGTCTACGAATGAATGATAAGTGCCGTTGCTATCAGGTACCTCTATGGACGGCACGTCTGAGTATGTCCGACCCGCTATCCTTACTTCCTGTGCCATATAGCCCCCTTTTAAGCGATTGTTAATACCTTGGTTACGCCGTCCTGTGATACTGACCGCCGTGTCATACTGCCCGTAAGTTTTGTGCCATTAACATATGCTGTCTGACCCGATAGTATCTGTGCGGCAGTAGCGTCTGCGTCGCTTGTGTCAACGACACTCGACTTGCCCCGCACTCCAAGGATTGTGACACCGCTCTTAATGTTACCGGTTATGATCTTCGCCTGTTCTGTTGAAGATATGGCTACAGAACCTGCTCCGTTGTGGTAGCCCGCCGGTACTGTGTACGTTCCCGCTTTGGTTGATATTGTGCCTGACACGGCACCGTTGTTGGTCATCGCACCTGTCTTTAAGCCGTCCTTGTAGTAGGTCTTTCCAGACAGTACATCACCCGTTCCTGCGTCAGCCGTGGTGGTGTCGTAGAATACGGCGTTGCCACCACCGCCACTAAGCGGAATCTCAATCTGCGGGACTGAATTATAGGTAATTGAATTAATAACTACGTTCTTCCGCATATATGCTCCTTAATAAACCGTTATTACTCCACCGTTATAAGTGATACGCCCCCAAGGGGTACTTGGAATGGTGGCTGTTCCCGTTATTGCATTGCCCCGTGCGTCGTGGGCTGTGTAGCCTGCTTCAAGGTGAGCAGAGGTCACGGTATCTTGTGTCAGGTCTATTGCCGTGATATCGTGCTGTAAACCGCCATTAGGTAAGGTCGTGACCGTGTCACTCAACGCCGCCGCTCCCGCAGTCATAGTACCGACTATTGCCCGTCCTGATCTGTCGTGAGCCGTGTAACCCTGCAATAACGCCCCTGTAGTGACGGTATCGTCCGTTAAGTCTATGAGTACCGTAGTACCGTAGACTACTTTATTTACCGCCATAGCAAGCCCCCTTAACCGATAGTTACTGTTGTTCCGTAGGTATTAGCCGTCTCCACATAAGGAATTGCATTGACCGTAACCTGAGACAGATAGTCATACCCTGCGTCCGGGAGTATCGTCTGCTGTGTCGTAGCAGGTGTAGCCGTCTTTGCCTGTGCCGTTGCGGCCTCGCCTGAGTAAGTACCAACCACACCGAGAATACTGATACCTGACTTGATGTTCGAGGCAATAATCTTTGCCTGCTCAGTTGAGGATATGCTTACCTTTCCTGATCCATCGTGATATCCGTTCTGTATGGTGTATTCTTCAGCCTTGGTGGATATCGTTCCTGTAACAGCCCCTCTGTTCGGCATTGAGCCTGTTATCTTGTTACCATTGACATATGCCGTCTTGGTAGCAAGTATCTCGCTTGCCCGTGCTGTTGCATCGCTTGTGTCTGAGTCATAGGTACAACTACCTGTGATGACCTCACCCGACTTATCGTGAGCGATATAGCCGTAGAGCATCTTGTCGGCAACTACAGTATCGCCTGTAAGGTCTATAAGCGTAGTGCCGCCATATATGATTTTGTTTATACCCATTGTTTATTCTCCTAATTCGTTGGCAATGTATACCGTTGTACCGCTAATGTTAGAAGTTTCCCAATAAGGTATAGCATTGACCGTGACATCGTCTGTCATAAATTTGTTTTCTGTAGGCATTGAGAAGCCCTCGACAGTCGGCGTGACCGTGTAACTGCCACCATATGCGTCAAGCCCCTCGACAACTACCGTCTCAAGAAACGTACCGTCAGGTGCAGTTATTGTCTGCTGATTAGCGGACGGAGTCACCGTTACGTCCCACGGAAGTGGCACGAACTCTGACCTGCCCATCGTTCCACGCTCGATATCTGTCGGGCTGTTCATCGTGCCTCGTGTTACTATCGTTCTGACCGATATCGTTGTTGCCATATTTTCGCCTCTCGATTAATTACTTTGGAGTATCCCCGCCGCCACCATCGGTAACAAGATTACCGTTGTATCCGACAATGTCGTTCCAACGTGTTTCTCCGTCACCAATCTTGTAATACTGAGTATCGCTTTCAAGGCCGAAAGCCCCCGACGCAAGTATCGGGTTCTTCGTCTCGAAACCTGATCGAGTATCGATTGTTGAGCCAATGACTACAGGTATAAAAATCATTTTATTGCCTCCTGTTTTACCATGTGTCGTCAATGATTGACGTATCTACCTGAACCTTATAAATCTCAGTATTGTAGATGTTGTTACTCGATTTATACTGTCCCTGAAGATCGATTTTGCCGCTTCCCCACGACAAACTCATTTCCTGAGTTATAGGGAAGTTCCAAGCGTTATTCTGATATGTCAGTTCTCCCGCAGAGTATTTCTTCTCATAGTCCCCCAACTTGATCTTCACGTCATCGGAGTTGTACGGAGTTATCTCCACACCACCGTTTTCGAGGACTATCTCTACGGCATACTGCTCACCCTGTGCGATTGTGAATAATGTTGTCGCCATAATGTCCTCCTACTCTAAATACACATCAGAAACAGTTACGGTTGACATATTCGAGTTCCCGTCGCCACTTGCTACCCAAAGGCAGAAACAGACGTAGTAACTTCCCGACAAACTGCTAATGTCGAAGTTATATGTTCCTGCTCCACTTCCGAGGTTAACGTCTTTCTCTGCGGTTCTCGTAATCATCATCGAGTTCCCACCACCATTTGTAATTGCTGTCCATCCTGACGGACACCAACTCGTTCCGGGGTCGTTGTAAGTCGATGCTACACCAACATTGATGTGTGAAGTGTTGTAAGTGGTTATCCCAGATAACTTAAAATATAGTTTCGAGTATCCCGTAAGGCTTACTTTGCTTGTCGAATACACTTCGATAACTCCACCACCGTTAGGGTAGTTTGTGGTACAACTCAACACGAACTTTGTAATCTTCGACCCTGAGGTGGTAGGTGTGTATACAGGTGTTGCATTGCCACGGTTAATGTAGGGGTTGCCTGTAGGCTTTGTCAGACCGCCTGTATATTCAGCAGATGACCCGATTATCGAATACTGCTTCTTCCACACCGTGGTGCTTCCAAACTTGATTTCGGTCAAACTCGTGCCGTTGAACTTGGCTGTCCCGCCGTTGTTGAATGTTGTACCGTTCAATACTATAGGCATAGCGTCACCCCTTACCGATAAGTTATGGTGAGTGTTGAGCCACTCAAGGACATTGTGAGGGTCTTACTCGTAGACGTGTTGGACTTGACAATACCTGCCACGTTATCCCTTGATACAGAGCCATTGAATAACTGAGACCACGTTGCTCCCCAACCGCTTGCATTGCCTGACCTAATGTACATCTTTGCGGTAGGCACATTAATCCAAATCTGTGCTATCTGATATACGTTGCCTGCATCATTAACTATGCTGTACACCATACCCCACTGACTTGGTTGGTCGTTTAGGCAGTTAGCGGTACTGTAGTACCATGCCCCGTTGCCCAAGGCTTTCCAATTCGCCGTTGTATCATTAGCCGTTGAGGTTATAGGGTTGCTTCCCCTGAAGAACACGTTCAACGTGTTTGCCGTGGTGATAAACTCGCTTGCGGCATGTCCGTCAAGGAGTGCCGCATTGTCCACCACACCGTCATTGTCCGTGTCGTAGACAGCCTTTGCCATATCACCGCCACCGACATATGCGATACGATCCTCAATGGTCTGATTAATTTCTGTCCGTGTCATACCGTTGTTATCCAACTCGTCTATGACCTCGTTCAGTTTAGGGATTATTACGCTTCTCCGTGTCTCTTCAAACTTGCTCTGCATTGCGGAAGCGGACAGGTTCGGCGTATCAGGCAATCCAATAACACCAACGCCCGTAAGGTCGCCCTGTGTTATGTCGTTAATCGTATATCCCATTATCTTGCCTCCGTATATTCGATTGCCGCTTCATATAATGCAAACGGCTCGTTAAGTATTCTGTTCTCAAAGATAAACTGCACTTTGCGGCTCTCAGGTTTGATACTGATCTTCTCTCTAATGATGTAGGCGGTCTTATCCGTCTTGAACGTCAACTTAGAGAACTGAATATGGCTGAATGTGAAGTATCTCGAATCTGTGCCGTAATCTATTACGACTTCGGTCTCACCGTCATACACCCGTGTGACCTGAACGCTTGTGACTATCGCCGCACCGACCAACGCTGACAGCAACTTGAAACGCTTCTTGTAGTAGAAGTTCTTTCCGTACAGTTCTGGTGTAGACCAGACTGCTTCAATAGGATCGCCGTCGTCATTGAAATATGCCGGTTCGTCATAATCTTTGTAGAACTGCTTGACCTCTCCGTCTGCTGTTCCGAAGATCAGCGTATCATCTATGTTAACAATGCACCTTGCGTTTACATTGGTACGGTAAAATCCCTCGTACTGTCTCTTGGAATACGGTTCGTTCTCTTCAACTGAAGCCTGCGTGCCGTCAAGCCGGAACAGGTATCCTCCGGCTGAAACCATATAGAACCTTTCGTATGTGCAAGCCACCGCTTCAGTCAGGTCCTGTTCAAGAAGCAATCCGTTGAGGTAATAACTTCTCAACTGCCGGAACCTTTCACCGATAACATCACTTGGTGTGACAGCCATAATGCCATGCCGTGTCAGGAATAGCGGTTCGGTCTCAAGGTTAGCGTATGCCCACTTGGATATCGCTCCTGTTCCCTGATACGCTCCTGTCTGTCTGAACGCCACGGTGCCGTCGTCTGCTAATGATCCGGCTCTCAGGATTATGTTCGTTCCACTATCTGAGTGGTCTATATGAGTTGCGAGAACATTTCCTATAATGGAGTATCCCATTATGGTGGAGTCGTCCTGACCTATGATCGAGTACCAGATATCTCCCCAATAGGACGGGTCGTCCATCTGGCAGTAGTAGTCCCTGTTAGGATATCCCGTAGAACCCCGTGCGAATATCCTGTCCATTGAACCGTTTACGCCGTACAGCGTCATTATGTCGCACTTGTTTATCTTGTCTGCGTAACCGCTAACGGTCTTTGTAAAAGTGATCTTGATGTTATCCTGACCTGCTATCGGGCTTACTCCGGGCGCACCGCCCGAAAACGTGACTTTGCCCGTGGTCGTATTGACCGAATATCCTGAGGACGCCACGGTCTCCCATGTGCCGTCAGATTTCAGTTTCTCGACCTTAGTTACCGCCGAAATGCCTGTCGCAGATAACTGATATACCGTGTCGTTTGCAGTACCGAGAAAAGAATCTATTCTTGTATTGCCTAAAAGGTTTATAGGCTCATATGTCGTGCCGCCACCCGTTGGCCGTCTTGAAATAACTACCGTCGGTGCGTATGCACTACTCTCCAAAGTCCGTACCGTGATATTGCCGCCGCTCATATATACCTTGAGCATTTTCTTACCATCTGCGATTACCAACTGCTTATTGAGCAGTTTGGAAACGCTTCGGCTGTCATTCATGCCCGAATAAAGGACCGTGTTCCCGTTATACAGTTTCTCACCGGCATGAACGAGAAGAGTGTATGTTCCGTCGCCGTTAGGAAAGTTGTGGAAACCGTTTATCTGGTCGTCGTATGTCCGTATGGTGTGATAACCTATCCATTTACGGACTTTTCCGGCAGACTCCCTTATCATGTTAGGGCAGTTCGGTGAACGATAGTCGGAAACGTAAGACGGAGCGTTGGTAAGATCGGCACCCAAAAACCTTGGCATGGTTATCTGTTTAACGGTCGGAGCCTTAGGAACAGCAATTTTGCCCATTTACCACACCTCTTCATCTATGTTGACGTTTCCGACCACAGTCACCGTTGGCATATTCTCTCTGTCGAGCAATCTCTGTCTCATGTCGTCGTACAGGTTCCAATAATATCCCGCTTTTGACGCATCGTCGTCGAGATAGAGCCTGTTCGCCATGAGATAAGGCATGAGATTTGCCCACTTAGCGGGAATCTCAACATCAGTATCATCTGGACTATCCACGGTAATCCGTGACGGCATCCTGTAAAAGTAAATAGTGAGTTTTCCGTCCATACTTCCGGGAACAACAACGAACCTGTTGTCCACGAAAGCGGTGTCGTCTATTCTTCGGTTATATGCGTCCAGAACGCCTATATCGGCTAAACCGACATAGTCATATCCGTTCTCCGTGACAATGGTGAACACGTCTATGACCTGTCTTTTCGTGTTGGCTTTTGCCGTAACGTACAGTCTGTCTAAAATGCCGCCAATGTCACTCGCTATATAACTCTGCCGCCAATTGTATGCTTCCACATAGGCGGCTTTATTTTTTTCATAGGCTTTTGTCTTTTCAAAGCCCAAGTTTAAGGTCTCACTACGAATACTCGCCCATGTTTTTGCCATTTGTTACTCCTTAGATAAGAGGGGGCAAGGCAGAGTTGCCCTACCCCCGTGTTCAGATCGATTAAGCGTGAACCTTGAGGATGTAAATCTGCTCAGGTCTGACGACCTTAACGCCATAGGTGTGGAGGACCTTAACAGCGTCAGAGAACAGTCCCTCAGGTCTGTAAGGCTCGACCTCTTCGATACCGCTTGCATATGCAACAGCGTCTTTCTGAGCGATGAACAGATAGTCATCTGTACCGTCGTTGTAGACGTTGTTGGACATCTTTACAGGGATACCGTTGTACATTCCGAAAATGCCTCTGTTGACCATCTCTACGTTGTTGGTGAGAATTTCGGTCAGGTCATTCTTAAACTCGGAATAGAACCAAGGGGAAACAACGATTGTCGTATCCTTGCCGGTCTTTACTCCCTTTTCCCACAGTTTGACAAGGGCGGCATCAATTGCGGCCTTTGCGGCACCTGCGGAAGCGATCTGAGTGGAAGAACCGACCATACCCTCTGTTGCGATAGAAGCGTCTGCCGCAACTGTGGAAGCGATATAAGAATCTGCCTCCTCAGCCAGAGCGGAAGCGGAACCTCTCATGAGGTGTTCCATGATGTCAACGTGTGCCTGAGCGTCGTCAACATCATCGACCATGAAGTTTGTGAACTTGTACTGATCGACTACGAGGTCAAGGTAGTTGTCATTAGGTGTTCCCGGAGTACCGATAGAGGTTCCCGGAACGTATGTGCCAACAGTAGGCTTCTGGATACCGACGATACGGACTGTCTTGCCCCTACCTACTTCACCCTGAAACTTTGTGTTGCACATATCCTTGAACACCATAAACTTGTCCAAGTCATGCTGAATTTTCTTCGACCAAATGATCGGCTTAAAGTTACTGTAAGCCATAGTTAATTACCTTTCTGTAAATTACTTTAGCCTTTCCAAACTCCTCATAGCCTTTTCCATAATCTTAGGGTCGTCGAGGTCCTTGCTCGTCAGGTTATCAAGTTCCTGACTTGTGAAGAACTCACTTGTTGATTTTCCCGTTGATGTCATACTGCCTGTAGAAGCCGGCTTAGGCGTTTTCTGCTGAGACTCAATGGCCCTCATCCGTAAAAACGCACTCTTGGCGTCCATGGGGCTTACCTCATTGAACCTCAATGATATGAATGATGGAGGCAAATCGTTCAGGCTCGTTATGGTCGGGTCGATACTCTGTATCTCCCTCAGGTCATTCTCCATCTGACGATTGACCTCGTTCTGCCTGTACTGCTCAAGTTCTGCCATTAAAGACTGCTGATTAGCCTCAGCCATCCTGTTCTGGCGAACTGTTGCCACGTCTACACCGTCTGCCTGAGCCATTGCCCGGTCAACAAGATCATCAATGTTTTCTCCGTCCCAATAACTGTTCAGAGCCTTTTTCGCTCTGTCCAACTGAGCCTGAAGAGCGGCATTTTTGCTTCTTGCCTCGTCGAGTTCCTGTTTTCTACGCATATCTGCGTAATAGGAATCCTGTTCAGTCTTGGTGTTCTGCGGCGTTTCGACTACGCTCTCTTCTACCTGAGGTTCAGCGACATCCTCATTTTCCACGCTTGGAGCATCTTCATTTAATGCCCGGTTCAGTTCTGCCTGTAAATCGAACTCTTTTTCTTCCATGTATGGTCGCCTTTCTTGGATTTCTACGCTATTCCATGCGAATGTATTTACTTACGCCTCTTCTTCGGCGTTAGCATCGTTTTCAGGCTTTTCAGCCTCTTTTTTGTACCCGTATCTGGGACAGTTAGGGTTGGCACACTTGTAGTGGAATACCTCGGTCTCCTCGACCTCTTCTACCCAATCCACTATCATTTCGTTGCCGCATATCCTACACTTCATAATCAGCCTCCGAATGTCTCTACTCCCTGCTGTTGCATGCCCTGTAAGTTCTGCATCCGTCCGTAACCCGTGTCGTACATGTTGCCCATCATCATGTTCTGCTGTTGCCTCAACTGACGCTCCTTGACGATATTCTGGAGTTCCGTTACCGGCAGACTGCTCGTATCATCAAGACTTCCAACGTACTCTTCAAAGGTGATGGCACCTGACATGAACAGTTCCTTGAGGTTGTAGTCCTTGAGAGCCACATAGGTGGAGTCTGTAGACACTATTGAAATCTTTATCGAGACTTTCCGGCTTATCAGTTCCTGTTGAGTGATAAGGATCGGAATGTCGTTCTCGTCGTAGATCACCACGCCGTCAGGGTTATATGCCACGAGCATTTCGTACCATATGTTTGCGATATCCTCTATGAACTGCTTATATCCTGCAGTCTGCATGTTGGAGTTCAGTTCCTTAGCCTCTCTGACCTGTGCTATGGCGGTTCCAGAAGCCTGTTCAGGGTTGACATTCTCAAGGTTATCGCCTGTACCTGAAAGGTCACGGGTATACTGCATTAACTGTTGCCAATATGTTATGGCTATGCCATTGACCGACGCAGGCTGTAGATAACTGATTATGTTTGGAATACCCATGTCCGGGCTTCCTTTTACCGCTATAGACGCCCCCGGCTGATTCAGTCTTTCTATCTGCTCTGGGGTGATCGCTCCCTGTCTGTATATCTTTATCGGATATGACGTGTTCTTAACTGACTGCTCAAGTCTGTAAAGGGCCTTGTTAATGGAAATCTGGTTCGGTATCTTATCCCAAACGTCACCGTCACCTCTCGCAAGTCCCTTGCGGAGTTTCCATGTGTACTTGGCGATAGGATAACTGTGCAGAGGTATCTCCGTATCCGGCTGAACAAGGACAGTCTTGGTCGCTCTCGCTATGTGAACGAACCCGTCCTTTTTCCACATCTTCGCAACGAGTGTTAGTTTCTGGTGATTGCGGACCTCAACGTCTCCGTTTATCTGGAGTTCGGTATCGTTGTCCGGCTGAATGGAATCGATCTCTTCCTCGCTACAGCCGTTGGCCTTAGCCATTTCCTTAACGTCGTTTATGTTCTTCCTCTGGATAATGAGAAGATACGGCTGTTTCTGGATATCAGGCTGTTGCTCGTCACCGAACATGATAGAGGTGGTATCTATCTGCTCACAGAGTATCTTTCCCTCTTCACACGTCTCGTCGTCGTAGAAATAGAGGAAACTGTCGCCCGCAATATATGAATCCTGAAGAACGTCCCAGACGACCTTGTCGAGTTTCATTCTTTCCCAATTCTTCTGGGCGTTCATATCGAGCAAACGGCAAATCTCAAGAAGTTCTTCTCTCGCCGCACCATAATTCATGGAAGTATGGTTGATAATTGCCCGGTTATGACCTACAAGAGCCGTGGAGGACTTCATCATAGGCTGAAGAATATTTAATGACGGCGGTCTTTCGGTACCGTATTTAAGGCCGTTCCATTGGTCGCCGTTCATAAAGTTATGGCAAGTCTCGACCTTGCTGAACAGATTGACGCTATTCAGATAGTCGAGGCCCATCTGATAGTCATGCCATATATCTGTGACCTGTGTTTCAAACATGTTCTACTCCTAAATAACGTCCATCTGCGGGATATCTGTCCCGTAATTCTCTATATTCTGGTTTATGATCCTCTGAAGCCTCTCGTTTTCGGTCTCCTGAGGAGTTTTTTCTTCCACCACTTTAGGCATAAACGGCAATTTCACGTCTGAAACGCCGTTTTTTGCGGAAATTCCGCAGGAAAAGCCTTTAAAGAACGCAAAAACGGATGCGTAAACTCCGACAATAAGCGAAATGAAGAATAAAATCTCAAATAACATAAATAGGCTCTCTATCTAACAAAGTCTGGGGTCTTTCACTCTTCCAGAAATACACCGCTTTCCGTGGCGGTCTCGCAACGGTGGCGTCCCGGTCGATAAATTCGCAACAGGCATACCTTAAAGCGGCCATTGCGTCGTCCCCATAAGGCACGGGAACGTCCGTGTTTACGCCGTCCTTGTCTTTTTTCCATCTCCAAGAGGTGATCTCGCTGATAGTCCCGACACAGGACGGGTCAATGTGTATTTTTCTGGTTTTCAGCCAATCTATCCCCGCAAGAACGCTTCCGGGGTGCTTTTTTACGCCCACCGCATTAAATCCGGCCCTCTGCAACTGCGTTATGCGGTCTGGTTCAGCCGAATCACAGTACATGAGTTCGTCATAATCCCAATTGCCGCCATGGAGAATGGTAATAATGTCGTCAGTAGTCTTTTCTTTCTCGTAGACTTCCTGAATGACATACACCTCGTCGTCCTTAAAACCGACTTTCAGGCAGGCGTCAGCATGGTTAAATCCAAAGTCATGGCCGTAGCGGATATAGTCGTAGTAAAAGTTTTCCTTTTTGACCTCTTCCACCACATAGTTGGAAAAAATAAGGCCGCTCGTTTCTCCCCATTCACCTAAACCGTAAATCTGATAGCCCTCAGGATCGACCTCTTTTCTACGCTCCATACGCTCGTAGTAAGCCTCGTCGATAAATCGGTTATCCAGATACGTTGATTTATGGCACAGCACGTTAGGATCAGGTCTGTCCCAGAAAACTTTCTTTATCCAATGGTTTGCCGACACCGGGTTGAACGTCATCGTTATCTGGAAGAACAGGCCGTTAGGCAGGTCGCCTCTCAAACGGTCGTCAATGATCTCAAAATCGTTCTGAGTTATCTCCGTGGCCTCTTCTATCCATATGTCGGTAATGTTGCCATGTTCAGCAGTAATGGACTTGAGTTTCTCTCTCTGGTCGTCATCATTCACGCCGCCGAAAATGACCTCATTTCCGTTCCGGCACTTTATCGACAAAGGCATCGTCCTGAACTTGAACAGGTCCGATACGCCCATTCGGTCGGCCGCTTTTCTTAACTCGTTGAAAGTGCTGTCTTTATTCGACTGTGCAACTTTCCTGATACAGAGCAGATTTCGTCCCTTGTCAGATATGAGCCTTAAAAGCAATCTCTGCCGGGTGTCAACACTCTTTCCGCTACCCGCCGAACCAAGCATGACTATGTATCTGCGTCTGCTCTCCCATACCGGCTTGAAAATAGCGTTCCTCTGTATCTTTACGTCAACCATTTACTCTTCTTCTTTGTCAGAGATAACTACGTTGATACCCTCGCTGAACAGGCTGTGTTCTGCCTTTTCAACAGGCTTCTCGCCTACAGTATCTCTCACGTTCTCAAACGCCCTGTTATCTCCCTTGACCGCATTTACGATCTGAGACAACGCCAATAACTCATTAAGCGTTAACTTGGTGTCGTATCCCATGTCCTTTAAGGACGCCAATACATCAGAATTGAGATTCTCAAGTATCTGCTGACTCATAGGGAGCGAAAGGAACTTCTCTAACTCTTTCTTAAAAGTTCTTCTGTTCCGCTTAGCCCTGTTCGACCGCTCCGTCCCCTTAGCCCTATCTGCATCAGTCAAATAATGCCTGTGCCTTTCTAATGCCGCTAATGTATTAGGGTGCCTCCCTACAGGATACTTCTTCTTCTCTTCTTTCTTCTCTATCTTCTCTTCTACGATCTTCTTATCTTCTTCTGCCATCTTAATATCCTTATTTGTATTTATATATTTTATAAAGAGTTATATTATCACCCTCTATATATAGTCTAATGCTCTGTCAATAAAAATTATCTTTTTTTTTCGCTTTTATTTGAAAATCACATTTTTTCAATAAATACAGTAGTTTATAAAGGTGAAAACCTAACAAATGGTTATTTTTAGGTAATATTTTATATTTAGTTAGTAATCTAACAAAGTCAAAAATTGGGAAAAATGTATAGGTGGAATATATATATACCCTCTAAACGCACCGGGGGGTACCCCTTAATCTGATATATAGACAGTTTGAGTATATGATCCTATCACATAGAAAAAAATTGTCCGTCAATACTGTACAGATTATAGGCTGTCCACCATATGAATACAAAACATAAACAATTTAAGCAATTTGTATGCATATCATGGACAAACTATTTCGCTAAATATTTATTTACTGAAATAACCCTTGCTTGTATTAAAGATTGTTATCAAGGGTTTAATACTTCCCCCTCTTCCTCTCTCCAAATACCCCTATAGTTATTAATATAAACAAACAAATGTTAAGTAGGGAAAAGCCCCGGCTTAGACTGTAAGCAGACCGGGACGGCAACGGGCCAACCGGAAAAGACAAAAACAAGGCCATGAGGCCGGGAGGATTTAAGACAATGAAAAGCAAACAGTTTATCACCGTTCCAAAACTTAACAGCATTTACGACATGATTATATCCGTTCCATATGGAGACCGGCAAAGACTGCTCAACGGATTAAACCCGGTTTACTACAATTCCGGCGTTTACGGGTGGAATTTCGACGTATACGAGATTGAGAGAAAATCCCCGTCACATACCCGGAAAATCGCAATCGTCACCGGATACCGCAATTTACCAAAGAAGCACCGGGACCGCCGGATAACGACATATTATGAAACGGCCGCCCGCAAGGTTGACCTCTGGCACGAATACGCCGGAGACTGCATATCAATGTTCCGCTCATTATGGATTAATGACGTTATTTAAAACAATACCCGGTCCTAAAGGGTCCCGGATAAAAAAGGCCCTTTCCCACGCCGCCGGGCGTTAAGCGGGAAAAATCAAATAAAATGCGGCCGGATCGCCGGCCCGGAAATGAGGTAAAAAATGACTAACGGATATTTAAAAATGGTAATTGGCTCTTATGGTAGTTATGCGGCATGTAATGAGCGTGCATTGGGAACAGAAATTGACCGGGCAGATTTTGAGACATGGTCGGACGTTCTCGACGAACTCACAAACAGAGGATTTGACCTTGACGGCATAGACGAGGAGTTAATGCTATTAGACGTTGACAGCGATATTTTGCCATATGACACGGCGACGTCTGAGAACATGAGCGAAATGTTCGACGCCTATAAAGAACTGGAAACAAGCGGGACAAATTTTGACCCGGACATATTCTGGCGGCTATGTGAGGAGTTAAGCGGCGATATTTACGACGTTATGAGGGCATACCGTGACGGTATCCTTTGGGCCGGCTGTGACGATATGTCCGACGTAGCCCGGCGATATATCGACGAGTTTTACCCGGAGATAGACAATCTCCCGTCCTTTATATCATGCCATTTAGATTATGAGGGTATCGGTCGAGATTTAGAGATTGAGGGCCATTTTATAAGCACGCCGGCGGGAATGTTTGAAATAATCGACTAATCCCGGAGATATCCGGACCGGTTCTCATAGGCTCCGGACGTCAAAAGCCTATGCCCACGGCGGCGGCCGTTAAACGCAAAAATACACAAAAAGGGCCGGCACGATCCCGGCCGCACAAATGGAGGTTTTGACATGAAAAACTATTTAGTATTGTCCCGGAATAATAACGGATACGATATGCCGCAATACCGGAAAAAGCGGGCCGGACCGGACATTCTCACCGTTAGCGAACTAAAGCAGATACTAAACCGCTACCCGGACGACGCCGTCGTGTTGATTGAAACACTTGAGGACGATCACGTCTTGCAAGCCTTGAGGCCTTGCGACTTTAGGGAGGTGTTCGCCTCACGCTAAACCCAAACCGGTTTTAGAGGGTATCCGGACAAACAAAAACCCTACCCCATGGGCCACGGCCCTATATATAAAGAAATGTTAAGTAGGCCCCAAACGCCGCTTACAATGGAAGCAGACCGGAAACGGTCACACAACACTAACGAAAAGAGGACACGAACATGACAATCGACATTAAAGAATTTGCTGAAACATACAGCAATTATTACAGAAAACTGTACTACGACCGCAATTTTGCGGCGACGTATGAGGACACCGCAAGGGACTTTTACGACATGGTCCTTGTTAAAAGGGATAACGTGAAAGCGTTTCTAAAGCGGTTTTGCGAATACCAAATGGACATAATCACAAGCGATAGAGAAGCCGCCGCATTTGCCCTTGCATACAGCGAATACGCCTCAATCAACTAAACCAAATACCCGGTCCTAAAGGGCCTATCCGGACAACAAAGGCCCTATCCCACTAAAAATTATAGGCGACGGCCTTAAAACGTAAAGGAGAACACCATGAAAATAGAGATAACCAAAAATGAGGCTTGCCGCCTTTTGACCGCTTGCACACTTGCCAAGCAAGTGACCGGAGAAGCAGACACGGCCGTTATTGAAAAACTGCACGACAAGATTTTAAGCCGGATCAATGAGTACGACAGCACGCTCCCGGTTTTCACAATCACCGTGAAGCCGGAAATGAAAGATTATAACCATGAGCGTTATTGGATACTGACGGATTACTACACTCATACTTTTGAGTATCCGGCGGCAACGCTCCGGGAGGCCTTGGAGAAATTGAGGGCCGACGTTGAAAGCCACGGCTTTGAGATATCCAAAAACGCCATAAGGCCTCGTAACATGCGGCCGTTTTGGTACAGTAACAGCGACGATCCGGCCGGCCTCATAATCACCGGAAGCATGACATTCTATGACTATCAGAACAGAATCCGGCCGCCGTCCAAACAGTTTATCGACGTTTTCCGGGAGATATCATGCGACCGTCCGGAAGCCATAGACTACAGCATTTACGAATAATAGGAGAATTGAGTATGTACTATTGGGAAGCAAGGGCCATATACGCCGACGGTACGGAAATTGAAAAAGAATTTCGGCCGTATGAAAACGAGAATTACAACGAGAGGCAATACGATCTTGAATGGTGGTTATTGAATTATCACGACGATTGTATCTGGTACAGCGTTAATCTCGTCAACGAGTAACTAAAAAGAGGATTTGAAAATGACAAGAAAAGGAATAATCAAAACGCTTGAGGAATTAGGTTTTAGCAATGAGGCCGCCGAAATCAAATATTACAACATTCGTGATTTTCTGAGAGCCAACGGCACGCCGATAAAAGCGATAACTCAGATCAAAATAGCAAATGACTACGGCGATACGGTTTTCGGATACTTCCCGTCAGTCCATGTCGAATTAGGCAAACGGTTTGGATGGTTAGAGGTATAAACTGCCCTGACGAGTCGTTGAGAATTACGACGAAACGGTCCTCCGGGATCGTCGGCAGATAGCCAAACAACACTAATAATATAGGAGGATACCAACATGGCAATTGTTATATGCCCAATAACCTATGTAATCAGAGACCGTGAAGCCGGTAACGAAATTGCAAAATTCGACCACTATTACGAGGCCCTAAACGCCCTTGCAGTATATGAGGACGAGGACCGCAGAGACGGGACATACACCCCGGATTTTTACGAGATAGTCGGGGTCGAAAAGGAGGAAAACTAATCATGACAAACGAAAAGAAAACACTCACAGGAGGCATAAACATGAGAAAGACGACACCAACGATATTTGAGTATCAGAAAGGTAAGTACCTTTTGACCGCAATCGTAAGAGGACCGATCGTAGACTTCTACATCAGCAACAGAGCGTATGGCGACATGGAATACATGTTCGGAATACCGACGAACCGAATTGAAAGAGAGGACGACATTATAGACCTCTTTATGGGAAACTATATCGAGTACACGGAGGAGGGTTTGGAATGAAAGCACTAATCATTATGTACATGATAATCAGCATGTCTCTTGCGCCATTGTTTACAATAGCCCTTGTAACGGGTAAAATAGCATTTAGGGAGGACTGACACATGGCATTTAAGAGACGAGAACTGACTCCGGAACAGATCGAGAAACGCAAGGAAAGACACGAATGGTTCAAGGCCCATGCAAGGTACACTTACCAGATCACGGGCCGGGACGACGAACTGATACTCAAGACCGAAAACGAAAAAGAATTTCTTGCTTGGCTTGACGAAAACGCTGACGTTGACGACAATAACAATTGGATTAGGGCCGACGACGGATCAGAAATCAACCCGACAAGAAGATTAATTCCGGAATCCGTTAGACGACCGAAAGAGTAAAAAAGCAAATTGCCTGTAAGGCCCTTTAAAAGCCCTACAGGCGTTTTTCTTTGTCGTGCGATAACTAACACTAATTAGCCGTTAATTAATCATACCGCCCTTTTGTGAGCCGCTATCGGCCTCTCCCACGTCGTCCATGATACCGGCCTCGTCTACACCCTCAATTCTGACGATAACTTTCTGTCCCTCACCGTAGACAAAGAAATCCCGAAACCCCCGCACCCAATCGTCATTATCGTTGGGTAGCACTTTCCGCTTCTGTAACCGATCCAGAATGAACTTTTTGGCGAAAGCGATATTATCCTTGTCCCTGCTCTTTTCTCGGCCCTTTTTCTCCTCATACCAGAGAAATGAAATAAACACCGGGTGCTTAATCGGACGTATCCTTGCGGCCTTGATATACCATACGATTTGTTCCTCGACAGCCGTTTTGTATCTCCGGGCCGGGAAATATCTACGTTCCGGTTTGGACTGTTTCAACTTCTTGGTGTAGTCGTTGAAACTGTCGAACCTAATCGGTATCACGAACTGTTGCATTACTCTCTCCCCATATGTCGTTCCACTCATAGTGACCGCCTATAATCTCCGGTATTTCGGGTATCCCCGTGAAGCGACAGATACTATCTATCCCGTCGTCTGACACCTCGAAAGCCGTCGATAGTCTATGGACTATCTGGAGATCGTCCTTGCTTCTGATAATCATATGGTTTGGCAGTTTTTCTGGACGGTCCGGCCCTAACGAAAACAGTCTTGGCTTATACTCTCTACCTATCGTCCCCCAAATCAATATCATATTTTTCCTCCAATACTTTTAGGGATTGTTTAATACTCTTTAAGTGATTTATTATGCGGCGTCTTATCGACCGTAAAGTCTTTCCTTTTGGCACCGATAACCCATACAAGATACTGTCAAGGACCGTCCCGGACACTTTAGTTATTCTCGAAATCTGCCGCTTGCTGTATCCTAAATCGTCATACAGAAACCTGACGAGAATTTTAGCGTCACGAAGCGGCCCTCCCCTTTCCCGCATAATCAGTCACCTTTAATCTTGGCCCACTCTTTGTCCCTTACCTTTATCATTTTCTCGGTAGACTCTATGAGCAAATCGATAAAGAACTCGGCGTCACGACATTTGAATTTCATTTTTTGCCAATTGTAAATGCTCTCTGTGTTCGTCCCCAACTCAAAGGCCAACTCATTTGTTGAGAAGCCACAATCTCTTGCTAACTTAATCAGCCTTGACAATTCCTCTTGCTTATTAGGGACGGACCGGGACTTGTTGGCGTCCCATGTAGCGTCCCGGATCGTAAGCGTATACTCTACCAGAGGCGTCAATTCCTCACAATGATATTTCCGGGCGTCCTCTACCATAGGAGCGGAGGACCATTTCCGGATCGCACCCTTGCTGTAGCCTAACCTCTCAGCAATCTTAATCTGGCCTAAGCCTAACTTGCTTGAGAACTCCAACATCTTTTTTAACTTACCATTCCACATTTTCGGCCTCCTCGATATATTCAACTATCAGCCATATGAGTATCTGTCTTTCGTCGCCGCACGATAACCTCTTAGCCACCTCTATTGAGCGACGATACATTTTCAATGCTTGTTCAATCTCATGATACCCGGCTGTCGTTGTCTTGATATGCTTCAGAATATTGACTGCCTCATTCGTTGTCATGCTCGGCCTCCTTAATTAAACCATCTAATGACAGGCTCACCTTTAAAGCCTTTCTCCCAAATAAACCATGCATAAGCCGTTGCCGACGACATCCCCGGAGTAAACCGACCATTGATCCGACATCTTAATCTTGAGCGACTGACATAGACTACTTTGGGAGGATTACTTTTAAAAAATTCGCCTCGCTCTTTCCCCTCAAGAAACAAGATTTTTAAGAACATGATTACCCTGTTTCCCTCCGGGACAATCGAGAGCCGTTTTTTAACAAAATCCAAAGCATATCGGTATGGAGGATTCGTCAGAATATCGCCGTTCCATCTCTCATTAACAGCCAAAAAGTCTACCCCCCCCCTACCATATCCACGTTCAATTAAATCCGTAGAGAGGACATTATACCCACGCTTAATGAGGACCTCTGATAAATGTCCCTCACCGCAAGCACATTCCCATACGTCGTGATTAAACGTTTCTACGTCCAGAAGCAATTCCAGTGCCTTAGGCTCGGTAGCGTAGTAATCATGCGTTTCACGATCATGCTCAACATGATTTGACGCTCCCAAGGTGGTGAATGTTGCTTTAGAATTTCCTGTCCAATCTTTACTCACTTGAACACCCTCTCTCCTCTCGCCACTCATCAATAATCCGCTTCGTCAATTTCCACGTCTGGAAAATGATATACTCTCCATCATCGGGGTCGCCCATTGGAATCTTCCGTGTCTTCCATTCTGATGCAATTCTGTTAAGCCACTCAATCGGTATTGCTTCAACTGTTGGCATTGCATCAATACCACTCTTATGTACTATTCCAACCGCAGGCGATTTCCATTCAATTGCATCCGCATCAATCAATCTCATTCTGTTTCTCCTTATCGTGGTGGAAGAGTCTTACTAAATCTTATATCCTTAAATTCCCATTTATGACTCTCTGTCTTTCCCTCAAGTCTTCCCACGGCTATGGTCAAGTCACTTACTTGCTTTATCAACATATTGTGTGAATTGGTCAGTTCTTGCACACATCTCCATAGAAACTCAACGTCAGTTTCATCTTTTTTTCTTTTGACAATAATAGGGTCATCATATTTCATGTCTTGCCCTCCTTGTCTTAGTCACTTGAACACCTTTTCGCCTTTCCGCATCTTCTCGCCTGCCTGCTTCGTCCACCTCAGAAGACCGATGACCGTTACCCACCACACAAGACTAAGGACTATGAGAAGCCACGACCAGAACGCAAGGCCACATAAAAACTGTAACGCTTCAATCATCTTTTCTCACCTCGCAAGTTACTGTAGTGTATGTTGTCGGGTTGTGATTTGTCTGTGTACTTTGCAAGCCTAATGGACTGTGCTGTTCCCATGCCGGAGGCAAAGGTTTTGCGTCTGCCCACGTCAGTTTGTTCCTTTTCCTACGCTCCTCATAGACATAGTTATTGACCGGGCCAAATGCGAACTTAGTCAATGGGAACTCGGACGAAATCGCTCTCCTAATCTCATGGGCCTTGTCCGCAATCAATAGCGGCACATTATCGCTCTGGTACAGCGTATCAGCCGTATGCAGATACTCTTTGACCGCAAGATAGGCTAACTTAATGTCCATGTCCCCGATAAATTCCATCCAATGACTGACCGCCCCTTGCTTCATGTTTTCTGAGAAGCCGTCAAGATACTTGGGAAATGCGATCTTAACAAGCCGTATCAACTCAGCACATTCTTTTCTCGTCATCCGTCAAACACTCCCCTCTCAATAGCCTCAAGCCAATCGTCCTTTGCCTTAGGCTTGTAATCGTTCTTATGCCAATTACGGACCGCCGCTTTCCAATCCTTGATAGGTTTTCCCCTACCCTGTACCCAACCGTTTGCCTCGTAATAGTCGAAAAACCTCTCGGCTTCAAAACCTTTATAGCCCAAACTAAGCCGATACTCGCTGACCTCTGCTGAGGATTCAGGGCGACTTTTTCGTGGCTTTACCACAACCTCGTTAGAGGTTGTATTGCTATTTGCTATTTGCTCTTTGCGTATTGGTATTTCTGGAACACCTTTGGTATCGTCTGGTATACGAGTGGTATTGTTTGGTATAGCGTTGGTATCCTCTGGTACGCTCTTGGTATCACTCCAACGCTTTTCTATGTTCTTTTTATTACGCTCGCATACCGCTTGGTATTTCTCGTTATCAATGTCGATCAGTTTTTTGACCTTAGTGTTCCAAACGCCCTTAACGGCCTTATCCATTTCGGGTAAATCATTACCCATTCTGTATTGAGTTATCGCAATGACGAGAACGCCTATATCCTCCGGAGTAAAACCGCTTTCCAAAAGATCGACAATCAACTCGTCATGCAATATAAATCCCTTTGCCTTATCGTTTGCCATCGTTATCCTCTTGATCCTCTGGGCAACACCCCGCCACCGAGTGACGGGGGTTACTGCATTAAAGGAGATCGAAAAATGAAACTATTCGTTATCTACTAAACTGTATTGTGTTACGGTCGTCTGCTTACCGTAGAATGTAGCCGGGACCTTAACGCTTCTTGTGGATATCTTGTATCCGCTTTCCCTAAGGTCCGATATCCTTGCAGACAATCTTGTAATGTGCAGAACATTGATTGCGTCCCATGTGGTAATGCCGTCATGCTTTTTCATGTACTCAAGTACCGCTTCATTCTGTGTCATGTGAACCTCCTAAAACGGCAGATCACCGGCAGAGGAATCTACAGCGACGAACTCGTCATTCGCTATGTCAATGCTTCTGGCAAGCCTCTTAGGTGCCGGGGTTGCTATCATGTCCAGAACATCTCTGGAAGCCAGATTGTACGGCTCTGGGTAGAAACCTGTCTTACCGTTGTACTCCCACTCTTTTGAGCGGAACACCATACCGCATTTGAGACCGGACAGTTTCTTTTCGTCCCACCGCCATTTCCAACCGGGATTGTCCTTTTCCAGAACGCCCATGGCGTTGTTAAAACGGCGAATGTTCCATGCATCCTTGTCGGTATCGTCGCCCTTGGGAACTGTAAGCCTAAATACGCCCTTGTAGTTCTCGTCCTTGTTCTGACGATTGCGATAACGGTTTGTGTAGTAATCCTTAAATGGACCGTCGTCTATGTCGAACCTTATCTGGAGAACATTTCCCCATGAGTAAGTAACCTCTGCGGCGTCTATGATCCTGACCTTGTAATTCCCTACCGGCAGAGGTTA
>Ga0265298_10001149_pt1 | contig 38965 bp, 28 predicted proteins | sample AusTroGonzalo_MG_3_FD_193486 | JGI IMG/M metagenome (GOLD analysis project Ga0265298, IMG submission 193486) | Bovine rumen microbial communities from tropical cattle in Woodstock, Queensland, Australia - Gonzalo_01 | ecosystem: Host-associated > Mammals > Digestive system > Stomach > Rumen ...
AGGCCTTCAACTAGCTTGCCGTCCGGCTTGGGGAAGAACCTGACCAGCTGGGTGGCGTGGCTGGGAACTTCGCAGGAGTAATTCTTAGAGAAGATGCCGATGTCCTGCTGGCGCCAGAGGTCCCTGGCGAGCCAATGGCCTTCCAGGCCGAGGCTCTTCATGTCGGCGACGATGGTGGATTTGGGAGGTCGCTTGGATTTGTTGAAGAAGGCCATGACGATGGAGCCGTCGGACATGGGCTTGGCCCAGATCTCGCTTACATCGTCTTCCTTGATCCTGGCGGCCTGGGCTCCCAGTTCGTCCTGGTTCACTTCGATGACTTCGTCGTTGGTGAGGAGGGAGAGGGTGAATTCGTCAAGGTCGGTGAGGTCGCAGCCGATGAGCAAAGGAGAGCAGAGAATGGCCCACATGGACATGTGAGTGTACTGCTCGTTCTGAGTCAGCCTGGTGGGATGGAGGGCGCCCCAGCCGACTTTGCCTACGATCAGCATGTCGGGGTCGTTCCAGGAGTCGGGTCCGGCGTAGATCCACAGGGGGACCTGCTGCTGCAGGATCCCAAACATGCTGTCATATGTGTCGGTAATGTCGCCGGTGGTGCGCCAGCAGCTTCCGTTTACTTCGTTGCCCCACTTGGAGACGTCGCCCCAGCCGTACTGGCAGAGAGAAAAGAGGATGTCGCGGTTCTGGGATTTCAGGGCCTTGCCCATCTGAGTGTAGGGCTTGGTCCAGTATTCTTTGTCTTTGCCTGTTGCTACTCTGGAATAAGAGCACCAGTCGTACTTCAGGTAGTCGTAGCCCCAGTCGGCGTAAGTCTTGGCGTCCTGTTCCTCATGCTCCCAGCTGCCGACGCAGCAGCCGCAGGTCTCGGGTCCTGGGGAGGAATAGAGGCCGATGCGCAGACCTAAGGAGTGGACGTAGTCGGCAAGGCCTTTCATGTCGGGGAAGCGCTTGTTGGTGGCGATGGTGCCGTCCGGAAGTCTTTCCGGGCCCATCAAAGTCTCGTCGTGTTTTTCCCTGGGACGGTTCTGCCAGAAGTCGTCGATGTTGATGTAGTTCCAGCCGTGGTCCGCCAGGCCGGATTTTACCATGGCTTCCGCGGCCTTTTCGATATCCTTCTGGGAGACCTTGCCGGCGAAACAGTTCCAGCTGTTCCAGCCCATGGGAGGTGTGAGGGCGATCTTGTCCCCCACCGTCAGTTTCAGAGTTCTTTGCGTTTCGCCCAGAGCGTTCTTGGCTTTGAAGGTGATCACGTAGTCGCCTGGTGTCTTGACGCTGCCGGTGAGGATACCAGTCTTCGTGTCGAAGCTCGTGCCTTCGGGAACGTTCTCGGCCGAGAATTCCATGGGGCGTTCGCCGGAAACGGGCAGACGGTAGATGATCGGGTGGTCAGGTCCCACGCCGAAAACTTTCGGGCCGTTGATGCGCGGCGTTTTCGGGATCTTGGGGCTTAGGATGCCGAGCTGCTCGGAACTTCTTACCATGGGCTCTATCACGGCTCCGTCTTCCGCGATGAAGACCGCCTTGCACCAGTCGGCGTGGTCGCACTCCTCGCCGTCGATCTTGTCAATCTCGAGCTCAACTTTTTTCGCGCCTTTGAGGTCAGCCTTCAAAACAGCCGGGCCGCGATTGCCGGCCTTGTCGCCAAGCTCCGGAGTTTCCGCCACTAGTTTATCGTCGGCGTAAACTCTGAAGATGACGGAAGCGCCTTCCTCGGCCTCGTCGTCGATGCCGACCACCGCTCCGAATGCGACGGTCTTGCCGTCCAGCTTATAAAGCGCCTCGCCGGGAGAATGGGATCCGACGCCTCTTTCATAGACCTTGCCGGCTATTTTCAGAGGATTGCCGTCCACGCTGCGGTTTCTGGCGGCGGTCTTCCAATTCTGCCTGATGTGGTCAAGCGGCATCGAATCTAGCCAGATGTTGGTTACTGCCAAAGCGTCGAGCGCGGCGAAAAGGCAAAGTGCGAGGCAAAGTTTCTTCATTTGTTTCTCCTTATTTGTTGAAGCCTTTCTGGTTCATGAATTCCCAGACGCGGTCCATAAAATTGTAACTGCCGGTGCCGGGAGCGGCCTTGGCCTGGAAGCAGTGGTTTCTCGTGGCAAAAGTGTGAAGTTCGGACTGGATGCCCATGCGGCGCATCTGCTCCCAGACTTTCACGGAATTCATGGCGCTCCAGCCGTCCGAATCACCGTGCAGGAAAAGTACGGGAGGCGTGGCGCGGTCGAAGGCGAATTCTTTTACGATCCTGACGTCGTCGCCGTTGCCGTCGCCGTTGTTGTTCCTGTCGATCTGATCGGTCACGCAGTAGGCCGGGTAGATTGCCACGCCCCACTGGACGCTGCAGGAACAATTGTCGATGTCATCGATAGGCCAGTAGGCGTGGGAGAGGGAGTTCAGGGCACCCATTAAGGTAAGGTGTCCCCCGGCGGAGCAGCCCATGATGCCGATCATATTGGGATCAAGTCCGTATTCCGGGGCTTTCTTCCTAACTATCCTGACGGTGCGCTGGAGATCCTGCCAGGCGGAAATGTGTTTGGCCAAAGGCGGCAGTGGCCTGGGCTCGCGGTGCTTCAGGGTTACCACCGTCATGCCCTTTTCATTCAGGTAGCGTCTCACCGGCGCGGCTTCGAAGCCGTCGGGGTCGTTGCCGTAATAGCCGCCGCCGGAATAGACGATCTGGATGGACTTGGTCTTCAGTTCCTTGGGGAAGTGCCATTCGATATAAGGTCTTACGGTCTGGTTCGTCTGGACGTCAGGCATTCTGCCCTCCGGCCAGATCTCTTCCTTTATGTACTTTCCCCTGGCGTCGTCTTTGGCGAAACGCTCCATGAGTTTTTCTTCCTTGCCCAATCTCCCGTCGAAGTTCATCTGGCGCAGGAATTCCTCCGCGCGGTCGAACCAGGTGTCGTAGGGCGCGCCTTCACAGGCCTTGGTCCCCCACTTGCCCATGAAGCCGTGGCTGCGGTCGGCGAAGAGGTGGAGTTCCGCGGGGATCTTCATTTTTCTAAGCTGGCGGTAGATCTCCGTGGAGCCGTTGGGGGAATAGAGGTCCGTGCCGCCGTGGAAAAGGCACAAAGGACAGCTCTTGGCGTCGAATTTGAAGGCTTCCGTCAGTCGGACGTCTATGGAGTTGCCGTCCCTCTCATTCGGGCCTTCTAAGCCGTCTGAGAGCGCATAGGCGGTATAGATGGGTATGGCCCAGTTGATGTGGCAGGATATTTCGTCCAGTTCGTCGACTGGCTCGTAGGCTTTCGTCTGGGAACTGACGGCGAGCATGACCGTCAGATGCGCGCCGGCGGAAAAACCCAGGGCGCCGATGTTGTCGGGAGAGTAGCCTCTCTTCTTCGCTTCGTTCCTGACGATCCTGACGGCGCGCTGGCCGTCTTCCCAGCCCGTCTGGTAGATGGGAAGTCCCTTGGGTCTGGGCACGCGGTAAGCGAGGTTAACGCACTGGAAGCCCAGCTCTGTCATGCGTTCCGCTATGGCGTCGATCCAGGGCATGTCGCAGCGACATTCATAGGCGCCGCCGGAAATAAGGATGAGGCAGCCCTTGGCGGGGTTGGCTTTTTCAGGCGCGGCGTACCATTCGAGCCTGGGCGTCTCGCTTTGGACCTGATGCTCCTGAAGGTCGGGCATCTTCCCTTCCGGCCAGAGGGGCGTCGTTTCGCAATCACTTGGGAGAGCGAAGATCGTTCCGGCGAAAATCAGGATCAGAAGAAGGAAAGCGAAGGGATGATCTTTGGGAACGATATTCATTTTTGACCTCTCTTAGAAAAGTGAAAGCTGGGTGTCAGGTTCCGGTTCGGGTTCCGCTTTGGGCTCCTCTGGAGGAGGAGGCGTGGGAGCGTTCTCCTGGACTTTAGGCTCGGGTTTGGGTGTCAGCGTGTTGGGCTTGACGTAGGTCTCGGCTTCCGGAGCCTTTTCCTCCGTCTTCTTGGGTGCAGGGCTGGAGAACATGGAGAAGAAGTCCGTCTGGCTGGATTCCGGCATGTCGCCCAGGAGGCCGTCCTTTTTCATGGCCGCCAGGAGCGTGCTGTTGCAGCCCACCAGACGCTGGAATTCCTCCTGGTTGGAGAAGGTGCCGACTTCCTCCCTGGCCTTGACGATGAAATTCGCCACCGCTTCGGAGAGCCCGGGAATGGAATTCAAAGGCGGCAGGACCTTGCCGTCCACTATGAGGCACTTGGTGGGATGAGACTTGTAGATGTCCAAGGGCAGCATCTCGAAGCCGCGGGCGTACATTTCCTGAGCCAGCTCGAGGATTTCTATGGAAGCCTGGTCGTTGGCGGTGGCGTCCTTGCCTTTGTTTCTGAGAGCGTAGAGCTCCTGGCGGACGGCCTTCAGGCCTTTGGAGACCAGGGTGGAATTCAAGTGGTCGCGCTTGATGGAGAAATAGGTGGCGTAGAAAGCCAGAGGATAATGAACCTTGCAGTAGGCGATCCTGGCGGCGTTCAGAACGTAGGCCACGGCATGCGCCTTCGGGAACATATACTTGATCTTCTTGCAGGAATCCACGTACCAATCCGGGACCTTGACCTTGCCCATAGCTTCCTCGTCTTCGGGCTTCAAGCCTTTGCCCTTACGGACGCTCTCCATGATCTTGAAGGCGTGGAAGGGCTCCATGCCCCTGCCCTTCAGATAGAGCATGATGTCGTCTCGGGTGCAGATGACGTCGCTAAGAGTGAGCTTCAGGTTGGTGATGAGGGACTGGGCGTTGTCGAGCCAGACGTTCGTGCCGTGAGAAAGGCCAGATATCCTGATGAGGTCCTCGATGTTTTTCGGCTTGGCGTCCATGAGCATGCCGCGGACGAAGTTCGTGCCGAATTCCGGAATGCCCAGCGTTCCCGTGTTGCTGTCGATGTCCTCGGGCTTGACCTTCAGGGCCTCCACGGATGTGAAGAGGCTCAGCATGGCGGGATCGTTCAGCTCCAGCTTCGTCACGTCGGAGCCGAGATAGTCGCTTAAAAGCTTGATCTGCGTCGGCACATCGTGTCCCAGAATGTCCAGCTTCAGAAGCTGCGATTCCATCTTGTGATAATCGAAGTGCGTGATCTTGTTCTGGGCGTCCTTTTTGTCCGCGGGATACTGCACGGGGCAGAAGTCCGTTATCAGTTCGCCCTTCGGAAGAATGATCATGCCGCCGGGATGCTGGCCGGTGGTCCTCTTCACGCCCACCAGCTGGAAGATGATGTATTCCTTCATGGCGCCCGACATCTTCATTCCGGTCTCGTCCAGGTATTTCATGACGAAGCCGTAGGCCGTCTTGCTCTGCAAGGTCGCGATGGTGCCGGCGCGGTAAACATTCTCTATGCCGAAAAGTTTTTCCGTATAGCGGTGAGCGTTGCTCTGGTATTCGCCCGCGAAGTTAAGGTCGATATCCGGCGTCTTGTCGCCCTTGTAGCCCACGAAGGTCTCAAAGGGAATGTCGAAGCCGAAGCGCTGCATCGTTTCGCCGCAGACAGGGCATTTCCTATTGGGCAGGTCGATGCCGATAGTCTGGGTTATGCCGTTCAGGGGCGTCGCCCTGGGCTCGCCCTCGTCGTCGTAGCCCACGAATTCCGTCTTGTGGCACTTTGGGCAGACGTAATGGGCAGGAAGACTATTCACTTCCGTGATGCCGCTCAAAAACGCCACGAAGCTGCTTCCCACGCTGCCACGCGATCCAACGATATAACCGTCGGAAAGAGATTTCTGCACCAGCATCTGGGCCAACATGTAAAGGTCGGCGTAATGGTTCTCGATAATGGAGCCTATCTCGCGCTCCAATCGCATCAGAGGGATCTTGTGAGGATTTTCGCCGTAGACCGCGTGCAGCTTTCCGTAGCAGAGGTCGCGCAGACGCTGCTCCGCGTTCTCCACTTTCGGCGGATGGAAGCCGTCGGGAATAGGCTGGAGATCTTCCAGCGATTCCGCGATCTTATTCGTGTTCGTGATGACGATCTCTTTGGCCTTCTCCTCGCCCAGATAGCTGAATTCCTCCAGCATCTTGTCGGTGGAGCGGAAATACAGAGGCGCCTCGGTCTCGTCGTCGTAGCCCTGGCCAACCTGCAGGATCTTCCTGGCCAGCGCGTCCTTCTCCTCGAGGATATGCACGTCGCAGGTGGCGCAGACCGGTTTCCCGTACTTCTCGCCCAGCTCGACGATTCTCTTGTTCAGCCTGATGAGGTCGTCGTTGGTCCTGAGCTTGGGATACTCCACCTTGCTCTTCAAAAAGACGTTGTTTCCCAGCGGCTGGATCTCGAAGTAATCGTAAAGTTTCTGCGCTTCGGAGAAACGCTTGTTGAACTCCTCGGAGGAGATCTGCTCGGCGTCTTCCTTCAGCACGAGATTGAAAAGCTCGCCCGCCACGCAGGCGCCGCCTATTACAAGCCCTTCCCTATACTGCTCAAGCACGTCTCTGGGAATAAGCGGATGGCTGTAGAAATATTCCGTGTGGGAGACTGAGACGAGATCGTAAATGTTGTGCAGCCCTTTCCTGTTCTTGGCGTAGAGAATGATATGATAGGTGTTGGCCTTGATGTCGGAGGCGTCCTGTTTGCTGAGCCCTCCGGAATTCTTGCTCTCAAGGCGCTTCTTCAGTTCCGCGGAAGGAATGTTGACAAGATATCCTTCCACGCCGAACAAAAGTCTTATGCCTAATTTCTTGGCCTGCTTGTAGGCGTCGGGATAGATGTGCACGTTGCCATGGTCTGTGACGCCCACCGCGGGATGTCCCCAGAACTTCGCCCGGGCGATAAGGTCGTTCACTTCCGTCAGCGCGTCCATGGCGCTCATCTTCGTGTGGGCGTGCAGCTCCACGCGGTGCTCTAAGCTTTTTTCCGGCGGCGTGGGATCGTCCGTACGCAAAATCGTCTCCGCCCTCAGGAAAAGCTCGCCGCTTCTCTGGTCAGTATCCAATGAGCCTAGAACCTTCAGCCACTCCCCTTCCTTGATCTCGCCCACGAAGATCTTCTCCTGACTGCCCCACTTGGGCATCTTGAAGATCTTGACGGCAACGGCGTTCTCGCCGTCCGTTAGGAAGGCGGTATTGGGCCGGCGCTCGCTCTCCTCGTTGGCATAGGAGAAGACTTTCCCCTCCACGAGGACTTTCTGTCTGCCGCCCTCTTTCCCGTAAAGGTCGCGCATCGCCGTCGGCGTGAACTTTGAGGGAATAGCGCCGTCGCCGTAAACGATCTTCTCGGCCTCTTCTTTCTGCTTAGCCAGTTTCGCGGCGCGCTCAGCCTCTTCCTTTTCCTTCTCCAGGTCGTGCTCGCTGCTGAAGTCGCCAGGCACGATCTTGACTTTGCCCGCGAAGCCAAGGCAGACACCAAGCAGTTCCGTCAGCTTCTCGCCGACGCAGGCGCCCTCGGCTTCCTTGGCGGTCAGATCGCCGTCCACTTCCAAAAGAATATCGCCGCCGTCTTCCAAGACGTGGTGCTGCTCTATAAGCGCCGCCTTATGCCCGCACATGGCGAAAGCGTAATTTATGATCTCCTTGAAGTGCACCCGGAAAAATTCCAGGGGCGAGGGCGCGCTCCCCTTTTCGTACAAGGGAATAAGCAATATTTTTGGCCTTCCTTCCTGCGGAAGGGCGGAGAGCATCTTGCTTAGATTCTGCTGCAGCGCCAGGTTAAGTTCCGCCCAGCTCTCGTCCTCGGGCAGAGCGGTCAAAGGCAGTTCCAGTTCCCAGATGTGGGTGTCGTCGTCGATGCCCAAACGCAGGTCGCCGGGCTTAAGGAAAGAAGTGGCGGAGCCTTTTAATGGCAGGCTTCCGAAAAGATCAGAGGGGCTGACAAACAGGTACGACTTCATCTAAAACCCTTATTCGCCCAGTTTCATGAATTCAGGGTGGATATAGTTCTCGTCGCACTTCAGGGTGTAGGTCGTTTTTCCTTTGGAAGTGATCTTGATTTTGTGGGAAATGTATTTGTCCTTGAATTTGTTCACGAAATTCTTGCCTTTCTTTTCGAGGAAGTAGTCGGCATCGAAAAGCTGATCGCTTGGTCCGATGTAGTCCAGGAGCTGAAGACCGTAACCTACATCGAATTTACCGGTGTCGACATTTTTGAAGGTGCCAGAACATTTTATGGAGGAGGAATCGCAATTGATGTGTTCCACCAGTTTGCTCTCCAGGTCCTTAGTAGCGCAGTCCTTTATGGCCAAATTTAAGGGATATGTGCTCCTTTCGTTGAATTTCAGCTTGCCGCTCTTTTCTTTCCAGGAAATATTGAAAAAAATGTCCTTCTTTCCGAAAGCAAAAGATTTGAAAGGAACATCCATCGAGGCGTTCCTCGACACGGTGCCGTAATACTTGAAGACTATGAAAGCTAACTTGCCTTGATCGTCTTTATCGAGTTCCTTCAAGGTCTCCGCGGAAAAGGTTCCAGTTAGCTTGATGGAAGTTTTCCCCTTGAACTCGCTGCCGAAGGTCTCGGCAAAAACCTGGGCGCTCAAAAGAAGAGCGGCAAACAAAAGCAAATACTTTCTCATAGTCTTCAATATTGGATTATAGCGCGCTGGTGAACTCCGGCCTGACGTAGCTTTCGTCGCAGCTGAAGGAGAAAGTGACCTTGCCCTTGGATGAGACCTTGACGCTGAATTTGATCCCGCCGTCGGTCCCCTTCAGGGCCAGGTTCTTCTTTACCTTTTCCAGCGTGAACCTTTTGTAGAGGAAATCCTCTGTGTTGGAGGATTCCGTGATCTGAAGCAAATAAGCGTTCAGAAGCGGGGGATCTACGTTGGCAAGGCTGCCGGAGCACTTGATGCTCGTCTTAGAGGGAGCCTCCTGTTCCAGGATGCCCTCGTCGTTCATCACCCCGATCCAAAGCAGGTCCATGTACTTGGTCTTGTACTGGAACTTCTTGTTCTTCAGGGTGTACTTGATGTTTTCACCCATGCTTTCGGAAGTGTAAACGCCGGGCTTGTTCTCCGCGACAGGCAGGGCTGAGGAGATCCCGCCATGACGCTTCAATACGACGAAATTGTATTTGCCCGGATCACTCATTATGTTGGAAAGCTCGCTCTGGATCGAGCCCTTAAGCTTGATCGTAGTCTTGCCCTTGAAGAGGCTGTCGAAAGTATCGGCAGAGCAATCAAGGGCAAGAAGAGCGGTGAAAGCAAGAAAGAAAAAAGCTTTTTTCATTTTTCGGCCTATTCTGTTCCCTTATCAAATATCGGCTCAACGTATCCTTCGCTGAGTTTGAAAGAGGCGGAGATCTTATGGCCTTTGGCTTTCAGCGTGATCTTTATGTTGCAGCCGGGCTCTTTCTTGGAGAAAACATATTTTTTGCCCTTCGCTTCCATTTTAAATTCCAATTTGCCGCCGCAGATATCTTCGGTCTCGGGATAGCCGTCGTTGACGCCGATAGGATAATTTTCAAGCTCTTCACCGCTGAAGCTATAGAGCGTGCCCGAGCACTTCGTGCTGCCTTTATCCGCTTCGGCTACTTCGAAGTCTCCTCCTTCGACTGTGCCGATCGCGAAGACCAGATTCCAGTAAGACTTGTCTGAATAAGAGTACTTTTTGTTTTTCGGCTTAAAGGAGATTTTGAACAACTTATCCTTGAAGCTCCAACTGCCGTTCTTCTGAGGTTCGAGACGCATTGGCATGGTTACGAATCCGTCAGAGTAGCCTTTGAGGACGCGCAGAGTTTCTCCTTTGTAGATCCTCTCCGCCATACTCTCTTTGAGCTGGCCGCTGAGCTTTATGGTAGTGGATCCTTCGAAGGTAAGCAGCCTGGCGGAGCAGACGCTCACCAGAAGAAGGGAAAACAGAGCAAGAGCAATTGATCTTTTCATAAAATTGATCCTTGTTATTTTAGTTGATCGGGCCTACGGTGCAGGGCATCACCCAATGTCCGCTTACTTTAACGGTGAATTTTGCTTTTCTTGACTTCTTAGTGATCTTGCCGGTAAGCTTGCGTTCCGTCTCATTGCCACTTAGGACTAGGTTGGCGCCCTTAGCGCTCATTTTCCACGATTCGCCGAAAAGCAGGTAAGACTCGCCGGATAAATCAGACACAGCCACCTGGGCTCCCTTCTCAAGCTCAGGCTCAATGTCGTAGGGCATCGTACCGCTCATGCTGAAGGAATATTTATTGGGTTCCATGGAGATCGATTCTTCCTCGTTGCCGGTCTCCGGCCACAGGGTGGCCTTATTCTTGATCTTCACGGAGATTTTTTTGTTCTTGGGCTTGTAACTGGCCTTGGTCGCGGAATCCTTGAATTCCCAGTTCTTTTTGGACTTCGTGAACGTCATGGGAGGAATAACGTAGCCAGGGCCGTCCTTGAGAAAGCAGAGCTCGCTGCCGGCCTCAAGCATGCTGACCATTTTTTCCTCACATACGCCGCCGATCGAGATGCTGACTTTGCCCTTGAATTCGCCCGCGAAAAGCGTGGAGGCGAAGAGAATCAGAAGAAGGATGGAAAGATTTTTCATGGTATGATCCTGTGGTTGTTTTTTTAGAGCATAAATTTTTACGGCTGAGAGCGCAGCCTCGAACCGTTATGAACACACTATAAACTAGCTTTTATATTTTATAAAATTTGAATGAAAATTGTAAGGCGCAAAAAAAGGCCGCGCAAACGCGCGGCCTTCCCTATGTTAGAGCCAAAAGAGATCAACGTCCGCCCGGACGGCCTCCGTCTCCCATCGAGCCTTCGTAGCTGGTGGAAGCCTGGCCTGTGGCACTGTTTGAGCCGCAGGTGACGATGTAAGTAGTGCCGGAGACCAGATCCGGCGTGCTTATAAGGACGTTGGCTCCGCTGCTGCCGCCGCCTCCGGGACCGCCGCCCGGACCGCCGCCCGGACCGCCGCCCGGGCCTCCACCGCCCGAGGAAGCGGAGTAAGTGCTGGGAACCGTGAAAGTCGCCAGCGTCGTTGAGCCGTTCTTTAACTCGACGGTAGCGTTGGCGGAAACGCTCAAAGTCACGTCCACGACCGCCTGGGAATCGCTCGTGGCGGTCACGGAGTTGTTGCCTCCGCCTATCGCCATAACGTTGCCTCCGGTGATGTAGAGGTTGTAGTGCTCCGCGGCGTCCAGGCCGCACTCAGGGGAACGCGCTCCGCAGGCTATGATCGTTCCGCCGCTGATGTACATGTTGGCGTTGGAGTCTATGGCGTCGTTGTCTTTGGCGACGCAGGTGATCGTTCCGCCTTTAAGGAACATATTGCTCTTGGAGTTTATGCAGTCATCGTAGGCATTGATGATGATCTCGCCGCCGCTTATGGTCAGGTGCTTCTTGCTCTCCAAGCCCTCGGCGTTGTTCCCGGAAGTGGAGATGTTCAATTTTCCGCCGTCTATCACTATATCGCCGTCGACCTTGATGCCTTTGGGCGAGGAGGTGTAGTCGCTGCTGATGTTGTCGGTGCTGCCGGTGTAATTGTGATTTTCCGTCGTGCCGTCGCTGTAATACAACCCGCCTGTCGTCGTTATGGTTATGTCGCCGCCGGTCTGGCTGAAGTCGCCGTCAACGTTTATGCCCTTGCCGCCGGATCCGCTTGAGCTCAGAACGAACGTCCCGCCCTGAATACTGAGGTTGCCGTCGCACTTGATGCCGGCGCAGGCCGTGGTGTTCGTTTCACTGCTGTCCCACATGCCGTTGCCAGCGGTGACTACGTTTATCGTCCCGCCCAAGATCGTCATGTCCCCGCCGCTCTTCAAGCCCTTGGCGGCCGTGGCGGTCGAGGCGCAGTTGATATTTATGGTGGCGTTGCTAATAAGCAGGGCGTCGTCGCACTTCAAGCCCTTGACGTCCGCCGCCGTCACGTTCAGTTCAATCGCGCCGCCCATTAGGAAGCACTGCCCGTCAAAATCGTCACCCTCTTCATTAGCCTCTATCTGAATGCAATCGTCCTCCGCGCCTTCAACGGTCACTAAGCCGTTGTTCATCTCAAAATACTGGCCGATGTGCAGCCCGTCGCCGGCGGCGCCGGCTACGATTATGCTGCCCGTGAATTTCGGCTTGAGCTGCAGATATTCGCCGGTCTTGATGGCGTGCTTCTTGTTGCCGGTGACCGTAAGCATTCCGGAACCTTTGACTTCCGGATGCCCCTTGACGACGAGGCAGGCTTTCTGCGAACCATTTGCGCTGTCAACGAAGGAGTTGGTGCCGGAAATGGTCATATCGATGCGCTTGCCGTTCTCGATGTCGAAAGGCGAGCCGGCGGAACTTGTAAGATTCAGATCCTCGATGTTGACCGTAGCTTTGAAACTGCCTGTAAGGAGGAAGGAGCCGTCATCGGAAGAACCCGTCACGTTGTAGGTGATCTCCCCGCAGGTCTTGGCGGAAACGTTGGTGCTCTGGGTCAGCGTCACGTCGGCGCCTTTTATGGAAGCAGAGACATAATCGGCAATGTTGTCCGCAATGCTCACCGTCGCCGTGTCGCCGTCGTAGACCACTTTCACAGTGTTGTCGTCCAAGGCGTTCGGATCCTTGGCGACGACTTTGACCTTAAGGGCCGAATAGACAGCCTCGGGCGTGTCCACGGCGGCGTCCCAGGTCACCCTGTAGTTTCCCGGGCCAGCCACCATTCCTTCGGCTCCGTCGCCCGAAAGCGTAGTCAGCGCGAATTCGTCACCGTCGCCTTCCTTGCCGTAAAAAGCCACATTATAGACCGTGCCTTCGCTGCCGTCGATGGTGTAGTCGATATCGACTTTGGCTTCCCAGGGCCAGCGCGAAGCAATTGATACGCCGCTTACCAGATCGGCCTTTAAGTTTCCGGACAAAAGAACCGCTAAAGCGCAGACGGCAAGCGCGCGCCTTTTTCCAATGAAAAGCGCACCCGCCAAAAGGGCAAGCAAAAAGAGCGCCGGTTCCGGCAGAAGCGTGACCACAGCGGTCTTGGTGTCCAGAACGTCCGCGCCGCTCGAAACGGCGTGGGTCAGAGTGTAAGTTTCTTCCATAGGAAGATCGCTGTAGGTTTCGGACATGTAATCCCAAGCGAAGGCGCCTTCGTCTCCGTCGTCCTCAGTGGAAAAGATTTCGATAACATACGTAGAAGCGGATCGCGCGCTGACAGAGGCTATCCTCTCCTCGCCTTCCGCCCACAAAGTGGAATAAGAAATCAAATCTGTCGGAAGCAGCTGAATAGTTGTTCCAACGCTCGCGCAATCGAATTCGATTGCGTCCGACCAAGCCTCGTCCGCCAAAAGGCCGGATGCCCCCAAGGCTAAAAAAGCCAGAGTAAAAAGTACCTTTCTCATGTACTTCCCCCTGTGTGTTTGTGTTAGACCAATACTTCTGAGACGGATGATACCACACACCACGCTCGCAGTGTTACGTTCTTATTGTATGATTGTTGGTGAAAAAACACAAGAAGATAATAAAAAAAGGCCGCGGAAACCGCGGCCTTATAGGGCTATAAAAGTCTGTTCAATTAGTTTCCGGAGGTCGGATCGACATACTCTTTGGCAGCTTCCGCTTCGCCGATGAGCTGCGATTCCCTGTAGACCGTATAGGTCTTGCCGGCCACCAGTTCGGGAGTGCTGATCAAGATATTGCCCTCAAAATATCCTCCGACAGCGGTCGTTTCCACAACGTCGGGATCGTAATTTCCAGGCACTGTGAACTCAGCCACGACTTCTTCGGAATCCTTCTCCTTGACGGTGATCTTGCTGCCGTGAGTGAACTTTCCAATTATGTCTATCAAAGCCTGGGAACTCTTGACTTCCTCGACGGTGTTGTTGCGGCCGCCTATGGCCATGGTGCTGCCACCCGTCAGAATCACCCTGTCCGTGGCGTCGAGGCCGCGTTCCTTGCCCATAGCGCCGCAGGAGACGACGTTGCCGCCCTTGATATGCAGTTCTCCGTTGGAGTCGATGCCGTCGTTGTGCTTGGAGACCAAATTGAAAGTTCCGCCCGAGATCTCAATGTTCTCAGAGGCGTTGAGGCCGTCGTCCCTGGAGTCGATGGTGAACGTTCCGCCGGTGATGGTCATGACTTTTTTGCTCTCAATGCCCTCGGCGTTGTTGCCCACGGTGGAAACTTTGATGTTTCCGCCTGAAATGGTGACGTTGCCGTCCACCTTGAGCCCCTTGGGAGAACTGGTGAAGTCGCTGCTGACCTCGTCGGGATCGCCCTGGTAATCCGTGTCCTCGGTAGTGCCATCGTTGTAATAGAGGCCGCCTTTTGTCTTTACGGTAATGTCGCCGCCGGAAATGGTAAGGTCGCCCTCGATGTTCATGCCCTTGCCGCCGGAGCCGGTGGAAGTAAGCGTGAAGGTGCCGCCTTTGATATCCGTGTTGCCTATGCACTTGATGCCGGCGCAGGCTGTGGTGTTGGTCTCCTCTCCCAGCCAGATCAAGCCCTGGCCGGCCGTGGCGACCGTGATATTGCCGCTCTCGATAGTCAGGTTGCCGCCGCACCTTATGCCTTTGGCGGCTTTGGCGACGGCGTTGCAGTTAATATTGATCGTAGCGTTGGAGATCAGCATGTCGCTGTCGCATTTGATGCCTTTGACGTCTATGGCCGCGACCTTGATGTCAACTGTTCCGCCTTTAAGGAAGCACTGTCCGTCGAAATCGTCGCCTTCAAGGTTGGCTTCCACCTGGATGCCGTCGTCATCCACCGGATCGACTTTCACCGTGCCGCCGTTCATCTCGAAATACTGGCCGATGTGCAGTCCGTCGCCTTTGGCGCCCAAAACGATGATCTTGCCTTTGAATTTCTTCTTGAGCTCCATATACTCGCCGGTCTTGATGGCGTGCTTCTTGTTGCCGGTGACCGTCATGACGCCGGAGCCCGTGAGTTCCGGGTGACCTTTGACGACGAAGCAGGCTTTCTGGGAGCCGCTGGCGCTGTCAACGAATGTGTTCGTGCCTTCCACGCTGATGGCGATGCGCTTGCCGTTCTGGATGTCAAAAGGAGCGCCGGAAGTGCTTGTGAGGTTCAGGTCCTTGATGTTGACCGTCGCCTTGAAACTGCCGGTCATGGTGAAAGAGCCGTCGTCGGAGGAGCCGGTAACGTTGTAGGTTATCTCCCCCACCGTTGAGGCGGAAACATTGGCGCTCTGGACGAGCTTCACGTTGGCGCCGTCTATGGTAGCCGTCACGTAGTCCTTGATGTTGTCCGCGATGGAGACTGTCGCCGCGCTGCCGTCAAAAACCACATCCACGGTGTTGTCTTTCTGAGCGGTAGACTCAGCGTAGACTTTGACCGTGAAAGCATTGTAGCTAACTTCCGGGATGTCCGTCTTGGCATCCCAGGTCACCCTGTAGGTCCCGGCGCCCGGAACCGTTCCTTCCGCTCCGTCTCCCGAAAGAGTCGTCAGCGCGAATTCCTTGTCCTTGTCTCCCCTGCCGAAGAAAGCCACTGTGCAGGGAACGTCCTCTTTCCCTCCTATGGTGTAGTCGATGTCGACTTTCCCTTCCCAGGGCCAACGGGAAGAAATGTTAACGTCGCTCACTATGTCGTCAGCCAGAAGGCTTCCGGCCATAACGCAAGCGAGAACAAAGCAAGCAGCCGCTTTCCTTCTTCCGAAAAGCAAGCCCAAAAAGATCAATCCCAGAACAGCGATCATAGGTTCAGGCAGTATCTCCACCAGGGCGGTCTTGGTGTCAAGAACGCCCGAATCGTTGGAGATGGTGTGCGTTAAAAGATAAGTCTCTTCCGAAGAGAGGTCGCTAAAACTACCATCCTGGTAATCCCAGGTAAACGTTCCCTCGTCACCGTCCGTAGTAGTGATGAAGATCTGCATCGGCTCTTCCTCACCGGATACGGCCGTAACTTCCGCGCTTCTCCCCTCTCCGGGAACCCACCTGGTTGAATACGCCATCTCGTCAGTAGGAAGCAGCTGGATCACCGTGCCGATGGTCTCGTTGTCCAAAGTAATGATGTTGGACCAGGCCTCGTCCGCCAGAAGGCAGCCCGCGCCAAGCGCGAACACCGCCAAAACAAAAAGCATTTTTTTCATAATATCCATTGTGTTTGTTTATTATTCCTATTCACTATTTTACCAAAAGAAGCTTATCGTAAACAGCCTTGTCCCAATCCGAGAAACAGCAGAATATGACTTCCAGATCAGCGTGAGACGCGATAAAAGATCTAACTTCCCTCATCGCAATCTCGGACGCCTCCTCGATTGGATAGCCGTAAACGCCTGTGGAAATGCAGGGAAAAGCCACCGTGCGGCAGCCGTTCTCGCAGGCCAGCGTTAGGGAATTCCTGTAGCAGTTCGCCAGTTTTTCCGCCTCGCCCTTCGTTCCGTCGCGGTAGACCGGTCCCACCGTGTGGATGACATATTTGGCCGGCAGCTTAAAGCCAGACGTAATACGCGCTTCGCCAGTCGGGCAGCGCACACCCGGCCGGACTTCCGGAACTTTCAGGCAGGCCTCATATAGTTCTCTGCCGGCGGCCCGATGGATGGCGCCGTCCACGCCACCTCCGCCCAGCATCACCTGATTGGCGGCGTTGACGATGGCGTCCACCGCAAGCGTAGTAATGTCGCCTTTAATTACCCGCATCATCTTCTTCCTCCAGCAATTCGAAACGTTTGAACGTTTTCCCGTCGCGTTCGATGGTCTCGAAGAACATTTTCGCGGGCCGCACCCAAAGCGAGCCCTCGCCGTAAAGCTGACGATATATGACCATCTCTTCCGTGGTCTCGGAATCCTTGGCGAATCCCTCCAGGCGGTAGCAATTCCCCTTGAAGTGCCTGAACTTTTTGCCAATAAGTTTTTTCTCTTCCTCAGCCATGTCTTTTTTCCTCAGCTCTTTTGATATCCCGTTCTATCCAGGCCATAATGAAATCCACTATCCCCTTCTGCCTATCCGGGGGAATAGCCGTATGTTTCGGGACCTTCCACCATTTTTCCAGGCACGAGCGGCAGCAGGTCGCCGTAGCGTGCTGGGCAACGAAGACCGGGTGTCCTTTCATGGGCGTCTGCTTCCCGTCGTTTATTGGCTCAGCCACAGCCAGTCTCTCGCGAATGAAATCCTCGGCGTGCCGCCTTATAGTGTCGGCGCCCTTCTCCGCAAAATACTTTCGCTCCGCGGCTGAAAGATGGAACCTCGCCCGAAACTTCGACCTCGCCAATCTCTGAAACGCCTCTTCCGTTGTCATGGTAGTCGCTCGCGAAGCCATTTGAGCAATTCTTCATAACCCATGGTCCCTTCAGCAAGAGCAAAACCAACTTCCACAACTTCCGAAACCGGGCATTCAATTTTTATTCCATTGAATTCCAAAAAAGTTAGCATGACGTACATACCAATGCGCTTGTTCCCATCAAGAAATGCATGGTTAGATACAAGCGATGCCCCTATACGTGCGGCCTTCTCTTCCTTAGTGGGATATAATTCTTTTCCATCAAATGTCGCAAAAGCAGATTTTAAAGCGGAATCAAGCAGAGCTTCATCCCTAACGCCCATACTGCCGCCGGTTTCCTCCGCAATGTACTGATGAAGAAGAAGTATCTTCTCTTTCGTGAACTCTATCATTTAGCCAACTCCAAAAAAGCGGCCTTGTAGCGTTGCATAACACGCTTCGCCACTATTTCAAAACGCTCATCATCAGTGAGCTCAATATAGTTTCCATCCGTCAGAGAAATCACGACATATTTAGGCTTGTTATTTTTGAAAATAACCGTCTTGCCATCACGGTCAGTGCGGCGCGCCACGATGGAAAAATTCTTGTTCGCTTCGGTCATGGTAACTATGTCTTTGGTGTCTACAAGCATATTTCCTCCTATTTTGTTTGTATATATTATAGGATAAACTTATCCTATTTTCAAGATGGTTGGCCGCAGCACCCCCAGCTTTACTGCAAACTTGCCACGAAAAAATAACAAGTTTGCAGTGAATTGCCGGATATTTGGCAAGCCACTTGACAATAGGAAAGTTTTATGAGATAATGCTCACAAAACAAAATAAGAGGAGAGGCAATGGCACTAAACACTAACAAATTGAGGCAGCTAATGCAAGCTTACAATTTTTCACAACGGGATTTGGCATCGATAAGCGGCGTCGACGAATCCACAATGAGCCGCTACATTAACGGAACGCGGCAACCGAAAGGTGAAACACTGGCCAACATGGCTACAGCGTTGCACACAACCCCGAATGATCTTCTTGGCTTAGAACCGCCGGAAGAGACAAATGAAATTGTAACTCTTATTGCAAGGAACGCATCATCAATACCTGAGGATGTAAAAATAAAGCTTATAAAGATATTGATAGAATCCTGCGAAAAAGGAGAATAATAATTATGGGAGGACGTAATACATACGCTGCCGGTCGAAATGCTAAGTTCACTTACAAAACGATTGGAAGATTTCGTGGTATCAAAGTGCTTGAAGGAATGAACGGGAAACACAATTTGCCAGAAGAGGCTCACACTAGCAAAGCATACGTAAAGCTCTTCAAAGATGGTAATCTTCAGATGCTTCGTATATATGACAACGATCATTTTCTTGTAAGAGAAATTGGATACCATCCCGAGCCTAGTTTAACAGGGCACCACAATCCCGTATATCATATTCACGAATATTCCCGCGATTTCAAACAAAGACCGCCAAGGTTATTCTCCCAGGAAGATGTCAAAAAATATGGGAAATACCTAACAGTAGAAGGACACTTAAAATGACAACAGATGAAATAAATAATTTCGTTGAAAGCATGACTTTTGAAGACAGTACTGTACGTCTCTTCAATAAGACGTACTGGTGTTTGGGATTGTCGTGGAATGAAGAAAAGAAAAAGCATTACATATCCGTCATGGAAGCGGATCCTAATACATACGAAGGATTATGTGATTTGTTTTTTTACGAGTCAGAATCCCGCGATGATTGTATGAAACATTTCCTCGAGGATAAGTACTGGGACGGTAAGTCATTTTATGAAGTGGCAAACGATATGGAATGGATCGATTTATGAGGGTAAAATGGATCAAGGTTTTTTAGTTACTCCTTCCTCATTGGCCGATTGTACGTTTGCCGAGGCATTACCTAAATCTGCCGAAATCAGCAAAAAAGAACTGGATAAAATCAAAATCCCTGGATGGCGTTACGATCAAATTGACAAAGCAGTTTTAGACATGTTTGAAAAAGCTGATGTCAAAACCATGCCATTGCCAATTTTAGATCTGGGCAAAAAACTAAATTGCGTTTTTATTTCTTATGGCGCCTTGGGGACTCTTTGCTATAGGGTCCTTGTTGAAATTAGTAAAGACGCATTTCTGCTATGTTTTCGTTTCTCTGAAAAAACTATAATACTATTTAATGACAGATCAAATTCGGCTAGAATCAATTACAGTATCATGCATGAGATTGCCCATCTGGTCTTGGGACATAGCGTACATTGCCCTCTTGCAGAGAAGGAGGCCAATTATTTTGCCCAAAGAGCATTGTGTCCTATCGAATTGCTTGAACATTACAATATCAATGATGCGAAGAGCATATCAGAGATATTTGGCGTAAGTAGTGAATTTGCTAAAAACAGACTTCGGTCTGTTGAGAACAGAAAGAAAATGTTTGGTTCAAACCAAAGTCAAAAAACTCGTGACGCGATAATCAAACGTTTCAGTCCTCATTGTTTCCTAAAATCGCCCGAGGAACTAATACCACAATATGATCGAATCGACACAGCTTCTTTTATTTGACGACAGAACATTGTTTGGGACTGACTTTAGCGCCAAAAATAAGAATAGCGCAAAAGATAAACGAACCGATCCTCTTTTTTTGAGAAATGAATTTCCGGGTGTTGGTAAGTACGGAATCCCCATCGTACGCAAGCAAGAATTTAATCTTGATAACGTTAGATTAATAGCGTATACAAACACCGTCCAAAACGATTATGAATACTGCGATTCAGGCGTCCTTTTTTTTGTAGATGATTATCGATTTGAAGATATTTATGACAATCCAGAAAAATCATTTTCTGTTCTTTCCCAATATCAATTCTGCTGCACGCCTGATTTTTCCACCTATAGCGAAATGTCAACTTGGAGACAAATAGAGTCTATAGCGCACGGAAGATGGTGCGGCGCCTGGTGGCAGTCCAAAGGAATGAAAGTGATGCCAACAGTCAGTTGGGATAAATATCCGAGCTATGAATTTTGTTTCGACGGTATAGAATCCGGTTCCGTAGTAGTCATTTCAACATATGCCTGCCTATCAAACAAAACTGGCTTTGTAAAAGGTTATGACGCTATGCTGGAAAGAATAAATCCCGAGGCCGTTGTCTGTTACGGAAATCCCTTACCGCAAATGCGTGGAAATATTATTCCTGTCCCGATAGTTCATCCAAGGCAATTTCATCGAGAACTAAAAAGGAACAATTTTCAAACATTTAGCTCTCCTTTTTCCAAAAATAAGATTAGCGCTACAAGATATCACTTGTAGTATCTGATCCTGACATTGATTTCGGTGCTCAGATGACTTCGACTATATCCTATCTTAAGTCGGGAGATACGTCGTAGCCGGCCAGAGCCGCGAGATGGCGGTCGTCGTCATAGTCGCCGCCGGGAGTGGTCAGGAGAGGTCCCGCGATGCCGGCTGACATGCCGACGTAAACGCACTTCTTGGCAGTTTCGTCGCTCATGTCGCGGCGCCCGCCCGCGAACCTTAAGGGCGTTCTGGGATTAACGAGGCGCAGGATGGCGACAGCGTCCAGAATCCGCTCTGGTTCCGGTATTCCCTTTTCATAAAGAGGCGTGCCAGGGATAGGATGCAGAACATTGACGGGAATGGAGTTTGGTGAGATCTCCTTCAGGGCGAATGCGAACTCCACCAGCTGCTCTTTCGTTTCGCCCATGCCGATTATGCCGCCGCAGCAAATGGAAAGGCCCGCTTCGCGCGCGGCCTTCAGCGTTTCCCGCTTTTCCTCCACCGTATGAGTCGTGCAAAGATTGGGGAAATGCGAGGGCGCCGTCTCGATGTTGCAGTGCAGCCATTCGAGCCCAGCTTCCTTCAGACGCTCGATCTGATCCTTCGAAAGGATGCCCAGGGACGCGCAGAGATGAAGATGTGTTTTTTTCCTCAGGAGCGTCAGCGCTTCACAGACTTCCTCCACGCCCTGCTCATCAAGGCTGCGTCCGCTCGTAACGAGCCCGAATCTGGTCGCACCCTTTGCCTCCGCGTCAAGGGCGGCTTTAAGGCAGGCTTCCGCGCCGATCCAGGGGAAAGTCTCGCAACCTGTATGCCAGTGCGCAGACTGTGCGCACCATTTGCAGTTTTCACCGCAGAGGCCTGATCTCGCGTTGACTATTCCGCAAAAATCAAAGCGCTTGGGAGTGAGCGCTTGGGTAACCTTGTGCGCCGCCTCGTACAATTCCGCATGAGGCGATTCAGCAGACAAAAGGGCGAGAGCCTCGTCATAGGAGATCTCCCCGCCCTTTATGATGCGTTCCGTTATTTCCTGAAACATCTCTATTTGTAATTTCTAATTCTTACGTCGATCTTGGTGTCTTTCAGAAGCTCGGCGACTTTTTTCACGGGAGTGTCGGAAAAATGGTACGGGAAAAGCACCTTCGGCTTTATGGTCTTCGCGGCTTTGGCGGCCTGCTCCGGCGTCATGGTGTAGGGCTGATTGCAGGGCAGAAAAGCCACGTCGATATCCTTGATGTCCTTCATCTCGGGGATGTCTTCGGTGTCGCCGGCGATGTAGATGCGGAGGCCGTCGATGGTGAGGATGTAGCCGTTGTCGCGGCCCTTGGGATGGAACTTCTCGTGACCCTTGGTGGTGTTGTAAGCAGGCACGGCCTCGAGCTTGATATCTTTCAGGACGACTTTTGATTCGCCGTTGGTCACGGCGGTGCCATAGCCCATTAGTCTCTTAACGCTGGGATTCGTGATGATATCCGTCCCCTCTTTCTTCAGCTCCTCCACGGCGTCCTTGTCGTAGTGGTCGAAGTGCTCGTGGGTAATGAGGATCAGGTCGGCCTTGGGGAATTTCTTGTAGTCGGTCGCCGGTTCCATTTTCTTGCCAACAGGATCAACGTGGATCTCTTTGCCGTCATACTGGATGCGCATGGTGGCGTGCTTGATGGCGGTGATGGTGACGTCTTTCCCGCCTTTGGTCTTGAATACGTCGGTCTGCGGCTCAGCCGCGCAGCCAATGATCGTTCCCAGCATGATCATGCCTCCTATTATCAGGTTTTTCATATTTCCTCCTTTATACTGATCTTCCAAGTTTTTCCGCCTGGGCGACGAACTTCGTGTCCTTAACGGTGCCTTTCTCATAGACGCCGTCGGCCAGGACCATGCCCTTCTCCTCGCTGCCTTCGTAGCAGGCCAGGAAGCCTCTCAGAGGGGCTAAGCAGAGATCGAACATCTTGCGGTCGGTGTCGGCCATGGTCAGGATGTAATAGAACTGTTTGTTCGTCAGGTTAGGAAAAATCACCACCGTGCGATCGATGAGGGCTTTCAGCTGGGCGCTGACGGAGTAGAAATAGACCGGGGTGGAAAGAACTATGACGTCGGCGGCCATCATCTTGTCGATGACTTTTTGGGCGTCGTCCTTTACGGCGCACTTTCCGGTCTTCTGGCAGGCGTAGCAGCCGGTGCAATAGCCGATCTTCAGGTCGGCGATGCGGATCTTCTCAACTTCGTTGCCGGATTTCAGGGCTCCTTCCATAAAGGCGTCGCAAAGAATGTCGGAGTTGCCGTTCTTCCTAGGGCTCGAGGAAATGATTAGGACTTTTTTCATGGTATTTTTATGTTTGGATATTATTTGGGCGCTTTCTTGTTCAGCTTTATCATGAGGCTCTTGCCGCTCTTTTCCTTCACGGTCACATTGACGTCCTTGCGATAAATGTCCCCTCTTATCCTGGACGAGAAGGAAATGGCGTAGGTGCCGGGCTCCATGCGGTTGTAAAGGTCTGTGTAGTAGGCGTATTTGATCTTCAGCTTGGTTTGATTCTTTTTCTGGTTGACTTTGAGAACGGAGTCGACAACATTCTGGCCTTTTATAAGGTCGCCTAGTCTCACTTTGTTTTTCGTTGCCTTTAAGGATACTCCGCTGTTTATGAAGACCGTATCCAAAAGGACAAGGCTCGAAGGAAGCTCGACGATCTCTTCGGGTTTCTCGATGGCGAAGGGGAAAACAAGCGTGGCGTTGACAATTGTCATGTAAGCCGCGCGCACCTTCGCTTCTTTGGTAAGATCGATTTTCGCCTTGAAGGCTTTCAAATCAAAGGTGTTTTTCTTATCGTCAGCCATGATGTTGACTTTAAGGTCCTGGGTGACTTTATTCAGAGAAAAAGCCGTCGAGCCGTCGTCAGGGTGGACAGAAAGCGCGTAGACGCCGTCGTGATCAGCGACATGCCCGAAGCACCAGCTTTCGGCCAGCATCGGATTGCTGATAACAGGGTCCTGGCCTTTTTTTATGATGTCCTTAGTGAAATCGCAGGCCCTTTCATAAACCTCCCGGAAGGATACCAGCCCGTCTTTGTCAGTGTCGGCGGCGCAGGCGGCGCAAAAGGAAAGTAGCCCTTTGGTGAAAGCGCCGTTTTCACCGATGTCTTGCGACGATTGATCCTTTCTGGCGGCGCACAAAAAGACGCAGTCGCTGACTTTGAGATCGGCTCCCGGAGGGGCGTTTTGAACTTTTATCTCGGAAAGTTTTGATTGGAAAGCGTCGGCAAAACCCTGGGCATAGCCGTCTTCCTCAAACATGCCGCCGGAATGGCAGGTGTCAATTATGATGACGACTTTCACGCCGTCCCTGAAAAGAGATATGTCGTACGCCAGATCCTCGGCGGTGTAGTCGGCGTTGTAAGCGCAGACGCTATAAACGGGATCGTCCGAACCGTGGGAGGAATGGTAATAAAGGAAAGAGTCGCCCTCCACCAGCTTTTCCGCGCATTCATGGATGATCTCCCTTATGTTTTCTTTCGTTCCCTGCTCGTCCAGCAAGGTTTGGAATTTATTGTACACTCCGCCTTTCTTCAAGGATTCAGCCATCATCTTGGCATCGTTTACGGCTCCCTTCAGCGGTTTGGACATCGTGTATGAAGTGTCATATTTGTTCAATCCCACCGTCAGGCAGCAGTTGGTGTGGCGCTCCTGTTCGCACGTTCCTTCCAGCGTTACCCGGTTCGGCAGAACACCCTCCGGCAGAGGAAGCTCAGTAAAGAAATTGGAGCCTTCCACGACCTGGGCAGTAAAGTTGGTTATGACCTCGCCGCTTACGGTGTAGGTCAATTCGACGCTTTTTTCCTCAGCGGCAATCCAAAGCGCGCAAAATAAGGCAACCGCGAAGATGAGAGATCTTTTCATTTTGGGATAACTCCTCTTTGTAATAGCAAATCTTATTATTCGTCATTTTACCAAAAAAGCAGGCCCATCCCACATCTCAATGGCTTTAAGTAAGAGCGCAAGCAAAAAAAAGTAGACTTTGCTAAAATAGGATAAAGGTTTGATAATAACCGCAACCACGGTAAACTTATGCGTATCAAAAATTTTTTCCTGATCCTGGCGCTGGTCTTCTGCGCCGGTATAGCTTACGCCAAGGGTGGCGGGAAGCTTTATATCCAAGTCAACTCGAATGATTGGTTTCCAATCGAGGGCTGCGTATTCTCCGTTTATGCCATGGGCGGCGACAAGCCTGTCTGCTGGATGCGCACAGACGGAAACGGCAAGGCCAAAAGCAAAAAGCTGAAAAACGGCAGTTACGTCGTATACAACGAGCTAATGACCATGGGATACAACAATCTCGGCTACTCCAGCTTCACCATCGATGATGATGACGTTCACTATACTCTCTGGGCGGAAGAAGGTATGAATGCCATATGGGCTGACAAACCGGATCCCGGAGTGGTCAAAGTAACCATTTCCGGGACGTTGTCGAAGGACGTGCTGGCATACGTGGAAGCTTTCCCCCATATCGCGATCGTTGACCATTTAGTCCAAGGCTCGTTTTTCACTTATGCCTACCCTCTTGTTTGCGCCAAAAACGGGAAAAGCGCCAACGCCAGCAAAGCCTATAAGAAAGACTCCGGCTTAAAAGCAAAACTTGCGACCTCGGGACATTTTAGCTTTTCCTTTTCTGGCTATGACTGCCAGGATATGTTTGCCTTCGGTTTTTATGTCAACAACGAGCTGTATAGTTACTGGCCTGAAGATTTCAAGGCCAGCTGCAGCGGCAAGGTCACGATCAAAGACTGGGACACCAACTACAAGCTGGGAACCAACGGACAGTTCTGGCTAGAGACATTCTGGCAATCGCAGAATTTTCTCTTCGGCGGACAATCCATAGAGCTTAACGACAAGTGGAGAGGTACGGGGTCAGGCACGTGGGACGGGATAGAAAGCAAGGTTTCCGTCCACATAAACAAAAAGAACGGCAAGTTCAAGGTCGCCATCACTTCCTGGGACGCGGTGGGAGTCAACGTTCGTTACGGCACCATCCCGGAATAGAAATAATAACGCGGCTCGAAAACTGTAAGGTTAAACGCCGCGGTGACGACCGAATTTTATCTTCGAGGAAAGGAAGGACATTATGATGATGCCGCCGGCTATAGCGGCGGCGACTTTCAACGCCATGAAGCCCGTTTCAGCGGCGGGATGCAGCCTGTCTTTCACCATAAAGTAAGCCGTCCAGAAAATGTCTCCTCCGGGGACCAGCGGGATCAATCCGCAGGTCAAAAAGACCGTGGCCGGAGTTTTCCTTAAGTGCGCCAGCGCCCAGCTGACTAAAGCGACCGTCACGGCCCCGCAGAAAGCGGCTTCTGCCGTGGGCAGGAAATTGCCCGCCAAAAGGTAAGCGCCCCAGCCAAGCATGCCGGTCAGACCGCAGTCAAGGTAATTCTTCCTGGGAGTGCCGAATTGCACCGAGAAAGCCGTCGTGGCGACAAAGGCGGCCAGAAGCGTCCAGTACCACTCGTTCGCTATGCGCTCGGCGTAAGGGGATCCGGAAAAGGAGACGTTCTTCAGGATAAAAGTGTCGAATGACAAGGCCAGAGAAATGCCGAGGGCGATGCAAACTATGGCGAAAAAGGCGTCGAACAACCTGGTGGCGCCGGAAATGTAATCCTCGTTGCCGAGATCCATCATGCCGTTCGTGAAAAAGACGCCGGGCACAAGCGTAATGATCGTTCCGATGAAGAGATTCGCCAGATGCAGCTTCACAGGGCTGATATGGAAAAGCACTAGACACACTAACCCGCCGATAAGCCCGCCCAGCAGATTGGAGATCATGCGGGGAAAACGGGAAGAGGCGAAGACCACGAACAGACCTAAGAAAAGACCGGAGATAAAAGTGGCCGTGGCGTCGGAAAAACTTCCGCCGAACAAAAACGAAACGGAAAAAACGCCGATCGTAACGGACAGCAGGATCTCCCACCAGGGTTTCCATTTGATCCGCTTTATCTCGTTTAATCTGCGTTCCAAATCGTCGAGGCTGAGCTTTCCCTCAGCGCATTCCCTGCTCAGCTGGTTTACGGCCACCACCATTTCCGTCCTGGGGCCTTTTATGGGAACGTTCCTGACGTTCGCGTGATCATGACCGGAAGCGATTATGCCGTTGCCAAGCACGATGAAGCTTTTCTCCTCAACGCCGAAACTGGAGGCGATCCTGTCCATCGTCTCGCCGACGCGCTTTATTTCCGCGCCGTTCTCCAAAAGGATCTGCCCGGCTTCCACAGCCAGGTCCAGAGCTTTCTTTTTCTCGTTTTCGGTCAATTCGGTCATGCTCATATGTTATCAAAAAGAAAAGGCGCCTTGAGTCTCCCCCAAAGCGCCTCTAAAATTGAACTGGCAGCGTCCTACTCTCCCAAAGTCTATTCTTAAGTACCATCGGCGCTACAGAGCTTAACTGCTGTGTTCGGAATGGGAACAGGTGTACCCTCTGCGCTATAACTGCCAGTAAAAATATCGGAAAGGAAGGTTCTTTATTTTTCGAGGCTTGAGAAAAATATATAAATCAAGCCAATCGTGCCTTTAGTACAGGTTAGCTGAAACCATTGCTGGTCTTACACATCCTGCCTATCAACGTGGTAGTCTACCACGAGCCTGATGGGGAAATCTAATCTTGGAGGGGGCTTGGCACTTAGATGCTTTCAGTGCTTATCCCGTCCCGACATGGCTACCCGGCGCATACCCTTGGAAGGATAACCGGAACACCAGCGGTCGGTCCATTCAGGTCCTCTCGTACTATAAACAGCTCTCCTCAGATTTCCTACGCCCACAGCAGATAGGGACCAAACTGTCTCACGACGTTTTGAACCCAGCTCGCGTACCGCTTTAATTGGCGAACAGCCAAACCCTTGGGACCTTCTCCAGCCCCAGGATGCGATGAGCCGACATCGAGGTGCCAAACCGCGTCGTCGATATGAACTCTTGGACGCGATCAGCCTGTTATCCCCGGAGTACCTTTTATCCGTTAAGCGACGGCAATTCCATATTCTACCGCCGGATCACTAACGCCTACTTTCGTATCTGTTCGACTTGTCTGTCTCACAGTCAAGCACACTTATACGTTTGCGCTCGCCTTCTGATTGCCAACCAGAATGAGTGTACCATTGCGCTCCTCCGTTACAATTTAGGAGGAAACCGCCCCAGTTAAACTGACCGTCTGCCACTGTCCAATACCCGGATCCACGGGCTTATCGTTAGGGCGCTAATATTGCAAGGCCGGTATTTCAAGGGTGACTCCGCCAATCCTGACGAACTGGTTTCAAAGTCTCCCGGCTATCCTACACATACAAGACCAGTGCTCAATAGCAGAGTACAGTTAAGGTTCACGGGGTCTTTCCGTCTAGCTGCGGGTAAGCGGCATCTTCACCGCTGCTACAATTTCGCCGAATCTCTTGCTGAGACAGTCTCCAGATCGTTATGCCATTCGTGCAGGTCGGAACTTACCCGACAAGGAATTTCGCTACCTTAGGACCGTTATAGTTACGGCCGCCATTCACTGGGGCTTCGGTTCATTGCTTTGGCTTGCGCCGAACAATTCCCCTTAACCTTTCAGCATTGGGCAGGCGTCAGCACCTATACTTCGCTGTTATAGCTTTGCAGATACCTATGTTTTTGGTAAACAGTCGCCTGGAGCCTTTCACTGCGACCCGGCAGCGCTTTTAACACGCCCCCGGGCGCCCCTTCTTCCGAAGTTACGGGGCTATTTTGCCGAGTTCCTTAGCAAGAGTTCTTACGCGCACCTGAGTATTCTCTACCCACCCACGTGTGTTCGTTTGCGGTACGGACCCGTTGCAACTCCTTAGAAAGCATTTCCCGGCAGTCGGCTTTTCCAGAATCCCTCTTGATGTGATCGCAAAGTCTTATTCACGTTTCGCCCTTGTGCATACTGATTTGCATGTATGCGGACTGATCGCTTGAACGGTATTCCATAACCCGCTCCGGATAGCTGCCTGCTATCTTCCATAGTGTTAACGCTGCAACGAGGTGCAGGAATATTGACCTGCTGCTCCATCGACTACGCCTTTCGGCCTCGCCTTAGGGTCCGACTAACCCTGGGAGGACGAACCTGGCCCAGGAAACCTCGGGTTTTCGGTGACAAGGATTCTCACCTTGTTTATCGCTACTCATGCCGACATTATCACTTCTGTCCGCTCCACGGCTCCTTTCAGTACCGCTTCGCAGCTGAACAGAACGCTCCTCTACCACTCGGCCTTGCGGCCGAATCCATAGCTTCGGTAGTATGCTTGAGTCCCGAGCATTTTCGGCGCGGAGATTCTCGACTAGTGAGCTATTACGCACTCTTTAAATGGTGGCTGCCTCTAAGCCAACATACTAGCTGTCTGTGAACCTTCACATCCTTAATAACACTTAGCATACATTTGGGGACCTTAGCTGATGGTCTGGACTGTTTTCCTTTTGACGACGAAGTTTATCCCCCGCCGTCTGACTCCTGTGATAAATATACCGGTATTCGGAGTTTGATTCGCGTTGATACATTGGTGTAAATGCTCGCTGCGATTCAGTGCTCTACCCCCGGCATACATTACACAAGGCTAGCCCTAAAGCTATTTCGAGGAGAACCAGCTATCACCGAGTTTGATTGGCCTTTCACCCCTATGCACAGCTCACCCAAACCCTTCTCAAGGGGTACTGGTTCGGGCGTCCACAGGGTGTTACCCCTGCTTCCCCCTGGCCATGCATAGATCACTTCGGTTTCGGGTCTACGACCGGCAACTATTCGCGCTATTCGCACTCGGTTTCCCTTCGGCTTCGTCCTCTTGAACTTAACCTTGCTGCTGATCGTAACTCGCCGGCTCATTATGCAATAGGCACGCCGTCAGCCATCTCCTTGCGGATATAGGCCTCCGACCGCTTGTAGGCACACGGTTTCAGATCTATTTCACTCCCCTTCCGGGGTTTTTTTCACCTTTCCCTCACGGTACTTGTTCACTATCGGTCACTTGCCAGTATTTAGTCTTGGGGGATGGTCCCTCCTGATTCCGACCCGGTTCCACGTGTCAGGCCGTACTTGGGATTCCGCTAGGCTGACAACAGGATTTCGCGTACATGACTGTCACATTCTCTGGCAGGTCTTTCCAGACCCTTCCACTATCCTTTGTCAATACCACGTTGCGGTCCCGCAACCCCAACAAAACTTGCGCCTCGTTGGTTTAGACTCTTCCCGTTTCGCTCGCCACTACTTGGGGAATCTCGTTTGATTTCTTTTCCTCAGGTTACTGAGATGTTTCACTTCGCCTGGTCTCGCTTCCCATAACTATTTGATTCATTATGGGATAGTATGTCATAACACATACTGGGTTGCCCCATTCGGATACCTCCGGATCTCCGCCTGTTTAACGGCTCCCCGAAGCTTTTCGCAGTTTACCACGTCCTTCTTCGCCTGCAAGTGCCAAGGCATCCTCCGTGCGCCCTTGAGTACTTGATAATTTTTCTAATTACTTTTTCTCAGGGCAATGTTGAACTCCTTAGCTTTCGCTTTTAGATTCAAATTGCTTCTTCTGCAGTTTTTTGAAACTGTAGTTTTTTTACCTCGTTTTCTATCGTAAAAAACCTTCCTTTCAAAGATCTATCTGCTTCCCTTATGCAGTCTCTCGACTTTCATTCGGTCCGCTTTTAAATATCGGGGACAGTTGGAAAAATTTTATGAGGTCAATTACAAGCGATCAACCTTCTGCAGACCCGAGCTTTGCCGCAGACCCTTTTAGATCCGCTGTCGCCAGTTTTCGTCCTGCATTCTCCTTAAGGAGGTGATTCAGCCACACTTTCCAGTACGGCTACCTTGTTACGACTTCATCCCAATCACCAGCCTTACCTTCGGCGGCTCTCTCATTGCTGTTAAGTCACCGACTTCGGGTAAAACCGGCTTTCATGATGTGACGGGCGGTGTGTACAAGACCCGGGAACGCATTCACGGCGTCGTAGATGATACGCCATTACTAGCGATTCCAGCTTCAAGGAGTCGAATTGCAGACTCCTATCCGAACTGAGACCGGCTTTTTGAGATTTGCTCCGTCTCGCGACTTCGCTGCCCATTGTACCGGCCATTGTAGCACGTTTCTAGCCCAGGGCGTAAGGGCCGTACTGACTTGACGTCATCCCCACCTTCCTCCGGTTTGACACCGGCAGTCTCGTTAGAGTGCCCGGCTTTACCCGATGGCAACTAACAACAGGGGTTGCGCTCGTTGAGGGACTTAACCCAACACCTCACGGCACGAGCTGACGACAGCCATGCAACACCTGTGCAACACTCTCGAAGAAGTCCTACTTTCATAGGATTTGCAGTTGCATGTCAAGCCCTGGTAAGGTTCTACGCGTTGCGTCGTATTAAAGAACATGCTCCACCGCTTGTGCGGGTCCCCGTCAATTCCTTTGAGTTTCACTCTTGCGAGCGTACTCCCCAGGCGGTATGCTTATCGTGTTTACTGTGACACCGAAGGGGTTGATTCCTCCAACGTCTAGCATACATCGTTTACAACGTGGACTACCAGGGTATCTAATCCTGTTTGCTCCCCACGCTTTCGGGCTTCAGCGTCAGTTGCGCGCATGTGAACCGCCTTCGCCTCCGGTGTTCTAATAGATATCTACGCATTTTACCGCTACACCTATTATTCCGTTCACATCTCACGTACTCTAGTCCGCCAGTATCACCTGCTTCACGGAGTTGAGCTCCGTGCTTTTACAAGTAACTTAACAGTCCGCCTAGACCCCCTTTACGCCCAATAATTCCGAACAACGCTTGCCCCTTTCGTATTACCGCGGCTGCTGGCACGAAATTAGCCGGGGCTTGTTTGTCAGGTACTGTCCCTCCGCGTTATCTATTAAATACGCGGCATTCTTCCCTGTTCAAAGCGCTTTACAATCCGAAGACCTTCATCGCGCACGCGGCGTCGCATCATCAGACTTTCGTCCATTGTGAATGATTCTCGACTGCAGCCTTCCGTAGAAGTCTGGGCAGTGTCTCAGTCCCAGTGTGGCCGGTCAACCTCTCAGTTCGGCTACCCATCCTCGCCTTGGTAGGCCTTTACCCCACCAACTAGCTAATAGGTCGCGGGCCGTTCCGTTAGCGGCAGGCCTTGCGGTCCCCACCTTTCTTGTTAAACCCGGCGGTTTAACATCACATCCGGTATTAGCGTCCCTTTCGGAACGTTATCCCAAACTATCGGGTACATTACCCACGTGTTACTCACCCTTACGCCACTAGACTTTATAAAGTATTGCTACAACATAAAGTCCCGTTCGACTTGCATGCCTAATCCACGCCGCCAGCGTTCGTTCTGAGCCAGGATCAAACTCTCCGTAAATTACAGATATAAAATCTTAGCTCGTAGTCTCTATTTTATTAGAGACACGCTTAGCTTTTCGCTATTGTTGTTCTTGACTTATTGTTTACACAATTGACAAGTTTTTTGAAGAGATCTGGAGCGATCTCTTCCGCACTTGCTTTTGGCACATCATAAAACCTTTCCAACTGTCAAAGATCAAATTTCATTCCGGCTCTCGCCGTTTCCATCGTTTTTGCGATGGTGAGGAATAGTGTATCAAAACATATTCCAAAAAGTCAAGTGCCATCTGATTGGTCCCCTCGGGACCCTTGGTTGGCGGGCTTGACTTCCCTGTCTGGCTAAGGGGTGCGCTAAGCTTTTCTCTCTTTCGCTTTCCGCTTTTTCAGGCAAGTGGCGACAATGATACTAAAGACTTTTCCTAAAGTCAAGCAGCTCGCTTACGGCCTGACGATGACGCGGAAACCGACGTGCTGAGCGTGGTAGTTGCTGTCAACGGGAATGCGCCTGGCGGAGCGGCACTCCGAGGCGTTATCCTTCCAGCTGCCGCCCCTTATGAGGCGTTCGGTGCCGGTGGCGGGACCTTCGGGATCGGTCTGTGCGGCTGAACTGTAACCGTCGTAATAATCCAGGCACAGTTCGTCAAGGTTGCCGTGCATATCGTAAAGGCCCCAGCTGTTGCCGAGATACTGTCCGCCCTTCACATAATAGTTGCCTTTGCCGTCGTTGGTGTTGTGAGTGTATCTTCCCACTTCAGCCACATTCGCACAGACCGTCACGGAAGTCAGATTCTTCCCGCTGTTCAAAGCGGTGGTCGTGGTCGCGCGGCAGGCGTACTCCCACTGGGCTTCGGTCGGCAGATCGAAGGTCAAGCCGGTCTTGGCGCGCATCAATCCCATGAAGGAGGTAGCGTCAACGTCACCGCTGGCGGGCCAATTCGCGCCCAGGTTCGTCCCGCGGATCATATCATAGCTGACCTGTTCCACAGGATACTTTTCGCCAATGTTTAGATCGGCGGGATTAGAACCCGTGACGAGCTGATACTGCTTCTGGGTCGTTTCCAAAACGCCGATGTAATAGGGCTTCGTCAGGGTGACGGAATGCCTGGTCTCCGCGCCGGAAGAAGGATCGCGGCCCAATTCGTCATTGGGGCTGCCCATGTAGAAAGTGCCCGGCTCGATCTTTCTGAGCCACAGTTCCGTTTTGCGGCAGGTGTCATCGCTCAGATCGGGTCCCGTGGAGGAGTAGCTGACCTCATACGTATTGAGATCCACCACCATATAAGTAGTGTCGGCGACGTCCGTGGCCGTGACTTTGATCTTGATCTTCTGATTGACGGAATAAAAGCTTTCGTCCGGAGTCCAGATCGTCGTGTGCGCGCCGGCTCCAAAGACCGCGCCGCCCACGCCTTCCTTGGTCAGCGTTCCTTTCTGGCTGAGATCGAAGACTGTCTCGCCGTTATCAAGCGTTCCGTAGAAACCAACATTGAAGGCCGGAAGGGTATTGCCAGAATCCGTGGTCAGAGTATAGTCGATGACCACGCTTCTCAAGAAAGGCCAAGCCTGATGGCAGGAAACGGAAGACACGGTCGCTTCCGCGTAAGCGCCAACAGAGGCAACGACGATAAGCACGACCAGAAGCGCTCTCTGCCTGCGCAGAAGGAAAAGACTTCCGCAAAGTGCCAGAAGCAAAATCACAGCCGGTTCAGGCACGATCGTCACGTTTCTAGTCAAAACTGTCGTTCCCTGGCTGGTCTCGATCGTTTCCTTCAACTGATAAACGTCACCCGAGGGATAATCCTTGTAAGGATCATCATAATAATTCCAGGTTTCCGTCCCCTGCACGGAATCGCCGGATTCATCGGAAAAAAGCGGGGCGATAAGCAAGGGTTTGGTCTTGTCCTGACCGATAAGATCCAGAGAAACGGGCTCGCCGTCCGCCAGCGCGCTGCTGTAGAAGATCTCATCAGTAGCAAGGAGAGTGATGGGCGTGTCGGTGATCTCGCTGCCATCGAAATCGAAGGCGCTAGACCAAAGCTCGCTCGCGAAAATGTTGGCGCAAAAGAGCGCTACGAGGAGGGAAAAATAAAGCGTTTTCATATAGTTAGAGTAGTTTGGGAAATAACGAGCGGCCATTCTATCAAAACGCTCTTTCAAATGCAACTACTTTTTACGCCGCTTGCGGCGCGGCTTATCCCATAAAGTCTTCCCAGGCGGTGTAGAGGTCGTTTAATTCTTGCTGAGCCTGCTCTTTTTCCTGGGTGAGGGCGCGGCCGAGTTCGTGGTCCGCTTTGGCGAAGGCCTCGGCGATCTGTTTGTCGAGATCTTCGATCTTTTGTTCGAGCTGCTCTATCTTGTTGGTGAGCTCGGCTTCCTGTTTGGCCAGTTTCTGCCTGGCGTTGTTGGAAAGCGGTTTGGCGGAGGTGTTTTCTGTTTTTTGTTTGGGCTGCTCTTTTTTATTCTGCTTGCTTTCCTTGGCTTCTTTCTGTTCCCTTTCCTTTTTGTGGAACCAGAATTCGGAATAGGAGCCCGGGTAAGAATGAAGCTTTTTGTTGTCGACTTCTATTATCCTTGTGGCAAGCTTGTCGAGGAAGTAGCGGTCGTGGGAGACGACGATCAAAGTGCCCTTGTAATCGCTCAGGGCTTCCTCAACGGCTTCGCAGGTCTGGATATCGAGGTGGTTGGTGGGCTCGTCCAGGATGAGCGTGTTAGGGTTTATTAGCATCAGCTTGGCGAGCTGGAGGCGGTTCTTTTCACCGCCGGAAAGATCCTTGATCTTTTTCTTCAGGTCATCCTTGAAGAATAGAAATCTCGCCAAAAGATCGTAGGCCTGCTTTTCGTTGGTGATGCCGGAGATGGCGATCTCCTCGAAGACCGTGTTGTCGGGGTTCAAGGTCTCCTGCTGCTGGGAGCAGTAGCCTATCGTGATGGAGGGGCCGACTCTGAGGGTGGGATTTTCCCAGTGGCCGTCGTTCATGATGGCCTTGATGAGCGTGCTTTTGCCGCTGCCGTTGGGGCCGACCAAAGCGATGCGTTCGCCGGAAGAGATGTCAAGGTCGACGTTGTCGAGGACCTGCCTTCCGTCGAAACTGGCGGAGAAGCCCCTGACCTGAATGGCGATGTTGGCGTGGCTGGATTCGCCCTGGAAGCGGATAGACGCTTTCTTATCCTCTTTTTCCGGGGCCTGTACGGCCGTTTGCTTCAGCTGCTCGATCTTTGATTCCCGGGAGCGGATCATTTTTCCCCAGCGCTTGTCGTCGTAGACCTGGGCGAAATTTCTTATCCTTAGAATCATGGCTTCCAGGCTGGCAAGGCGCTTTTCGTAAGCGGCGTGCTCTTTTTCCTGGCGGATCTGCTGCTCGAGTTTCTGGGCTCTGTAATCGGAATAGTTGCCCGGGAAATACGAGATCTTACCGTTCCTCAATTCGAGTATGCCGTTGCAAGTTTGGTCGAGGAGATAGCGGTTGTGGGAGACGAGAAGAATAGCGCCTTTGTATTTCTTTAGGAAATCTTCCAGCCAGGCGATGCCGACGTAATCAAGGTGGTTGGCGGGCTCGTCTAATATGAGCAGGTCCGGCCGGTTGAGAAGCGCGCCGGTCAAGGAGACGAGGTTGCGTTCGCCGCCCGACAGCGACATGACGGTCTGCTTGGTCCTGTTGGCGAGGCCGAAGGCCGCCAGCATGCGCTCGGCCTGCACGGCGTAGTTGTCGCCGCCCTGCTCTTCAAAGAGGTCTCTCGCTCTCTGGAAGGCGTTGAGCTTTTTGTCAAGCTCTTCCGGGGCGCACTCGGCAAGCTGCTTTTCCGCTTCCCTTAAGCGCTTTTCGACCTTGTTGTGCTCTTTTAGGAGATAGTCTAAGATCGTTACGTCGTCGGGGCATGTGACGCTTTGCGGAACGTAGCCGATCCTCGCTTCCTCGTCAAAAATAAAAGATCCTCCGGAGGATTTTTCTTCCCCCACAAGGATCTTTAAAAGCGTGGTCTTGCCGCAGCCGTTGGCGCCGACCAGGCCCCATTTGTCGCATGGGTTTATTTCGAAGGAGACGCCGTCCAAAAGGACTTGCAGTCCGTATTCCTTCCTGAGGCCGTTGACGCGGAGAAGGGCCATTTTAAGCCCTTATTCTCCCTGTTCCTCTGCCGGGGCGGTGTTTTCCACTTTGACATCGCCGCGGGCGGAGCCGCCTTTCTTCAAGCTCTTGGAGACGGTCTTCTTTACCTCTTCCGCCGTCTTTTTCGGTTTGGCCTTCTCGGGCTTCTTGGCGGCTTCCAGGGTTTCCTGTTTGGCTTTTTCGGCGTTGCGGATCATGTCTCTTTCCGCCTTCTCCTCCCTTTCCTTGGCTTCCCTTTCTTTTTCGGCGTCGGCTAAGGCTTTTTCGGCGATCTTTTTCGCTTTGGCCTCTGCTTCCGCTTTGGCTTTGGCCTGGTATTCTTCCCAGAGCAAGCCGCTTTCAACGTCGACCTGCTGCATTTTGAGGGTCGATTTATCCTTGGGATCGGGCATAAGGCGCCACTCGACCTTGCGGCCGTCTATAATTTCCGTTTGCGGAGCAGGCGGAGGCGTTGTGGGGTTGGAGACGATTACCGGCGCGGCGCCGGGGTTTGTCGTCTGAGTAGTCTTGGCGACCACTTCGCTTTCCGTGGGATGGGCGGGCGGAGTGGTGTAGGTGTTCATGAAATGAGCGCCCGTCACGGGTTTCGAGGACTTCGAGTCGCTCGTTTCCGTCTTGGCGACCGTAGCAGTTGGCTTGGCGCCGGCCTGTTCCTGCGCCCTCTCCTGCGCCATCTTGGCCAGATAGGCGTTGAAATAGGTGTATGTCGGCTGGGCGGTCGCGGGCCTGGGGCCAGAGACAGTCTCGCCTTTTATGAGATTGACGATAATGTCGAGCGCCTGCGGCATGCAAAAATAGCCGAGGTGCGAGCCGTGGTCGAGCATGACGAGGCGATCGCCCATGGCGCGCTTGAGCCAGTTGCGGTCGTAGTCGTTCAGAAGGAAGTCATCGGCCGTGTGGAGCGCCACAATGTTCTTGTTCTGCTTGAGCTCGTTGGCCATAGCCGGAAGGCTGCAGATGCCGTTGACGTGCTTGAAGGGCTCGCTGGTCGCGAAGATGGTGGGATGCGCTTCCTTGAGGAAGGTGTCGACGTAACGCTGGAAGCCGTAGCGCTCCAGCTGCTTCTCGAACTCCTGCTGTTTCCAGCTGGAGACTTCGCCGAAGATCTCCATAGGATGACGCTCGATGATCTTCTTCATAACATCGCCCAGAGACATCCTGAACATGAAGCCTATGACAAAAGAGGCCTGCTCTTCCGTGACGGGAAGATAAGAGTCGGTCTTCAGGGCGCCGTAGGAATAACCCTTGTAGAAACCGACCGCCATGTTGCGGTTGTTGGTCAGGGTGACGGCGTCCCAGTTTTTCCAAATGCTGTAGTATTTGTCCAGCGTTGTCAGACCGTAGATGAGGTTGACAGGCGGGCTCAAGAGCACATAGCGCTTGATGTTCAGACGATGCTCTATGACGTCGTTGCGGGTAAGGAAAGCCGCCTGCAGGGCGCCCAGAGAGTAGCCGACGACGGAGATGTCTTTGACTTTCCCAGGATGCTCTTCGTTGATGTCGTCGAGAACGCGGGCGATGTGATGGTAAAGGTCCTTGGCGTCGGCTCTGGTGTAGCCCGGGGCCATGCTGGTCAGCGCAGACTGCGTGAATTCCCAGCAGAAGGGGTTCGATATGATCGCCACCGAATATCCGGCATTGTAGATGGCTTCCGCCAAAAGCGCGGCCTGGGAATTGCGGTAGTGGTCGCCTAAGCCCGGAACGATGAAGACGAGGTCCGCCGGCTGCTTCTGCATCCAGACGCTGTAGCGGGAATCAACCTTCTCCTCCTCGTCGCCGTTCTTCTGCATGAATTTCACCTTGCCCTTCTCGACGTCGAAATAGAAGTCGTCGTCTTTGAAGTTGGCGAGCTTGTAGCGGAAGGAGTCAACGATCGGAGCCTGGGCCGGGAAGTTGGTAAGGGCGATGTAAATTTCGCAGTTGGCGCTAAGAGCGCTCAGCGCTATGAGCGCGAAAAGTAAAAACAGGGCTTTTTTCATTCGTCGATCTCCGCGCTTCTCTTAAGGTACCACATGTCTCTGGCGAAAGCGTAAGGATCGCCGTTGTCTATGAGCATGCTGTCTATGGAATCGACCTGCAGGCTGATGTTGTTCATGACCATGAAGGTCTTGACCATGCCGCCGAAGGGCAGGTACGTCCTGGGGTCCATGGCCTCGTCGAAGATCATACCGACCGTGTCGCGGGCGGTGAGAGGCCCGGCGATAGGCAGGAAAATATAGCAGCCGGGGCCGATGCCGTAGAAGCCGAAGGTCTGGCCGGTGTCCTCGTCGTATTTGTCAAGGTCGAACCAAGCTTTGGCGGGGTCGAAAAGGCCGCCGATGCCGACGGAAGTGTTGATGAGGAAGCGGGCGGTCTCTACGCCGGCGCCTTTGAATTTGGCCTGGGCAAGATTGTTTATGAGTCTTTTGGGCCAGACGATGTTGTGGTCCATCTGGGAAATACAGACCCTGGCCGGAGTCGGCACGACGAAGCGGTATCCTTTGCAGACCGGGCCGATGAAGTAAGTGTAGGCGTAGTCGTTGACGACGAACATCGTGCGGTTGAAACGCTCTATGGGGTCGTCGACGAAGATCTCGTCGGAGAGGAGCGGAGCGGAATCGTCCGCGTCATAGTCGTGGGAGATCTGGCTGTAATCCATGTAGTCTACGTAATCGCCGCCCACAACATTCTGCGGAGGAAGCTCAACAGTTTCCTGTTTGGGCGGCTTGGGAGGGTCCAGCTCCCGGAGCGTCACTTTCGGCAGAGCCTCAATAAGCTCCACCATATCCGGAGTGTCCAGCTTCGGGGGGTTGACCTTCATGTAGACCTTGTGGTCCAGTTCCTTGTACGGCGTATAGAAGACCACGTTCGTCGTAAAGTTCGTGACGGAAACGTTGATGTAATAGTCCTTCGTCTCGAAACGCCTGACGCCGCCGGTGACCGTCACGGTCTCTATGGCCAGCTTGTAGTAGACGGAATCGGGAAGATTGGCGTCCACTCTTTCCCAGTTGGAACTGGAGTTCATGACAACGTTCGTCACATAGCGTGCCACGCTCATGGTCTGCGTCTGCGCGGAGATAGTTCCGGGCGTGACCGTCTGCATAGTGACTTCGGCGTAGGCGAAGGCGCCGAAGAGGGCCGCGGCGGCCAAAAGTCCGATGCGGAACCTTAGATCCTTTTTGTTTTCTCTCATTGTATTTCTCGAAAAAAGGTGATAGATATCCAATTTAGGGAAGGATATGTTAACAAAA
>Ga0265298_10001150_pt1 | contig 38942 bp, 30 predicted proteins | sample AusTroGonzalo_MG_3_FD_193486 | JGI IMG/M metagenome (GOLD analysis project Ga0265298, IMG submission 193486) | Bovine rumen microbial communities from tropical cattle in Woodstock, Queensland, Australia - Gonzalo_01 | ecosystem: Host-associated > Mammals > Digestive system > Stomach > Rumen ...
TCAATTCCGGCGATACCTTGCTCAAATCATAATGGCGGGTCTGCGTGGTGATTGTATCAAAGTTCGTATCATTTTGAATCATGTTATGATAAAAATACAAGTGTGCCAAAAAGGCATCAGATGCTGAAAATGCGAAATCCTTGATCTCAGCTTTCAAAGTGTCGATCTTTTCATCCAGCTGACCAATGGACATAGCCGTGGAATGGCTTTGAAACAGGCTCTCGTCATTGTTGCCCATGCCGGAGAACTCTGACAAATCAAAACGCTTGTACTGCCTGCTGAAAGTAGCCCGCGTTAACGGATACTTGTTGACGGAAGAGCGTTCCGATGTGTATGACGCTTCATCCCAATAGGAGCCGTCATACAAGGTAAACATGATATATTTCTTGTCGGGAGTCATCTTCATGGTTCCGCTTTTGGCGTAAGTCACCGTAGTGTTGCCCCTGTGCTTGGAGTGGTCATAAATGAGCACATCCTCGATAGTTTCGCCATCCGCCTTTTTCTTCCCCACCCGGATTGTGTAATTGTCGAAGCCGTAATAAAAGACGCCTTCATCGATGTTGAATGCAGGCTTCTGTTCCTGGATGTCGAACAGCAGCATGCGCAGTTTGACAGCGGAACGGGGGATGATTTCGTTGGAGAACTCAAAAGCGACCACTGCGATAATGAGTGAGAGGAACGCCAGGGGGCGCATCATCTGACGGATGGAGACACCCGCCGACTTCAACGCTACAATCTCGTAACGTTCGCCCATATTGCCAAACGTCATCAGGGAGGCCAACAGTACCGCCAGTGGAAAAGCCATGGATGTCAAGGTGATGGAGGCGTAGAAAAGGAGTTTCAGGAGCACATTGATCTCCAGTCCCTTTCCGACCAGTTCATCCACCCACTTCCACAAAAACTGCATCAGCAGGACGAACAACGCCACGAAGAAGGTCAGGATAAAGGGCCCGAGGAAGTTCTTACACAGATACCGATTAATGATTTTCATGGTGATACTGGAGATTAGTAATCACCAAGGGTCTCAGGCAATTGTGCCAAGGCAGCCTGTGCCTGTTCATCGTTAGGGGCACTGCCGTGCCATTTGTGGGTTCCTTCCATAAAATCGACACCCTTGCCCATTTCGGTCTTCATAATGATGACCACGGGTTTCTGGTGATGGGCCAACGTCTTGGCCAGCGTGAGTGTCTGCAGGCACTTCTTCATGTCATTGCCGTCGGTCTCCAGCACCATCCAGTCGGAAGCCTCGAATTTGGCTCTCAATCGGCCCAGGTTACATACAGCATTAACAGGACCGTCAATCTGTTTGCCGTTGTAATCCACGGTGACAATCAGATTGTCCACTTTCTTGGCTCCGGCGAACATGACAGCCTCCCAGATCTGGCCCTCTTGCAACTCGCCGTCGCCGGTAAGGGCGAACACGAGATGCGGGTCCTGATTGGCTTTCTTGGCCAGTGCCGCGCCAATGGCAACCGACATGCCCTGGCCGAGAGATCCGGACGCAATGCGGATGCCGGGAAGCCCTTCCACCGGAGTGGGGTGACCCTGCAGGCGAGTGTGCAACTTGCGGAATGTAGCCAACTCGCTCACGGGAAAATAGCCCCTGCGAGCCATCACACTGTACAGGACTGGCGTAATATGGCCATTGGACAGGAAGAACATATCCTCTCCCTCACCCTCGCGGGTGAAACGGGCAGGGTCAATGTCCATAATTTGAAAATAGAGGGCGGTCAGAAAATCTGCGCATCCCAATGAGCCGCCCGGATGACCGGAGGCAGCACCATGAACCATTCTGATAATGTCGCGCCTAACTTGAGCGGCAACATCTTGTAATTCCTTTATATCCATAATATTGTAATTTTGTTCATTAACTTATAGCTCAACAGCACAAGAAATCTGCGCTGCAATCTGCTGGAATTCCTCCTGAGTCAGTTGCACGCGCTCGGCCTTGAAATTCAGGTCGCCAACACCATTGATAGGCACGAGATGGATGTGGTTATGCGGCACGTCAATGCCAATCACAGCCACGCCCACGCGGTTGCACGGGATGGCCTTCTTAATGCCGACAGCCACCTTCTTGGCAAAGACCATCATCTCGCCCAACAACTCATCGGGGAGATCGAAGATGTAGTCGTTCTGCAATTTGGTGATGACCAAAGTGTGGCCCTTCGCGATGGGGGATATATCCAAAAAGGCGAAGAACTTGTCGTTTTCGGCAATCTTGTAGCAAGGAATCTCGCCTTTGACGATTTTGGTAAAGATGGTATCTTCCATGATCCTGTATTTTTAGCGTGAAACTTCCAAAATTTCGAAATCCATGGTACCGGCAGGAGCCTGCATGGTGACTGTATCACCCTTCGAGTTTCCAATCAAGGATTTGGCCAACGGGCTGGTGACGGAAATCTTGCCGGCCTTGAAGTCGGATTCCGACTCCGGGACAATGGTGTAGGTCATCACCGCGTTGGTTTTCACATTCTTGACCGTGACGATGGAATATATCAGCACTTTGGTGACATCGATTTTCGACTCATCCAACACGCGCGCCTTGGAAATCAGGTTGCGCAGGTTGGCGATTTTGAGTTCCAACAGGCCCTGGGCCTCCTTCGCCGCGTCATACTCCGCATTCTCCGACAAATCGCCCTTGTCGCGCGCCTCCGCGATGGCTTGGGAAATCTTGGGACGCTCCACAGACTCCAACTCATTCAACTCCTTTTTCAAGGCATCAAGACCCTCCTGGGTATAATATTTCAAATCTTCCATAACAGTGGTTTTTATTACACAAATAGAAGAGGCTTTTGCAAGCCTCTTCTATTTTATTCAAAAAGGTTTATGCAATATTACAAGGTGAATTTAAGACCGATATAGTGATTACCTTTCCATTGCTTGGTGAATCTGTAGGCATAATCGATATAGATTCTGCTGCCCGTGTTGCCTTTCTTCAAAGGAATCACACAAGTAGCGCCCAAAGACGGGCCAGCAAAGAAGGAGTCGCTGTTGAAGAGCATAGCGGAGAGCTGTTGGGTCTCAACACCATTCTCATCATACACAGACTCTGTCTTCTTGGTAACGTTCTCCAAAGCATAACCGGCGCGGACCATGAAGTAGTTCATGAAACCGTACTCCAAACCGAGAGCGAAGATGTCGCGGCTGTATGAGTTAGCGATAAAAGAACCGGCCAGGGTAATTCTGTGTTTGGCATCGTCACGGGTCAGACCTTCAGCCTCGAGATCTTCTTTCGACATGGAAGCATATTCGCCACCGAAGAAGAGGAAGTCGTAAGACACGCCGATGGACAGAAGAGCGGGCATTTCATACTCGGCGGAACGGACTGCCAGAGTCTGTTCAACACTAGTTCCGTTGATAACGCCGGTATAGGTAATACCGTCACCCTTATAGCTCATCGGAAGACCGATGTTCTTCAAAGCCACACCGATTTTAAAGTTCTCGAATTTGCCTGCGATGTACTGGACACCAGCGTCGAGGGCGAAGCCCGTAGCGTGCAAGTCTGCAATACTCTCATTGATAATCTTGAGTGAAATACCACCCTTGATGAAATTATTGAAAGACTTGGCATAATGAACGCCGATATACATAAGGTTCGGACTGAAAGTACCGAGTCCGCCTTCAGGCTGGGCCACCGTGGTGATATCCACGTTACCGAAGCCCATAGAGAAGAAGGAAACACCGAGTACACCGAAATCCTTGCCTTTACGTCCCAGATGCTGGGCAAAGCCGATGGAATTGATATTGATGCCGGCTTGAGAGCCAACCAGATACTGGGTACGGTTGAAACTGAACTCAGTCTTCTTTACGTAGGTCAAACCAGCCACATTGGAATACATGGACTCCAAACCGCGAATCTCGGCAATGCCGGCATTGGCCATACCATTGGATCGTGCCCATGGGTCAATCAACAAATGGGAAGCACCTGACTGACCGGAACGGTCTCTGTTACCTGCCCACACGTTGGAAGAACCCACGGTCAACAGGGCAAGCACTGTGCAAATTATTAATGATTTAAATATATTTTTCATATTATCTCTGTTTTTACGTAATTAATAATTTTAGAAACCATTCAAGTCGGTAGGACGCATAGCACAGAAGAATTTGAGAGTACGTTCTCCAATTCCAGGAGCATTCACATGGATGATGTAAACGCCACCGGCGACTGGAATGTTGGCGTGGTTCTTCAAATCCCATTGTACGTAAGACGTACCAGCATCACCCTTCGTGAGGGTTCTAATCAGAGTACCGTTAACGGTGTAGATGGAGATGGTACAGTTAGCAGGCAAGTTCACAATGCGGACATAATTCTGCAGTGCGTTCTGCTCATACTGGGAGAATCCGTAGTACGGGTTCGGGACGATGTTGATTTCATCGAGGAGGGTTTGTACCGTCTCTTCGGAATTCGTCACCTTCGTAGGAACAATGTTCTTGGTGGTGAACTCATACATAGGATAACCTTGGTTCTGTGAAGCGTTAGGAGCTTGGGCAGGATCGTTGTACCAACGAGAAGAGTATCTGTAGTACGGACGGCTCACACGCAACTTGATGGTAGCGTCAGATGACAGCCAGCTGTCTTCCATTCTGTAAGCCGGCATCGGAATGCTGGTCCACATCACATTGTTGAAGAGCTGCATCTTATATTGCTTACGTGTGTTGTTTCTCAAACTGGAAATACTTTCCACTTGGTCGAACTTGGCTCTCAGCCATCTGCCTTCATCGTATGCACCGCAATCGTAGAATGAGTACGTTGCGCCATCACTACCGGTGATCGTACCACCGTGCCACTTACCGTCAGCATTGGTCAATTGATCATCGTCATTGTAATTACGCTTGAAGGTACGGGAACTGTTACCGTAAGAATAATAGGTACTTGCTGTATTACCGGCGCTGCCGACAATATAGACATAGTGACGACCACCATTTACAGGCTCACCGTAGGTGACACTGTAATTATCACGGAATGCATTGTATGACGAAACGCTCAGAGATATCGGATTTCCAAGTGTATCCAGTACCAGATCACCAGTTTGCATATCCTTCCAATAAGCATAGACATTCGTCGGGTTGAAGATCATGTCATTACCGTTGTTCAACTCATCAGCTGAGTTTTCGGCGAACATGATGTTCAAACGCTCACCCGTCTCCACATTGATGGCATAACCCGGGAACCAACCCATACCAGTGGTACCACTGTTATCCGGTTTACCGTCTTTGCCTACGGACGGGCATTTCTTGGGTTCATGACGAACATTCTTGTAGGTTTGTCCGTTGAAGTTCTGATTAACCATATATCCGTTGGTGGGCTCACCGGAACCGGACTCAAGCACGATACATCTTGTCCATTTGCTCTTATCAGGCGTTAAGACGATATCTACAGAATAGAGGTTAGCCATGGTCTGGTTGTAACCCGGACAAGCATACTGAGAAGTCAAGTCCATGAATGAGAAGTAAGAGTAGTTAGCAGCAGGAACTGAAGTACCCACCGTCTCATCGGGAACGAGGAACTTAGCCTGAGGACCGCCATCATACGGGGAGGAAAGCACGTACGGAGACCATGTACCACCAATAACACTTTCAAACTGTTGTTGAGGATCCTTGAAGGCACGTACACTTTCGTGTTGCTCCACACCATTGGATGATGTACCGGAAGGCAATTGAATGATGGAGCACATATCCTCGGTACGCCATACCATGTAATCAGCCTCGGCACCGGTCTGACCGTTCCAGTCATCCCATTTACCGGAAGCCTGTTGACCGGAGTGAATCCAGTTGGCAGGATAATCGCCTTCCATATCGGTCACACCAGACAACCATTGTTCATCACCGCTATAGGCAATAGAGGAACCAATGAAATCGACCTGGCCGTACCACATCTTATTGATGTAGTTATGACCACCCATATTGGCAACCAAGTGATCGTCCACATTTTGTTGATAGAACTTGAAGTCATAGTTCTTGATAGAGATGGAAATACCCAAATCCGGGAACAGCTGCTCGTTGGTCATGGATATCGGCATAGGAGCCTCAAACTCTCTGTCAATACCCAGCTCTGCCAATTCCTCATCCGTCACCTCGTCAGAGATGATCAGCTTCCAAGTCGTGCTGTCGTTCACATCCTCGCTGACGCTGTTAGGTAAGAACTTGATGGTATAATCGTAAGGTTTCACCTGCAACGGGTCAACAACCTTAATGCTCAGAGGACCGTAGTTGTTCTTGTATTGTACATTATTGTAAACATTGTTCTCCAAGATCTTATCACGGGTTTCTTCTGTCATATCCAAGAAGTAGCCGCCGTTACCATGACCTTCGATACGGGTGATCATCGGTTGGTCACCGTATGCACAGTTCGTCAGGTTCTCCACATTCTTGTGCGGGACTCCCTTATAGACCTTGATGTTACGACGACCTGCCAAATACGGGGTCTTCTGACCATCCAGGAAGTCGCCATCCATCTTAAACTCTTTGTACTGGTTGTAACCGTATGCAATCACCAAGAAGTAATACTCCTTATGGTTGACAAGTTTCTTGTTGGAACCAGTAGCGAATTTGTCTTCAGTCACCTGCAATGAGTGGAAAATACCAGAGTTACTACCGTTCACCATTTCAGTGGCAACAGAAGCGCCCACAGCGTCGTTGTAAATCCAGTTCACCAAGTGACCGGCTTCATTCTCAATATCACACTGGGCAATCAGGATGGCCTTGCTGAGGTCACCGATATCGGTGGCGCTCACAGAACCATTGGCCAATTGGTAAATCTGATAACCTTCGAAACGATATTGTCTTTGCTCGGTAGATAAAGTATCTTCGGTCACGCGAGGCACTTGACGGACGATAGTGTCAGGGGTACCATCTTCATGATATGCGAAAATAGTATCGTTGACATACTCCGTGATAGGAAGGGTCTTCGTGATCTGGGGATCCAGCTCGACGTAGGTCTCGTGATAGTTGTTGCTGTTAGGATCCTCGTTGGAGAGATAAAGCACGAGTTCGTTTTCAAACTCACGGATGGTTACATCAGGAGCATCAGGACCATCAAGGGTCTTGAAACAGTTCTCGAACAAAGCCTGACATTTGTCATCGGCAATCTTGAGCAATTCAACAGAAGCAAGTGCGCCGCCTTGGGTTGCGCGTGCCCATGGAATACCCACGGTGATGTAGTTGACAGAACCCGGTTTCAAGGTGAAGGGGCCTGCAGACTGCATGAAACGACGGTCCATAGGAGCATTGCCTTCGTTGGCTTCAGTCCAGCCACCATCCTTGTTGTAGCTGGGAGTCGTACCACCAGTACCCCAATTACAGAGATCGGAAGTTCCAGGGAACATGAAGTCGCAATCAAGATCGCTGGTATGAACGGCATTGCCGCCAAATTTCATCTTGGTATTATCTTTCCACTTACCAATCAGGAAGTTGTAGTAATCTTGTGCAACCTTAGGGTCACCGCTGACACGGTCATCGGTGTTGTTGTGATACACGAATCTGCGCATACCGAAACGCTCATTATCGATAATGCTATCGCCGAAGTTCACACCATTGATGGCCATTTGGTCCAACTCGTAGGAGCTCTTGAGGAATCTGTCGCAATAACCCGGGAAGGAGGTACTGTCGGCATAGAATTTCGGGTTGTCTCTGTTATCAGCATCCATGTAGGGACCTTGGAAGAAGTCCACACCAATCGCAGGCGGTTGATCACCGTATGCCCAGGTTTGGCCCGTACCGTCCACATTGGTACCATTGTAGCAGTAGCCCAAACCACGACCCACATCGCAACCTACATAGTCATCGTAAGCATAACCCAAATCAGGGTCAACCCACTGGGAGAAATAGGTCTGGGTCAAAGTATAGGTGGAACGGTTGATAATCTCGTAGGAGTAGAAGGTCATGTTGTTCAGTTCGTCATTGGTAGAGAAACCGAAACACTGTCCACGGATTTCAAGACCGATTGGAACACCTTGAGATTCGGTGTGTGCACCTGCGTTATCATTGAAAATCCAGAAGAGCGTAGCATCGCCCTTGAGCACATGGTCGGCATACACCATACCGTTGGAACGTCTCCAGTCATATTGGAAATCGCCTTCGCCTGCACCGCCATAGTTACGGCGTTCAGTCCACAAATCTTCCGGGGTTCTGGGCAACTGATGGGCAGCTGCGCGGGCAATGTTGTCTTCCGTCCAGGGACAGAGTTCATTGCTGATATCATAGTACGGATAGTCACCGTTTTCAGGATCATAGACCTCATTACCATTGACATCCTTGAAAGGAGCCAGATAATAGGAATAACCCTCATCGCCATGGGCCGGCCAGTTGGCGATGGAAGCAGGCATCACATAACCGGAAGTGTTGTAACCGGAAATATGCTGGTCAACTTCGGCACGGGTGATTTTGAAGTGCTTGTCAAACTTGATACACATGGACTGTGTGGTACTGGCACCCGTAACTTTCAGAGGTCCGGTCCAATAGTCATTACCCACTTGTCTGAAACGGACAGCAGCCAATTTCAAAACATCGTTGGCATCATATCCACCAATCCACAAAGCGGCACAGAACATGGAGGTCTTACCTGATCCAGCAGGAACTTCATATTCTGCGAGTTCCTTGAACCACATCGTACCACCAGTTTCAATATATGCACGGACATTGTTCACCGCAAGCTCATTGGAACCACTTGCCGGCAGACAGGTAGCTGATTCAGCCTTCGGTGAGGAGGAAGGTCTGCGTTCTCCTTTCAATTTCTCGGCATGCAGGGAGGTAAACACCATGCACACCATCAGGAGCGTTAAGCATAAAATTTTACTAATGTTTTTCATATATACTTTATTTTATTTCTTCTATTAAAAACCGAATTGGATACCTAAACTAGCACGGATCGGACGGCTGTAGTTATACGGATTCTGCACTCTCATCCGATAGTAGTCAATGTATGAGGGAGTATAAATCTGACCTTGTATAGCCTCCTGATATTCAGTGGCGGAGAGATAACCATCATCATCCGGGTTTCCGGTGTAGTCATACACGGAAATCACGTTCTTGAAGTTGAAGAGGTTCTGGATATCGACATAAATGGTCAGGTAACCAGGTTTCGCGGATTTGGCGTTGCCATCCTTATCCTTGGCATTCTTGTTCAAGTTGAAGATGAAAGTCTTGTCAATACGGAAGTCGCATTGGAACTGCCACGGCAGATTGGAGCCATTCAGAGAACCCACGATTCTGGAAGTAGTACCACTCACGATGGTGGAGTTAGGCGTGCTGGAACGAGTGTAAGGAGTACCAGAAGCGGCAGAGAACAGAAGGGAGAATCCGGTGTTGGCCAACCATTGGATGGTCTTCGTCGTCGGCTTGCCTTCAACCATGACTGTCTTCTCGGTTGCAGGACCTTCATAGTCCACACCGCTTTCGAAACGATAGTCAAGGTTCAAACCGATTCTGTGTCTCTGGTCGAATGTCAGGTTGGAGAGAGTACGAAGGTTAGGTTGGTTTGCAGCCAAGATTGACAATTGGGATGTGGTGCTGGAACCGGTACCCTTTGCATATTGCAACGTGTAGTTGGCAGAAAGGGTAAGGTTGTGCGTTCTGTTCATCTTATATGCGAAGGTGAAACCTTGGACAGTACCGAAGTCAATGTTCTTATAGGAATAATAGGTGTTCGGATAAGAACCTGTAAAACGATAGGATTGGATCTGGTTACGTTTTTCAGAATAGTAAGCGCTGATACTGATAGAGGACTTGTTACCGATCTTCTGACGGAAACCGATTTCATAGTCAATACTCTGTTGAGGTTTCATGTTCGGGTTGCTGATAATCTCGTTAGCGGATTGTCTTTGGGAAATGAAGAGGTAATCCACCGGAGAAATCTGCAAGTTGGTAGGACGGGAGGTGATGATGTTGTAGTGAGCATAGAACAAAGAGTTGTCGGACACCGGGAAAGAGAAGGAGATACGAGGCATCACAGACCATTGAGCTTTGTAGTCGGTGAAAGCGCCGGACTCCACTTTCGTGATACCGCCAATCAGGTTGTTGTCATCATCATAAAGCGGGTTCTTCAAGATAGGGCCGTTCACATTGAGGGAGAGGGTCTTCTCAGGATCGCTGGTTTCATTACCGGCGGCATCGTACCAAGTGTCACCACTACGGTAACCTGCGATAGAGGTTCTGTTGAACTCGCTACCGGCAATATCAGCCTCACTCAGATAAGTGTCGCTGCCAGAATAATAGACCACCCAGTCGCTTTGGGCATTACCCGTGAACACGTCAGCAATGGTAGCGTCAGCGTATGCAGGGTTCTTCTTGAGGATTTCCATGATGTTGCCAACGGTATAGGCTTCACGGAACAAATAGGGATCCTTCAAGACTTCCTGGTTGGCATCGAAGCGGTCAACACGCAAACCGATGTTGAACAACAGGGAGTTGATGGAGAATTTATCCTGAAGGTAGAATGCCATGTAAACAGGCTCATAAGCACCGATGGAATAGGTACGCTTACCGGATGAATTCATATTGTTGAAGAAGTCGGAAATAGTGGTTTTGTTACGGTTGACTTTTCCGGTATAGTCATAACCATAGTAGCTGACCATAGGATATTCACCTGCGGATGTTCCAAGAAGCAGCTCTTCTGCATCGAACATGCCGACATTGAAAGTGGAAGGATCCAGATTGTCAATGTCAATCCAGTCACTGCCATTGGGATCCAAGCCCAAAGACTTACGCAGATTTCTGTCGAAGGTGGTCTGGTCGTCCAACTTGATCAACTGATCATAGTCCACTATGAAATAGTCGGTACCGTCAACAGGGGTGACGATGGGGTGATCCGTATCCAACTCTTTGATGTGGGAGTTGGTCTCGTTTCTCATGAGTGTCCACAAGGACACAGGGGAAATACCATATCCGCGATAGGTCAGTTTCTCAAAGTCGAAACCGAATTTCAACTCATGGTTCTTCAAGTTCATGGAAATACTGGCCTTCACACCGAACTGCTCGGTCTGCGATTTGTTGTATCCATCGTAAACTGCACCAGGAGAATAATACATGGAATAGATTCTGTCAGGAGCATCGCCATTTCTCAAGGCGCCGAACATCTGATAAAGATTCAAGTCGATGGGGTAACCTTCATAGAGGTAACCATAAATTTCCTCAGCCGGATACTGTTCGCAGAAGTTCAGAGTATATTGGGAAAGAATGGGGTTCACATTGAAATCGGGGTTGATCTGGAAAGAGACAATAGAGTCATACAGACCTTGGAAAACGTATGCCTTCGGGATTTTATACTCGACGCTGTCAATCATTAACGTCACCTCTTCGGGTTGATCGGAGTAACCTCTTGCTCTCTGTGTCGTGAACTTGCCCACATAGCCATACTCAAACAGTCTGTCTTTGTGACGGGCCGCATAGCTATAGGAGTTGAACTTGGTATAGTTCACATTCAAGTCATACATGACGTTTTTGAGAACGCCAGTACCTGTCGTGTCGGTATAGACACGGTGGTTCAATCGGGCATTCAAACGAAGGGTTGCATTGGTGGAGATGGGGTTGTTGTCGCCGTTGAACAACGCATAGGTAGTACTCCAGGATTTGCCTTTGAGATACTCGTAGGAACCGCCGAGGGAAAGACGCATGTTGTGTTTCTTACCCAAGGTGAAGTCGAACTTCAATTGTCCCAAATAGTCCCAAGTGCCGGCATTCTTTCTGACGCGCTCTTTGTGGAAAGATTCGCTGGTCAGGTAAAGAGCTTCCTGATAGTTGACACCAAATCCTTCGTTCGAATAACGAACAGGGTTGGCAATGATAGCCTCTCTGACATCTTCGTTGGCCACCCAAACGCCGCCACGGGCAGGGGAAGCGTCGTGGTCGTAGGAAACCTCACCGCTGAACATGAAACCGATACGGGTCGGATCGCTTTTCTTCTTGCCTTTCAACAGCGGACCGGAAATGGAAACAGCGCCGAGGAAGTTGTTGTAACCATCAATGGAACCTCTTAATTCCAAAGAACCGTGGAAGTCCTTCGGGGCAGATTTCGTCGTGATGACGGTGAAGGAGGTACCATCACCATATTCAGCCGGAATACCGCCCTGGATCAACTGGGCCTCTTCGATGGACTGCATGGAGATACCGCCGTTACCACGAACACGCACACCGTCGATGATGGTCTGCTGACCATCGGAACGGTTACCACGCACAGAGGTCATGGCACCATCCACGCTGGACACACCCTCGAGGTTGGCCAACGCGCTGGTGACGGAACGACCGGGGGTTGTTCTCACATTGTCACCGCTGATACGGCTGGTGGAACTCGTGTTATCCGGGTCGAATACCGGCGGTTCGTACTTGATCACAACCTCATCCAAATCGCTGGAACAGTTGATTTCGAAATCAATGAAGAGCACCTGGCTGGTACCCACCTTGATGTCCGTCTTTTTCAGTGATTTCTTACAAGTCATTTGAGCATCCGCTTCAAGATCGTAAGTTCCAAGTTCGACACCGAACATGGAATACTCACCCTTGTCATCCGCCATAGCCATGTTCACGACCTTATCGGCAATCTTCAGGTACACTCTGGTGTATCCCAAAGGTTCGCCACTCTGGTCAGTAACCTTACCTTTGATGGTACTGGTCTGCGCAAAAGCCATGCTTGTGAAAAGGATGATCACTCCTAGAACTGAGAGTAATTTTTTAATCATAGCCATTAATTTATATTAAACTTAAAATTTATATCCATTGTATATTTTTTTGGGGCGGTAAAACTACAAAAAAAATCGCTTTGTTCCCCTTTACTTTCATTAAAAATTTTCAAAATATTTTAAATCAAATGTTTAGAATTTTCTTTTTAGAATTTCTGCATAAACAATCCCTTTTAACACCTCATCGTCTTCCAAGGACAGTAAAGTGTTTTCTTCTGCTTTATTTACAGGTTGTTGCGTTTCTGAATCAGAAAAATTTTCTGTCTGAGTCATCGCGTTTATCGCGTCCACATCCAAAGTCTCGTATGTAAAATATTCCTCCCGTTTCGGAATCTCCGACGCATTTTTATGCAAAATCGTCCTCTTTTTCGGCTGATTATTTTTCGAATTCGGATTGGCATGCTTTACCGGCTTTTTGTTCACCTCCTTGACACTTTTTATCAAGGAAGGAAACAAAAACAGCGCGACCATAGCTATCGTTATGATTACTTCTAAAAAATTATCCATAATGATTAATAATTATTGTAATAAATATATAATTATGTTTCATTCATTTCTTCGGTTCTGATGGATTTAGCTTTGGCGATGCTCACATTCAAGTCATATCCAATAAGCAGCGCCACCGAGCTCCAGTTGATCCACAACATGATGGCAAACAAAGCCCCCAGGGACCCGTATATCACATTATAGTTGGAGAAATTGGAAAAATAGATGTTCAACACCCACAACAGCACCACCAGCAAGACGGTACAAGTGGACGAGCCTGCGGAGAAAAAGCGGTAGTTCTTCTTATCCACCGGCGCAATATAGTAGGTAAAACTGACCAACATATAAACGGCAGTGTATATCAGGATCCACTTCACCGCATAGATAAGATAGATATAGCCGCTGCCGGATCCTCCGCCAAGCAGACGATCGTGCACCTCGTTAATCAAAACCGAGGAGAAGATGAACAGCATGGCCACAATCACTATCACCACAAAATAAACAATCATTAAAACGAAACTGAAGCCTATCTGCTTGAAAAAATTGCGTTTTATCTCATCAAAATAAGCCGTGTTCAAGGCCACCAGTATGCCGTTCATGCACACAATGGTGAAATAGATACCGATCACCAACATGAAAAACGATAACGTTCCGTTCTGCCGTGTGATAGCATCGGTGACCACATGCGAGACTGCAGTCCACGCATAGACAGGGACTATGGACTCTATGAAATCCAGCAGCACGCTCTGCACTTTATCCCCCAAAAAGGATATGACGGAAAACAGAGCGATGATCATGGGAATAAGTGCAATGGAAATGCGGTAGGTCAGGGCAGCAGCGCGTTGGAAGAGGATGCCCTTGCCCAGAGATTCAACGTAGAAACGCATAGCGTCATACAGGGGGACATGCTGGAAGCCCGGCAAGGAGATCTTCCTGGACTTGCGGATGAACTTCCCGACCACTGGAGCCTGGTCCAGATTTTCCCGTGCTTCCTGTATCTTTTCTCTGATTTGTCCAATATCAAGCATCACTATTCCTCCATATTTAGGTTAAACTCCACTTTATAATCCTTGGAATCAGAGCTCTTGCACTCCGTGCCCATGACGATGCGATTGGCAGAAATTCCCTGCTTCACCAGCTGATCCTTCACTAAACGATAACACTGTTCCGCTTTCGTTTGAGAAGGTTCCTCCTGCGGAGGGCACACATTCACTATAATCTGCATCTGTTCCCGCTCCTTCATGAAGTCCGAAATCCCGCCCAACTGGTGTGTCTGCTCAATATTCAATAACATCTGGTCGGCAGGCATGAGCATCGGTTTGAAGGTCTCGTCGCCAGCTACCGCCTTCGCAATGAAATCCACCGGCGAAGCGGCAATCTTGACAACAAGATTGAGGAATGTCTTCCATATCACCTTCCGGAATGAGAATTCCGGGGAGGAAATGTCGCCTTTAACAGGCAGATCCATCTTCACATGTCCCTTGCGGTCGGTGATGACATACATAGCCGTTTTCATGGGTATCTTGGCCGCTGCCGGCTTGATACTTTTGTCCCTCTTCCCGAATGTGGGTTTGAAGATATCCAAAGCATTCTGGCTATCCAGCCAATTGTCCTTCACCGAGATATAGCTCGTGAAGTTCAGCAAACCGTCTTCAATCGGATAGGCCAGATAATACAGCGAGTACGGATTGAAGTCCGTGATTTTCAGATTGCGGATGGAAATGTCCGCCTCCGCGTCACTCAGGTTGAGCACATCCAGATTAGCATCACAAAGCAGCTCGCCGAGGCTGCCCAGATTAGCCTTGAGCGAAATCGGATAGTTGCTACCGTTTCGCATGTCCTCGGCATGGATCTCAATGCCTGACACCTCAAAGGTCTGTTCTTGCGGCGCAACAGTATGGTCGGTATAGACTATCTTGCCGTTGGTCAACGACAGCTTTTTCAGCAGATAATGGATGTCGGAGCTGTTCAAATCCTGGCTTTGGATGGTATCCTCCTGCGCCGGAGCAACTGCGGAGGAGTCAGTCTGCACAGTGTGTTTCTGCAAGCGGCTCAGCGTATTCCCGTCCTCATACACATCATAATGGAAAACCAAATCTTTAAGCGACACACTGCTGACATCGAATTCCATCAAGCCCAGATCCATCTTGTTCATATTAACCTCAAAAGCGCTGAACGAGGCCAGCGGAGACTTGTCTGCATTGGTGGCCTTCACGTTGTTCAACGCCATGGTGCCGGAGAAGACCATGTCTTCGATGCGCTTCACGTTTCCAATAACCTTGGCATCACCATTCAGGATGCCGCTCAGTTTCCCCCAACTGGTCAGTTTCTTCAGATAGGGCAATGCCAAATCCAAAGAGAGTTGTTGCATTTTGACATTTGCATCAAAGTCTCCTTCCTTAATATTGTAGTCGCCTGCAAGATTAAAGGCGCTTCCGTCTTTGAAATCCGTGACAAGGTCAATATGCGACGGGCCTCCTTCCAGATCGAGACGGGGCACCTTGGCAGAAACATGCTTCGTATCGAACCGGCTGCCCACACGCAAATCCTCATACAGGACCGCGCAATTGCGCAACTCGATGTTACGGATATCGACCTTCCACAGGGAAGGCCCTTTGTCCGGCTTCTCCTTTTTGTCTTCGTCTTTCGTATAGAAATCGATGATATCGCTGAAATTGAACCGGATACCATCCTGCACCACATGCCCATCCAAGCCATCCAGCAGAATGCGATTGACACGCACTGTCTTGCCCAACAACCGTGGCAACGATACACGAACCTTCAATTTTTTGAAAGAAAGAAATTTATCCTTGCCGTTCTCCTCCTGTGCCTTCAGTCCTATAATCGCCACCTTGCCAGTGAAGAGGTTGACACGGACATGTTTGATGGTCACTTTACGATGGCAAAGTTCAACGCTGTGCTTCTCCACATAGGCCTTGATGATGGGACCTGCCAGTATGTTGATCAGCAGAATGAGGCCCACAATGACGCCAACAGTGATGAGCAATATTTTCAGTCCTTTTTTCATGCTTTACAGTATAACGGTTTTCAAGCTCAAGTCCAAGCTGGCGATATGATGCGTGAAAGCACCGATGGAGATGAAATCGACGCCCGTCTCGGCGTAGTCGTGCAATGTCTCGTTCGTGATGCCTCCGGAGGCCTCTGTCTCCATCTGATGGTTCACGAGCTGAACGCCTTCGCGCACCTGCGCCGGTGTGAAGTTATCGAACATGATTCGATGCGCACCACCATGGTCCAGCACGCGCTGTACATCTTCCAAACTGCGTGTTTCCACCTCAATCTTCAAATTCAAGCCTTTGGCTTTCTGATAGGCTACAGCAGCGTCAATGGCCTTCTCGATGCCACCGGCAAAATCTATATGATTGTCTTTCAGCATCATCATGTCAAACAGGCCGAAACGGTGGTTCTGCGCGCCACCCACCTCAACCGCATACTTCTCGAAGATGCGCATATTGGGGGTCGTCTTGCGCGTGTCCAGCAGTGTGACCGACGTGTCTTTCACCATCTCCACATACTCGTGGGTGGTCGTGGCGATGCCGCTCATGCGCTGCATGAAGTTGAGCACCGTGCGTTCTGCTGTCAGCATCTTCTGCGCCGAGCCGTGCAACTTGAACACAATGTCGCCCTTGCGGATGGCGTCGCCATCGTGCATGAACTGCTCCATCTGGATGGTGTCATCCACCTGCCGGAGCACCTCGCGGGCCACATCGACGCCACAAAGGATGCCATCCTGCTTCACCAGAAGTTTCATTTCTCCCTGCACCTCAGTCGGGATGCAAGACATGGAAGAATGGTCGCCATCGCCGATGTCCTCGGCCAAGGTCATCTGTATCAAATGCTTAATATTGTCGGTAATCTTCATTTGTTCACTATTATTTCAGGTGTCTCAATCGTATTGCTCTGATGCAACGCCCTGTCAAACAAGCGACATGACAATTTTATCGTGTCGTAAGGAGAGAAATAATTATTAATGAATGTTAAAATCGTAATCTCTCCTTCAATGGATTCGGGCACATCGTCACTCAAACGGGGAATGCGGGCGTGCAGCGGAGTGGGCAACTCCACGAGCACCCATTCACCTTTCTGTTTTTCGTAATAATCGATGAAGAAATTGTAGTAATAGATTGAATCTTTGGAAAACAGACCTGTTGTATCGGCATCATTCAAGCCGATATCGCCGTCGCCGTCCTGGAAACGAACCACCAAATTGGCCTGATTGTCCACACCGGTGCCTTCGTCCACCTTATCAAGGCGCACAAACTCAATGTACGGAACCTCAGAGAAAGGTTCCGTACGGTGGCAGCCGAAAAACAGCAGGACCATAGATCCGAACAGCAACAGTTTCTTCATCGGATGTTAAAATATCCTAATCCATCAGAATATGCACGCCGTTCACGAAGTCAATGGACTTCTGGATAAGCTCGTGCATGTACGTGTCATTTTCCACGAACGGGACAAACTCGCGGTAGGCGGCCACGAAATCCTCGATAAACTGGGAGGATTTCAGCGGGCGACGGAACTCGAGAGCTTGAGCTGCATTGAAAAGCTCGATACCGAGAATCTTCTCCACATTGTTGACCACCAGATAGCACTTGGTGGCGGCGTTGGCACCCATGCTCACATGGTCTTCCTGACCTTGTGACGACTCGATGGAGTCGGTGGAGCACGGCATCGTGAATGCCTTGTTCTGGTTCACAATGGAAGCAGCGGCATATTGCGGAATCATGAAGCCGGAGTTGAGGCCCGGGTTCTTCACCAAGAAGGAAGGCAGCTCGCGCTTGCCGGCAATGAGTTGATAGATACGGCGTTCGGAGATGTTGCCCAGCTCGGCCATGGCGATGGAGAGGAAGTCGAGCACCAGGGCCAGCGGCTGGCCGTGGAAGTTGCCGGCCGACACCACGATGTCCTCATCCGGGAACACTGTGGGATTGTCGGTCACGGAGTTGATTTCGGTCTCCACCACATCCTGCACATGTTGGATGGAATCCTTGCTGGCGCCGTGCACCTGCGGGATGCAGCGGAAGGAGTAAGGATCCTGCACATGCTCTTTGTGGCGCTTGATCAGTTCGGAGCCCTCAAGCAGTTGCAGCATGTGGGAAGCGGTGATAATCTGGCCGGCGTGCGGACGCACCATGTGCACATTGAGGTTGAACGGCTCGATACGACCGTCGAAAGCGTCCAAGGAAACGGCGGCGATGATGTCGGCCATCAAGGAAAGTTTCTTGGCTTTCATCAGCAACCACACGGCGTATGAGCTCATGAATTGGGTGCCGTTGAGCAGCGCCAGACCCTCTTTGGATTGCAGGGTGATGGGTTCCCAGCCGAACTTCTCGTTGATGACAGAAGCGGGGTATTTCTTGCCTCGGTAGTAAACCTCGCCCATACCGATGATAGGCAGGCTGAGGTGTGCCAGCGGGGCCAGGTCGCCGGACGCGCCGAGCGAACCTTGCTGATAGACAACGGGATACACGCCCTTGTTGTAGAAATCCACCAATCGTTGGATAGTGGCGAGCTGCACGCCGGAGTGGCCGTACGACAGCGACTGGATTTTCATGAGCAGCATCAGTTGTACGATTTCTTGGGGCACCTCTGCGCCGACGCCACACGCGTGCGAGATAACGAGGTTGCGCTGCAGGGTGGAAAGGTCCTCCTTGGAGATGCTGCGGTTGCAGAGCGATCCGAAACCGGTGGTCACGCCGTAGATGGGTTCCTTCTCGGTGTCGGTTTTCTTGTCCAGGTATGCACGGCATTTCTGCACGGCGTCGATGGCCTCCTGTGACAATTCTATTTTCTGTTTGCGGTCGATGATTTTTTCAACCTTCTCAATACTGAGGAATTTGGTAGAGATTTTGTGTCGTGTCATATAGGTGTTACTTTAATAATATTTTTATCCAATATAAGCGTGCAAAGGTACATAAATTTCGGATACATTTTATTTGTTGAAATACTTACTGTAGAAACGATGCTTGCGCTGTTCCCACTTTTCAGGAAAAGACAGCATGTAATTGATTACAGATTCCGTTTAGACATCCAAAGGCTTAGCAGAGGGTCGGAAATAGTATAGGTATTTTCAGTACGAGTAATAAAATCATATTCAAGCAGTTTCAACGCAGCCGATTGAGTTGAGCTGGGTGAGCGCAACCGGTATTTTTTGTTAAAGGCCATGGAGGTTATATTCTGTGCTTCACGCTCTGCATGGATAGCATAGAGTAATTCTTTTTGTGCTTCCGTGATAAAAGCAAGCTGCTCGCGCAAACGTGAGTCGTTCTCATCAATGTAATCCTCAATCACTTGTTGAACTTTTTCCAAATCACAGGTCTCTCCCACCCGAGTTTCCGCAAAAGCATCCTTCATAATCCGTTGAACATAGAAAGTAACACCCAAAAATGTGTTATAAACGTATAGAAAAGCATCTGTGTCAATCGATTTTTCAGCTTCTTGGAAGTGCCGCTTAGCAAAATCGCAGTATATTTCAGGTTTGATAGGTTCAAGACGAAGGGGTTTCGCACTCTGGTAAAATGGTCGTTTCGACGAGAAAAACATCTCTTCCATCAGTCGGCGGCGACTACCCGAAAAGACAAAATTCGCATTGGACAGTTTTTGGATATGTGTCCTAAGCAATGCCTCAACATTCTTTTCAGGATAACGGGTGATTTGCTGAAATTCATCAATGACAACCAAGCAAGGCTTTTCAACGGATTCAAGGTAATTGAAAATCTCCTGCAAAGTGTAGTCTGGATGCTGAACATCTCCCAATTTGATGTCAAAAGTAGGCATGTTTTGGATGGGATCGTAGCCGAAGCTGGCACTCAACGATTTGAGAAAAGAGACAAACTGCTTGCGTAGCTTTTCGCTTCGTGTGGCCACGCTCTCAAACACAGCTGTTCCAAGGGCAAGAATCAGTTCCCTGAACGTCGTAGTGTGCAAAATATCCACATTGATAGTGATATATTCGTCTTTGATTTGCGGTTTGTCGAACACAAAACTAATGAGAGAAGTCTTACCCATCCTGCGCGATGAGGTCAACACCACGTTCATCTGATTAACAAGGGCTTTTTCTAACACAGCCGCTTCTTCCTGCCGATCGCAGAAATATGCCGGAGGAATCTTCCCGGAAATCACAAAGGGATTGATACTGTTTACCATACATGTAAATATTGGATGGCAAATATACTATTTTTTTAGATTACCGAAAAAAAATTACCGAAAAAAAATAATGTACAGTATCCTGAAAGGATACCATCTCAATAACCCCATACAAGCGACCGAAGGGAGTGCAGTGTGGGGAATGATGCGCCCGAAGGGCCACTCGCGGCGTGCGACTGCCCTGCGCCGAAGTGCGATGCTTGCCGCCGCGAAAGTCACACACTGGCAATGTGAAACAATATATTTACAGGACTAAAAAGGAAAAATTCCGAAAGGTTTTGTGAGAAAAAAAACATCAGAACCAAGGTAAAAGCCAATCCACAAGAGAACTCTCATGCAGATGTCCCTCTAAAGATTGTGGGTTAGGCAATTCCCAATCTTCCTCAACACCCTGCATGGAAATGACAGCATGTTGCTTCCCTTTTTTAGTAAAAAAACTGGATTTCAAACTCTCTTCTTTTACATAATTACCATTATCTGGTATTTCTTCCATGTTTGAAATAATGTTCATTGACAATTCTCCTGATGTCCACAAGTTGCGCTTGTTTATTCCTTTAAAATTTTGAATGTGCCCGTTTTCAATAGTGTAGGATTGACAATAATAGATATCCGTGTCTTGATTATTCATGGCATAAAAGTAAAAATTGCCATAACCCGACAATGAGCAATCGCAACCTACTAATGTGGACGGCACAGAATTATCAGGAAGTGTCAATAATAATTCGGAATCCCAAGGGAAATTATAATGCATATAACCCGGGCTTGCATGGATCATCCACGTATTGCTGTTATTTGACTGTCTGAAAATCATAGCACCACAACCACCTTCCATCGTATAGGTACAATGAAAGGGATTGCTCGAATAAGCGTCATAATAACCTATTGTCCAACATGCATTAGAAGCCCCTAAGTCAGGGCCATCAATTATGTTGATATCGATAACGTCACGCCCATCCATATTAAGAACATAATGAGTCCATGATTTTTGCCGGATAGCATAATTCGGAAAATACAATTGTTTTATACTATCCCTTTTTTCGTACGTGGGAGCAGTTAGCCAAACATTGAACTTAAAAGCCACATCTGGAAAAAGCATAAGCACATCTTCTGCGGCATCCATCCAATATGCAGTTGCCGAAGCCCCCTTACTGTTTTTCTTCCCATTATCCTCCACTTTACAACTAAAAAGTAATATCGGGAGTATTAAAACTATAATGAACCATGTTTTTTTCATAACAACTCTATTTTTCTGTTAATACTTTTTTGTTTGAAAGCGGAAGCCTAAACCCGCGTTGACATACCCTTTAAAACCACAACCTAATTCAGCAAAGCCAAACCAACTTTGGCTTCCTGCCGACACTCCAAAAAAGGTGCATTGAAACGCAAAGTAATTGTTGTGCGCCTTATAATCAGGGTAAGATTTGCAGTATTCCAAACCAATTCCCGTAGCAAGGCCGCTATATAACGTAACATGTTCCTTATTCAAATACGAGAAACGGATTGCAGGCATGATAGCTATAAAATGGTCACGGTAGTTTCCCACCTTCTGATCCGTATAAGGATCTCTAAATGAGCCATAAAAACCACAATAACTCACATCGCAGCCTAACCATAACCATTTAAGCAAACGATAACGATAACCCACAGTAATAGGACATGAGGTATAAACACTACCGCAATAAGGTCTATTTTGCAACCAAACTTCAGGATAATAATTGGGGATTGTTCCTGTTAAATTCCGATGGAAATTCAACAAGATTGGATCACCAACTCCAACAGTGAATTCATTTCGTTTGAATTGTTGCCGCCAATCTTGATCTTCTTGGGAAAACCCTGCAGTCAGTATCAAAAGATACGATAATAAAACAAACAATCTCCTCATAACGATATACTTTTAGAGGACTTCTGAAAATAATCATTGCGCGCCGCACCTTCAAACCTTGTGAAGTCCGTTAACAAAGCACGAAGATACAACGCCGCAAATATAATTATTTTCTTATAAATAAAGGCGTTATTTAATTTTTTGACGGGGGGGGTAATATACTGTTACACAGTATATTATAAATAAACATCCGTGTGATTAAGCGCCTTTGTCCTTACCCTCTGAGCTGCAACTTCACCACATTCTCCACATGGTGGGTGTGCGGGAACATATCGACAGGCTGCACGGCAGTAACCTTATACTTTTCGTTCAACAGGGTGAGGTCGCGGGCCTGCGTGGCGGGGTTGCAGCTCACATACACGATGCGCGGCACCTCCAGTTTCAGCAACTGCTCAATGACATTGGGATGCATGCCCGCGCGCGGCGGGTCGGAGATGATCACATCCGGCTTGCCGTGTTCCTTGATGAAACTGTCTGTGAAAATCTTGGCCATGTCGCCTGCCACAAACTCCGTGTTATCAATGTGATTCTGCGCCGAATTGATCTTGGCATCCTCCACAGCAGTATCCACATACTCGATGCCCACCACCCTCTTGGCCCTGCGGGCCACGAAATTGGCAATGGTGCCCGTGCCAGTGAAGAGGTCATAGACCACATCATCGGGATGGATGTCCGCGAAGTCGCGCGCCACCTTGTACAAGTTGTACGCCTGCGTGCTGTTTGTCTGGTAAAATGACTTCGGGCCCACCTTGAATTGCAAGCCTTCCATCTCTTCCATGATAAAGTCTTGTCCTTTAAACAGATGGAACGGCAAATCAAAGATAGCATCGTTCATTTTGGTATTCACCACATAGACCAGCGAGGTGATTTCCGGAAAGCGGTCGGCGATGGCCTGCATCATGTCCCGAGTCTTCTCGTTAAGATCCGTGATCACCATCACCAACATCAAATCGCCGGTGGAGGCCGTACGGATGATGATATTGCGCAGCAAGCCCTTCTGCTCGCGCGGGTTGTAAAACGCCAGATTGTGGGTCAGCGCATACTCGCGGCAGAAAAGGCGGATGTCGTTGCTCGGGGCAGCCTGCAGCCAGCAATGCTCAATGTCGAGCACCTTGTCGAACATGCCGGGCACGTGGAAGCCCAGACAGCGTTGCTCGTAGAACTCGCCGTCTTCGTAGCGTCTCAAATCATCGTACGAGAGCCATCGCATAGTGGAGAAGGTGTATTCCAGCTTGTTGCGGTAATAGTATTGCTTCTCCGCCCCGATGATGGGCATCAATTCCGGGAACTCAAACTTGCCGAGGTGCTTGAAGTTGTCCTCCACCTGTTTCTGCTTGTATGCCAATTGTTTGCTGTAATCAAGCATCTGCCATTTGCAGCCACCGCACACGCCGAAGTGGCCGCACGGGGGCACCACGCGGTCGGGCGAAGGCTTGCGCACCGCCAACAGGTTTGCCTCCGCATACCCATGCTTGCGCTTATAGACCTCTACATCTACAATGTCGCCGGGCACGGCGAACGGAACAAAAATGGTCAGACCGTCCAACTTGGCCACGGCCTTGCCCTCCGCACCCGCGGAGATGATTTCCAGATTTTCTATGTTATATCGTTTGAATGCCATGATGGGATAAATGGGGTGAAGGAGGTGAATGGGGTTTGTAAGGTTTGTAAAGTTTATAAAGTTCGTAAGGTTTTTGGGTATTGGGGGTTGGGTATTGGGGGTTGGTCTTTAGTCTTCAGTCTCCGGTCTCTAAACTCTCAACTCTAAACTCTCAACTCTAAACTCTCATAAAATCCCGTCTCATCCAAATACTGCCACACTTTCGGGGGGAGCATGTAGCGGACGGATTTTTTCTGACGGATGTTGTCGCGGATCATAGTAGAGGAGAGTTGCATTTGAGGAGCTTCTACAAAGGTCACATGGGGATGATTCTTTCTGTCTCCAGCATCATAACTGGGTCTGGGATAGACATATAGATGATAATTCTCCAGAATCCACTCATAATTCAGCCATTTGTCGAAGGTGGCCAGATTGTCCTCGCCCATAATGAGACAGAACTCGCGTTCTGGATATTTTTCAGTCAGATGCGCCAGTGTGCGGCAGGTGTAAGAGGGCTGTGACAAGCCAAACTCGATGTCGGAGGCCCTGAAACGGTCGTCGTCCTCAATGGCCAGGTTCACCATGTGGAGCCGCTGGCGGTCGTCCAGCAACGAAGCTTTGTTCTTCAGCGGGTTTCGCGGCGAGACCACAAACCAAAGCTCCTGCAAGTCGGAATGCTCCAGCATATACTCCGCTATGATGAGATGCCCGATATGGATGGGGTTGAACGAACCGAAAAAGAGGCCAGTCTTGCGCATGTCAGTCTTTAAAAAGTGGGCAAAGATACAAAAAAGCGGCAAACCTTGCCCTAAAATGTAAACCGGTAGTTCATCACGAAGTTCCAAACGGTAACCACCCCGATGGCGATAAGCTTGGCAAAATAGAAGTTCAACTTCAGTTTCTCATGCAACAGATAAATAACCAAGTTGTTAAGACCAAGACCTATCACGGAAATCACCAGGAATTTTCCATATTCGATCGGGATATTGGCATTGTCGCTTTGAAATGTCCACCAGCGGTTCCAAATATAATTGTTGGTGGCAGCCAGTACAAAACCGATGGAGTTGGAAACGTATTTGTTCCATTTGAACTTCTCCTTACACAGCCACGTAAACCCAAAATCGACCACCATGCCGGAAAAGCCGACAATACAAAACTTCAGGAATTTCAATATCAACACTCTATCTATCACGATCTTTGATCATCATAGGTTTACTGTTCACCGAACGGCATGCCCCGTTGTCCAGACACACCACTAACGGCGTATCGGGTATAAAATTGCAGAACGTGGAACATTTGACACTGCCTCCGGCGGGAATGACAAACTCAGAAGGCACCGGACAGGTAATGGCAAAATACTCTTTCTGCTTGTAGGCCACATGCAACGTGGTTTCAAATTCGGGATGGTTAAAATCGTAAGGTACATCGTATGGGTTATACAGTGTCAAATCCAGAAAAAGCGTATCCCCTGCGATATGGTATTGGTCAACAGTTATCTCGATCCTGTTAGCACCTTGGAAGGCTTTTACCTCACGGAAAGAGAACTCCGCGCCTGGCAGAAAGAGGTCCTCGGCATCCCGAATCGGGCTTTTGGCATTGACAGCACCGATCAGGCAGACCGGGTTGCCCTGCCATTGGCGGTCGAATTGCCACAAGTCGAACTGTGTGCGGCGGCCATACAACGAGCTCAATTGCACCGGTTGCTCGCCTGTGTAGTAGCTGTAAAGCGATGGATTCTGGAATGATCCCACGAACACCGCCTGCCTGCCATCGCAATACTCGTGTATGGTTTCCATCTTCTTCCTGTTACCCAAAACACCAATCCTATCTATAGCCAACACAGGCAACATCACTCTGACAACCAATATCATACAAGCAATCGGCAAAATCCCATATTGCAGCCATTTCTTCCAAACGGGCTGACAAAGATCTTGATATAGCAGCAGCAACATCGGCACAGAGGCGGCCACGGTCCAGTGCGGTTCCGCGTGGCCTTTCAACGTCATAATCCAAAAGAACAGGATGAAGCCCATGATGGAATAAATACAAGCCCGCATGAAAACATCTCCCGTTCCACGATGCCGCCAGCAAAGGAACAACGCCAAGCAGAAACAAACGGGGTTGAAGACCAGCAGCTGGTTCGGCAGATATTCCAGCGGATGCAGGATGCTGAATCCTGTATTACGTGCTATCAGATGGTATTGGAAACTGGGGAAACCATGTTGGAATTGCCAGACAACATGCGGAACAAAAAGAAGGGCAGCAAGAAGAAAAGCAACCCATATCTTAAAGTCTTTCAGCATTTTAATATTAGATAACACAACAAAAAGCACCACGAGCACTGCCATGTATTTGCTGTAGAGCATTCCGGCCGTCGCGAGTCCGAGGCACAAGGCCATTCCCCAGCCAGGTTTCTGAAGATACTGACGATAGAGGAAGAAAAACAATGCCACGAAGAACAGCAGTGGCGCGTCGGGGGTCGTCATGATACCGTATGCCACAAACATCACCAACGAGGCGGCGATGGCGAAGAACACCCACACCTCGCGGGTCGTCCTCGGCCTGGCGGGAAGTGTTTTCCAAACCAGCCACACTGTGGTTCCATGTAGCAGTACGGTGAGAAACCTGATGGATAACCCTTTGCTGAAGAGCAGGCCGCTGAAGGCAGTCATCAGGGCCACCATGGGCGGGTGGTCGTAATAGCCCCACGCCAGATGCGCGCCATAAAGCGCATAGTACGCCTCATCCGCGTGCACAGGCGTGAACACTGCCTGTAGGAAATCCATCAACACCCACAGTATCAAGAGAATATAAAACAATCTCTGCGGTTTCATCACGGTGGCAAAAATACAATAAACTTTGTTTTTTGGATTTTGAAGATTGAAGGATTTTGAGTATTTTTGCAATCCTTAAAAACGACCATCATGGCAAAAAGTAAAACCCTATATTTCTGCAAGAGCTGCGGTGCGCAGTCGGCGCAATGGATAGGCCGTTGCCCATCGTGCGGCGAGTGGAACACCTTCGTGGAGGAGGTGGTGCAGCGGGAGGAGACGCCGGCGAAGGGCCGTTCGCACGCCGTGACCACCAAAAACGCGCCGAAGCCCATCGACGAGGTGTCTCTCTTGCAGCTTCCGCGCATTTCGACCACCTTCGAGGAGTTCGACCGTGTGCTCGGCGGCGGCATCGTGGCCGGATCCATCGTACTACTCGGCGGCGAGCCAGGTATCGGCAAATCCACTTTGCTGCTGCAGATGGCACTGAATATTCGCGACCGCAAAATTCTCTATGTCTCCGGCGAGGAGAGCGAGGCGCAGCTCAAGATGCGCGCCAGCCGCATATCTTCCGACCTGGCACCCAACTGCTACGTGCTCACCGAAACTGGCACGCAGGACATCTTCAAGCACGTGGAAAACCTGCAACCTGACATCATCATCGCCGACTCCATCCAGACCATGCAGAGCAACCTGCTCGACTCAGCAGCCGGCTCCATCTCGCAACTCAAGGAGTGTGCCGCGGAGTTCCAGCATCTGGCCAAAACCACCGGCATCCCCGTGTTCCTGATCGGCCACATCACCAAGGAAGGCAGCCTTGCCGGACCCAAGATTCTGGAGCATATCGTAGATACCGTGCTACAGTTCGAGGGCGACCAGCACTACGGCTACCGCATCGTGCGCTGCATCAAGAACCGCTTCGGCTCCACCGCCGAACTTGGCATCTTCGAGATGACGCAAAGCGGGCTTAACGAGATTCACAATCCTTCGGAGATATTGCTTTCGCAACACGAGGAGGACTACAGCGGCAACGCCGTGGCCTGCATCCTGGAGGGCAACCGCCCGATGATGATCGAGACGCAGGCATTGGTGAGTTCCGCCGTTTATGGTGTGCCCCAACGTTCCGCCACAGGCTACGACATCCGCCGGATGAACATGCTGCTGGCCGTGTTGGAGAAGCGATGCCACTTCAAGCTCGGCGCCAAGGACGTGTTCCTCAACATCGCGGGCGGCGTGCGCGTGGAAGACCCCGCCATCAACCTGGCCATCGTGGCCGCCATCCTCTCCTCCGCCACCGACATCGCCATTGACGCCAAGACCTGCTTCGCGGGCGAGATGGGCCTCAGCGGCGAGGTGCGCCCCGTGACCCGCATCGTCCAGCGCATCGCCGAGGCCGACAAGCTCGGATTCACCCGCATGTTCGTCTCCAAATACAACCTCAAAGGAATCAACATCCAAGATTATCATATCCGCATCATCCCCATCACCAAGGTGGAGGAGATGTTCAGGACGTTATTTGAATCATAATCATTGTTGCTGTGTAGAGACGCAAAAATTTGCGTCTTTACGCAACAATATTAATCGCCAACCATCATGGATAACACCATTTGCAAAGAGGGCATTGTCCGGGCCGTGAACGGGGACAACATCGAAGTGGAAATCATCGTCAGCTCGGCGTGCAGCGAATGCCACGCCAAGAGCATCTGCATCCCCACCGACCACAGGCGGGAGACCGTTACCGCGCAAAGTCTGTACGGAGAACCATTCGAGCCAGGTGAAAAAGTGCAATTGGTCCTTAAGGGTTCAGCGGGCAACAAAGCCGTTGTTTTAGCTTATCTCCTACCCTTCCTGATACTGATGATTGCCCTGTTCGGCACCTACGCTATCACCAAAAACGAGCTTGCCGGAGTCATCGTCAGCATCGCATTCGTCGTCATCTACTACATTGTTTTGAAAACACAGAACAAAAAAATTGAACAAAAATTCCAGTTTTTCGTGAAGCGGATGCCGGAATAAAACCTTAACCTTTTTTCACTACTTTTGCAACCATTAAAAACCTATACCACCTATGGAAGAAACCAATCGTTTTCATGAACTCAGCGAAGAATTGTATAACGCTGTGAAAGAATATCTTGCACACCACACTCAATATCCTACCGATGTGGTAATGGCCATCAACTGGGAAACCAAGGAGATCAAAATGGACAGTCCGGGCAAGATTGCGCCGGAGTTCAGCCAATATTCCATGGCCGACTTCATCAAGATCAACGAGCAGGGACTGTACGAGCCCATGGAATTTTAAAACATCCTGTCATGAAACGGGGTGTAAGTAAAGTGTTCCTGGTTGCGCTGGCATTTTTATTGTCAGCGGCATCGGTATTTGCGCAATCGCGGGCTGAAGAAATGCTCTCCAAAATGACCTTGGAAGAGAAGATTGCGCAGCTGATGATTGTGCGCGTGAGTTCCACGGGCACAGCGGCGGAGACCAAGGCCATGCTGGACGACATCGCGCGCTACCAGCCGGGAGGCGTGTGCTTCTTCAAGGGCGGGCCCGTGCGCGAGGCCGCCCTCACCAACCAGATGCAGGCACTCAGCAAAGTGCCCCTCCTCGTATCTATCGACGGCGAGTGGGGACCCAACATGCGCATCGACAGCTGCTCCGCATTCCCACGCCAGATGACTCTCGGTGCTCTCTCCGCCAACAACGACGCACTCATCTATCAGATGGGCCTCGAGGTGGCCGCCCAGTGCAAAGCCATCGGCGTGAACCTCAACTTCGCCCCCTGCATCGACATCAACAACAACGCCAAAAACCCCGTCATCAACAGCCGCTCCTTCGGTGAGGACCGCGACAAAGTCTTCCATAAGGCCAATCTCTATCTCCAAGGCATGATGGACGGCGGCATCATTGGATGTATCAAGCACTTCCCGGGGCATGGCGATACTGAGACGGACTCTCACCTCGGCCTTCCCGTCATCAAGAAGAGCCGTGCCGAACTGGATGAACTGGAACTCTATCCCTACCGTCAGTTCATCAACGAAGGTGCCGATATGATCATGGTGGCACACCTCAACATCCCTGCCCTCGACAGCAGCCGCAACTCCGTTTCCTCCCACTCCCACCCCATCGTAACCGAACTGCTGAAAAACGAATACGGCTATACGGGCATCATCATCACGGATGGACTGGAGATGCAAGGCGTGCGCAAGCACAACCGCTTCGAGGGTGACGTGGAAATCAAAGCCTTGCTGGCCGGCGTGGACATTTTGCTGCTGCCCGACAAGCCCATTTTGGCCATCCAAGCCATCAAAAACGCAGTCGATAGCGGTATTATCCCCATAGAACTCATCAATGAGCGTTGTCTTAGGGTTTTGAATTTTAAAGAATACAAGGGCGTTCTGGACAGCAAACCCGTTGACCTCACCACTATCCCGCAATCCATCGCCACATCCAACGCTATCAACATCAACAACAAGTTGGAACAGAAAGCCTTGACTTTGCTGAAAAACGAAGAGCTTCTGCCCCTGAAAAGAAACTCCTGCACCGACAGCATTGCGTTACTCTGTATTGGACACAGCGAATACCAGAAAGAGTACAAAGAGATTGTGAGTCAATACGGGCTTACATACGTGTGGCAGGACAAAAGCATCTCCAACAAAACCAAATCCACCGTCTGCAAGCAGATAACGGACAAACTCGCCCCTTACCCGACTGTCATCATCGCTTTTGGCGGCTCCAACCAACTGGCCGGCAAAAAATACGGCATCGATGACGATGTCATAGCCCTGCTGAACCAAATTGCCAAGGACAAGAAAACCGTGTTGGTACACATGGGCAATCCATACGCACTCAACTATTTCGGTTCCACCCAGGATTACAAAGCGCTGATGGTCACGTACCAATTCACGCCCAGCACATTGAAATCCGCGCTGGAAGCTTGCTTCGGAGAGATTGACTGCGAAGGCACGCTTCCCGTTTCCATCAACGAATACCCGAGCGGCACAGGCCTTACCCACACCCAAGCCGACACCAATTTCTCGCGACTGCCGGAAGCCTGCACCAAGCAAATAGACAACATACTCCAGCAAGGCATTCGGGACAAGGTCTATCCGGGATGCGTGGTATTAGCCATGCAAGACGGACAACTCATTTACCGGAAAGCCTTCGGGCACTACACCTACGACCAGCAGGACGCGGTTACGGCTAACACGATGTACGATGTGGCCTCCATCACGAAGACCGCTGCCACCACTTTGGCGGTGATGAAACTGTACGATGAGGGCAAGATAAAACTGCACGACCATATAGGAACATATCTCCCTTACTTGCACGGCACCAACAAGGCGCACATCACCCTCGCCGAGCTGCTCACGCACACTTCGGGCATGCCCGCGTTCATCCCCTTCTACACCAAAATCCAGAACGACACGAACTATCTGCGCTGCAACAAGTCACCGAATTTTGAAATCAAGATAGCCGACAACCTCTATCTGCGCAACGACTATCCCGACACCATGCGCCACATCATCGCCCATTGCAAGCTGGGCCATCATCAATATCTATACAGCGACCTTAATATGGTGCTACTGAAAGACATGGTGGAAACCATTACCGGTCAGCCGATGGACCAGTACTTGACAGAGCATTTCTACCGCCCCATGGGGCTGAATCACACTTGCTTCAACCCCTTAGAGCATGGCTTCATTAAATCAGAGATTGCGCCTACAGAGAAAGATGAGACCTTCCGCCATCAGGTGGTGCAGGGCTATGTGCACGACCAGACGGCTGCGCTGTTTTACGGCAACGCGGGCGATGCGGGATTGTTCACCACCGCCAGCGAACTGACTGTCATCTACCAGATGCTACTGGACGGCGGCGTGTATAACGGCAGACGCTATTTTTCGGAAGAGACAGTCAGCTTGTTCACCTCCGCCCATCCCATGCACGGATGCGAGGTGCGCGGGCTCGGCTTCCACACACCCAAGCATCCCGGCACCAGCAGCATAGTGCCCGCCAAGTCCAGCAAGAAAACCTTCGGGCACCAGGGCTTCACTGGAACGGTGGTGTGGTGCGACCCCGACAACCGACTCATCTATGTGTTCCTCTCCAACCGCGTTTATCCCACTTGCTATCCTAACAAATTGTCGCAAAGCGGGATAAGATTGAAGGCGCATGAAATAATATATCAGGGGACAGGGAACAGTGATTAGGGGACAGATAATTGAGAATTAAGAATTGAAAATTGAGAATTATGGATCCGATATTATTGCATATAGAGACTGCGACAGATGTGTGCTCGGTAGCCTTGACACAGGGCACGGAAGTGCTGGGCGTAAAAGAGAGTGCGGACGGCAATTCCCACTCCAAGAATCTGCTGCCGTTTATCGATTCTGTTTTGAAGGAGACGAATCATGTCCAGCAAGATATCCAAGGTGTAGTGGTCAGCATCGGGCCAGGCTCCTACACGGGCCTGCGCATCGGAGTATCCACTGCCAAGGGCATGGCCTACTCGCTCGGCATCCCGGTCGTCACGGTGAGCACGCTGGAGAGTATTGCGCAGGGGGCGAAACAGCACGCCGGCAACAGCAACTGCGACATCGTGCCCATGATTGACGCACGCAGAATGGAAGTGTTTTCGGCAAGATACGACAACAATATGAACCTGCTGGATGATGTGGCCGCCGTCATTGTGGATGAAAATGCCTATTCGAAACTCCTGCGGGAGAAAGAAGTGCTGTTCTGCGGCAACGGAATGCCGAAATGCAAAGCATTGTTGTCCCAATTCCCGAACGCCCACTTTGCGGATTTCACCTTGTCGGCACAATACATGCTGCCTGCGGCGTTGAAAAAATGGGAATCCAGGGATTTTGCCGACACCGCCTATTTCGAGCCCTTCTATTTGAAAGAATATGTGGCTGGGAAGCCCAATGTAAAAGGATTGCACTAAACGATTATGGAAATCAACGAGCCCATCGACCAGCAGAAGAAGCTGAACATCATTGCCATTGCCGATGATTCCGAGTACGGCACTTCGGCGGTGTGTTACGGCGGGATGCTGGCTGCTGTGTTCCGCGCTTCCCTCACCGTGGTCACCAAGTTCGATTTCACGCTGGAGGAGCGCAGGGGGCGTTTCAACACCGAGCGCGTGCTCCAGAATGTGCAACAGCTCCTCGCCCACGACATTGAAACCATCCTGCTCACCGACTACTTCTTTCCGGAGCGTCTGTATCATTACGCCGAAGAGACGAACACCATCATGTTTGTCATCGGGGTGGATGGCGAGGGGAAACAGGGCTTTTTCGACAAGCGGAAGGCCATGCGGTTCATCAAGCCCTCGCGCCTGCCCGTGATGACGGTGGGGGAAAAGTTGCCCGAAAAGGATGTGTTCCAGCATGTGCTGTTGCCGTTGGACATTGAGCGGCAAGCCAAGGAGAAGGCCTTGTGGGCGGGCTATTTCAGCCGATTTTACCAAGCCACCATCCACATCCTTGCACCCCAATACAAAGATTCCGGATTGCACAAGCAGGTGAGCGACAACATCGCCTTTGTAGAGAAATTGTACAAGAACTTGGAGATTGGCTACACCATCCACGAGGTTGCGCCAATGAACGATATCGACCGCTACTCCATCGAGTATGCGCCGGAGGTCGGCGCCTCGCTCACGGTCATCATGATGACCAAGTACCTCACGCCCGCCACGCTGTTCACGGGCAAGCGGGAAAAGAAAATCATCGGCAATCCCCAGCAGTTCCCCGTGCTCTGCATCAACCAGCGAGACGATTTGTATGTGCTGTGCACATAAATTTAGGTAAAAGGGGTAAAGGAGGTAAAGGGGGTACAAGAGCACATTCGCCTCTATTACCCTATTCACCTCATGTACCACATGTACCCCTTTCACCTCATGTACCTTTCCACGATTTTTTGTATTTTTGCACCCTAATCAATAAAAACATGCCCCAACCATGACAACAACCGACCATGACATTCTCCAAACCCCGATAGAATTCCTGAAAGGGGTGGGACCCAAGCGCGCCGAGGTGCTGCGCAAGGAGTTTGATATCAGCACGTTCAAGGACCTTCTCTATTATTATCCATACCGGCACATCGACAAGTCGCATGTATATCATGTGGCCGACATCATAGAGGACGGCAGCTACATCCAGTTGCGCGGGCGCATCACCAATGCGCAAGTAGTGGGTCAGCAGCGCGCCAAGCGGCTTACGGCGCAGTTTTCCGACGAGACTGGCAGCATCGATCTCGTCTGGTTCAACGGCATCAAGTGGGTGCAGGACACCTTGCAGAACAAACAGGAGTTCATCATCTTCGGCAAGCCCACCGTCTTCAACGGCCGCTGGAACATGACGCACCCCGAGATGATTGACCCGAACGCGCAAAGCGACTCGCCCGTACCCATGCGCTTCCAGCCGCTCTACAACACCTCCGACTTTGCCAAGAAGAAGACGCTGGACTCCAAGGCCATCTCCAAGTTGGTGGCCAATCTGCTGCCCATCGTGCACCATGTCATCCCGGAAACACTGCCCGACGACATGCTCGGCAATCTCAAGCTGATGCCGTTGAAGGACGCGCTGTGCCAAATCCACTATCCAACCAGCAACCAAGACCTTTCCCGCGCCGCGCTCCGGCTCAAGTTTGACGAGTTGTTTTTCACCCAGCTCAAAATGCTGTTACTGAAGCAGATCAACACCAAGCGCATCAAAGGCCATGTATTCAGTCAGGTAGGCGATTATTTCAACACTTTCTATAAAAAATATCTTCCCTTTGAGCTAACCAACGCCCAGAAAAGGGTGATCAAGGAGATACGCGCCGACTTGGGCAGCGGACACCAGATGAACCGCCTGTTGCAGGGTGATGTGGGCAGCGGCAAGACCATCATCGCGCTTTTCATCATGCTGATAGCCAAGGATAACCAATACCAGTCGTGCCTGATGGCCCCCACTGAGATATTGGCCACGCAGCACTACGAGAAGATTTGCAAGCAGGTGGCGCCATTGGGCTTGCGTGTGGAGTTCCTGTCAGGTTCCACCAAAACGGCCAAGCGCCGGCAGATTCTGGAGGGGTTGCAAAACGGCGATGTGGATATCCTCATCGGCACGCACGCGCTCATAGAGGACAATGTGCAGTTCCAAAACCTGGGGCTTGTGGTGATTGACGAACAACACCGCTTCGGCGTGGAGCAACGTGCCAAGCTGTGGCGCAAGAACACCGTCCCCCCGCACGTGCTCGTGATGACGGCCACGCCCATCCCGCGCACCCTCGCCATGACGCTCTACGGCGACCTTGACATCTCTGTAATCGACGAGCTTCCTGCTGGACGCAAACCCATCATAACCAAACATTTGTATGAAAAAGACCGACTCAAGCTTTTTGGCTTCATGAAGCGGCAGATTGAAGAAGGCCGGCAGGTGTTCATGGTCTATCCGCTCATCCAGGAATCCGAGAAAATGGACTTGCTGGATCTGATGGCGGGCTACGAGGCCATCGAGCGCGCCTTCCCGCCGCCCCAATACGGCATCGGGGTGGTGCATGGCAAAATGAAGGCCGAAGATAAAGATTTCGAGATGCAGCGTTTCATCAAGAAGCAGTCGCAGATTTTGCTTTCAACCACGGTCATCGAGGTGGGCATTGATGTGCCCAACGCCACGGTGATGGTGATTGAGAACGCCGAACGGTTCGGGCTTTCGCAATTGCACCAGCTGCGCGGGCGCGTGGGCAGGGGCGGAAACCAGTCGTACTGCATCCTCATGTCCAAATACGAGCTCAGCGCCGATGGCCGCAAGCGGCTCAACGCCATGGTGGAAACCAATGACGGCTTTGAAATCGCCAACTTCGACCTGCAGTTGCGCGGTCCGGGCGACATCCAGGGCACGCAGCAGAGCGGCATGCTCGACTTCAAAATCGCCGACATTGTGAAAGACGAGAAATTAGTGGCTTACACCCGCAACTTGGCCATGCAGGTGCTGGACAACGACCCTGACCTCAGCCGTCCGGAGCACACGCGCCTCGCCACCACCGTGTCCAACATGATGCGCAGAGAGACCAATTGGAGTGTCATCAGCTGAAATCGCTAAAAACCGCCCCATTTCATCCTTTTTTCCAACATTTTCACATAAAATACTTAAAACTTTATGAACTTTATAAACATTACGAACATTCTAACTATAAATATATTTATATACAAATGGAAGATGTCGAAAAAAAGTGTATATTTGCCGCCCTTTAAAAATAATAACAATCATTTATCAATCAAATAATTAATCACCGATGAAAGTTTATCAAACAAAAGAAATCAGAAACATTGCCTTGATAGGCGGTAACCGTGTGGGTAAAACCACGTTAGCCGAAGCTATGGCATTCCACGGAGGCGTAGTGAGCAGAAGAGGTACCGTTGAGGACAAGAATACCATTTCCGACTACCGTGACGTCGAATTGGAAAGACAACAATCCATCCAAAGTACCGTGATGTATGCCGAATTCGAGGGCAAGAAAATCAACATGATCGACTGTCCCGGTTTTGATGACTTTATCGGTGAGACCATCGGCGCTTTGAGAGTCATGGACACCGCTTTGATGGTGATCAACTCTCAGAACGGCGTGGATGTGGGCGCAGAAATCCAATGGCGCCGCACCAAAGAGATGCACGTTCCTGTGATGTTCGTCGTGAACCAACTCGACCACGAGAAGGCCAACTTCGACGAGACTTTGCATCAGCTCAAGGAATACTTCGGCGGCAGCGTGATGCCGTTCCAGTATCCCGTCAACGCCGGCGTCGGCTTCGACGCTGTCATCGACCTGCTGCAAATGAAGCTCCTCAAGTTCCCTGCAAACGGTGGCAAAATGGTGGTGGAAGATATCCCCGCTGACCAAGCCGACAAGGCTGAGGAGATGCACAGCGCCCTGATTGAGGCTGCCGCTGAGAACGACGAGGCCCTCATGGACAAATTCTTTGAGGAAGGTACCCTTTCCGAAGACGACATGATCAAGGGTTTGAAACTCGGTATTGCCAACCGCGGCACCTTCCCGGTGATTTGCGTTTCCGCCAAGGCTGACCAAGGCATCGACCGCCTCATGGACCTCATCGTCAAGAACTGTCCCTCTCCGGACGAGGCTCCCGCAATGAAAGCCACCAACGGCAACGAGCACAAGTTCAACGCCGCTGAACCTTTCGTGGGTTACGTGTTCAAGACCGCCATCGAGCAACACCTCGGTGAGGTTGCCTTCATCAAGATCGCTGACGGCGAAGTTTCAAAGGCTGCCGACCTTACCAATAACAACACCAACACCAAGGAGAGAGTCTCCCAGCTGTTAGTATTCGCCGGCAAGAACAGAGTGGAGGTTGACAAAGCTGTGGCTGGTGACATCATCGCCACCATCAAGCTGAAATCCACCCCGACCGGCACCACGCTGGTAGCCAAGGGTGACGACATCATCGAACCGACGGCTTACCCGGATCCCAAGTTCCGTACCGCCGTGCGCGCCAAGAACAGCGCCGATGATGAGAAACTCGGCCAAGTGCTCAACGAGATCCGCAAGACTGACCCGACCTTCCTGATGGAGCAATCCAAGGAATTGAAGCAGATGATCATCTCCGGTCAGGGCGAGCAACACCTCAACATCGTGAAATGGATGATTGAGAAATTGAACAAGATTGAAGTTGAATACTACGCTCCGAAGATCCCGTATCGTGAGACCATCACAAAGTCCGCAGAGGCTATGTATCGTCATAAAAAGCAATCCGGTGGCTCCGGTCAATTCGGCGAAGTGCACATGCTCATCGAATCTTACTACGAGGGCATGCCTACCCAGACCAAATACCCGATCCGTGCCACGGAGACTTACGATCTGCCTTGGGGCGGCAAGCTCATCTACAACAACTGTATCGTGGGTGGTGCCATCGACGCACGCTTCATGCCCGCCATCCTCAAGGGTATCATGGAGAAGATGGAAGAGGGTCCGCTTACCGGTTCTTACGCCCGCGACATCGTGGTGAACATCTACGACGGTAAAATGCACCCGGTTGACTCCAACGAGTTGGCATTCAAATTGGCCGGCCGTAACGCCTTCAAAGAGGCCTTCAAGAATGCTGGTCCGAAGATTCTGGAGCCCATCTATGATGTGGATATCTTCGTTCCTTCCGACCGTATGGGTGATGTAATGACCGACCTTCAGGGCCGTCGTGGTATCATGATGGGTATGGACGCCGAAGGCGCCTTCCAGATGATTCACGCCAAGATCCCGTTGGCTGAGATGAACAAATACTCCACCACCCTGAGTTCCATCACCTCAGGTCGTGCTTCCTACAGCATGAAGTTCGCCGAATATCAGCAAGTTTCCGCCGATGTCCAGAGCGAAATCATCAAGAAGTACGAAGAGGAGCACAAAGACGAAGAATAACAGTTATTCTTCAATCCCAAGGGCAACATTCCTTATCCTCCCTGTCTGGAGGATAACCTGCCCAAAAACAACAAGGCGAGTTGTGTCAGGGCTATTAGACCGCCTTGAAGTCTCAAAGAAGGGCCGACCAAAAAGTGATTTTGGTCGGCCCTTTTCGTCCATGGGGAGGCCGCTTTCCTGTATTGATTTCAGCAGCATCCCAAAATCAGGATACTGTCGCGAATAATTAACTTTTGTTCTCATATTCTTTGTGATTTTAAATGAAGAATTTATTTACTCCAAAAAGATATATTTGTTTCTGACATAATTATCAATAATTAAAAAATATTTTTTATAAACATTATTTTTATATTAATACATTCGCTATTTTTGCAGCGAAAAAAGAGGAAGAAAAAAAAGGAGGAGAGGAGTATGAAACTTCTTTCTCCATTACTCTTTTACTCCTCACTCCATAACAAACAAAATTACTTCACCTATGGAAAACCAAGTATCACAAAAACAAAAGGCAATTACTTTAGAGGATGTCTGGAGGACAATTAACGCTACATCAGAGCAGATGAAAGAGACAGACCGTTTATGTGGCAATTGCCGCATTGCGTTACGCCAATGGTTCCGACACCTACGCGCGCCGCAAGGGGCTCTATGTGCTCACCGCCACCGGCGACGGCATGTTTACCATGGGGAAACCTGGGGAAAGAAAAGAATACTGAAAAGTTAGGAGTGAGGAGTGATAAACTGCAAACTTCTAATTCTTGGCGCTATTATCTCAATTATTTCCCACTGGAGGAATACCTAATTGTTTGCATATTTTTTTCGCCAGCAAATCATCAATATCATTATGCAGCGGAATAATGGTTTTGCATCCATTCACATTGTTTTTAAATTGGGCATGGCTTCCCTTTCGTCTTCCGGTTGGATAGCATTGATGCAGCCTAAGATGCTTCAACAA
>Ga0265298_10001151_pt1 | contig 38940 bp, 25 predicted proteins | sample AusTroGonzalo_MG_3_FD_193486 | JGI IMG/M metagenome (GOLD analysis project Ga0265298, IMG submission 193486) | Bovine rumen microbial communities from tropical cattle in Woodstock, Queensland, Australia - Gonzalo_01 | ecosystem: Host-associated > Mammals > Digestive system > Stomach > Rumen ...
AGCCCAACGGCACCGTTACTGACACCCACAACGTCAGCAACAACCGTCTGCTTCTGTCAGTCATGTACGCCTTCTGATAACTCTACTTGACAATATTGCGCCGCCGGCTCCCCACACAGGGCCGACGGCGTTTTTTGTTAAGGCATATAAAAGCTGTTTCAGTTCTTTTCACTACCTTTGTTTGCCCTAATGCAATTTTGACGTAAATTACAATCAATTATATAAAAGTATGTATCTGTTAGGTTATGACATAGGCAGCTCTTCGGTGAAGTGCAGTCTTGTTGACGCTCAGAACGGCAGTTGCGTAGCAACCGCGTTCGCCCCCAAAAGTGAAGCACCCATTAAGGCCGTAAACCCCGGTTGGGCCGAACAAAACCCCGAAGACTGGTGGTCATATCTCAAGGCAGCCACCGCCGATGTACTATCACAGTGCAAAGTTGACACCGCCGATATCAAAGCAATAGGTATCTCCTACCAGATGCACGGTCTGGTTTGCGTTGACAAGGACAAGAAAGTGCTGCGTCCTGCAATCATCTGGTGCGACTCACGTGCCGTTGGCATCGGTGAGGATGCATTCCAGGAGCTTGGCCGCTCACAATGCCTTACCCACCTTCTCAACACCCCAGGCAACTTCACAGCCTCCAAGCTGGCATGGGTAAAGCGTAACGAGCCCAAGATATTTGACAAGATTGACAAGATCATGCTCCCCGGTGACTACATCGCAATGCGTCTTACCGGTGAGATTGCAACCACCATATCAGGTCTCTCTGAGGGTATGTTCTGGGATTTCCAGACTGGTGAGGTAGCAGGATTCCTGCTTGACTACTACGGAATACCCCGCTCATTCATCCCCAAGATCGTTCCCACATTCGCCGAGCAGGGCAAGCTTACCGCTGCCGCAGCCAAGGATCTGGGTCTGACCGCAGGCACCCCCGTAACCTACCGCGCCGGTGACCAGCCCAACAACGCCCTCTCACTCAATGTATTTGAGCCGGGTGAGATTGCATCGACCGCCGGAACATCGGGCGTAGTATACGGTGTGAACGGTGAGATAAGCTATGATCCCAAATCAAGGGTTAACACATTCGCTCACGTAAACCATAAGACCGGATTCAACCGTCTGGGTATCCTGCTCTGCATCAACGGAACAGGTATCCTGAACGCATGGATGAAACGTAACATCGTACCTGAGGGCATTGGTTACGCCGAGATGAATGACCTGGCCGCCCAGGCTCCCATAGGTGCAGCCGGCGTATCGGTACTGCCTTTCGGTAACGGAGCCGAGCGTGTACTTGAGAACAAGGAGCGCGGCTGCAGTTTCAACGGCGTGAACTTTAACATCCACAACCGCTCACATCTGCTGCGTGCAGCTCAGGAGGGTATCGTGTTCTCATTCAAATACGGTATAGAGATCATGGAGGATATGGGTATGCCCGTAAACAAGATCCATGCCGGCAATGCCAACATGTTCCTCAGCCCGCTGTTCCGCGACACACTGGCCGGAGTAACCGGTGCTACCATTGAGCTCTATGATACAGACGGCTCAATAGGTGCCGCCAAGGGTGCAGGTATGGGAGCACATATTTACAATGACCACAACGAGGCCTTCGCTTCACTGCAGAAGATCCGCGTCATAGAGCCCAAGGCATCCGATATGCCTGCTTATGACGAGGCCTACCAGCGCTGGAAATCATACATTCAACAATAAAGCCAATTACTGACAAATGAGACAGAACAAAACAACAGCAATCATTATGGCAGCCCTTTGCTTAGTCCTGGGTCTTGCCTCATGTTCATCAACCAAGAAAGCCTCCAAGAGTCTTGAGCCCGCCAAGAAGGGATATGCCCAGACCGGCAAGTACCGCAACTACCTTAAGGAGGCTGGATTCAGCCAGGAGGAGATTGACAACAAAATCCAGGAGATCTACTCAATCATCTTTGAGGGCGATGAAGCCGCCTATCATGACGTAGACGTAGAAGTTGACGGCAAGATGGTACCCATGGGTTACATATCGGACGTAAAGAACAACGACGTACGTACCGAGGGTCAGTCATACGCTATGATGATAGCAGTCCAGATGGATAAACCCGAACTGTTCAACCGAGTATGGCGCTGGTCTAAGTTCTATATGCGTCACAACGAGGAGGGTCCCTCACACGGACTGTTTGCCTGGTCATGCCGCACCAACGGCCGCCGCACATCAAACGGTTCAGCCAGTGACGGTGAGCTCTACTACGTAACAGACCTGCTGCTGGCTTCACGCCGCTGGGGCAGCTATGAGGAGTTCAACTACCTTGAGGAGGCTCAGGAACTCCTTAACGACCTCTTCTCAAAGGACGGCACAGGTGGAGTAACCAACATCATCAACATGGATGTCAAGCTCATCAACTTCTGCCCTGACTCACGTTCAAACCTCTGGACCGATCCCTCATACCATCTGCCCGCATTCTATGAGATCTGGGCCGAGACAGCCAAGGACGGCCGTGAGGCTATCTACCGTGAGCTGGCCGACAGCGCCCGTGCTTACCTGCACCGCGCCTGCGACCCCGTTACCGGTATCAACCCCGACCAGAGCCAGTTTGACGGCACACCCAACCGTGGCAGCGAGTTCCACTATGACTCATGGCGCGTACCTATGAATATAGCAATGGACTTTACCTGGTATCATAAGGATGCCGAGTGGCAGACCGAGTATGCCAAGAAATTCCAGAACGCCATCCTGGGCCGCTATGGCATCACCGAGTTCCCCGATCAGTTCGCTCTGAACGGTGACGTATCGGCACGTCCCATGGGCGGCGGCCGCTGGCGTCCCAACCTGCGTCACTCAATCGGTTTTGTAGGTACTATGGCTACCACAGCCCTGATGTGTGACAGCGAGTACAACCAGGAGCTCATCAAGCACATGTTCTCATTAAAGCACGAGCCCTATGAGGACGGTTACTATGACATCTACTATGACGGTCTGATTTATCTGTTCTCTCTGCTCCACCTGAGCGGAAACTACCGCATGAACTGGTAATAGGATATACATAGAAACAGTGTGAGTCCGGGTCCTAAAGCAGGATCCGGACTTACTTTTTTAATAAAAAAAGGTATAATAACATTATCATATCCCAAAATCTTATTATCTTTACGCGCTATAACTGCGTATTACGCATAAGCGGACTACCGTCCAAGCGTGTTCCGGTATTAGCCAACAACCTGATAACTAAATAATTAATAACCAAAAATATGAAAATCAACAAAAGATCAATCAGAAAGTCTGCGCTAGCCGCCGTCGTAACAGTTCTGATAGGTATGGCCACCGCTTGTACCGACCTTTGGAGTGAGCAGCACCCCGGTACATTCTATATCAGCGATGGCAAGACAGTAGCCACTTTCCTGGAGGAGTATGAGGGTAACATCTTCTCAGATTTTATCTACATCCTCAAAAAGAGCATCAACGGTTCAAGTTATTGGGGTGAGCTCAAGACTTACGGTGACCGTACACTGTTTGCTCCCACCAACGCAGCCATCAGAGACTATCTTGATGAGCGTGCCAGCATGGAGAAAGATCCTTCTAAGCTCTGGTACTTTGAGAAGGTAGAGAACCTGCCTGACTCAATCATTGACTCAATCCGCAGAACCCACCTCTGCAAGGAGTCCATGTATCTTGATGACCTTAGAAGAAACAAGGATGGTAGTCTTCCCGCATCAAACATGCTGAACCGCTACCTCACATATGAGGCTTTTGAGGATTACCTGGACGGTGACTCAACCAACCCCATGGTTTCATACACCATCAACCAGTTCTCAAAGATCATTGAGGCCGATGACTCTACCGTAAACGGTGTTGTTCAGGTTATCGACAAGGTTATCCGTCAGAGTACTGAGTACCTGCCCGGTTACATGAGACTCAACAACAGCAAGGCAAGAGACGGTCACAAGGCTACAATATTCCTGCAGGCTCTTGAAAAGACCAAGCTGACAAATGAGCTTGAGAAGTATAGAGACCTTTCTTATAAAGAGCCCGGATATGACTCAACATACGCTTGCCTTGAGATGACCGGTAGCGTTAAGGTTCACTACTCAACCGGTTACCAGAACTATGACAACGGTCAGTATCAGAGAGTTGTTTGGCCTAACGAGCGTCTGTTCAAGTACACAATGTTCGTAGTATCAGACTCAGTTCTTGATGAGGTATACGGAATCACAGACATTGATGAGGAAGGTGTTATCGGTAAGTACTCAGGCCAGCCCGGTAAGAGTCTTAAGAAATATGCACAGGAGATCTACAATGATCCCGCTCATCTTAATGACAATGATACCATCAGCACAAGCCCGCTGTACAAGCTCATTTCTTATCATATCCTTCCCGCATGGTTGGAGCGTAACCTCCTTAACTTCACCGATAAGAATATCGTTGACCACTATAAGGATGCATGCCCGGACTCAATCGACATGGAGGACTTCTATGAGACAATGCAGCGTTCAATCCTGAGAATCAGTACTCCGTATGATGAGAAATCAGGAAATAAGGGTAAGAACATCTTCATCAACCGTAAGGGTACTGTAACAGCAGGTAATCTGGAGGCTGCCGGTATCAGAATCTGGAACAGAGATGAGGTTAACGATATTGACACAGAGGGTGCCATGAACGGTGGTTACTACTTTGTTGACAGTATTCTGGTATTCGATGCCCACACCAAGAACGCTCTGCGTACCAGACTCAGATTCATGGGTCACACCCTGTCACCTGACTTCATCAACAGTGGTGCCCGCGGCCGTATGAGACAGACTCTGGGTGACAAGCCTACTACATTCGCCGTATATACATTCAAGGATGGTTACTGCACAAACGTAAGAGCCACCAACCAGACTCTGTATGTAGTAAGATATCAGGATAAGGAGTGGGATATCATGTACCACGATGAGATGAACATCAAGGGTGTATTTGATATCATGTTCCGTCTGCCGCCTGTTCCGGAATCAGGTACTTATGAGATCCGTATATTCGGTAACGCCCAGTCAGAGGCCAAGTACAGAAAGACCCGTGGTATCGTACAGTTCTTTACTCATGAGGGAACTCCCGGTGAGAACTCAGATTCATGGCAGTTGTGGAGTTGGGATCCCTGCGGCATTCCTGTTAACATGTCAATCATGACAACCGATGCCAAGATCGGTAACATCCTGGATAAGGATATCAAGGGTAGCACCGCCGAGGATAAGGAACTCAACATTCAGGCAAATGACAAGGCCATGCGTAACCGTGGTTACATGAAGGCTCCTGCAGGATTTGCAATGGGTTCAAAGGTAACAGACCGTCTGCGTAACCATGACGTTTGCTTCCGTAAGATCGTAACCACACTGTCTATGGATCCTGATAAGGACTACTACCTGCGTATGCGTCAGGTTAAGGAGGATCCGGGAAGCATCGCTCCTATGAACATTCTTGAGATTGTACCTAAGTCAGTATATGCAGGTGCAATTCCTGAGGACAGATATTAATTGTAGCATAGCTACAATAAACAAGAATCGGGGCAGAAATGCTCCGATTCTTGTTTATATATAACCATCCTCTTAAAGGACATAATGAGAATAATCTATAGCGACATAAGACAATATATAAAACAGGCAGGGAGATTATACGTAAACATATAGGGACATAGACGTAAATATATAATGACATAAACAAAATCGCGTACCCGGAAAGGATACGCGATTTTATTGTTTAGATGAAAGATTTATCAGAAACCCGGACGACCAAACTGAAAGCCGTTATAAGGACGCTGCTGATTGTTATTCTGCTGGCCTTGACGGTTGAACTGGCCGCCAAATCCGGAACCAAAACCAGGTCCGAACTGCTGCTGAGGTCCAAACTGCTGCTGAGGTCCAAACTGCTGCTGAGGCCCAAACTGCTGCTGAGGCCCAAACTGCTGACGGCGCTGCTGCCAGATGCTGTCACGCTCACGGTAACGGCGGCGGTTCTCCTCCATACGCTGTATCATAGCACTGTCAGGTTCACCCCAATTGTGCCAGTAGTTCTCCCACCACTGCTCCTGCTGCTCATTTGCCTGCTGCATCTGACGCATACGGAGCCTCTGGAAATCAAACATATGGGGCTGCATCATGAACTGCGGGTTCATCTGGTTCCACTGTCCCATCATACGGAACTGCTGCTCAGTATGCTCGCGGTTCTGCTCGCTCCACTGGTTCCAAACCTTCTGACCGAGCTCCCACTGTGCCAGGCCTACTTTCTGACGTGTAGAGTCAGGAAGCGCCTTGTTCAGCTTCTGCATATAGTCATCATTGATGGATTGCCAGCGTTTCATATATTCACGTGACTCTGGCTTGAGTTCACGGTTAAGTTTAGCCAACTGCTCATTATACTCAATGTACAGCTTGGCAAACTTGTCATACTCCTTCTTGGTGAGGTTAGCGTTCTCCTTTATAAAGCGAAGGGACGCATTGATCATCTGCTCATCCCTGTCCTGAGCCATTATGGATGGCTGAGACAGGAATAAACCTGCAAGTATCAGCAATGCTGTCCACAACTTCTTCATATCAGTTGCCGTAATAGTTGCTCATCATTGAATAGACGCCAAGCTCGTCGGCAGTCATATTCTGGAAAAGTTCATCAATGCTTGTGCACTGTGAGATATTCTCGTAATCGGGAATATCAAGACCACCTCCAAACGGGTGGATGAACAGCAGCGCTACAGCTGCTACGCTGGCTGCGCTTGCAAACAGGGCCACTATCTTGCGATCACGGTTCTGCTTACGCTGCTTGCCAATCTGGGATACAACCCTCTCAGTCATATCATCCAGGAAATGCTCCGGCATCTTGTAGGGCATCTCCCTGCTAAGTCCTTCCAGATCAAAATCTTTCATAACTGATGTTCTAAAATATAATCCTTTATCTTCTGTACTGCGTAGTGATAGTTGGTTTTTAGCGTATTCACGCTATCGCCTACAATCTGATGAATCTCCTCATAACTCTTGTCATCATAGTATCTGAGGTTGAACACCATCTTCTGCTTGGCCGGCAGCAAGGCTATCGCCTCCTGCAGGAGTACCAGAGTCTCATCAGCATTGGGACCTGCCTCCTCACGAACGCTGTCTTTAAGGGAATCTCCCAGATCATCCACCGACATCGTGAAACCGGCACGGTTCTTAAGCAGTTTGAGGCTCTCATTAGTTGCTATCTTGTAGAGCCATGAAGAAAGCGGATACTCATTGGAGTATGTACTCCTGTACTTGTATACGTTTATCATAGTCTCCTGCAAGCAGTCCTCGGCATCATCATGGGCCACCACCATTCGGCGTATGTGCCAGTATAACGGTTCTCCGTATTTCTTCATGATGAGGCGTACGGCCTCCTCTACGTGACTGTCATCACATAGCAGACGGGCAATGGATTCGTCGCTAACTGTAAGAGATCCTTGGCTGTTCACTATGTTACTCTCCTCACGTTTCATCCTTAATATAAATGTCTCAACAAAAGGTTAAATCAACCGTTATATTTTTTGATTCAAAAGGAAAGGCCAGCCTCTTGAACGGCTGGTCTTTCCCTTATGATCAATATGCTTCCTGATGGAAATAGTCAAAGTCTGCATATCCGCCGGCCTGCTCAGTGCAGAAACTGTAAAGACCGGTACGGTATCCTGTAAAGTAATCCAGGCTGAATGACATCTGCAGGGTTGCATCAACATCATTCCAGTTCTTTCCGTCCAGGGAGTAGCTCATGAATGCCTGGTCTGCACGCTCACCCTCTTCAACAGGAGTGAACACGTAACGGATCTTGAGCCATACCTTATCCTGTGTAAGAGGTATACGCAGAGCCTCTGTATCAGGACTGGGAGCATTGTCTGCCTGCTGAGGTCCACGACGACGTCCCATATTACGGTGTGTCATGGCAACAAGGCTCTTGGAACCGTCGGCAGCAACCTCTACGCCAATGGTGCAGTAATTGCTCTGGAAAGCCACAATTCCTGCCCTGTCGCCGGCTTTCATGCCGCTGGCGTCCAAACATACCTCACTCCAGCAACGAGGGCCTACAGTGCGCTGTGTGAGCGTATTGCGGGCATCCATTACATTGGTTGCCATCTGGCCTGTCTTAAGGCGCAACCAACCCTTACGGTCGGTAACTGACCAGGCGCTGTTGTCAGGCTTGTGATTCCACTGCCAAACCAGGTCCAATTCATTCTTCTTGTAGCTGAACTCATCATTTGCCCAGGTACGGTTCTTGCCGCTCTCAGGCAGATTGACGGTAAACTGCTTTACAGGCTTGGTGTCATCACCCAGGATAGGCCATCCGTCCTCCCATTTTACAGGTTGCAGGGTAGGAATACGTCCTACGCCACCGTGATCCTGGAACATGATTGAGTACCAGTCACCGTTCTGGGTCTCAATGATTGCACCCTGGGCAACACCGTCGCCACGGCCGTCAAATGCACCGCTCAGTATGACCTTACGCTCATAGGGGCCAAACAGCTCCTTGGAGCGCCATGCAGTCTCTGTACGTACACCGCCGCTTGGCCAGTCAATCTCCAGGATGTAGTAGTAATCACCTATATGGTATATATGGGCACCCTCGGCACGAAGGTTGAATCCCTGACGCGGAGAGTCAATCAGTATCTGCTCCTGGGCTCCTGCCTTAATGGCCGATCCGTCCGGCTCAAGCTCAATTATACGCAGCTCACCGTTACCCCAAACCACATAGAGATGACCATCCTCAAAGAGCATGGATGCATCATGGAACGGGCGGTCAATGACTGAACGCTCCCAGTTGCTCTTGGTAATATCCTTAGTCTTGTAGATATATGTCTTATTCTGGTCATTGGCTATGAACAGTGCGTAGAATGTACCGTTCTCATAACGCAGGGATGTAGCCCACTGACCCTTGCCATAGGCATTACGCCCGTTACGCAGGTTGTAGACATCATCATCCTCCAGAAAGTCATATACGTAGCTGATTATCTCCCAATGAACCAAATCCTTGGAGTGCATGATAGGTGCACCCGGGCAGAAATACATGGTAGTGCTTACCATATAGTAGTCACTGCCTACACGAATCCAGTCATTATCAGGGATATCAGTATAGGTAAGGGGATTGACACATTCAGTTGTCTTGTTCTTGGCAGAACAACCTGACCATGCCAGAAGCATGGTCAAGGTTATTGTAAGTATAGTTCTGGTTTTCATGTCACACATAATAGTTCAGGTTATCAATTAAAGGTAAGCCAGTCAACCTGGATGTTACCGTCGGTAATCATTCTTACCTTAAGGTTATGAATGCCCTTGGCAGCACCCTTTACAGGAGCGTCAACGGTAACCATCTGGCGGTCAGCGGGAACATCTACAGTAGCAATTACATTGTTGCCCTGCAGGATCTCAAGCTTACCGGCCGACGGAGCTACAACCTTTACGGTAACCTTCTTGGGAGCCTTCTTGAACTCAACGGTGTTATACTGAGCCCATGCATTCTTCTCATAGAATACGGTCTTCCAGCCTGCAAAATAGTTGCTGGGCTCCAGATAAGCAATAGAGTCACCGCTCTGGCTGAGAGCAGTGTAACGGTCCAGCTGGATCTGAGTATTTGACTGGGTTACACCGATACCGCGCAGAGTAGGCTTAACCATCTTTATTTCACCCTTCTCATCATCAAAGAATATGCTGTCAGCGCAAACTGAGCGGTTCTTGTCAAACTCAGGTGAGTAGTCATTGTGATGGTAGAACAGATAGGTCTGGCCCTTGAACTCTATGATTGAGTGATGGTTGGTCCAGCACTTGTTGGCATGCTCCTCAAAGAATACGCCCTTGAACTCATAAGGACCAAAGATATTGTCAGCTACGCAGTAAGCCAGAACCTCCTCTACGTCACGTGCCCAGGGGAAAGTCATGTAATACTTGCCACCATGCTTGTAAAGGTACGGACCCTCAACAAGACCCTTGGTGGGAACGCCCTCTACGCGGTGACGGTCAGCAGGATCAGTTGAGACTGACTTCCAGTCATCAGCAAGTTTTGTAATGGTGATACCGGGCATAACCAGATAAGCCTGACCGTCATCATCAACAAAGATACAGGGGTCAATACCACCTACGCCCTCAATAGGAGTAGCCTCAGGGGTGTAAGGACCCTCAGGATAGTCTGATGTGCAGATACCTACACGGTTACCGCCCATACCACGACGTCCGTTTGCGCTGGGCTGGGGTTTGGCACCTGCGGGGAAGAAGAAATAATACTTACCGTTATTGGGGTTCTGCTTACAGTCAGGAGCCCACATTGAGTATCCTTTCTCATTTACCCAGGGAGCGCTCCACTGGCTTACAATCATACCATGGTCTGTCCAATCGGTAAGGTTGCTAGATGAGAATACATGATAGTCTGCCATGCAGAACCAATCCTTACGGCTATACTCTGCAGGAGCCTTGATATCATGTGAAGGGAATACGTAAACACGGTCACCTACAACCAGAGCTGACGGATCGGCCGAGAACTGGTCACGGATGATAGGATTCTGTGCCTCAACGGCAATGCCGGCAAGCATCAAAGCTGCCAAAAAGGTGAATTTTGCTTTCATCTGTTGATTATAATGAGGTTAATAATATACATATTTGGTTTTAGCTCATAAAGATACCCACTTTTGGACAAACGGCATAACAGAGGTTGCAAAAAAGTAATAAAAAGAGAATGGGCGGGGAGCCTAGCGCCCTCCGCCCATTCGTTATAGGTCAATTGTTACCAGATATTACTCAACGAATACTGTCTTGGTAATAATCTCATCACCGATTGTGATCTTCTGGATGTAAGTCTGACCCTTCTCAAGTACAGGTACCTGGATACCACCAAGTGAGAAGTACTCAATCTTGGCACCTGCGGCCTCAACATCACCGATTACGGTTGTGATGTTGTTGAACTCAGCCTTAGCATTCTCCAGAAGTGCTGCATAGTCAAATACAGAATCTGTACCAACGAATGTCAGTTTGAAGTTGTCAGCCTGTGACCAACCGCTACCTGATGTCAGGATGAAGTCGATATCAATCTGACCATCATCAACGAGCATGTCCTTGATGCTTACGCTCTTGTCATTAGCAGCAGCCTTGCTCTCAAAGTCAACACGTGAAGCAGTTGCCTTAAGAGTTGTGCTGTTACCGGTGTTCTGCTTGAGGGTTACACCCAGTTCATATACACCGAGAGGCAGATCCTGAACAGTGTTCTTAATCTCAGCCTTACCGTTCCAGTCCATAGCAAGCTGTGCATCAAATACAGGAATACCCTGCTTGAGCTTACCGTATGTATCGTCATCAGGAGTTACCATGCAGTTACCGGTAGCGGTAGCACGAGCTGTCCAACCCGGATACAGAGTCTCGTAGTCATTCTCAAGGATCATGATCCAGATAGGCTGCTTGCCGTCCAGGTCACCGCTGTTCCACTGGTGCTTTACATGCTGAATGTTTGCACCACCCTCATCAGCAACCTTAGCCTCATTGCTGTTAGCAGCAATAGAAGTACGCTCTACATACTTAGGAGTAGCATAGAGGTGATAGTTCTTGATGAATGCTGTCAGGTCAAGACCCTTAGCGGTATCCTGCTTGTTAACAATGTTGTCATAGATGGCAACCTTGATAGCGCTCTTCATAATGTTAGCAAGCTCATCATCATCAAAGTCGATAGCTGCAACACGTGAAGCTACATCAGCAGCGGCATCACCGAAGTCAGCCTTAACAGTAGTAGCGAGCTTGTCAAGAGCCTTGATACGGGTTGATACAACCTCAGCAGCCTGGATCTTAACATCAAGAGCAAGCTTAGCCTCATCAAGTGAAGCGGTCTGAGTCTTCAGTTCATCATCAGTTGCACCGATAGCATCGAATTGCTTAGCATCAGCTACAGCTTCGATAAGAGCCTGATTCTCGGCAGCATACTTAGAAGCCTTCTCATTCTTAAGCAATTCGTCAGATTCAGCAATAGACTTGTTGAATGCATCATTGAGAGCCTGACGATCATCAACAGCCTTAACTGCGTCATCCATAGTCTTAGTATCGGCAGCGATTACACCAGGAGCCTTCTCTGAGTATGCATAGTTAGACATTGTTGTCTTGACACCCTTCAGAGCGGTTACTACTGCAAGCTCCTCAAAGGCCTTGAGTGAGTCAGCGTAAACAGCCAGTTTAGCCTCTACGGCAGCGAATGACTTGTCAAATGCATCAACGGTATCCATGTGGAGCTTGAGTGCACTTACAGCAGCATCAACCTCCTTACCCTCAGCCTCGTAATCGCTAGGCAGGTTAACCTTAGTAGCCTTCTTGGCAGCGATGAATCCGTCAGCAATAGCCTTTACGTCAACCAGGTTATCATAATCAGCACCACGATACTTGGCAGCATCAGCAGCCTCAAGCATCTTAGCGGCAGAAGCGATGGCCTTGTTGATTCTGTTAACAGGACCGTCTGAGATAGCTCCAACATTGGTGATATGGATGTCACTGTACAGAGTACCTGTCCAGCCAGCAGATTTAGGCATCTCAAATTCAACGATATACTTACCGTCAGCAGGTACAGTGAACTGATAAGTCATAAGATCAGCTGTTGTGATCACATAATCAGCCTTTCTACCATCAGCATTGGCAACTGAATTGGTAGGAGTGAACTCGCCAAGCTTTATCTTATCTTCAGTTTTCACCTTATCGGGAGTAACGCCTTCCTCAGGTACGGGGAAAATATAGAGGTTTGATGAAGCCTTATTATCCCAACCCAGGATATAGAATGAAATCTGATAAGTGATACCTGCATTAAGGTTGATTGAATACTTGTCGTCACCTACACCAATGTACAACTGACCATCAACATTATTACCACGCGGGCTCAGATAGTATGTGCAATTGCACTGACCTGCATCGCTCTGTCTGTACATACGGCTACCGCCACCCTTAGTCTGGCCATCACCTAACTTATAAGTCTTGTTAGCGTCATCAATAACAGCTGTACCTAAGCAGTTAGATTCAGTCTTATTCTCTGCATTGTTCCAATCTGTCTCATAGTAGGTGATAACCTGAGGATTCTCTGAGAAATCACCAAAGTGATAGTTCAGCTTAACGGGATCACCGTAATCATCTGAGTTGTTCAGATCAGGATTCTTGAGGTGTGTAACCTGCTCGAATGAGAGAACATAGTCACCAGACAGAGGCTCAGTATACTCAGCAGGACGAACGATTGTAGTCAGACCGCCGATATAATCCTGAGGATAAGCCTGGATGTTCCAATACTCCTCCTTGCCACCTCCACGCAGGATAACCTTAGTCTTGGAAGAAAGCTTACCGATGTTATCAAATGAGAGGTTCTTAGAGAACTTGAACTCGAGAGACCTTGTATTGGGATCAAGACCGAAAGTTCCATCCTCATAAGGCTCCTTCTGGAGTACAGGGCAAAGCTCTGCAAGAGACTTAACGGGCTGCTTGGTAACAGGGCTGATACCGATTGTGGGGTTAAGAGATGCAATCTCATTGTGGAAGTCAAATACGGGCTTACCTGACTTAACCCAAACTGTATCCATACCGTTAGGATACTGGTCACCTGTATACTTAAGCTTCAGGTCATCAGATGCAACTGAGTTGAAGAATGATACAAGCACTGAGTCAGCACCGTCAAAGCTACGAGCGTCACCGGTTTCCTCATCAGGCTCAGTCCACATATACATGTAACCGTCACCCTGATACTCAGCTGAAAGGATAGGAACCTGCTCCCAGAAAGTAACTGAAGGATCATCCTCACTTCTCCAGAGAGCCCATACATCGAAGTAGTTACCGGGCAGCTGTACGGCAGCAATCTTGTTCAGATCCTTGGCAGCCTGAGCAAGGTCACCCAGGTTGGTCTTATAACCAAAGTCAACGCGGAGCATCTCACCGGAGTACTCAACACCGGCAATCCATGACTTGGTAAGTGAAAGGTTATCTACATCAAACTGTGTTGAGTCTGAACGGAAAGCCAGACGAACAAAGAACTTATCAGGCTGCTGAACGAACCTGAGGACTGCTGAATCACCATCAGCAGCAACTTTACCGTCTGCGTCAACCTTAACATTCCACATCCAGTCATCGGCCCAATAGTAGCTGAGCAGATAAGCAGAAGCTCTACCTACAGAGTCATTGTTGTAGTATGACATAAGGGTAATCTTGTTCCACTTGTCAACCTCGAGGTCTGTGTAGTCAGTCTTATCGGCAAATGACTTGTAAGAGACGTTACCGTCACTACCCTTTACACCGTAGCTGTCAACCAGGAAAGACTTCTCTGAGTGGAAGTAACCACGCATCAGGTCAAGTCCGATTCTGGCCTTAACACCTTTCTGGATCTTTGCCTGCATAGTAGGCTTAACGAATACGGTTACACGGTAAGATGAGTTATCCTCGATAGGAAGGTTACGTACAAACAGGTTACGACGGTAATCAGGTGTGTAGTGATCCTGAGTGGTAGAGGCCTCATCGTGTGAAGGATTCCAACCACCGCTACCGCCACTACGGCCGGAAGTACCCTTACTGGTAGCACTGGTGTAACGGAAGTACTGGCTGCCACCGTCCTCACCGTAACGGTCCAGACCATACTCCTTGTTGCCGCCCTCACCGTGCTGAGTAGCATCAGTGTGATCCATAATAGCGTGAGAATCCCACTGGAGAGTAGAATCATCAGGCCATGCGGCATCAGTTCTCATAACGCCGTCATACATATCGATAAGAGTATCACGTACACCGGCAATCTCCCACTGTGCCTCACCGTTATAGATGTTGGTACCGCCACTGGGGTTACCTGATTCAGTTCTCTTATAGTAGGTTACCTGCTTGATCTGGTCAACAGGTTGAGCCTGCCATGTGTACAGAGTTGTAGGACGCTTGGGATCCGGATTAAGGCGGATAGTCTGCCAATCCTTAGAACCCTCAAAGTCCTGAATGAAAATCTGTTTTGCATCGTCTGTATAACGGGGCGGTGTTACCGGACCCTCGTCCTGTGCAAAAGCAGACACATTAAACAGGATCAAACCTGCAAGTAATAAGTCTCTTTTCTTCATAATGAATAAGTTTAGTGAATAATTAGGTAAAAAAATCTTTCTCTTTTAAGTTAAACAGTTAAATAATAACTCTCATATATAATATGTCTGCACCAATGCCCTTTCCATCCTGTATGGGTGGAAAGAGCATATGGAACAGTCAGTATTATAATCAATATCCATCATTCTCCTATCAAAGGCAGGAACCAGTTCTTACTGTCCTTAAGACGATTGTAAAGGGCTCCGTCCTTAACTGAATAATCCTCATCCTCCATAGTAGCGGTACTACGTGACGCTACTCTCTTGGCCAGGAACTCTGTGTCATAAAGACCTGAAGTTGCGCGGTGCATTGAGATACGCATAAGGTCACCGAATCTGTAACCCTCAAAGCATGTCTCCAGACCCATCTCATCAATCAGGTACTCCTCAACAGCCAGGATAGACTTTTCAACTCTCTGTAAAGAGTCAAGTCCGGTAGTGTCAATGCCCATCTTGATAAGCTTGTTATCAATTGTGTAACGCTTATCAAAGGCAGCATCACCGCAACCTCTTGAGTGGATACCCATGGTGTTTCCGGACTCAATATGTGAGTTAACTCTAATGATAGAGGCTCCGTCAATTGTTCTGGAAACAGACTCAAAATCCTCACCCATAGGACTAACCCTCTCAAGGTCATAATAAACCTGCTGGAAGCCTGCGTTATTCTGGCCACGACTGTATATCAGGAAGTTGGTGGTGTTAACCGTACCGGTTGTATCCTCCATCCAACTCAGATAGTCTATGCCGAATGACTTGGCTTGCTCAAGTTCACTGGGACAAGTAAGATAAAGATCTATTAATTCATCATCACAAAGGCCTGATTTAAGGATAGCAAATGCCATCTGGGGGCATCCAGCCCTATTCAATGCCTCTGCAAGCCTCAAATATACGACATCATTACGGTACAAACAAATTTTTTCAGGATTAATTTTAATTAACTTTTGTTCAACCAAACTAATATTTGAGGAGGTGTACTCATCAACAGTCCTGTTCTTCTTGGTGAGGATTGTCTGGAGACGGAGGTCACCACGACGCAGAGTATCAAGCTGGTCATACTTGTTGGTCATATACTGGCAGGAGTCAATGATGGTACCGTTGGTCTTACGGTCCTGGAGGTTAATCCAGTGATAGCAGTAATCCTGACGTGTACTCAGACTTGTCAGTCCGTTAGAGCGGGTAAGCTGATACCAGTAATCATTATCCTCGGATGAATTGAAGATATTGGGCAGGTCACTTACAGTACCGCTGTACTCATCAATCTCCATAGGAATGTAGCAGATAGGCTTGGCATTGTCACCAAAGGTTGATGAGTAAGTGTCACCGTTGGGATCCAGATAAATCCAGTCACCGCCGAACCATGTTACACGACCTGTACCGGTTGTAACCAACTTGTCCTCATTACCTGAAAGATAGTCATGATAGTACTTGGCGGCCTTGCCATACTGCTCTGACCAAAGAGCCAGGTCACCCATGATTATGCGGACAGGAATAAAGAACTGTGATGATGTATGGGTGGCAGACTTGTCACCGGTACCGGTAGTCTCACCGCCCAGCTCACCGTAGCTGGGGGGCAGCTCATCAATGAAACGCTCCTCAAAATCGGTAAGAAGGGTATCTGCAATCTGCTTGATGTTAAGTTTGGGAAGTTTACTCTTGTCGGCATCACTACCGCTAAGGATAGGTTTGGTAGTGAAGTATACCTCACCGTAAACCTGTGCAAGCTGCAGATAGGCCCAAGCTCTGAATGAGAGGACTGCAACATACTCACGCAGGAACACGTTCTTACGGTTACGTGTATATGCGGTATCGGCATGAGCCAGGAAATAGTTACAGTTATTGATTACTGCGTAGTAATCAGTAGGATTGTTGTAACGGTTTGTCTTGGACAGGTTCTGGTAATCATACCTGTAGAGCTCTGCCAGATCCTTATTGGCATGGCTGGATGTAGTAACAAGATCACCTCTAACCTCACCCAGTAAGACACTGCGATCAGCTATCTTTTGCATGGTCTTGATTATACCCAGAACTGAGTAAACAGTATCTGTAGCCTGATCCAAAGTATTCTCATAATCATACAAGACAATCTTTGAATCAACCTTGAACATATCCTCGCAGGAGGTAGCGGCCATAACAGTCAATGCCATCAGAACCGCCGATATAGTATTCTTAAGTTTCATTTTTACTAAATTCTATTAGAGGTTAATCTTAAGTCCTAATGAGAAGTTGGTTGACTGAGGCAGCAAGCCACGGTCTACACCACGGGTCAGTATATTGTTACTTGCTGAGAACTCAGGATCTGAACCCAGATACTTGGTGAGAGTAAACAGGTTGTTTGCAGAACCCCAGATGGTAACACCCTGCAGGTAAGTGCTGCGGATAGGAACTGAGTAACTCAGGGTTATGTTCTTAAGACGCAGGTATGAGCCGTCCTCAATCCAACGGTCTGAGAAACGGTTGTTTCCGTGAGGATCACCAAATGATGCACGGGGAATATCAGTCTGCTGTCCCTCGGCAGTCCAACGGTTTGTCATAGCAACAGTCTGGTTCATGAAACGTGAACCGCTCTCAAGCAACATACGCTGGTAGTTGTAGATATCACCACCTACAGAATAAGTGAATGTAGCACTGAGTGAGAGGTTCTTGTAAGCGAACTTTGTGAAGATACGGCCGTAGAAATCAGGATTGGGATCACCGATGATGGTCATATCATTCTCATCAATGATGTTACCGGCATCGCCGTCAACATTGACGAATCTAACGTCACCGGCAACGAACGGGGTGTCAACACCGGTGTCAGATACCATGTGCAGGCCTGAAGCCTTGGCATCGGCATCGGTAGAGAATACACCTGCGGTCTTATATCCGTAGAATACGCCTACAGGCTGACCAACCTCCGTGCGGATTATACCGTCGCAGTAGTTGTACTCAACAGCGTCACCCGGCAGAGCGGTTACCTCATTCTTATAGTGTCCTATGCTGGCACCAGCCTCCCACTTGATGAGTTTGTTGTTAAGCAGCTTAACATTAAATGAAGCGTCAAATCCCTTGTTTGAGAGAGATCCACCGTTACTCCATGTCTCAGGCAGACCGGTAAGATATGAGAGTGAGCTGATAGAGAGCAGGTTGTCAGTATTGCTGCTGAATACGTTTGCAGCTACATTGACACGGTTGTTCCACAGGTTCATCTCAATTCCGGCAGTGAGCTTGGTTGTGGTCTCCCACTCAAGAGTGTTGTTACCGATATTGGCCAGAGCAAGACCGTTCTTACCCAGGATCTTTACAGGTGAGAAATAACTCTTGGAAGCTGAATCATCAAATCCGTCATTACCGGTAATATCAAAACCTGCATTTACCTTGAGGTAGTTGATGAAACCTGCATTGAACCAAGGCTCAGCTGAAACAACCCATGCACCGGCTACTGAGGGGAAGAAGCCCCATGGCACACCGAACAACTGTGTTCCGTTTGAAACGCTTCCGCCGAAACGTGATGATGATGATACACCAAGACTGGCAGATACGTAGTACTTCTCCATATAGTTATAGTCACCCTGAGCCCACCATGTCATAGAAATATCCTTGGTGTCTACACCGTTGGTGTTCTTGTACTGGAGTGAGCTGGTCATGTTAGGAGTCTTATCGTTACCTGAGTTGTAACCGGTCATTGAAACCTGATAAGTTGAATTGTTCAGATAACGGACACCACCACGTACATCAATGTCATGAGCTCCAAGACGTCTGTTATAGGTAAGGTATGTATCACTGCTGAATCCGTCAGACTTGGCGTTCATAGCAGATACACTGTTGTCAATACCCTTACCTACACCCTCAAGGTCAAAGCTGGGAGTACCGTAAAGAGGAGTGTAGTAGTTCTCATCGGCGTTAACCAGAGTATAAGCAAAGTGCTCATAGAGGTTAAGTCTCTTGCGCTTTCCAAGCTGGAATCTGGGAGTAAGAGAGAGTGTGATCAGACGGTTACCGAAATAGTTCTTGTTGATACCCTCGGCATTCTTAAGAATTGACAGCGGGTTGGCAAGTGAAGCCTTGTCACCCAGAACCTCCTTAAGATAATCATCCTCCTTTGAAAGGTAAGGAGTAAGCTGACCGTCGTCATCATAAGCATAAGGTGACAGGAACGGAGACTTGATGAATGAAAGGAACGCCGGGGAGTTGATAAGGGCGTTATCAATATGCTCAGGAGCACCGTCATCACGCAGGTCACGGGTAATATCACTATAGTTTGCATCAAAGCGGAGAGTGATACGGTTACCCAGGATGATATCAGAGTTAAGGCGCAGGCCAAAACGTGTGAAATCATTGTCAACCAGTGTAGCATCACCCATGGCATAACCTATGGAGAGGTTGTAGTTGGCTATTTCATCACCACCCTGAACGTTCACGTTGTAGTTCTGGATAAATGCATCCTGGAACACATCCTTAGTCCAGTCAGTCTCATTGTGATAAGAGTTGTAGTAGAAATAGTTGGGGTCATTCTGCAGGAACTTGAACACGTTCATGGTAGTACCTGTAGTACCCAGCAGCTCTGATGTGTAAGCTCTGTACTGGCTTGCATCCATCATGACAGGCAGCTTAGGCATGGTCTGGAAACTACCTATAAGATTAACGTCAATCTTGGTGGCCATGCTCTTGTTACGCTTACTGTTGATAAGGATGACACCATTGGCACCCTTGGCACCATAGATACCGTAACCGTTCTTAAGAACCTGGACAGACTCAATATCCTCAATCTGGATGTTGGCCAGAAGGTTGTTATAGAATCCGTCATGCATGATGGTACGGTCATAACCCATATCTACAATAATACCATCCAGTACAACCAGAGGCTGTGTGTTGATGTTGAGAGAGTTGATACCGTCAATCTGCATGGCAGCACCAACGCCTATCTGACCTGAACGGATGATTGAGAGGACACTACCCTGCAGTGACTGCTGGATCTGATTGTCAACCTCAATGTCAGCACCCAGATTGGCTATACGTGCACCCTCAGAACTGGTGGCCACGGTCTGGTTTGAGTAGATCTCTGAGAATACGTCAGAGAACAACTTTACGTTTACATCATCTACACGACCGTTAAGAGGGCAGACCATTGTGTTGCATCCCTCAACAGAGAATATGAGAGATGATACATAGTCAGGCAACTTTATTGAGTAGGAACCGTCACCCTTGGTCATTGTAGAATGGAGGGCGTTGTTGTAGGCCTGAACCTTGACACCCGCCAGGGGAGTGCCGTCGGCTGCATCGGTCACGAAACCTGTAACTATAATCTCATTGGATTCGGCCTGGGCAGAGGCTGGAACAGACATGAACATTAACATGCCGGCCAGACTCAAACGCACAAACTTTTTTACGAATATATTCATATTGCTAAGCTTTTTTATCATTCAAAAACCGGTTCAAGTATAATGCAGTCCAACCACATTTTCTTGGTCAGGTCATTACCCTTATTACTGTTAATTGTCAATCTCAACTTAGAAGTTCCGCTCTCATAGTTTCCGTAAGGCATCTCAAATGACCTGTCGAGAACTGTGGCAGAAGTACCGATGATAATGGTATCCGGAACATACTTTGTAGTACCCACATTGTAGGTAACAGTCTTAGATCCATTCTTACCTGTGTAAAGGGTCTTGGGAGGATTGGAGAGATACTCAATTTTAAATGAAGCCTTGCTGGGCAAATCTTCCTCAACATTACGGAAGAATACCACCTTGATACGGTATTTACCCTTAAGTGTATTGGCGATAGCGTAGTCAGCTGACCAGGTAGTTGCAAGGTTTGAGATCTCCATGACACGGGCCCACTTGTAGGTGCTGTCATTTGTCATATACTGAGCAGACTTGGGTCTCAACTGCCAGGCATCACCGGGAAGAATGATATTCTCAGCCTCAATCTTGATAGTACGACGGAACACTGAGTCTGAGTAAGGCCAGTTGTCACTTACGTAGATGACACCGTTACTGCAGACAATAGAGTCAATTATACCCTTCTTGGTTGCAGGATTATAGTCAGCAAAGATGCCACCGTCTTCATAAGGCTTGGGGAATACATGATAGGGATACTTCTCAGTCATACGCTCTGACCACTTGAACTGGGTAGAGGTGGCTGAGTCCTGCAGATGTTTCTGATTCCTGTTAAAGAAAGCATCAGTAATCATGGCTATATTGGTCCAGTAGTTCTTCAATGAGTCTGCACCCTTGATTGAGGTTTCATACTCATAATAAGCGCTGATAACATCATATATTGAATCCCAAGTCTCAGGTCTGGGCAGCAGAATAATGAAGTTACTGTCCTCAACGTCAATATAACCGTATTTCTTGAGTACTGAGTTTGACCTGATGATAACCTTGTCAATATAGGTGATCTCGCCGTTCTCATCGGCATCACCCTGGATACTGCGCTCCTCATCAAGTTCCTCTCTGGTAAACTTGGCAAGCCACTTTCCTAAATCACCCCTACGGTTGACATAGTCAAAGTCATCACCTTTGGCACTCTTGAATGAATAAGCACCGGTAATATAGTCATACAGATTAGGTCTGTAAATTATACGACCGCTAAGAACATGCAGGATACCGTTGGTGCAACGTTCGTTCTTTTCCTGATATCCGACACCACCTATTGAACCATCGACAGAACGATAGGTCTTGTTGCTCATCATCTTTACACGCTCATGGGTCTCAGAACCTACAGGATGGCTGAAACGGGCTATGTGGTTAAGGATGAACTCTGTTCCAATCTTTCTGTGATCCTTGTTTTCATCATCGATGTCCTTTGTATACTCTGCCCACTCAGCATCAGACACTGATGAATTAAGAGGCAGCCAAACGGTAAGGAACTGATTGTCATTAAGGAAATCCCAATATGTAAGGATAGACAGGCTGTCTCCGATGAACATATAGGTGGACTTAAGAGTCTCAACGAACTTGCTTGCCTCCGGGATAGCGGCAATTGTCTTGCCGAGTGAGGAAACAGACTCGTTTCCATCCGAGTGAACGCTGTAATGGTCCTTCCAGGTATCACTTTCACATGATGCCATAACCACCACAGACATTAATCCAAGAACGGACTTAGTTATCAGTTTGATATATTTATTCATAATGCTATTGTTTTAGTTATTTGGCTTTCTGGATAACCTCATCAGTGCGCTGGTAAGCAGGATTCTGCTTGAGCTTGTCATTGATCTTTATCTCCTCCTTATTAAGGGGCAGGAACAGACCGTAGGGGTTATTGAACTTGATCTCAATAGATCTGGTATTACCCTCATACTTTCCCTGAACAGCGGTAAAGATATCCTTTGACTGACCGTTACGCATAGCCTGTCTAACCAGGTCAAACCAACGCTTGCCCTCAAAGAGGAACTCACGGCGGCGCTCATCAAAGACAAGCTGCTCAAAGTCTGCGACAGTATGGTAATCCTCAATCTTAAGGCTGGGAGCAACTGTAATCTGCTCCTTACCGATAGCACGGTCATAAACCGCACTGATCAACTCAAAGGCATCATTAATGGCCTGAGTGGAGTCTGCAGCATTGGCAAATCCTGACTCCTTGGCCTTCATGATCAGAGCCTCGGCCTGCATGAGCATTACCTCTGTGTAACGGTAAATGATCCAGTTGGGGCTGCCACCGTTTGACTGACGTACAGCACCCGGACGGTTGTTGTTCTGAGTACCGGTTATTGTAAGGGTACCTCCGTCAAGTTTGTAGTCCATCTTCTGGTATACATACTTTACGATACCGTAGTAAGAACCGGACTTGAGCAGATCCTCATGATAACGGGTATCATAGACAGTCTTGAATACGGATGTACCGTCACCTATCTTACCTATCGGGGTATAAGCCTTTACCCTACCGGTTGTAGGAGTGGATCCGTTATAATAATCAGATACAAAACTGCTGGACCTGTCTGTTCCGTAAGGCAACTCAAACAGGGACTCAAATGAGTTTCCGCTACCGAATATCTCGTTATATGCAAGACCTGACTGATACTCACCGTCTGTTGTCTTGATAAGAGGATACTTGTCACATGCGAGATAGATGTTGAGTGATGTACCCTTCTGCTCAAGGAGAGTCTGGTAATCAACTCTCTTTACACTGTCCACATACTGGCAGCACTTGATGCAATTGTCCCAGTCACCCTTCCACAGATACATATCGGCAAGCATCGCGTAGATGGCGGCACGTGTAAAACGTGATGAGTTGGCTGCATTGGTAAGGTCTTTCTTAAGATGCGGCCATGCCCAGTCCTTTACGCGGTCCAAGTCATAGATAAGTGAATCCAGAACCTCATCAAACGGAGTCTGACCGATAAAGAAGTCATGGGTATCATCAATTGAAGGAATGGTTACATAAGGTACATCCTTGAATGCACGCATCATGTACCAGTAGCACAGAGAACGGATGGCAATAGCCTCAGCCTGATGTGCACGTAACTGACCTCCACGATAGTTAGGATCCTTCTTGTGAACCTCGGGGGCAAAGTGAAGGACCGTATTGGCGTAGTTGATGGTCTTATAGAAGCAGAGGTATGTGGTGAGCTCATTGTTCTCATTGATGTTCTCATCAATAAACTTATTGAGGTCATCACTGCTCTGTGTGTTGTCTGTTCCGGATACGATATTATCTGAGCGGAACTCACCCCACGCTGCCATTCTGAGCTGACAGTCTGAAGCCTCAAGGGCTGCATATGCACCGCGGAGTACACTCTCTACGTCAGACTCATCTGTCCAGAAGTTTTCCAAAACCACCTCATTAAGAGGCATCAGTGTGAGGAAATCATTGCAAGATGAAACAGTGAGTCCCATCATTGCCACAAGTATATATGATTTGATCTTTTTCATATTATCCTACCTTTAAGATTAGAATCGTACTGAAACATTGAATGAGACTTGTCTTGCACGAGGTGTCTGTGCGTTATCCTTGGCAACGCTACCACGGCCACCACTACCGGCACTCTCAGGATCCAGACCTGAATACTTGGTAAAGGTGAGAACGTTGTTAAGGTTAGCTGTGAACCTGATGTTGCTTACGTGCAGCTTCTTTACAAACTTAGGATCAAGGCTGTAACCGAGGTTAGTACTTGTCCAACGCAGGAATGAACCATCCTCTACATAACGGTCAGAACCAAGGTAGTTGTAACCGTACTGGTTAAGGGCACGAGGCATAACGGTCTCATCACCCTCAACACGCCAACGCCAGTTAACGGCAGCTGATGTATTGTCGGTGTTGTACATTGCCTCGGCATTCATACGTGAACCGTTTACGATTCTGTTACCGTAACGGAAGCTGAAGTTGTTACTCCATGAGAGACGTCCCCAGCTGATATTGAAACGGAAACCACCGTTCAGTTTAGGAAGTGAGCTACCCAGGTAGACGATATCAAGCTCATTGATGTTACCATCATAGTTGATATCCTCATAGATGGCATCACCACCTACGAACTCATAGTTGGTACGTCCTGTACCATAGTCATACATCATAGGACGGGTGTACATTACACCGTTCTTCTCAACTGCAATGACATTACCGTCAGCATCTCTTGCAACAGGAGCGTTAGGTCCGCTTACGCCGGGATCCTCAACAGCGCTCCACTTGCTGTACTGATATACACCATGGCTCTTGAAACCGTAGATAGAACCGAATGCATTCTTAAGAGCTACATATGAGAGGTATGAACCGTTCTTGTAGTCAAAGTCATTGGTCATCTTCTCAAGCATGGTAGGATTCATCTCCAGAATCTGGTTGGTGTTGTCGGCAAAGTTGATACCGCCGCCAAAGTTGAAGTCCTGACCAAGGAGTCTGGTTGAATAGATACGGTTAGCATCGATACCCAACTCCCAACCCTGGTTACGGATCTTACCGCCGTTAACAACTGACAGTGAGCTGAAACCTGATGATGAAGGAATAGAATAACCGGAGTTAAGCAGATTAGATGTAATACGGTCATACCACTGAACGTTTACACTGATCTTGTCGCGGAAGAAACCTAAATTAAGACCTATATCATAAGAGTTGGTCTCCTCCCACTGCATGGTGCTAAGACGGATATTGTCAGGTTTCATTGAGGTCTCACCCATATAGGAGTCACCGCTTGAATACTTACTGTAGAACATACCGTCACTACCGGGAGAGTTACCCTGCAAAGCCCAGCTAACGGTGATACCCAACATACTCAGGTATCCGGCTCTTGCTATGCCCTGCATGAATTTCTCGTCAATTACGTTCCAACGGGCTGAGACGCTGGGGAATGTAGCCCAACGGTTAGCATCACCGAACCTGGTGTTACCGTCAGTACGCCATCTGAAGTCAGCAGAGTACTTACTCTTATATGAGTAGTGTATAAGACCGGAGATACCGATAGTACGGCTGCGGCTTGCGCTGGTAGACATATTGTTTACATTACCCGGAAGAGCAATAGACTCAAACTTGCTGGGGATACCTGACAGACCACCGCTCTGGCTCTTACCGTTACTCATACGCAACTCATAGTTCAAGTTCGCCATGATGCTGTGGTTGGGGTTATTCAGGTGAGGTATGAACCTGAGGCTGTGGCTTGTAGTGATATTGGTATTCTTGCTGGAGTTAGCGGAAACGGAGTTGGCATTGCTGTCAGACCAACCGTTACGAGCCAGGCTCTGAGGAGTGTAATTGTCAGTATTATCGTTTGATACGGTAAGGTTTACACTACCGTTATATGAGAGCTGAGTCTCACCGGCCTCCAGTCCAAGAAGGTTGTACTTAAGTGAGAATGTAGAACCAATGTTGAGTGAGGTGTTTGAATTACCCTTCTCATGAGACTCTGCAACAGGGTTAGTGTTCTTAGGCAGGTTCTCATTTGCTGTAGGAAGCATGTGATAGTACTCACCTGTAGACTCATCATTCTTATCCTCATAATAGATGGCCAGGTTAGGCATCATCTTCATGGCGGTGCTGATACCGGTAGAAACACCACTACGCTTTGAGTAGGTCATGTTGAAGCTGGTTGATACCGATATACGCTCTGATATGAAGTAGTCCAGGTTAAGACGGTTAGTGAAACGGTACATCTTCTGACCGATCACTGATGCCTCCTGATCATCAAAACCGGCAGAGAGGTAGAAGTTAGCCTTCTCACCACCACCGTCAACTGTAACCTGATGTGAATGCTGGAAACCTACCTGCTCAACAGCAGCTACCCAGTCAGTATTGTTGTTGTACATGCGGTACTCTGAGAAATCCTCAACATAGTTGATCTCCTCAATACCGTCAACCAGTGTGGCATCCATCTTAGGATTGAAGAAGGCCTCCTTAAGATACATGGTGTACTGGTCACCGTTAAGGAGCTTGTAGCCGAGAGGCTGCCACTGGGCGTTCATACGATATGAGTAGCTTACACGAGTCTTACCGCGAGTACCACGCTTGGTCTTGATCTCCAATACACCGTTTGCACCACGTGAACCGTAAAGAGCGGTTGCAGATGCGTCACGCAGAACGTTGATGGTTGCAATATCATCAGGATTGATGTTAAGAAGCTCTGACACCTTCTCAGTATTCTGAGACTCATTGGTGTAGTCAAAGTTGTTCTTAAGGTTGCTCTCAATTTCCCAAATGATACCATCCACTACGATCAGCGGGTTGGCATCACCGGTCATTGTTGCGACACCACGAAGGTGCATGGTTGAACGGGCACCCAGGTCACCTGAGTTGAATACGACATCCAGACCGGGAACACGACCCTGAAGAGCCTCATCGACTGTCGTGATGGCGTTATCCTCAAACTCAGACATATCAATGGTAGTTGTAGCGATACTCATCTCACGGATAGGAATAGGCAGAGGACCCTCAGCTACCTTCTCGGCTACGATATCAACAACATCAAGAGTGGTGTTGTCCTTCATCATAATCTCAAAGTAGGTCTTGTTGATGGGAATATCTACTGTCTCATATCCTACGAATGATACTACAAGTCTGTCCTTAGGATTCTTAAGACGGAATGAGAAGTTACCCTCCATATCTGTGGTGGCCATATTCTGGATACGACCAGTAGCATCCTTCTCTACTACGTTAACCAACATCATAGGGCCGTCGGCATCCTCAATGACACCACTGATGATATCTCCGGCATTCTGGGCAAAAAGCGAACCGGACATAAAGACCATAGCCGCTGCCAAAGCCCCCTTAAATAATCTGTTTGTATGTTTCATCTTCAATTTATTTACAGATTAGAAATTAACTTCGCCGTTACACAACGCACCGTTGATAAGATGGATTACAGCGTAAGATGATGTCTCCAGCTTTGAAGTAGGAACATTGGTCAGCTCCTCTGATGAGGTGCTGCTGTAATCATTGGAATACTTCTTGAATACGTATTCACGGCTCATGATATTCCAGTAAGGAACGAGACCGTTCTTAAGCTTCTGTACCTTTCTTACGTGACCCTTGGCATCGGTTACGTAAATGTCAGAACCTACATTAACTCTAAGCTTAGCGAACTGCTTGCTCTTGTTAAGGTAAGCGGTCTCATAATCGGCAGTACCCTGGTTGAACTCAGCATTGGTGTATACTGAGTTATCCTGGATATGGTACTTTATGAAGTTTACAAGCTCATCACACTTGACATTGATGAAATCATTCTTGAACGCGGTTGAATCATAGTCATCATCATCATCATTGGCAAAGATGAGAACGGGATCACTGGGATCAACTGTCTTGTTGAGATAAGTTGTATAGAAGATATTCAATGAATCTACCCATGCAGCGCTCTTCTGGTTGTCGGCAAGATCATCATGAATATGCCACCATGCAGCCTTGCAGATGCTGTCCCAAAGGTTCAGGTCATAGGGGCTGTAGATGATACCGTCTTTGAGAAGTCTCTTGATAGAGTCATTCTGCGGAACGTAAACTGTATAGTTATAGGTGTTGAATGAAGATATGCACTGCTTTGAGCTGATATCCAGATCACCGTAACGGTCAGCAAATACGCCCTTACCGTCACTGTTCTCAGCCTTCTTCATCAACTTGAAGAACTCCTTGAACTCAGGATAGTTGGTTGAGTCTGAAAGGATGTCATAAACTGACTTTCTTGATGTCTGTAGAGGACGGTTGATAACGTATGTGATACCGTTACCGTCACTTGTGGTCATATCAAAACGCTTAACGAACTCAATCGGCTGTCCCTGCTCAATCTGCCATCCACCGGCAACCTGCAGCATGCTGATATCCTGATCGGGATCCTGAGTGTCAACGAATGTAGACTTGTTGAAACGGATAGCACCGCCGCCCTTAGTGCGGAAGTATGCGAAACCATCGGCTCCCTCAAACTCACCGCTCTCAAGAGCTGTGTAGTTCTTGTTGTTGAGCAGGATGATATGATAATCCATGAAATCCTCAAGACGGTTACGCAGGAATGTCTCATTTGAAATAGAAGAGGTGTTGACCTTGTTTCCTATAGAATCCTTTGCAGCATCGTAGGTGTAATAGTCTGCCTTTACAGTCTTGGCAACCTCATCATAATAGAATGCCAATGCATAGAGTGCATTGTTGTCCTTGTCAACATCAGAGGGATCAAGCTTGTTGAGAGCGAATGATGAAGGATCAATCCAGATAAGTCTTTCCTGGTTTGTCTCATTCTCATCCTTGAAGTTAACCTGCGGGAGGAAAAGGCTATAACCTGACTGCATTGAGTTCAGGTAGTAGCTGAATGACATCTCCTGATCCTCAATAGCCCAGTTAAGAACCTTAAGCTTGTCATTGATAAGAGCAGGATAAGAAACTGCCTTATAAGCTGTAGGAACGAATACCATATCACTGAAGTAGATGGCACCGTTGCAGCACATAACTACAGGATTGTCCATGTAGTCAACCTTGAAGTGGTCAATGGCAGTGCTAAGATCTGAGAAGAATGCATCCTGAGCGTCATTCATAACATCACCGAACTTACTGGGAACGGTGCTTGTGAATGAAGCGAACATGTTATTGTTGATAAGCTTAACGATAACGTTAAGGTCAATCTCGCTCATATCCTCAGCAACCTCCTGAGCGGTCCACTGATTGATATCATTGGTAAGCTTGGTCTTGTTTGTACCGTACTTGGTCCTCATTTCCTGACCAAGAGCAGTCTGCAGCCACCATCTCATCATAGCAGAGTCTGTAGGAACGAACATTACGGCCATATCCTCCTGCAGGGCTACGTCATCCTCTGCGCTTGAAGAGATGAAGTATGAGTTCCATCCCGGATCGAACTTAAGAACTGAAGACTTCTTGAATGCACGACCCTTACCGTCAACTGCAAGTGTATCCCTGTCCTGATGGGCAGCCTGGAAACGACCTGAGAAATACATCTTGGTAAATACAGAGTCCTTACCGCCTACGCCAAGAGCGTCTGCAATGACAGAACCCTCGGGACCGTAGTAGTCATCATTGAGAAGGTCTCTAACCTTCTTGGCTGTTGCGGTACCGATATGGTCTGTATCATAAGCCTGGTTTCTGTTAGGAATGTACGGGGCTGAGAAACGCTCGATGATAGAACTGTAGATGATTGAGTTAGAGAAACCGTTCTCATCAGTCTGTGACAGATACTCAGCCATGCTGGGGAGCAGATAAACCACATCCTCCATTACATGGATAAAGCCGTTGTAGCACTTCTTGTTCTGATACTCAATCCTTACGCCGTTTACGCTGGCATCCTTTGACTGACGTCCGGGCTTGCCGCTCTTGCTGTAACCGCCAAGGTTGAACAGGAAGTTGTAGTCATCATCGGTAATCTTCTTGGATGAGAGGAACTCAGGAGCAAAGAAAATCATAGGCTTCTTGGTTCCGTCCTCCAGGATTACGATACCTGAAGATGCACGGTTGGGGTTGTTTCTTACATAATCCCAATACTGTGTCTTAGGCATATCCTCCTGCTTGAGTACGCGTACGGTATCATACTCACTCATGGTTGATACACGGCGCATGCAGTCTCCAAGTCTTACACCATTCTCAGTAGATGTGTTGGAGAGAGAGGCAACCTGGAACACATTGTTAAGCATTGAACCTTTAAGGATCATCTTTAACTGGGCCTTGCTCAGATCCTCAAACTTAACCTTGGCACCACCTGCTATAGGACACTTGTCAAGGAATCTCTGGAATGCAGAGTCATCAGCCACGAAAAGAGTTCTACTACCTGTACGGGAGAGGATGCTCTTCTGGTCAAGAGTATCAATCAACCTAACAAAGTACTTGAAGGAGTACTTCTTTCCGGTATCATCCTTGAAACCTTCTTCAAGGGTCTCATAGATACTGGTACCGAGCCATTCAGGAAACTCCTTATCCAGATTATAATCAGGGAAACATGACCATAAACCGGATGATACGACCAGCGCCGAGATGATCACACCGATCAGGCCGGAGCGGTTTTTGGAATTGTTTTTTCTCATTATATAACTTATTTAATTATTATTCTAAAGATATTATTCCTTATCTATACCCTCGATGGTCTTGATCTTGCCCTGGGCATCATACTCTATCTCGCAAACCTTGAGGCTGCGCAGCCATGACTTGCCGCCTGAAGGTACGCTGTCATGATGGAACAGATACCACTTGCCCTTGTACTCAATGATTGAGTGGTGGGTTGTCCAGCCAACAACAGGAGTAAGGATTACACCCTGATATGTAAAAGGACCGTAAGGATTGTCACCGGTAGCATAGCACAGCAGATGGCTGTCACCGGTAGAGTATGAGAAGTAATACTTTCCTTTGTATTTGTGCATCCATGAAGCCTCAAAGAAACGATGGGGATCATCGGCCTTGAGGGGGTTGCCTTTCTCATCAACAACCAGGATTGGGCGCGGAGCCTCTGCAAAATTCAGACCGTCCTTGGTAAGACGTACGCAGCGGCTGGGAAGAGCATCCTCCTTACCCTCGGGCAGGTAGGGAGTCTCAAGATGAATGTTGTCTTTGTAACGCTGAAGCTGTCCGCCCCACAGACCGCCGAAGTATACGTAAACCTCACCGTCTGCATCGTCGCGGAAAGCGCACATATCGATACTGTAACTTCCTGCTACTGGTGCAGGATTGGGGATGAACGGACCCTCAGGACGCTGAGCGATAGCCGTTCCCCAGTGGAACACATCATTACGATCCTTCATGGGGAAGTACATGATGTAACGCTTGGTCTTCTTGCTGAATCCCATACCCTGTGCCTGCTCCTCTGCGTTGGTGGGTACCTCAATCTCGTACTCCTGAACATCGCAGTCCCAAAGCTGGCGGCCGGCCCATGGAATATCTTCCAGACCAATAACTTTGCCATGGTCTACAACCTGGCCATTCATGATGTCGTCTGTGGAAAGGACATGATAATCCTTCATGACATACTGGTCACCGTTGTCGTTCTCGACATTCTCACATTCCCAGTCATGTGAAGGATAAATGTAAACCCTGCCGTTAAACACATGTACAGAGGGATCTGCCATGTAGTCAGCGGGGAATAAATAACGTTTCTTCATAAGTTTATTGGTTATTATTTTATTATTTTAAAATTCAGTTAGCGGCCAAAGTTAACGCTTTTTTCGCTTTAGAAATACATTTGACACGTTTTTTTTGTCCAAAAAGCAAAAATTAAGTTCAGAGGTATCTGAATTTGCATTTTATGGCATTTGGGAAGTGTTAAAACGAAAAAAAGAGACCGCTCTGCAGGCGGCCTCTTTTTTTAAGTCCTTATCCACATCTTCTCAGACCGGAGTCAGGACATCACGAAAGTCAATTACTAACCAAATATGTGCATGAAAACTTACGCAGCAAAGATACGCCTCTCTGCCGCAGGTGTATATCCAAAACGTGCCAATGAGATTAAGATTTGTGCCAACCCCCTGGAGAGGAGCCCTGAAAAGCCTAAGAATTGTTGCAAAAATGTAAATATTTGTTTCAGAAAACAGGCCTACAGACTATCCTAGGCTATATATGCAAAAAAGCGGGCAAAAACCCGCTTCTTTTACGCTGTCGTACCCGGATTCGAACCAGGACAAACAGAACCAAAACCTGTTGTGCTACCATTACACCATACGACAATCGCCTTATCACCCTCTTTCCAAGGGCTTGCAAATATAGAGATTATTTCCCTTACTCAGCTATGAGCAGGTAGTAATTCTTCTTGCCTCGCTGCAGAACAATATATCTGCCGTCAACCAGATCAGCCTCAGTAAAGATGCGTGAATGGTCATAGGTCTTCTCCTTGTTGACCGATACGCCTCCACCCTGCATCATCTTGCGGGCCTCGCTCTTACTGAAGAACACGGGGCAGACATCTGTCAGGAAATCCGATGCCTTGATCTCCTGCTTGAGCAGGTCGCGGCTGAAACGGAACTGGGGCACGCCCTCAAATACAGAGAGCAGCATTGACTCATCAATGCTCTTGAGTTCCTCACTGCCTGAATTGTTACCGAAAAGTATCTCTGAAGCCTCTGCAGCAGCCTTATAGTCAGCCTCACTGTGAACCATGCAGGTTACGTCCTTGGCCAGGCGCTTCTGCAGCAGACGCAGATGCGGAGCGGCATCATGCTCGGCGATCAGAGCCTCGCACTCGTCCTTCTCAATGTTGGTAAATATCTTGATGTAACGCTTGGCGTCCTCATCACTTACGTTCAGCCAGAACTGGTAGAACTTGTAGGGTGAAGTATACTCGGGGTTGAGCCATACGTTGCCGCCCTCGGTCTTACCGAACTTGGTGCCGTCGGACTTGGTTATGAGCGGGCAGGTAAGCGCAAAGCACTCGGTTCCGTTGATACGGCGTATCAGCTCGGCGCCTGTGGTGATGTTACCCCACTGGTCTGCACCGCCCATCTGGAGTTTGCAGTTCTTGTGCTCGTTCAGATAGAGGAAATCATAGCCCTGGAGCAACTGGTATGTGAACTCGGTGAATGAAAGACCGTCACGGGCCTCACCGTTGAGACGCTTCTTTACGGAGTCCTTGGCCATCATGTAGTTCACGGTAATATGCTTACCGATGTCACGTGAGAAATCCAGGAACGTAACGTTCTTGAGCCAGTCATAATTGTTTACAAGCTCGGCCTTGTTGGGGGCGTCGCTGTCAAAATCCAAGAACTTGGCAAGCTGCTTGCGGATGCATTCTACATTGTGCTTGAGGGTATCCTCATTGAGCAGGTTGCGCTCCTGAGACTTTCCGCTGGGGTCACCTATCATTCCGGTGGCGCCGCCTATCAGAGCCAGGGGTTTGTGTCCGCAACGCTGGAAATGACGGAGTATCATTATACTGCACAGATGTCCTATATGGAGTGAATCTGCGGTGGGGTCAAAACCCACGTAAGCTGTAACCTGTTCCTTGTTAAGAAGTTCATCGGTACCGGGCATCATCTGGTGAATCATGCCTCTCCAGGTAAGTTCTTCAACAAAATTAGTCATTACACTATGATTTAGATTTTCAATAAATTCCACAAATGGTGCGCAAATATACTACTCTTTAGTCAAAACGCAAAGTGTAAGGTTTGTTATATTATAGAAACCCCGCCCTAGTATGGCTCCCGCAAAAGGAAACAACTGATGTTATTTTCAACTAGAGACTCTATTGCGCTTACCGATTGGTTCCTGACGGTGGCGGCAGTTTGGATGACCCGGGATATGGGGCACAGGCCGTCAGTTTCAAGGAAGAGGCGGTCAGATGGTATTTGCTGCAGGGTTTGAAGGTTGCATTTAAGACCTAGGGATATTTGGATTCCGTGGGTGTAGAGCTGACAGGACTGCTGCAGGCCTCCGCGGAATCCGTGAATGAGCCAAGGCTGGGTGGGTTTAAGTTGACGGCGCAGGCGGATTACGCTGTCAAAATCACGCACTACGTGCAGGATCAAGGGTTTGCGGACGCGCTCGGATATTTCAACCTGGCGTATGAAAGCTTGCTCCTGCAGATCATGGGCGGGGCCTTTCAGAGTGTCAAAACCGCACTCTCCTATGGCTAGCACCTGGGGATTTTGGGCCATTTCACCGATGGATTGGAGGATTTTCTCATCATCTCCCGTCACGTCCCAGGGATGCAGCCCAACGCTGAACCAATGTCCCTGGTCTGCGGGTAACGGCCCATTACCTATGCACACCAGTGCCGTTCCGGGCTCCTGAGGCAGTGTATGAGTATGTATATCCCTGATTTCCATGTTTAAGGAACGGGGTCATATCCCGAGCCTCCCCACGGATGACAGCGCAGGACGCGTTTTATTGCCAGCCAGGTACCCTTGAACGGGCCATGCTTGGTTATGGCCTCAATGGCATACTCCGAGCAGGTGGGGGTAAAGCGGCATGAAGGAGGGGTAAGAGGAGATATGAACCGACGGTAAAACCTTATGGGGAGCATGATGAGCCACCCTAAGGATTTGGTAAATATTTTAAACAGATTCCGCATTCAGGAGATGTTTTCCAACTCTTTGACAAGACGGTCCAGAGCCTGACTGAGCTTGGAGTCCAGAGCACTGCTCTCCCAGATCCTGTTATCCAGGAACAGGAATGCCAGGTCAAGGCCAACCCCTTTTGATGATGCAACAGCCTTGAGCGTGGCAGAGTTCAGGCGGTAGAACTCCCTTATCTGACGCTTTACGTGATTACGGTCTACCGCATGATGGAACTTGCGCTTGGGGGCGCTTATGAGTACACGTATTCCGGATTCATCGGTCCTGAGCCAAACCAGCCGCACCGGAAATACCGCAATCTGGCGGTTTCCCTGCGCAAAGAGCCTGTCAACCTGCGTTCCACCGCAGAGACGCTCCTGTTTTGAGAAAGTGAATCGTGTATTCATATAATAAAGACGGGATCCTGCACAGGCATAGCGCCGGTCCTGCAGGGTCCCGTCTGTATGGATGGATTATTACTTCTTCTTGTTGGCAGCAAACCAGGCATCGATAGCAGCTGACATTGAGGTGATTCCGGGAACCGGAGCCTCTATATCCAGCCTGAGACCTGCATCGCGGATAGCCTTTGCGGTGGTTCCGCCAAAGCAACCGATAATCTTATCACCCTGAACAAAATCAGGAGCATTCTCTTTAAGGGATTCTATTCCGGCAGGGCTGAAGAACACCAGCATATCATAGTTGTCAAGCTCACCTGCTGCAAACTCGTTACTTACGGTGCGATACATGACAGCCTCTGTATGAGCTATGTTGTTGGCATCAAGCAGAGCCTTGAGCTCTCCGGTATGTACATTTGACATGGGAATGAAATACTTCTCAGTCTTATGCTTGAGGATGGGAGCCATCAGGCTGTCCACCTTACCGGTGTTGCCAAAGAACACCTTACGCTTACGATACTGGACATACTTCTGGATGTAGAGAGATACTGTCTCTGTGATGCAGAAATACTTCATGTCCTCCGGGATGGCAACTCTCATCTCGGCGCAAAGCTGGAAAAAATGGTCTACGGCATGACGGGATGTGAATACTACAGCTGTGTGGTCAAGGATATTGACGTGCTGCTGTCTGAACTCTTTGGCAGTGAGCGGCTCAACGCGGATAAAGGGTTTGAACACGAACTCTACGCCGTATTTCTCAGCCAGGTCAAAATAGGGAGACTTGCCAGTTGTAGGCTGCGGCTGGGATATCAGAACCTTCTTAACTTTCAAAGTATGTACGGTTTAAATTAGACCAAGTATTGTGCTCGATATTATGAACTCCAAAACAACAGGAGCTATTTCGAACGCACAAAGGTACAAAATAAATCCTAAATTGGAGCAGCTATTTTTAAATAAGGCGGTTTTCATCTTGAAAATTCTGCCCGTAATGTTCAGAATGCGCATCAGATATGCAAAAACAAAGAGTGCATAAAGGTGAATGTTGAGGAATATCACCAGTATTGAGAACATCAGGATAAGCAACGCGGACACAGAAAAAGTCATTACAAAAAAGCAGTTCCAGCGGGCGGGTTTAAGCGTTATGACCTGGCGTTTGTACAGGATCTTGTTGACAATGGTATAACAAACCAGCTTTAGCAGGAAGAAAGCCACCATCATTGATGAATACCAGAGAAGGAAGTGGATTGAGGAGGTTCCCTCCTCCATCAGGTCCTGGGAGTAAACAGCTACCGCCAGACCTATGCTGATACAAGACAACAGATAAATGAATATGTTCTCTACAGTTGAAAGAAGCGGGAAACTGACATCGCCGTCGGGGCTCCTGAACCTGAACATAGACATGAAAGATTCGGCATACTCATATCTGTATGGACCCATTATGATAAGCATGAGCAACAACGTGACAATCATTGCCAGCAGAAACCAGTCATTGAAACCGCAAAAGTTCACCAGGTCAATAATGGGTATGCACATATATCTATTTGTCTAAATTGATTTTGCTTGTAGTATCATCCCAATCGGCAAGGGTATCCACCAGCCGGATGGCTTCATCAGGAGTTTGAGCCACAGCCCAGAGCCTCCTGAACACCGGGTTCATGAAATGACGGTCCGATGTGCGCTCAAGCATCAGCAGCAGCGGATCATAGTAATTATCCGTATTGAGTATCACGATGGGCTTAACGAATAATCCCAACATTTTCCATGTGATTATCTCAAACAGTTCCTCAAATGTTCCTGTTCCGCCGGGCAGCGCGATGACGGCATCGGCCATCTGCGACATGCGGTTCTTGCGCTCATGCATGGTGGGAGTGACGATGGTCTCAGTCAGGCCCTCATGAAGCCAACCGTTATCAACCATAAACTGCGGTATGATACCTATTGACACTCCGCCGGCATCAAGAGCTCCGTTCTCAACAGCAGCCATAAGACCGGTACTTCCGGCACCTGACACAAGCCTCTTGCCGGCTTTTGCTATAAGCCCGCCCAAACTGTAGGCAGCATCAACAAAAACCTGCTCGGCATCAGCACTCGATGCCCCATACACAACAATTGTCTCTCTTTTCATCATTTTTCCATCACCCAGCCAATGAATTGGCTGGCTACCCTTATCATGCCCCTACGGGGCTTGATGAATGTGGAAAAGGGGACAGTCCCCTTTTCCACATTTTGTTCAATATCTGTAGTGCTCCGCCTTATACGGACCTTCAACAGGTACACCGATGTAGTCCGCCTGAGCCTGGGTCAGTTTGGAGAGATGAACGCCGATGCGCTCCAGGTGCAGACGTGCAACCTCCTCATCCAGATGCTTGGGCAAACGGTATACCTGAACGGGATACTCCTTGTTAAAGAGCTCTATCTGAGCCAGAGTCTGGTTGGTAAAGCTGTTACTCATCACAAAGCTGGGGTGACCGGTTGCGCAACCCAGGTTTACCAGGCGGCCATCGGCCAGAAGTATGATGCTGTGTCCATCGGGGAAGAAGTAACGGTCTACCTGAGGCTTCACGTTCTGGCACTTGATACCGGGAATCTTCTTGAGCTTGTCAACCTGAATCTCGCTGTCAAAGTGGCCGATGTTGCAGACGATAGCCTGATCAGGCATCACTTTCATATGCTCTGTGGTGATGATATCAATGTTTCCGGTTGTGGTGACGAATATGTTACCCAGCGGGGCAGCCTCATCCATGGTCACAACCTCATAACCCTCCATTGCGGCCTGCAGGGCGCAGATGGGATCAATCTCTGTTACAAGAACGCGGGCTCCGTATGAGCGCATGCTCTGGGCACAGCCCTTACCTACCTCACCGTAACCGGCCACAACGCAAACCTTACCGGCAATCATGACGTCGGTAGCACGTTTAATGCCGTCGGCCAGAGACTCACGGCAGCCGTACAGGTTGTCAAACTTGCTCTTGGTAACAGAGTCATTCACGTTAAATGCGGGGAACAGAAGCTCACCGTTCTGCTGCATACGGTACAGACGGTGTACGCCTGTGGTGGTCTCCTCACTTACACCCTTAATGTTCTTGGCAATCGTCTGCCAATAGCTGACGCCCTTAACCTTGGCTACCTCCTTGAGGGCTTTGAGCAGCTCACGCTCATCGGCTGATTCAGCCTCATAATCCAAAGCCTTAGGGTCCTTCTCACCCTTTACGCCCAGATGTATCATAAGCGTGGCGTCACCACCGTCATCAACAATCATGTTGGGACCACCCTCAGGGAAATTCATGGCCTGAAGTGTGCACCACCAGTACTCCTGTGCGGTCTCACCCTTCCAGGCAAACACAGCTGCACTGCCGGCTGCGGCAATTGCAGCTGCGGCATGATCCTGTGTTGAGTATATGTTGCATGAGCACCAGCGGATCTGGGCACCAAGCTCGTGAAGAGTCTCAATAAGGACTGCTGTCTGTATGGTCATGTGCAGAGAACCCATAATGCGGGCACCCTTGAGGGGTTTTGAATCACGGTACTTGTCACGGAGAGCCATCAGACCGGGCATCTCCTTCTCGGCCATCTCTATCTCCTTGCGGCCAAAATCGGCAAGATTGATGTCTGCCACCTTGTAAGGCAGATTTGTATATAAATCCATAGTAGAAAAGAGTAGAATTGTATAATTAAAGTACAAAGATACTTTATAATTGAGAATTGAGAATTGAGAATTGAAAATTAATACAATCGCACCTGCGTAAAACCGCGGCATAAGACGAAAAAAGTGGGGTTGGCAATTATGTCAACCCCACTTTTTCATTTCTAGCCTTACTTACGCAGACCGAGAGCCTTAACGATGGCGCGGTAGCGCTCAATGTCTCTCTCCTTGAGGTAGTTGAGCAGTCTACGACGCTTACCTACCAACTGGGTCAGTGCCCTTTCAGTGCTATAATCCTTACGGTTCTCCTTAAGATGTTCCGTCAAATGGGAAATACGGTATGAGAACAAGGCTATCTGAGCTTCGGGTGAGCCAGTATCCGTGTTGGACTTTCCGTATTGTCCAAAGATCTCTTGTTTTTTCTCTTTGTCTAAATACATTTTCTTAAAAATAATGTGAAAACTCGTTTAGCGGGCGCAAAGTTATATCTTCT
>Ga0265298_10001152_pt1 | contig 38940 bp, 25 predicted proteins | sample AusTroGonzalo_MG_3_FD_193486 | JGI IMG/M metagenome (GOLD analysis project Ga0265298, IMG submission 193486) | Bovine rumen microbial communities from tropical cattle in Woodstock, Queensland, Australia - Gonzalo_01 | ecosystem: Host-associated > Mammals > Digestive system > Stomach > Rumen ...
CCTACGCCTCCCTCTTTATTCTGAATGGCGAAAAGGTTTTGTTCAAGAACATCAAGCACAGCAACACCCTCAATGCCAATCGTCACAAGAGAATCAGGGAAATGATTCGCATCATGATTCCCAGCAATTTAGGCAAGGTTCTTACGGAGAAGAAAGACTTTCATACATCTATAGAAAACACTGAGAGTCAATACGTTTTGACAATGATTCCACAGAACAAGGAGATGAAGCAAATGTTCACACGGATTGTTCTTTACTACAACCGCAAACAGGCTGTTGTCACCCAAATAGAGATGTACGAGAAGAACGGGGACAGCACCACCATTGAGCTCTCCTCCATAAAGAAAAACACAACTATCAACCCCTCTGTTTACAACATACAGAAATGAAACTCAGAGATAATCTATACAATATATCAGGTGTTCAGCAAACTCCGGAAAGTGTCACATACAGCATTCAGCTGAACAGGGATTGCATCATCTACGAGGCTCACTTCCCCGGTATGCCCATAACACCCGGCGTGTGCATAGTTCAGATAGCCGAGGAGCTGCTTTCAGATTATTTGCAGAAGCCCTTGCAGCTCACCAACATCAGGAATGCCAAGTTCCTGTCAATCCTCAAACCCACAGAACATGCTGTACTGGTGCATTTCAAGGCCATAAAACAGGCCGAAGGAACAGTTTCCGCACAGGCAGTGATAGACGATGGCGAGGATACCGTGTACGCAAAAATCTCATTCACTTGTAATGACGTCTGAACAGAAGCATATAACTGATACGGCCGGAATGCTGCACGACAGGAAGATCTGCGTCATAATACCTACCTATAACAATGTAGGTACCATTGCCGATGTGGTACAGAGAACCCTGCTGCAGTGCCAGGACGTTATTGTGGTGAACGATGGCAGTACCGACGGTACCCGTGAGCTGCTCCTGCAGACAGAGGGCATCACCTTGGTAGATTATGCCCCCAACAAGGGGAAAGGTACGGCACTGAAACACGGATTGCAGAAGGCCCTGCAGATGGGCTTCGACTATGCCATTACTTTGGATGCCGACGGACAGCATTACCCCGAGGACATTCCCTTGCTCCTCGATGCTAACCTACGTCATCCGGGAGCCCTACTCTTAGGTCAGCGCAAGCTGGATGGTGTAGAACGCTCGGGAGGCAGCAAGTTTGCCAATGCCTTCGGTAATTTCTGGTTCTGTGTACAAACCCTGCATTATGTTCCGGATACCCAGACAGGCTTCAGACTTTATCCTCTGCACAAGCTGCACGGCCTTTCTTTGCTGACATCACGATACGAGGCAGAACTGGAGCTGTTGGTTTCATCGGCTTGGAACGGAGTAAAGATTGTCTCCATGCCCGTGAACGTCTATTATCCGCCCCGTCAGGAGCGTGTATCACACTTCCGTCCAGGTCCCGATTTTACACGTATATTCATTCTGAATACCTTCCTGTGTCTGCTGGCACTGGTATGGGGTTATCCTATGCTACTGCTCAGAACCGTGGATACCATAGCACGTACGGTCTTTGCCCTGTTGGTTTATCTGCTGGGGCTCTGTATTATCATACCGCTATCTGTGATTTACGTGCCCATAGCCAAGGTATTCAAATTAGGCAGCCAACCCTTGCATACACTGCTGTACGCCACTGGCAAGGTGGTATCCAAGCTACTGTACATAGCCAGCGGAAAGGTGAGTATCTACAACACTACCAACGAGACGTTCAGCAAGCCTGCCATCATCATCTGCAACCACCAGAGCCATCTGGATCTGATGGTGCTGTTAGGTTTGACCCGTAAGATGGTGTTCCTGACCAACGATTGGGTTTACAACAGTCCGTTCTTTGGCTATATCCTGCGTCATGCCGAATACTACCCCGTCTCTATGGGATATGAACAGCTTAGGCCTAAGATAAAGGCGCTGACAGACAGAGGATACTCCGTGGCTATCTTCCCCGAGGGAACCCGCTCGGCGGATTGCAGGATAGGCAGGTTCCACAAGGGTGCCTTCCAGTTGGCCAACGACTTGCAGATTGATTTGCTGCCTCTTGTTCTGGACGGTGCCTGCAGAGCATTGCCTAAGGGCAGTAAAGTTATGCACAGAAGTCCCATCACCCTGCATATAGAGAAAAGGATAAGTCCGGAAGAACAGGAGCACATAGGAGCCACCGTTCAGGAACGTGCCAAGTGGTTCCGTAGGTACTACATCGGCCGGTTGTCGGATATTGAGGAGCAAGGGGCAAGGAGCAAGGGGCAAGAGAATTGTTAAACATTTATGAATTCAGCAATCAGAATAGTAACAGCCATCTTGTTTGCGATAATCGCAACAACTGCCTCTGCCCGGATAAACATCTGGGAGGGTACATCCTGCCACAAAGAGGTGTGGATGACGCCCTATCCTGCCAAGGGCGGGACGGACATTGCCGTCGTTGTATGCCCTGGCGGCAGCTATTTCTGGCACGATATGGATGCCGAGGGACGCTGTGTGGCCGAATGGCTGCAGGCAAACGGCATATCGGCCTTTGTGCTGAAATACCGTACGGCACAGACGCCTGCCTTCGTGCTCAGATACCGATACCTGTTCAGGGGCGTCAGATACCCCGATGCACAAGACGACCTCAAACAAGCATTAAAGATTGTCCGAAGCAGAGCATCAGAGCTTGGCATCGACCCTAAGAAGGTGGGAGCCATGGGATTCTCGGCAGGCGGACACCTGGTGATGTCAGGTGCCGAACTGTTCTCAAGCTCTGAACGACCCTCATTCGTTGCCCCCATCTATCCCGTGGTAACAATGGTGGAGGATTGCGTGCACAAACGTTCCAGAAGGGCGCTGCTGGGCGACAACAAAAAGAACAACCGGGAACTGAGGGAACTATTATCATTGGAGAGGAATGTCCCTGCCGACTGTCCGCCCGTCTTTCTGGTCAACTGCCAGGACGACCCCATCGTACAATACCACAATGCCGAGCTGTTGGATGCAGCACTGACCGCACGGAATGTGTCGCACGCGTATCTTCAGTACCAGACGGGAGGACACGGATTCGGGGCTTCTGAAACCAAGGGAACGCCCGAGTGCAGGCAGTGGAAAAATGCGTTTCTGAATTGGATAAAGATATTATACAAGAATGACTGACATCACCCTGAGGATATACGACTATATGCGTCGCCACACGATGCTGTGCGTAACGTTGTTCTGCCTTGCCACAGCACTGTTGGTGGGGTTGGTCAGTCGTATCCGTTTCACAGAGGACATATCAGCCTTCCTGCCGCTGGAGGAGCAGCACAAGGAGTCGTTGCAGGTCTATCAGGATATCTCGGGTGCCAGTAAGTTGCTGGCTATCTTCCAGTTGGAAGATACGACCCGGACGGACGAGGAGGAGCTTATCTGCGCCATGAACGACTTCGAGCACTACCTCTCGGCTACCGATACATCGGGCATCATCCGCGAGGTTACGGCACAGGTGGATTATGAGGGGATTGCCGCCGTTGCCGACTTTGTGTATCAGAATATCCCGTTCTTCCTGACGGAACCCGACTACCAACGCATAGACAGCCTGCTCAGCATACCCGGATACGTAGAAAGACAGTTAGGGGAAGACCTGTCGATGCTGATGTTCCCCACCTCGGGCCTGATGGCTCAGAGTATCCAGCACGACCCGCTGAACCTGTTCTCGCCTGCATTGCAGCAGCTGAGCAGCAGCAACCCTGTGGCGGGCAATTTCGAGCTGTATGACGGCTATATCTTTACCCGCGACATGAAGCGGAGCCTGGTTACCCTGACCTCGCCTTACGGCAATAGCGAGACGCACAACAATGCCCGCCTTATGCAGATGCTCGATGCCGTGGCCGACAGCGTACAGGCGCATAACTCATCGGTATCCGTCCATTACATAGGAGGCCCCAGCATAGCCGTCGGCAACAGTACACAAATCAGGCAGGACAGCATCCTGTCCGTCAGCCTGGCAGCAGTACTGATTCTGGCCCTGCTGTACTATGCCTTCCGCAGCCTTCGCAACATCCTGCTGGTTGTCCTGTCCATATCATGGGGGTGGCTCTCGCCTTAGGTCTGTTATCGCTCTTCCGGCAAGACATATCCCTGATAGTGGTGGGCATCTCCAGCATTATCGTCGGCATAGCCGTCAACTACCCCCTGCATCTGATAGCTCACGCCTCGCATACCCGAGATATGAGGCAGGCACTCTCCGAGATAATCTCACCGCTCATCATCGGCAATATCACCACCGTAGGAGCCTTCTGCGCCCTCATTCCCCTACAAGCTGCTGCGCTAAGGGATTTGGGCATCTTCAGCGCCCTGCTGCTGATAGGCACCATCCTGTTTGTGATACTATGGCTGCCGCATATCGTGAAGATGAAGGCGCTTGAGCAGAGTCACAGCACACGTCTGCTGGATTGGATAGCCGACCTGAGCCTGGAGCGCAACAGATGGGCTGTAGGACTGATAGCCGTCCTGACGGTTGTCTTCGGGTGGTTCAGTCTTAGAACCGGCTTTGATGCCAATATGAGCCACATCAACTACATGACTACCCAGCAACGCGCTGATTTGGAGTTTCTGCAGCAGCTGACGCAGGGAACAGCAACCGACCGCCAGAGCATTTATGTGGTCACAGGCGGAGGCAGCATCAATGAGGCATTGGAGCGTTCACAACAGATACAAGATACCCTCTGCAGCATTGCCGACAGACATAAGGGATGCACCATACGTTCCCGCAACCGATTCCTCTGTTCAGCGGAGGAGCAGGCACGCAGGATAGATAGATGGCAACGCTTTACCGCACAATACACTCAGCTTTTAGGGTCGCAACTGACAGAGCAGGCAGTTGCTCAGGGCTTCAGTTCTGATGCCTTTGTGCCCTTCAGCCAGACAATGAGCCGGCAGTACCAGGTGCAGAATCTGTCCTACTTCAATCCCCTGCAGAGCATCTATGAGGCGCACCTTAGCACCGACTCGCTATCGGGCCGTTACCGCATCGTTACCGCCCTTTCAGTACCCAGTGCCGCCACGGATTCCGTCCACAGGGAGATAACAGCCATGCTGCCGTCCACGGCGTTCTGCTTTGATATAGAAAGCCTGAACAGCACCTTAGCCGGTAATCTGACGGATAACTTCAACTATGTGGGATGGGCCTGTGCTCTCATCGTCTTCCTGTTCCTGTGGTTCTCTTTCAGGAACTTCAAACTGGCTTTGCTGACATTCCTGCCCATGACCATCAGCTGGATATGGATTCTGGGCATCATGGCAATACTGGGCATACAGTTCAACCTGGTGAATGTGATACTGGCAACGTTCATCTTCGGTCAGGGCGACGACTATACCATCTTTGTCACCGAGGGGTGCCTGTACGAACGCAAGCATGGCCGCCAGATGCTGGCAGCACACAAACGCTCTATTGCCCTGTCGGCACTGATTATGTTCATAGGAATCGGCTCCCTGATATTCGCCCAACATCCTGCCCTCCGCTCGCTGGCAGAGGTCACCATAGTGGGCATGTTCTCTGTAGTGCTTATGGCCTACGTCATACCGCCACTTTTCTTGAAAGTGAAGAGTGAAGAATGAAGAGTGAAGAATGAAGAGTGAAGAATTAAAATTCAAAATTCAAAAGTTACGCTAACCCCTAACTGCTAACCGCTAACCCCTCAATGTTCAATGAAATAAAAATGAAAGAAAGAATAAAAGAATTATTGGAAGACATGCTGCCGTTGGTGGACTTGGAATCCGACTTCCTGTTTAGCGACCTCGACTCGCTGGGCGTCACTACCATTCTGATGACACTATCGGCAGAGTACGGCATAGAATTAGAGGCGAAAGACGCCACGCCCAAGAACCTCAGGAACCTTGACAGCATAGCTGCTATGGTGGAGGAGAAGCTGAAAGTGAAGAGTGAAGAGTGAAGAATGAAGAGTGAAGAATCTGTTATAGAGATGCATTGTATAGAAGATTATCTGAATCTTTGGGCAGAAGAAAATCCTGCCAAGCCGGCAGTTATCTGTGACGGGGAAACGCTCACCTATGGGCAGTTGTGGCAGCAGGTGAAGGAACGCAGCAGGGAGTATCAGCAGGCGGAAGGCAGTGCTGTGCTTGTCCGCAATACCCAGAGCATTGACTTCCTGATTCAGTACTTTGCCACACATCTGGCAGGGAAAGCTGCTGTACCCGTAGAGGAAGACTGTACCCCCGACCGCCTCGGCTCCATACAGCATCAGATTAACGCGTGCACCATCCCCGTGGACGTGGCAGATATCCTCTATACCACAGGCACTACAGGGCAGCAGAAGGGCATCATGATTAGCCACAAAGCCATCATAGCCGACGCCGAGAACCTTATCTCCGCTATGCAGTTCACAAAGGACCTGCTGTTCGTTATCAGCGGCCCCCTCAACCACATAGGCAGCCTTAGCAAGATATGGCCCACCATCATGGTAGGTGCCACACTCTGCATCACCTCTGGTATGAAGGATATGAACCGCTTCTTGCAGGCACTGAGCCTTCCCTACCCCAAGGTTGCCACCTTCCTGGTTCCTACCAGCATACGCATGCTCTTGCAGTTTGCCAGAAAGGAGTTCTCCGGCATTGCCAACAAGATAGACTTTATAGAGACAGGAGCCGCCCCTATGTCGCAATCCGATATGGAAGCCCTCTGCCAAGTTCTTCCTCACACCAGGCTGTACAACACCTACGCCTCCACCGAGACGGGAATCATCTGCACACACAACTACAACTCGGATTACTGCGTAGCAGGATGCCTGGGACGCCCCATGCGCCACTCGTCCGTCTTTATCACCCCCGAGGGCAATGTCGCCTGCAAGGGAGACACCCTGATGGTGGGTTATGTCGGCGATGAAGAGCTGACCCGCAAGGTACTGCAGAACGGTACCCTTTTCACCTCCGACTGCGGACGTATCGACCAGCAGGGACGCCTGCATCTGACAGGTCGCACGGGAGACATCATCAACATTGGCGGCTACAAAGTCAACCCCATTGAGGTTGAGGATGCCACCCTATCCTTCCCCGCCGTTGCCGACTGCATCTGTGCTCCCAGTCCCCACCCCGTTCTGGGAACTGTTCTGAGGCTGTATGTAGTACCAAAGAATGACACCGTCATCAACAAGAAAGAGCTGGCCGCCCATCTGACGCAAAAGCTGGAACATTACAAGGTCCCTCAGCTCTTCAGCATTGTAGATCACATAGAAAGAACATACAACGGCAAACTGAACCGCAAGTTTTACACCACCAACACTTAACGCTATACCTAACCATGGTGCAAAGATACAACATCAGCATTGCGGTTCTCGAATGAAATGACAAACTTTTTTCTAATTCTTCACTCTTCACTCTTCATTCTTCACTTCTAAGCCGCGGTCATTTTGGTCATTTGGTCATTTGTCAAAATCAATTTCAAAAAGTGTCAAAACCGCCACTATAATAAATATTTATATTTATATATAGTGAGCAAATGACACAATCCCGAAATGAAAATGACCATTTTGACCTTGACCACTTTGACCGGCATAATGAAAATATTTGCAAATTTCTTGCCCCTACATTTGTAGACCGCAATGTCAGTGTTGTATCTTTGTAACGTCAAACAAGAAGAAATATTCCTCGCCAACTGGGCAGTAAAAATCCCCTAACCGGGAAGAAAAATGTCACTGACTAGCCCCTAATCTCTAATCTCCTAACCGCTACCAATTTAAAAAACCACTAATAATTATGTTAAAAGAAATTAAAAATATTTGAACCGCCGTTATATTTACTAACTTTGTGCGTATAATAAGTAAAGAAACTAAAAACATTAACAAAAACAACAACCCTGACAACACACAGAAACGTATGAAAAAGACATTCATCGTAGCCCTATTCTCTCTGATAGCCATGGCTGGACAGGCAAAAGAGAAAGTCGTGGTATGGGAACAACCCTGCACCGAAGTAAACACAAAGATTGAAGGCTTCTTCGATGCCTTGCTGGAAATCAGACGAGTAGAATTCGCCAAGGACGAGACACGCGTGATGATGCACATTGCTGACCGTCCAGAGTATTGGGTAAGAATCAGCTCGCAGTCTTACCTTCGTGCCAACGGCAAGAAGTATGCCCTCAAGAGCCTGGACGGTATGGAAATGGACAAAGAAACTCATCTGACTGACCACGGATACGTGGACGTGGTGATGCACTTTGAACCACTGCCCACGAACACCCAGCGCTTCGACTTTACGGAAGGTGACGACAAGGGTGCCTGGCAGCTGCTGGGCGTAGAGCAGTCCTCAACCAGAGCCGCCAAACTGTTCCCCTCTAACTGGCGAAACACCGAGACAGGCGACTGGGACATCAGTTTCTATGACGAATGCGCCATCTACGACTGCCAGTTCTGGAACTACAAGCAGAAACAGCAGAAGGGCGACAAATACACCATCGTGCTAGAGAACAATGGCAAGGAGATAACCATCAGCGTGGACAAAAACAAGAATGGCATGCGCAACATCACCATCGACGGCAAGACGGGGCAGTACAACCTGATCAGCAGCATCACCCTACCCGACTATCCGCAGAAGGACACCCGAACCACCTTCAAGGATACCAACTACAAGACTGACACCGTAACCTTCATAGGCTGGCTGAAAAACATACCAGAGAACATGAAGAAGAAGGGTAATGAGTATAGCGTAATGGTATATGACGATATCTTCACTGAGCATTCCAATTCAAATGAAAGCTACGCCAAGATGGACTCGCTGGGACGCTTTGTGATGAAGATTCCCATGCTGAACAGTACCGATGTGTACTACGACTGGGACCGCACCTATGTCCGCACCCTCTTCGAGCCGGGCGAGACCTACCTGATGCTGTACGACTTCAAGGGCGGACACAAGCTATTCATGGGTAAGAACTGCCGCCTGCAGAACGAGACGCTGGCTAATCCCATCCACTGGGGTTTCCGCTATGCCAGCGAAAGAGATATGGATAAAGAAAAGGCATTGGCCTTCATGCAGGGCCTGCAGGACGACAAGGCGAAAGCCTTACAGGAGCTGGAGAACGTGATTGCGGCACGCCCCAACGTATCCGACCGCTATATCAATTATCTGAAGGGACATTATGATGCAGACTTGTTCCGCAACCTAATGCAAGGCCGATTCCACATGAAAGACAAGCATGTTCCTGCAGAAATCATGGATTATGTCTATCAATACTGGAAGCAACTCCCCCGTCCCTACACGCTCTACCGTGAGTTCAACACATTCAAGAGAGACTATATCGACCAGCTGATAATGGACCGCTACAACGTCGCTGTAGATGGAGGTTATGTCTCTTTGAGCATAACAGCATATCCGTATATCCTAAAGAAATACAAGGATGCAGGCAAGCTGCAAATCAGCGACGAGGAACTGGAAATTGTGAAGCGCTATGCAGAAGGATGCAAAAAGTATTGCTCTATCATCGATGGAGACGAGGCAATGAGAAAGTCCAGCGACGAGTTTTATTCATCGGAACTCGCCAAGCAAGTCGGTACCATTCATGACCGCGAAGACATCCAGAAGATTATCGAGCAGGAAGAGCCTCTGTTCGATGTCAACAAAACGATGAGCGTCCTCGATTCCATCGGCTGCAATCAGGACATACGCGACATCGTCATCGTTAACAAACTGAATGCTATCCTGGATCACGATCGCGAACCTCTGTCAGACCATGTGATGCAATTCCTGGAGGAAAACGTAAAGATGCCTGCCGCCAAGGATTACATCAATGCTCAGAACGAGAAGTATCTGGCTATTCAGCGCAGGGACATCTCCAACTCACCCAGCCTGAAATCAGCCGAGGATGTGGCCAACATGAGCGATGGCGAGCAGATGCTACGCAAGCTGACAGAACCCTACAGGGGTAAAATCATCCTGCTGGACATCTGGGGCACATGGTGTGGTCCATGCAAGGCTGCCCTGAAGAACAGCCAGGAGGAATACAAGCGCCTGAATGACTATGACCTCGTTTACCTGTATCTGGCCAACAACAGTCCCGAGGAAGCATGGCAGAACATTATCAAGGAGTACGAGGTACTGGGAGACAATGTTGTTCACTACAACCTGCCCGAAGACCAGCAGCAGGCCATAGAGAACTTCGTCAAGATAACAGGCTACCCCACCTTCAAGCTCATTGACCGCGAAGGTAACCTGCTGGATGTGAATGCTGACCCCAGAAATTTGGAAGCCTTAGCCCGCCTGCTGGATAAGATGAAATAGGAGATGTTCAGTTTAGAGTTGAGAGCTATGTTCATTGACCATTGCCACTTCGTTCTCGCTTTCAGCTCGCGACCCCTTCGGCGTTGACCATTGAACATTGAACATTGAAACTTCGTTTCGAGCCTGCTATCGTTCGGCAATAATCAAGCGAGCTTGTTATTGCTCTCACTTAATCGCAGCCTTGACCATTATCTAGTTTAGAGTTGAGAGTTGAGAGTCAGTTTAGAAGTTGATAGTGTAGAGTTGAAAGTAGAACAATCCTCTTGCTCCTTGCCCCTTGCTCCTTGCCCCTAAACAATCAATAACCAATAACCATTAACCATTAAAAAAGCCTCTGAGCGTGTGCTCAGGGGCTTTTCTTTGTGGCTTTATACTATTATTAGAACAATACTTTCTTGCCTCCTACAATGTAGAGGCCTTTCCCTATTTTTGAATCAACTCTGCGTCCGCTCAGGTCGTAAACCTCCCCTTCATTACGAGATGGGGTATTCTCTACGCCAATCAAGCCGGTAGGATTATAGTCCTCGATAGGAGTCTGAGCAGCATTGACGATGGTGCCAGTGTAACGGTCAATAAGCATGACAATGACCTTCAGATTGGCCTTATCCTGAATCAGCTTGTTGTTACTGATATTGGCCCTGTAGGTGTATTCCTGATCCTCGCCTGCTACTACTGATGAGGGAACGGAACCGTCAATACCCGTCTCTATACCCCAGGCAGCCACACCTACATGGTTGAACGTAACACCCGTAACCGTTGAAGGTGATTTGTACCAGAAGGGGTTGCTGCTGGCGTAGTTGGCGTTATTACTCAGATAATTTGACTGTGCCCAATCAGAGCCCGTTCCGTGCATACCATCCTCTGTAAGCGCATAGGCAATGGCATAGTCGGCATCGTCATCTGAATAGACAAACTTTGTTTTGGTAGTGATGTCGATGCATTTCCGTGCAGAGCTTGTCCACGATGCAACAGCCTGGATGCTGGCAGCTGCAATCTTGTTCTGAAGCTGCTGATTGATTTTTTTCTTCACCTCGTCAGTGGCAGGATAGAAGTCTTCTTGAAGCAAGTCTATGATAGCACCAGGATACCCGTCAATTCTATTGCCTAAAACCTGAAAATCCTTAGACTCCATAACATCGCCACAATGAATGGCTATCAGGGCAGCCTTTTCTCCGAAGGTCTTGTGGGCATTTTCTACACCATCAAATCCTACGGGGCACCATCCGCACCAAGTGCCGGTAAACTCCTCTACAACAGGAACCACAACGGGCTTCTCTGTGATGGTGATGATATTGCCGCTGACGGTTTTTTCTGCCGACTCGTTAGCCTTGGCGTTCACCTTGGTGATGGTGATGGTGCAGGGACTCTTACGGGCTTCCGTATCAGCCTTGAATGAAATATTGAGTGACCCTGTTGATCCCACGGCAATAGAAACAGATGTGGTCTTGATCTGTTCTACTCCATCACGTACAATAGTGTAAGTAAGACTACGGATTGTTTGGGTACCCGTATTGGTAACGGCTAAGGGAACCTTGACGTTTCTACCCATAAGTACAAAGTTGTTGCCAAATGAAGCTGGCGTTGCACTGTACTGCTCCTCAGCAAAAGAGCATACTGCCATCATGATGGCACTTAAGATTAACAAAATTCTTTTCATAACACGTGTGCATTTATTTTAGTTTATAAATCAGTTGACAAGTTGACAAGTTGATTGCGCTAACCGCTAACCACTAACCTATTATCTAATCACCTTTTTACCATTTATAATATAGAGGCCCTTCCCAAATTTTGATTTTTGATTTTTGATTTTTGAATCAACTATACGTCCTGAAAGGTCATAGACCTTGCATTCTACATCTGACTTCAGGGTACTGATACCATTAGCTTCTGAGACATACTTATACTTCAGGGTGATGGTAGGACCGTCTGCGTCAGCCGTCCACTTAGAGTTACCAGCCTTCTTAGCATAGGTCTGCAGCTGATAGGTTACCACACAAACGCCCTCTTCGTTAGGAAGCCACTCTGTCTGCAAACTGGTAGATTGCCCAGGAGCAAAGGCACTGCTTTCTGTTGAGTAGGAGCCAGTATTCGACCTACGCATGCAGTTTACAGGAAAACATGTCTGTAGCCAGCCGTTGCTGATAGATTGGATGGAATAGACACCTCCACCCTGCACCTTTTGTGTGCTGACGTTCTTGACCCACACATTGACAGGCATCTGTATATCGCCAAACAGTTCATCTATCTCAACATCCGTAATGTCAAGTACCGTTCCGTCAGGAATAACCTGACCTTCCTTATCTACAAACTGCAGGGGAAAGTCTGTCTGCGCCTGAACGGCAAGATTGGCAAGAAAGCAAAATAGGAGAGTAATATTTTTCTTCATAGGCAAATGTATGTGTATTTTTTATTGTTCTGTTACTTTAGCTTTGGCAGCCTGCTGCACGCCATTGTTGTTATAGACGAAGGCCACAACGCTCAGATGCTGTGTGTTCCAGGCAGCATCGGGCTGAAAAGTCTGCTGGATGGTCTTCTGCTTGCCCTCGGCAACGGTGAAGTCCTCGCCCCAGAGACCGTTGACGGGCGCACGCAACACGTGGTTGTGTATATAGCTGGTATTGGCCGTACCGTCAGGCATCAACTGAAGGGCAGTGATAGCATCCTCCAAGAGCCATACCTGCAACTTGCCCTCTACCACTCCATCGGTACCGTTGGCTGTTACCGTAATGTTTATCTGACCTTCATGCAGAAGAGCCTCCACGTCCAAACTCAGAGGAGCAGGCTTGGAGAGCTCCTCGCGGACGGTAGCTGCCCAGTCGGTATAGTTGACAGCTCCATGACGGTTGACCAATCCTATTGGCTGATAGTCGAAGCCCCAGTGGCTGTAGTACTGGTTGCCGGCATCAGTAGCCAAACCTTCATACCTGGCATTACCGGCAAAACCCAAAGGTCCGCCATGAATGCCAACGGCTATGACATTGTCTCCAAATGTCTCCTGCAGCTGTTCTATCACCTCGGTACCCTTGGGACAGTTCACACAGCGCTGACCAGTGAAGTCCTCCAACAGAACTATTCGTTCGGCCGGCTCAGGCTTGACGTAGATAAGACGTTCCTCCTCGCCGATATAGCTGCATGCCGTCAGCAAGAGAAGTATAAGTGATAAATATATTTTATTCATTGAACATTGAGAGGTTAGGGGTTAGAGGTTAGCGGTTAGCGTAAATTTTGAATTTTGAATTTTGAATTTTGAATTTTAATTCTTCACTCTTCATTCTTCATTCTTCACTCTTCACTTTAAAAGTTGTAATTATACGATAGCGTGAAACCCGTTGTGGCAGGAACATAGCGGCATACGCCACCTGAGCAGTTGTAACCGGCACGTGTACGTCCGTAACCTGCCTGTATGCGATGCGACCCAATGTTATAGGTAACACATCCCTGATAGTAATGGGTCTTGGTACTGCCGTTGTTCCACATATCGCTGACGGTGAACATCCAGCGGGGAGCCAGAGAAAGTTCCAAGAGGCCGAACATCCAGTCGCCCTGATCATCGGCTGTCTGCAGGTACTGCAGCTCGGTACGCAACTTAGCTTTGGGAGCCAACTGGTAAAGTCCGTCGGCAATGAAGATATTGGAGCGTACCATGCCGCCCTCACCCTCTATGACGGTCTTGTTGTACCGCTGGTTCATGTACATCAGGTTCAGCTTGAAGCTCTTAGTCAACTTTCTGGACAGCTGTACGTCTATATCCTGATAGTAGGTAACGCCCTGCCATCTGACATGCGAGAAGTTAGCCTTCACGTTCATGCCGTACTTGCCACCCAAAGTTGTCTTACGCCTGAAGTTGTAACCGGCCTCACCCTGCCATGCCCATTCGCCTCCCAACTGGGTAGCATAGGGATAGAGGGCTGCAAGGGCGTATGTCTGGTCTTGCGTAAAGGCAGGCATATGATTGATGAAGGAAGAGGTGCCCAACTGGGAACGCTTGCTACGGAACGACATATTCTCGTTCCTCTTGGCTTGCAGCAACAGGCTCAATCCCTTCTTGGAATAAGAGCCTGATACCATAGCAGCATGCCCCTTGTCGTAGCTGTATCCATTATCAAAGGATGGGTCTTGTGTCTTCTGTGCATATTCCACCAGCAGGCTCCAAGGACCCTTATTCAGATTAGCCCTAACGTCCCACGCATTCACAAATATGGGGAATTTATATTTGTGGGTAGGGTCGGCAAAGACCTCCTCCTGCTGCTCGTATTTATTGACCCATGAGCCGCCAAGCATCAAGCTGGTACCCGATGCCTGCATACAGGGAATCCATTCGTCCAGATGAAGCTCGGCATCAGTACCGCTCATCCAGGATTTGTTCCATTCCCAATAATGGCGCTGCACACCCGTCAGAGCCTTTACTGTAATACCTTTATATGGTTTCAGTACTACTCTGCCACCCAGCAACGAATTGTCGATGCCAAGGGAGCGCTCCTCGTAGGTACGCAGGATGAATCCAGAGCCGAACTGCTCATAGAACGTGCCACCAGTCAGTTCAGCACAACCCCATCGAGCCTTTACCCAGAAGTTAGGTACGCCCCATCCCTGGAAGTCTTTCTCGAAACCGGGAAGGGGATGTTCCAGATACTCGAATCTAAGACCTGCATCCACATTCTTGCTCTGTAGCATAACATCGGCATACAGGTTGGCTTGGAAAGCCTCATCCTTCAAGGCACCCGTCCGTTCATCGTTCTGGGGCACCAGCATATCCGACTGTACGCTACCGGTTATAGTAACGTTATTCTGCGACTGAGCACAGAGTGTGCCCATTGAACATTGAACATTGAACATTGACCATTGGCCTGCGGATAGCAGGAAGAGGACTGACAGAATACGACTGCTTTTCATAATCTATAGAAAGGGCTTATCCAATCTTCAGCGTTTATTTATTCTCTCCTCCTTTGGGGGAGCCGGAGGGGGCTAATTCCCTAACTTTCTCAATCAATTCCTCCTCTGCCCCATCAGTATAGCCCTGATGCTTGTAGGCTATGTTTCCCTTGCCGTCAATAATCATCACGTAGGGAATCATCTGTATGCCAAAGGCACGCTTCAGGTCGCCATTGGGGTCAAGGAGCACCTCGTACTCCCATCCGTGATTATCTACCAAAGGCTTTACCTTATTAATATTCTGTGCCTGATCTATACTGACGGCATAGATTTTCACTCCCGTCTCGGCTTGCCAATCCTCATAAACCTCGTGAATGGCATCCAGCTCGCGGTTGCAAGGCTTGCACCAAGTGGCAAAGAAATCGATGATGAAAGGCTTACCCCCATTGGAAAGGGTATCCGTCTGAACAATCTTACCATGAATGTCCTTCAGTGTTACCTTAGGCAACTGGGCATGAAGGGATGATGCGCCCAAGACGCATAAAACTGCAAAGAAAAATTTCTTCATTGTGTGTGTGTGTGTGTTCACATTTGACGGCACAAAAATAAAAAAATTAAAAAAAAAGACAAAAGGAAAATACATATTTCTTTTCAATTTCAAACGAATGTTGTAATTTTGCGCCCGATTTTTTACAAAAAGCTCATGGTTAACAATTGGATTGAAAGCATAAAACAGAATCTTGCCCTGGTAACAGCACTTATTGTATGCGCCATCTGGGGTGAAACGTTTGTATCAACAAAAATACTTTTGGAAGACGGCCTGATGCCATCCGATATTTTCTTCTACCGCTTTGCGCTGGGATATATCTGCATCTGGTTCTTCTCTTACAAAAGGCTATGGGCCGACAACTGGAAAGACGAATTATTGCTGATAGCACTGGGCATCATGGGCGGTTCTCTGTACTTCCTGACAGAGAATATGGCACTGATGTACAGTACTGCCTCCAACGTAGCCATTCTGGTTGGCTCCACCCCACTGATAACAGCCGTTCTGCTGGCACTGTTCTACAAGGACGAGCGTATGTGCACCAGACAGATGATAGGTTCGGTACTAGCCTTCTCGGGTATGGCACTGGTAATCCTGAACGGTCAGTTGATGCTGCACCTGAACCCCAAGGGTGATATCCTGGCACTGTGTGCTTCACTGACATGGGCATGCTACTCACTGATTATAAAGAAGTTGTCCAGGAACTATAACGCCCTGTTCATCACCCGTAAGATCTTCATCTACGGTTTGCTCACCATCCTGCCCTATCTATGGATAGAGAGTCCGCTACTGGTGGATATAAATGTTTTGAGCAAGCCCGCCGTATGGGTGAACTTGCTCTATTTGGGTGTTGTTGCCTCCATGCTCTGCTTCGTTGCATGGAACTGGACACTGAAAAGACTGGGTACTGTTCGTGCCACCAACATCATCTACCTGCAGTCATTCTGGACGATGTTCTTCTCATACCTGATACTGGACGAACATATTACGCTGATGGCTATCTGCGGAACCGCCACCCTGATTCTGGGTATGTATATGGCAGGAAAGGCTGCTACTTGAAAAGCTTCTGCGTGAAGATACTCAGGTAGATACGCCAGTTACGCCAGATGTGACCGTCCTCGTTCTCGAAATACTCATAAGGGTACTGCATCTTATCCAGATAAGCTCGCAGGCCCTTATTTTGTTCATATAGGAAATCTGTCTTACCAATACCTATCCAGTAGAGATGGGGCTTGGCCTTGAAGACTGCTGCAATCTGTCCGCTTACCTCGGCACTCTCTGCTATCTGCCGGTCTATGCTCTTGTCGGAATTGCGGTCCATACGAACGGCAGCCGAGAAGAGACCTATGTAGCCGAACATCCCAGGATTCATCAAACTGATGTGGAAAGTATGGAAGCCACCCATGCTAAGTCCGCACATGGCAGTATTATCAGCACCCTTCTTTACACGGAAATTCTTCTCTATGTAAGACTTAATCTCTGGGAAACTCTCCTCAAAGCTGGCCTTCTGACGACCACGCTGCTGCAAGGCAGTAAACTCAGGGCTTGCATCATTATCGGCATGTCCGTTGGTCATTACCACAATCATGGGAACAGCTTTGCCTGCAGCTATCAGATTATCCAATACCTGTGAGGCACGCCCCAACGTAAGCCAGGCATCCTCATCACCACCCATTCCATGCAACAGATACAGAACGGGATAGTTGCCGCCTTTCTCGTAGCCTGCTGGGGTATAGATGCTCATACGGCGAGACATACCCAAGGTCTTGCTGTCGTACCAGATCTGTTGGATATTACCATGGGGTACGTCGTGATTGCCGTACAGATAACCGCAGTCGCCCTCTTCCTTACTTATAATAAAGGTACTCATGAAACTGCGTACGTCTCTGCTACGGTTCCAGTTGGCAGGGTCTTGCAACTCTACCCCATCGGCATAGAACCGATAGCTGTACAACTCAGGAGCAAGAGGTTGTGTGGTGAATGTCCAGACGCCATTCTCACCTTTTATCATCTCCTTGCGGTAACCGTCTATGCAGTCGCCCATCACCTCAACCTTCTGTGCACCTGGGGCACGCAGACGAAGGGTTACGGTTCCGTCATCGTTCTTTTGGGGTGATACAATGTCCTGACGTTCAAAGATGGCCTGCTGTGCAAACAAAGCGGTAAGGCCAAAGGCAAAAGCCATAATGGATAAGGTTGTTCTCTTCATAATTCTTATTGTTTATTGGTTAGGGGTTAGAGGTTAGAGGTTAGAGTAATGTTCAATGCTCAATGTTCAATGCTCAATTCATCTCCACAAAAATACGTATTTTTTTTAATTGTCACACACAAGAGGTGGTTTCTTTTTAGTTTCTACACTATTTTTAAGGAAAAGTGCGTACCTTTGCAACCAGAAAAAAGGTAATGGCCAACAAAAAAGATGGAAAAACTCTGGAATAGCAACTATCTTAAAGCGTGGAGCGCCAACTTCATGATATATTTCTCCTTCATGATTCTGACGCCCCTGCTACCATTGTACCTGAGCGAGGAGTTCGGAGCCAACAAAGACCAGATAGGAATGGTGCTGAGCGGATATGCCCTTACGGCATTGCTGATAAGGCCTTTCAGCGGTTTCTTTGTGGACAGTTTCCCACGTAAGGCAGTCTTGCTGATATGCTACTTCCTGTTCTTCATCCTCTTTGGCGGATACATAGTGGCAGGCTCACTGCTCTCTTTCTGCATTATCCGAACCTTGCACGGCGCTCCCGTAGGTGCCACAACCGTTGCCAACAGCACCGTTGCCATAGACGTCCTTCACCCTACCCGCAGAGCGGAAGGCATAGGTTACTATGGCCTGAGCAACAACATGGCAACGGCCATTTCTCCTACCGTAGGACTGCTTATCTATCAGTGGACAAACAACTATACGTTTATCTTCTGCGTATCCCTGATGACAGCCGGTATAGGCTTGCTCATCAATAGTACCCTGAAGCTAAAGCCTCGCGAATGCACGCAGGTACAACGACCTAAAATTCAGCTGGATAGATTTCTTTTGTTAAAGGGTTGGAGTCAGGCACTTTGCATGACAGGATTCAGTTTCTCGTATGGTGTTATCAGTACCTATCTGGCTATCTACGGCAAGGAAGAACTGGGCATCACCACAGGAACGGGAATCTTCTTTGCCTTGCTGAGTCTGGGCCTTATGTCAAGCCGTCTGGTGGGTGCCCGCTCGCTGCGCAAGGGCCTTGTGGTAAAGAATGCCACACACGGCATACTGGTATCGCTCTTCGGCTATCTGCTCTTTGCTGCCGTCCATAATCCCATCGGCTATTACGGAGCGGCACTGATAATAGGATTGGGCAACGGACACATGTTTCCTGCCTTCCAGACAATGTTCCTGAACCTGGCTCCCAACAGCCAGCGAGGAACAGCCAACAGCACTCTGCTGACAGCCTGGGACTTAGGTGTGGGACTGGGCATCATACTGGGAGGCATCATCGTGGAGCACACTTCCTACAACATCGCCTTCTGGGCTGCATGGATCAGCAACCTCCTGGGCACCCTCTTCTACTTTGCCTACGCCAAAGCCCACTTCGAAAGGAATAAACTAAGGTAAGACCGTTACTTTCTTGCTAATGGAGATGCCTGGTGCCTGTATGCGAATCAGATAAATGCCTGACGAGGGCAGGAAAGTTCTGAGGTCCGAACCCTTGGCACTTGTAACGAGTACGCCGTCCAAACTGCTGACGGCAAGCTGTACAGGCTGATTACTCTGCAAGAGCACTTCCCTGTCGCGAATACTCAGAACAGGCTGTGCAATTGGTTCCTGGAGTCCTGTCGCATCGCTCTGACCCGGCATTGAAGCACCCAGATACTCAGCCTTCACCGTCTCGCGGAACACATCCACACGTATATGGTAATACCCCTCCTTGGTGACGCTCCACTTGCGGTCTTCCGTACCTCCTGTGCAAATCTGGGTGCTCTGCAGCACATCCTCGTCCGAAGTGAAGGGATGCAGCACCTTAGGGTCCCAGGCATTCTGCCCGTTGAACTTGAACCTGTGGGGCTCACCGTATTCAGGACGCTCCTTCAGCTCACCCGTCCAGTCCCATGCACAGACCTCCTCAGGGTCTCGCGTAAAGGGCAGGAAGGTATAGGTTACCCATCCGCATTCCGTAGCACCGCCCACGATGAAGAGTTCGTTCCAAGCCGTAAAGAGCTCGCCATGAAGGGTCTTGGCATTCAGGTCGACCGTAATGCGGTAAATATTCTCCGTAACGGGAACGACCCACTGCGAGGCCACGCTGTCGCGTCCCAAGGTATAGGGCAACGTATTGTTGACCACGTATGAATCCTCGTAGGTCGGTGTCAGATAACGGATAATACTGCCCTGATTACGTATGGCCAAGGTGCCCTGATATAGCGTACCCGTATATTTGAACTGCCTGTTGGGGAAAGCCGTAAGTTCCTGAATACCGCCAGGTACGGCACTGCCTACTGCAAAGAGGCGCGACATATCCTGTGCCGTGGCACAGAGGGAAACGGATATAAGAAGTAAGCTAAGAATCCTTTTCATAACTTGATGATTTTACGTGTAACAACAAATCCGTCGGCATTGGCCCTGCAGACATATTCTCCTGCAGGAAGAGCCGAGAGGCTGAGCTGAGCCTCTGCCGTATGGGAAGAAACCTGATGCTGCAGCTCACGACCCGACAAGTCCACAACACTCAGACAAATCCTATTGGCCGTACGGTCACTTCTCAGCTGCAACATTGCCTTGACGGCCTGATAGTGCAAAACGGGTGCCCGGAAAGCCTTCTGCGTAGCAATATCCGTTGCATTGGCATAAAGGCAGACAGTAGTCTCTGTGTTGCAGGCGCGGTCGGGAAGCTGCAAATTCAGACGGCGCAGCACTTCGTCGTAGGTCCATTCCGTAACCTCCTGCCCGTCAACGGTAACCTGATAAGGCTGTTCCTGAGCCCAGAACTGCACCTCTACATCCCGACTTTCCGGCATTCCCTCGTAGCTGCCCTCTCTGGGGGCTATCGTCAGCGTTACAGCATCGCCACTCCGCTGCTGACGGAAACGGGTAACGGCAAAGGCTCCGTTGCGGTACTCCTCGTTGTCGCCATGATCCTCGTAGAAACGTCCCTCACCCTCAGTGCCGGGAATCACCCACAGCACCAGTTTGTCAACAGGCTTCTTCAAGTGCTGGATACCGGGTTCATACGTGGGAACAATACTTCCCTGACGGATGAAATAGGGAATCTCATTAAGGGCATACTGGTCGGTAAAGCGTGTATCGCCTGCGCGCATATAGCCTCTGCATACATCAAACCACTCCCCTTCCGGCAACCAGATGTCACGTTCGCTGGTATCATCGCTACTGACAGGTGTGGAGACAGGGGCTACCAGCATCTGCGAGCCGAAGAGATACTCGTCTTCCGTGGTATAGGAGCGATTCTCCTCCGGCCACTCGTAATAGAGGGGACGACAGATAGAGACACCTGTGTCGTAAGCCTCACGGGCAGCCGTATAAACATAAGGTACCAAGGAGTAGCGGAACTGGAAGACCTGATTCTGGAGGTCGAAATTGGAGAACTTCCAGATACGACGCTCACAGCCGCCCTGACTGGAGCCATGCGTTCTGAAAATAGGCTGGAAGGCACAGAACTGCATCCAGCGGAGCACCAACTCAGGGTCGGTCTTTATGTCGTTGGGCTGCAGGTATCCGCCACCGTCGTGTCCCCAATAGCCAAAGCACACATTGGCAGAAGTGGCTGTGTAGTAAGACTCGAACTGCAACGTTCCGAAAGTAGCAAACGTATCGCCTGAGAATCCCAGCGGATAACGGTGACTGCCCATGCCTCCCCAACGATGGAAGACCACAGGACGGCGGTCAGGACGGTTCAGGCGCATATCATTATAGAACACATGGTTCAGCCAGAATGTATGACCCAGGCCTGCTATGTAGCTGCTGGTCTTATCCTGCTGCCAGTCGAGCCACCAGAAATCCACGCCCTCCTTCTCGCGTACCCGGATGATATTCTTGAAGAAGGTACGATAGAAGGTGCTGTCCTCCAGTTGCCAGGGAACGGTGGTAGCATCGGCAGGAAGCCCCATATCGTCGCGAATCTTGCTGAAATTATCGTCGCTGCTCCCTATTCCATCGGCAGGATGCAGGTTCAGGGCAGTACGGGTGTTGTGGGTATGCATCCACGAGAGCAGGGTCTTGGGTGTGGGAATGAGCGATTTGTTCCACGTCCAGCCCGTCCAGGAATTCTGATGCCAGTCGCAATCCAGCATCAGCACATCGTGGGGCACATTCTTGCTCTCCATATCCTTCACAATCTGCTGGAACTCGCTCTGTGAATAAGCCTGATACTTGCTGTACCAATAGCCGAACATATAGAGTGGAGGCAAGGGCTGACGGCCTGCAATCCTCACATAGTCGCCCAAGGCCTCCTTGTACTGATGTCCGTAGCCCAGGAAATACCAGTCGATGGCCTTGCTGTCAACTGGCTTATCCACCCAGGGGATACCGTCAACAGAAGCGCCGAAGGGGAAGGAACGGCTACCGTCTCCACGCTTTGTCTGAGGCGATTCGTCCAGAATGGCCCATCCGTCGCGCGAGAGCAAGCCCTTCTCCAACGACACACGATGCGTATCGCCGATGTTACCGTCCAGCGTTCGCTGTGTTCCCAACAGATTCATGGCATCATCCTTGCCCGGATACCACAGGATGGTACGTCCGTTCATATTGAAGGTAATGCCCAGAATCTTACTGTTCTTCTGCGTAGCGGTAATGGTGGAACCCACCTTATAACGGAGTGTCAGGCTGTCCGTCTCGATGATAAGGTAACCGTCCTCTGTTCGCTGGGTGAAACGGGGAACGGGCAGACGGCGGTTGACAACAGCGAAGGTGGCCCTTTCTTCAAACTTCGAGGTGCTGCTATACTGAATACGTATCAGACGTGATGTAAGGACTGTGAATCTTGCCCTGCCGCTTACCACAACGGCGGCACTGTCAGCTTGCGGATTCCATTGCTCATCGGCAAAACACACTCCGCAACAAAGCAGGAAAACAAGAAAAACACGGCTTTTGGTTAATAGTTGGTTCATATTTAGGCTATTTTGCGCCACAAAGTTACAAAAAACAGGAGAAGAATCACATACCAACATGAAATTTATGAATTATGGACTGTGAATTATGAATTAAAAACAATAAATTTGCCCTCAGAAATCAAAATGGGAGGCGGAGAGCCCTTCAATCATGCAACAGATACTGCACCTTTTGTGTATAGCCGGAAGCTGTCAGCTTCATTTCTCAGGGCACGAGCATACGCTCACGCCCGGATGCTGCATGATAGCTATGGCCAGTCATGTGGGTAATATCAGACCCTCTGAAGACTGCCAGCTCCTGCAGCTCCTTTTGCCCGCCGACCAGCAGACCGGTTGCATGCCGCACAACAGCTACGGAACCTGCGGATGGCTGCATCTATTCATGCACCCCATCTTTCGATTGGAGGGGGAAAACCTCACCATTCTGGAACATGACTTCCGTGATGTCTCCTTCCGCATGGAGCACACTCCTGAGGCATACAGAAAAGAGGCTGTGCTGCAAAGTATGCGCACCCTGTATCTGGATGTCATGAGTGCCCACGCTTCCCTTTTCGAACACGAGGAAGCCACACAACGGGCTGCCGATATCATGTCGCGTTTCATCCAGATGCTGGAGGGCGGAAGCTATCGCCGGCACCGTACCGTAGCCTATTATGCCCAGGAACTCTGTGTCACGCCCAAGCATCTGCACAAGATCTCCACACAGGTAAGCGGACGCACTCCCAGCTACTGGATTCAGCAGTTTACGGTAATGGAAATCCGTCACCTGCTGATGCATAGAAAACTCACGGCAAAGGAAATTGTGGAGAGAATGAACTTCGACAATTCCTCTCACTTAAGCCGCTATGTATCTGAACATCTTGGAGTTAACCCCAAGAACTTAAAATAAGCCCCACGTCCGTAAGGGGAAATATTGGTAACACGTTGCGAAATATAGGTTTGGCTTCGTGCGTACATTGTTGATATCTTTGCAACCAGATTTATTAGCAATGTTTTCAAACTGACACATTTATCCATGCAAATCCGAACTTTATTTCTGTTGGGAGCCGGCGCAGCCTGCCTTTCCCTGCAGGCAGCAGCACAATCGCAAGCTCTCATAGACACCACTCAGATAAGCGAAGTGGTGGTTACAGGCACACGTAACGCCACAGATGCACGTCATCTACCCCTTAGCGTTACCAGCATCAGCAACGAGAAACTGAACGAGAACTTCCGTTCTTCCATCCTGCCAACGGTTATGGAACAGACACCAAGCCTCTTCTCAACCGGCAGGGGCATCTTAGGCTACGGCGTAAACACCGGCGCAGGCGACCTGAAGGTCCGTGGTGTGGGAAGCGGTGCCCAGCTCCTGGTGCTGATAGACGGCCAGCCACAATATGCAGGCCTATGGGACATCCCATCCCTGATGCCTACCAGACCATGATGGCAGAGAAGGTAGAGGTTGTCCGTGGTCCTGCCAGCCTGCTCTACGGCAGCAATGCCATGGGCGGTGTAGTGAACATCATTACACGTCAGATGAACCAGGACGGCTGCAAGACCGATATCCGTCTGCAAGGCGGCAGCTACGGAACCTTCCAGGCCGATGGTGTGAACCGATTCCGCAAGGGCGGTTTCAGCAGTGTTGCAGGAGCGCAGTATCAGCGTACCGACGGCCACCGTCCCAACAGCGGGTTCGAGCAGTTCGGCGGCTACGTGAAGCTGGGCTATGAGTTCTCTGAGCACTGGAAGGCATTCTCCGATGCCCATATTACCCACTTCAATGCCAGCAACCCCGGAACCGTTGCTGCTCCCATGCTGGACAACGATGCCAGGATTACACGCGGACTGGCCAGCATCAGCCTGAGCAACAATTACAGGCAAACCAGCGGTACTTTCCGCATCTACTGCGACTGGGGCCATCACAACATAGACGACGGCTATAACGTGGGTGGCACTCCCAAAACTGCGCTCTATAAACACGACGACTACATCGCTGGCGTCACTTGGTATCAGAGTGCACACTTCTTCGAAGGAAACACCGTAACCGTGGGCGTTGACTGGCAGCACTTCGGCGGCAGTGCCTGGAACGAGGACAAGACATCCGGAGCCAAAACCTATCTGGTGAAGGATGCACAAGGCAATCTGGTTGAGAAGCAGTGTGCCGACGAGGTGGGAACCTACGTCGATTTCCGTCAGGACATCTGCAAATGGCTGACCCTGGATGCAGGCTTGCGCATCGACTGGCACTCTGTCGTTGGCACAGAGCTGGTTCCTCAGGGCGGTCTCTCCTTCCACCCCACCCGCAATGCCGACATCAAGGCTCTGGTTAGCAAGGGCTTCCGCAATCCCGTTATCCGCGATATGTATATGTTCCCACCTGCAACGACTGATCTGTTGCCCGAGAGCATGATGAACTACGAGATTGCCTACACCCAGCGCATTGGCAATAGGGCTCGCATAGGTGCCAATATCTTCTACATCAAGGGCAAGAACCTTATCAACAAGGTAATGGTGAACGGACGTCCCCGCAATGTGAACACAGGCGAGTTCGAGAACTGGGGTGTTGAGCTTTCTGCCGACTACACCATCGACAGCCACTGGAGCATGAACGGCAACTACTCCTTCCTGCGTATGGACAATCCCATCATAGGCGCTCCTGAGGGCAAGCTCTACATCGGTGCCAACTATCACAACCAGAAGTGGACCGTCTCTGCAGGCCTGCAGAACGTCAGTGGCCTGTACCTGACAACAGGAGCCAATGCACAGAAAGAGAACTTCACCCTGCTGAATGCTACTGTCAGCTACAAGGTACTGCCCTATATGTCAGTCTTTGCCAAGGGCGATAACCTGCTGGCAGAGCGCTATCAGACTTACGACGGCTACTTTATGCCCAAGGCTACCTTTATGGGTGGTGTAAATCTCCACTTCTAAGGACAAATTCTCCGTTTGTCCCCCATTTTTTGCCTGTTTCGGTTGTTTTTCTTTTCGTAATTTGCGTAATTTGCAAGACAATACGCATTACATTATGAAAATAAGCATAGCCGGAACAGGCAAAATTGTTGAAGAGGTGCTGAAGATGCTTCAGCACGAATTTGCAGGGAGAATAGAGGTAACAGGTATCTTCTCGCGTGAGAAGAGTGTAGAACATGCCATAGACCTATGTCAGGCCTACGCACCAACGGGATTCGTGTACACAGATTATGCACGCATGCTGCAGGAGGCGGAGGCCGATTTTGTTTATATCGCCAACGCCAACCACGTACACTACCAGTATGCCTTGCAGGCGATAGAGAGTGGGCACAATGTGATTATAGAGAAGCCCATAGCCGTTGACCGTGTAGAGACGGATGCTCTCTTTGATGCTGCCGTCCAGAGGTGTGTCTATTGTTTGCCTGCTTTCAGCCTGTTGTATATGCCCCTCTTCCGTCAGCTAACTGATTTGTTGCCCCAACTGGGAACTATCCGTATGGTTAACGGATGCTACTCGCAGTATAGCAGTCGGTATGACCGTTATCTGAAGGGGGAGATTACCCCTGTCTTCGACCCAGAGCAAGCAGGTGGCTGTCTGCGCGACCTGAACATCTACAACCTCTGCTTCACCATAGGTCTGTTTGGTCCTCCACGCACCATCCAGTATGCCCGTAACTTGGGTTGGAATGGTGTTGACATCAGTGGTACATTGCTCATGCAGTATCCTACATCGGTAGTCAGCATGGGAGCAGCCAAGGACTCAGACGGCCTTAGCTTTGCCTGCATCCAGGGCGAGAAAGGCTACATAGAGATTAAGGGTTCTGTCAGCGTCCTGCAGGAGTTCACCCTGCATCTGCGTGGTCAGGAGCCCCAGACCTACAAGGCCGACCCCTCACGCCATCGCCTCAGCTATGAGTTCGAGGAGTTCTGGCGTCTCATAGAGGACCGTCCCAACTGCAACATCATCATCCCCTACGTCACCCGCGTAGCACAGGAGATTGCCATTGCGTTGGAGAGGATGAGTGAAAAGTGAAAAGTGAAAAGTGAAGAGTGAAGAATTTGCTACCGCTATGAATTCCTATCACTCCCTATCAAACCCTATCACTCCCTATTAACCCCTATAACCCCCTATAACCCCTATAACCCCTATAACCCCATGATAAAAATCATAGCCCAGCGTTTGGGCCTTAAAGAGCAACACGTTGCCAATACCGTAGCATTGCTGCAGGAAGGTGCTACCATACCTTTTATCAGTCGTTACCGCAAGGAAGCCACTGGTGGCATGACAGATATCCAGGTGGCACAGGTCAGCAACGAGTTGGATAAACTTACTGAGTTGCAGAAACGGCGCGAGTACATCCTCACGACCATAGAGGCGCAGGGAAAACTTACGCCCGAGCTGGCTGAGCGTATCCAGAACTGTTGGGACAGCACAGAGCTGGAGGATATCTACCTGCCCTATAAACAAAAGAGACGTACACGCGCACAGGTGGCACGCGAGGCAGGATTAGAGCCTCTGGCCAAGCGTCTGATGCGCCAAGGCCCTGAGTCGCTGGCTTCCCTGCTGGCACCCTACAAGGATTGTCCTATGGACCCACTGCAAGGTGCTCAGGATATCATTGCCGAATGGGTCAGCGAGAACGAACGTGCCCGTAACACCCTGCGTACCACTTTTAGCCTACATGCCGTTATCAGCAGCAAGGTGATAAAGGGCAAGGATGCCGAGGGACAGAACTTCCGCGATTACTTCGACTGGCAGGAGCGTCTGGACCGCTGTACCAGCCATCGTCTGCTGGCTATGCGCAGAGGCGAGGCAGAAGGCATCCTGCGTATCAGCATCAGTGTGGATGATGACAGGGCTATAGAGCGTCTGAGCCGTCAGTTTGTGCGTGGCAACAACGAGTGCAGCCAAGCTGTTCAGACAGCCGTAGAGGACGGATACAAGCGCCTCCTGGAGCCCAGCATCAGCAACGAGTTTGCAGCCTCATCGCGTCAGAAAGCCGATGAGGAGGCTATCCGCATCTTCGTACGTAACCTGGAGCAACTGCTGATGGCAAGTCCCCTTGGTCAGAAGCGTGTGATGGGTATTGACCCAGGCTTCCGTACAGGTTGCAAGGTTGTCTGCCTAGATGATCAGGGCAACCTCTTGCACCATGATGTCATCTTCCCCCACCCTCCCCGCAACGAACGGGTACAGGCTATGCTCACCGTAGACAAGCTGATAGAGAAATACAGAATTCAGGCTATCTCCATAGGAAACGGCACGGCAGGCCGCGAGACAGAGGATTTCATCAACCATCTGGAGCTGCCGGAAGGCACGGAGGTCTATAGCGTCAGCGAGGACGGTGCCAGCATCTACAGCGCCAGCGAGGTGGCGCGCGAGGAGTTCCCCAACGAGGATGTTACCGTTCGTGGAGCCGTCAGCATAGGACGCCGTCTGATGGACCCCTTGGCTGAGCTGGTGAAGATAGACCCCAGCAGCATAGGTGTGGGTCAGTATCAGAAGGATGTCAACCAGACAGCCCTCAAGAAGAGCCTCGACCAGACCGTTGAGAACTGCGTGAACCGTGTAGGAGTGAACCTGAATACTGCCAGCAAGTTCCTGCTGACCTACGTCAGTGGCTTAGGTCCTGTCTTGGCGCAGAACATCATAGATTACCGCAAGCAGAACGGAGCCTTCCGTACCCGTCGTGAGTTGCTGAAAGTCCCCCGTATGGGTGCCAAGGCCTTCGAGCAGTGTGCAGGCTTCCTGCGTGTGCAGGGCGGAACAGAGCCTTTGGACAACAGCGCCGTTCATCCGGAGCGTTACGCCCTCGTGCAGCAGATGGCCAGGGACTGCGGCTGCACGGTTGAGAATCTGCTCTCCGACAACGGGAAACGCAAGCAGATAGACATCAACCGCTATGTCTCTGATTCGGTGGGACTCCCCACCCTGCAGGATATTATGGCAGAGTTGGAGAAGCCCGGCCGTGACCCCAGAAAGCCTCTCACCCAGTTTGCTTTCGACCCCACCGTGCATGAGCTGTCCGACCTCCGTCCTGGCATGATACTGCCTGGTATTGTCAGCAACATCACCAACTTTGGTGCCTTTGTGGATGTAGGTGTTCATACCAAGGGTTTGGTGCACGTCAGTCAGCTGGCCGATAAGTTTGTCAAAGACCCCACCACCATTGTCAGCCTGCACCAGCACGTCATGGTCCGTGTGGTAGAGGTGGATATGCAACGAGAGCGCATCTCCCTTTCCATGAAAGGAGTGAAATAGAGATAAAAATTAAAAGAGAAAAGAGAAAAGTTAGTTCAAAAATTAAAAGTTACGCTAACCACTAACCCCTAACCCCTAACCTCTAAGTTAATAAACCCCTAACCGCTAACCCCATATTATGAAATACACATTTTTAACCCTCCTCTCTGCCTTTGCCCTGTGTGGGCAGGCACAGAACCCTTATTTGCCACTCTGGGAGCATCTGCCTGATGGCGAGCCCCGTGTGTTTGAAGACCCTGACTGCCCAGGTAAGATGCGTGCCTACATCATAGGATCGCATGATACGCACTATAGTGAATACTGCGGAAATGATATCCGCATATGGTCGGCACCCGTCGAGAATCTTACCCAGTGGCGTGATGAAGGTCCTATCTTCACCTACTATGCAGACGGACGCTGGGATACCATGTATGCCCCTGATTTGGTAGAGACCAAAGACCCACAGACAGGCAAGAAGACCTACTGGCTATATCCTCACAGTCGTGGCTGGAGACGAGTGCCTATGGTTTGCAAGGGCGACAGGCCTGACGGCCCTTTTACACCCGTCAACCTGACTCCCGACGGACGTGCCTGCGTGAACGGCTCCCTCATAGACTTTGACCCCTCTGTGTACATAGAGGAGGTAACCAACAAGAAAGACCCCGATTTTCAGAAAGGTTTCCGTGCCTATGTCTTCTATGGTTTCCAGCATAGTACCGCCTGCCAGTTGGACCAGAATACCATGTTCAGTAAGCGTCCAGGCACAGAGCTGATAGACCCCTTCATCCCTGCCAGCAGTCATGACGGACGCCTATTGGATAAGGAAGGCAGTCAGTACAAGGCATTGTATCAGGGACAGAATCCACTGGACTTCAATTTCTTTGAGGCCAGCAGCATCCGTAAGGTAGGCAACAAATATGTGATGGTGTTCAGTGGCCACAGCGGAAAGGAATACGGCATAGGTAATTCCAACAGCACCCTGCGCTATGCCTACGGAGATTCCCCCTTAGGTCCCTGGCGTTCAGGTGGCGTCTTGGTAGACTCACGTGGTGTTGTCCCCAATGCCGATGGTACAGCGCTCACCACTACCAACTACGGACACAACACCCACGGCTCCCTGCAGGAGATAAACGGCCAATGGTACGTCTTCTACCACCGTCCTCCACGTGGCTTCGGCAATGCCCGTCAGGCTATGGTGGCACCCGTTAAGATTCAGTGCGACAAGAAGTCCGTTGCCAAAGGCGGTAAGGTACGCATAACGGGGTATGATGCCTATGCTCCTAACAACGAGTGGACGGCCAAGGCCACTAACGGCATGGAATATACAGGTGCAGAGGTGACCAGCGAGGGCTTCAATATCTTTGGTCTGCCCCCATACGATTACTATTCAGCCGGTATAGCCTGCTATCTGGCAGGACCTGGTTCTTTTGAGTGTATGCAGGACAATCACGATGTCTGGAACAACTCCATGACCCTTACAGGCCTGCGTAACGGCACTATTATAGGCTTCAAGTACTTTGGTTTTGGAGGCTTGTCCCAGAACACCAAAGGTGTACCTGCCTTTGAGGGCATCGGGCAGGGAACGGAGATCTGCCTGAACCTCACCCCCAACGGCAAGGAAGCCAGCAAGGTGAAGGTGATGCTGGACGGCCCTTATGATAATAATGTATGGAATGGGAAAGAGATTGCCGTCATAGACATTCCAACCAATGCACCACGCATCCCTCAGACCTTCAGAGCTAAGGTTCCTGCTGTAGAAGGCCTGACAGGCAAGCATGCCATCTATCTGGTCACAGAGGGCCTGTTGGATCTGCACGGCATAGGCTTTGCCAACGCCTCTCACCCCTTTGTAGTACCAGAGGTGCCACAGGTTAGTATAGAGGTGGACGGACAACCACTGCAACTCCCCCAGAAGCCCCTATTCACCAGCAATGCCAATGGCTATACAGATGTCACCAACTATCAGGTCTATGCCCCCTTGCAGCCAAGCTCCAAGATAACAGCCAGCGCCAGTAGCAAGGATGTACAGATACTGATAGGTGCTATTACAGACAACAGAGCCACCGTCAGGTTCACCTACAAGGGCAAAACCAAAACCTATCTGATTAACTAAATAAAGGAGCCAATTTGGCTCCTTTATTTAGTTTTAGCCGGAAATTCCGGGTCAACGCTAACCAATTATCTAACCACCTTCTTCCCATCAACAATGTATATTCCCTTCCTTAATCCATTGAACATTGAAGAATCCTCTTGCCCCTTGCTCCTTGCTCCTTGCACCTTACGACCTGCTAGGTCGTAGATCTCCCCTCCATTACGGGAGGGGTCGGGGGTGGGTCTTTTAATGGATGTTTCACCACTCAGCTGCACCTCTACTCCATTGCTCCATTTGCTATAGCAATCATCAGTGATGGCACGAACACAATATGAGTACTTACACTTGGGTGACAGACCGGTAAACTGGTAAGAGTTGCCTTCCGCTGTTACGTAGGTGGTCTCTGAATTCTTTATAACTATAACACCGGCATCTATCTGCTCTGCAGTTACCTCACCATCATACGTATTCATCTCTGATATGTAACAGCGCTTATTACACTTCAGGCCCCACCAGAAATCATTCTCTTCTACTGGGATGGTAATCACATGGCGGACTGGCTGTTCAACCAATTCTATCTCCTCGTCTAGAGAAGAGCCAATCTCATCATTGCCCTCTCCAAACATGATGACTAAGGGTGCATTATCATTTTTGTATTTACGTACGGTAAAGTCCAATGTCACCTTATTGTTCTGTGTCTTAAGCCATGGCGTGTAGATGCAACCAGGTTTAGATGAGCCCAACTTAACCTCATCGTTTGGCGTGTTGTACAGCTTCTCACCTACCCAATCCGGCATCTTGGTATAATCATCCAAACTATTACCCAAATCCGTTGCACCATCACTTGTCTTTCCGTTGTTGAATCCGCTGAAATCCTCCTTCAGCAGGGTCATCTCATCCAGGCTAAACTGCATTCCCTCCTTTTCTATTGCTGTCAGTTTCAGCTTATAGCTTGTAACATCCTCTATAGGTGTCCAGTTGGCTGTAAAGCCGTCCATAGTAACGTTAGTAGGATCTATGGCATCAGGGGTATCAAGGAGAAGTCCACCGTTGAAGACAAAGCTTATCTCACCATTTTCATTCTCTTCTATTTCCTCTATGGGCTTGCCCATCAGCTTACGTCCGTCTGTATTGGCCGCATAAAGTGTAGCAGCAGGAGTGGATGTGTCCGTAAGGGCTGTATTATTCTTTTTACCAGGCCAAGTGTCATCTGCGCTAGTATCCCCAGTCAGTCGCCCGTCAGCAGGAATAATGGTCATGCGCTGCGTGGAAGTAGTGTTAACTTGATTCATTGTCCAGAGTTCCGAATCAAAGAAGACATGCAGCACCAGCATGCCGTGAGCCGGATAGTAGGCTCCAAAGCCATCTTTCTGATAGTTGGCCAGCATGTAATACTCGTTGGGATTCTTATCATTATAAATAATGTATGACTCAGGAGCCTCGTACAGCGACTGCATATCCTTTACCACACAAGGATCGCTCAGAACCTTAGGAGTCAGCCAACCGCAATACATACGCTCATAGCAGGTATAGGGGGGGGGACATCCACCATCGTTGGGACCAACGTATGAACCGGAATCCATCAGGTCCCACACATTCATGCCGTAATAATTATTATTCGGGTCGTAGAAATCAGGCAGGCACATACAATGGCTGAACTCATGGCAGGCAGTACCGATACCGGCAGGAGTGTTACCGGATTTTCCGGCCAGCTCGCAACTCATGGCATAGGTGTTCACCGTTACGCCATCCAGCGTGATGGCTCCCTGTCCGTCTCCATATTTTGCCGCCTCAGACAACTCATATTCATGAGGCCAGATGGTATTTTCAGGGGCATCCGCATGTTCACCGTAGCCGGCATATATCAGGTAAACCTGATCCACCACATGGTCATCGTCCCAGTCATATCTACTGAAGTCAATACCCAAATTGTCTGCCAACCTGCATGCCTCAGCCGTCAATTCTCCGGCATGCATATCTTCGCCTTCGGGACCATTCTCGCCATAATATAAATAAGACTTGCTAACGGTAACGGGACCACAGACATCAAAGGTCAGGTCGAACATACCATAGCTGCACTCGTTGAAGTAGTCGTGCACACTGCCGCTGTTCCCCCCCTTATTGAAGCCCACCTCATTGAAGAAGCCGTCATAGAACGCCTGACTGTGAGCCTGATTCATTTCCAAGTCAGAAAAGTTGATCAGAATCACCAGTCCTTTCTTAGGACCACTGATGGGATTCTGTTCTGCCCCCCACTGGGCACGACGCCTACCACCTCCCTGAGGCAACGTCTTAGGCGACAGATTCATGCCACGAGCCTTGGCACGCTCAATACGGTGCTTGTTGCGCTGGGCCAGGCGTTCCTTCCAACTATCCTCCAGCACGGCACGGTCTTTTCTTACGTACAAGCCATCAGAACCCTTTACATAGGCATTTCCGTTAGCATCTACGTAAAAGTGGATATTCTCGTCTCCCACCAGCGTCACTTCTTTCTTTGTTCCGTCCGCCAGGGTGATAGTTTTCTTTACGCGAAGGGCTGGTACTGCCCATGCAGAGGCTGAAATCATCAGCAGGCAAGCAGCCAGGATTTTTACAGTATTTATTTTCATAATCTTAGTTATTGACGTGCAAAGATAAGATTTTTCAGATGAATCACAAAAGAAATACTTTTTTTATTTAACGGTTAGTGGTTAGCAATAGGAAAAACGGACTCAGCCATATAGCCCGAGCCCGCTTTTCTATCATTGTGAATTACCATTCCTCTTCCCAAATGTTTCTGTCGCTGATATAGCTTTTGGTTTCAACTTTATCTGCATCAACAGACTCACTATCATCTAAACCTACTTGGGGGTCTGAAAATGCAATAACCGAAATCGGAGCTATCCTTACCAATACCAATGATGGTGCTATATAAGTCTTTTTCATACCTTTCGTTAATTAAGATTTTTGAATTTTGAATTAGAAAAGTATTTTCTTGCCATTCACAATGTAAATACCCTTCTCCAATTGAGAATTAACCTTGCGGCCACTCAGGTCATAAACGACTCCCTCGCCTTCGGAGAGGGCTGGGGTGAGGCTATTGATTCCATCTACGTCATCTCCACCAAAGTTGAAGGTAAACTCCTTAACGCCAGCACCAACTGCACTTACTGGCAGCAGAGCCTTACCTGCAGGAACAGTACCTGCATTTACCTTCACGAACTTGTTGCCAGAGAGACCGAAGTACTTACCAGCTGTAACATCGGTTGCAGTAGTGATACCAGTGAGCTTGTTGGTAGAGCTAATGTCTGTTCCAGAAGCGGCAACAGGAATATTGACGGTTGCAGAAGCTGTACCCTTCAGCAAGACACCAGTTCCAGCAGCTACAGTACCTGTAATCTGTGAGAAGGTAATAGCAGTTCCATTTACACCTGTAATCTGCCAAGCAGAGAACTCACTATCGTCAGAGAAGTCAAGAGGCACATTAGCAGCGAAGGTTGCATAGCCTGAGGCGTTGAGAGTAACATCGAAATCTTCAATATCTAAAACTATGATTGAACCTACGCCAATGTTACCACCAGACGCATGCACAGACTTGATAATCTTCACATAACGGGTTGTGGTTGCAAAAGGTTTCGATGTCCTAAGATTTAAAACGTCATTTTGCTTTCCGCTAATCGTCAGTTCTTCGACATCTGAAAAAGACGAACCGTCGGCAGACTCTTGCACCTTAATCTTAGATGTTGTTGCACCGCCAATCATCTTGACATCTACCAATACCTTAACTGGTTTTTCATTTGTCTTAATCAGAATATAATCGTTGGCATTATCCATTTTTACTAGATAAGGTGCATTTCCTGCGGCATAGTCACTGCCAAGACCGCTTGCTGTAACACCAACCAAGGCTGTTAAGCTAGAACTTGAACCACCATTCCATACAAATGGCAACGTAGCATAGTCGATGATGGTATATGATACAGAAGCTACTTCGCTATTTAACATGCCATCCTTTACAGCGATAGCCCTGATGGTCTGAGCTGCGTTGATAGTAATAGCGCCACTGTATTCTGTATCGCTAGTTGTAGGTGTAGAACCATTGGTCGTGTAATAGATAGTAGCGCCATCTGTTTCAGTAAAAATCTCAACTGTCGTACCCTTTGCTACCTCTCCTGATTCTAAGGAGAAAGTTGGAGTAGCACAAGGCAAAGCTACAGTATATGATACCGAAGCTATTTCGCTATTATTCAGCCCATCTTTTACACCAATTGCTTTAATTGTTATATTAGAAGTAATAGTTGGCTTGTTTGAGGGGTCATATGTAGTACTGCTAGAAGTAGGATCTGTTCCATCAGTAGTATAGTGAATGCTAGCACCTTCAGTAGTACAGGTAATAGTTACCTCGGTACCTGAAGCAACTGCACCGCTTGCGGGAGATATTTCAGGAGTTTCAACAGTTGTAACAACGACAGAAGTGCAGTATGCTGAATAGGTTATTGAAGGCTCATTGGTAAATATTTCCACCTTAGAGATGCGCAAACCGTTCGTTGTTCCATTGCCTGCTGTTGCAGTAATGCGCAGTTTCTTTGTACCAGATAGAGCAGTTCCTTCTGTATAAGTGTTTGAGCCTGTTTCACTCTTTCCACTAACAGTTCCTGATTTCCAAGTGTTTGTACCATCACCTATCGTCAAACTATTATAAGAATCACCGCCAAAAGTACCTCCATATACAATTACTTTTGTAAGTTTGCTTAAATCTAAAGCGGCAGATTCAATGTAGCTTCCATTACCAAATAAGCGATATGAAGTCTTGTCTGTTGTTGTACCGCTATATGACCAAGTGTCGTATTGTAGTGTTTGGGTCTTAGTTTCTACGGGTGCTCCAACCTCTTTTGTAGCAAAAACAGCATAATATGTAACATCATTTGCAGACATCGTTGCAGATGTCACAAATTCGGGTTTGTCATTAGTTGTACCATCAATGGTTGCAGAAACCCATCCAACAAAAGACTTACCAGCGATGTCAGCAGGGTCGTCAGGGAAAGTGATATCAGCACCTTCTGCAAAGTCTTGTGATGAAGTCACTCCGTTCACTGAGAATGTTGCAGTATGAGATGGGATAGCCTCAAAATTGATAGTAACTGTTGTATTTGCAGAAGGAGTTACTGTAAATGCATTTCCATCCTGAGCAACTGTTGCAGAATTAGCTGGATCAACGGTGTATGCTGGTGAAGCATAACGATAACCATCTTTTGGCGAACCTGTAATTACACTGCCGCTCAAAGAAACCGTACCATAAGTATCGTTGTTGCTCTGAGCTGTAATGGTGTATGCAGGAGCAGCAGGAGTGTAGGTGATGGTCAGTGAAGACATTCGTATTTGAGCTGTAGATGAAATAGTAACACTTTCTGCACTTCCTGTCCATGTGCCCGTACTTCCTGAATAACTATAGGAACCAACATTTGCACTTGCATTGCCTGGTCCATATTTATTTTTATCAGAGCCAGTACAAGTAAATTCAATTTTAGTAATATTACCAGATGAAATTGAGAAAGTGCCAGATTGATTTCCATATATCTGATAGTATTCGCTATTATTCATCGTTGTCAAAGTGCAAGTCACACCGCTCTTTGTAACTGATGTTGCACCAGTATCTGTTCCTGGCGTAAATGTTACCACATCTGCCCACGCGCTACTGATTCCTCCCACTAAAACGCATAGTAGGAGCATAGATTTAAGTAATTTTTGTTTCATGATTTTAACTGTTTATTGATTAAATTAGTGTGTCGTTAGTTGAACTATTATGTGTGTCGTGTGCGTGTTGTGCGCAAGCACCGATTCGCCAACAAATTTATAGTTTTATCTATTCTCTCTCCTACCCTATTGGTTAAACAATGTTAAGCATGTAAGTTTTCTATTTATTGTCCCCAGATAGCACCCAACTTTTATGTTCTTCAACATGTTTTCCGCCTTTATTCTCACACAGATCCCGGTTCAACGTAAACGTCAACTTTATTATTTCACGCAAAGATTGCGGATATTCGCAGAAAGTTTTAAACAAAAACCCCAAAAACCCTTTTGCTCAGGTTGAGACTTCGTCTTTGATGTCGTATCTGTGTTCTTTTACTTGTGTGCAAGCCCACAGATAAAAGTTCACAGCCACATCATCAATCCCTATGGAATTTCAACCTGCTCAAAAGAAAAACCCCGCCCTTCGGGCTGAAAAACATTTTCCCCAACGGAAAAGGATTAGGGAATAGGGAATAGACATTAGACCTTAGTTTTTCGCTAACCGCTAACCTTATCCCCCTTAGGGGATGATTTTCTAGCGAAGCGGGGTTTTCTTGGCTGGGCTGCCAAGCCGTAAGGCTATCTATGGGAGGCGTGCAATGGCTGGAGAAGCTTGGTCTCTGCTCTTGCCTCGTTCGTCGGTTCTGTGTGAAAATATTATTCATATGCTCGTGCCCCTCATTTCTGCTGCAAAGGTACGGCACAATTTTAGGAATGTCAAAAATAACATACCCTAAAACGACATTTTTGAAAGGCAAAAACGACATTTTGGACATCACCCCATAATGTTGTGATTACAATTACAGTATTACAGTTTTTGAAAATACATAGATTTCTGTTTACTATATATAATATACATATTATATATAGTAACATTTCTTTCCCCTTTATCACGGAAACTGTAATTGTAATACTGTAATCAATCTTACTTGGTAGTGTTATATTACCCAGTCGCAAAAAGCGACTCAGAAACTCAGTTACTCAGTTACTCAGTTTTGAATAAGAACAGAAAATAGACTTATTATTATATATATATATATATAATAATAAAACTTTTTCATCCTAAAATTAGAAACTGAGTTTCTGAGTTTCTGAGTAACTGAGTTCGTTGTGTTTTTCAAAAATATCGTTTTATGGTCTCTTTTTTTTTGACATTCCATAAAACTGTAGTACCTTTGCAGCGTGAAACAAAAGATAGAGAATTTGCCCCCATTAAGAGAAACAATTGCTAGTACTAATAGAAAAATTTGCAAACCTTAATAGTAACAATTGCAGGTATTAAGACCCCATTCCGGCGTAAATGATTAGCGACTAAAGGCCTGTGTTTAGTACAAAGAAAATAATTGACAAAAACAACAGCGGAAAAGTAAACACTTTATCTTACACAGATCTCACAGATATTTAACAAAAACCTTAAAAACCCTTTTTGAAATCTTTGGCACTTTGTGCCTTTGTTCTGCTATTGTCATGAATCTTTGTGTAAGCAAGCTTCCACCAGTTTCCTGCCAATATCATAACATATCCTTCCGGATACCAAAGCTTTCAAAAAGAAAAACCCCGCCCTTCGGGCTAGAAAATATTTCCCTATGGGAAAAGATAAGGAATTAGAGAATAGGGATTAGCAAATAAACTAAATTCTAATGTCGCCTAAAGTCTCAAAAGAAGGTTTTCAAGTGAAGCGGGGTTTTTCTTTTGGTCTGGTTGGAATCACATTGTGATTGATGGCGTATTTGTGAGCTATTATCTGGAAGCTGGCTTACAAGTAATAGAACACAGATACGGCATCAAAGACGAAGTCTCAACCTGAGCAAAAGGGTTTTTGGGGTTTTTGTTTAAAACTTTCTGCGAATATCCGCGATCTACGCGTGAAATAAAAAAGTTGACGTTTACGTTATCGTTTACGTTGAACCGGGTTCTGTGTGAGAGATATAACGGTCAGAGATTAGCGGTTAGCCACTAAGTCGAAAAAATAATGTTAATTATTTTCTTGTGTGCAGAAAATTTTGCAATTTTGCAGGGCAAAAACATACAAAAACCTTTTTTACAAACCTTAAATTGTTCTTTTATGAAAAAAATTTTTTCATTCTATTGTTGTGTGCTGTTAAGTATAGCAGCGTGGGGA
>Ga0265298_10001153_pt1 | contig 38910 bp, 64 predicted proteins | sample AusTroGonzalo_MG_3_FD_193486 | JGI IMG/M metagenome (GOLD analysis project Ga0265298, IMG submission 193486) | Bovine rumen microbial communities from tropical cattle in Woodstock, Queensland, Australia - Gonzalo_01 | ecosystem: Host-associated > Mammals > Digestive system > Stomach > Rumen ...
AGTAACAATGCAGAAGTAGAAAATGTGTTAAGACACAAAAAAAGGAAATTTAGAAGACATCCTTTTATATATGAACATATCTTTTTATTGCATTTACTAGCTATGCCAAATAATCTTGGAGTAACATGGGAAGAACATACAGCAAGTATAATAGATTATAATAGTGACCAATGCTATAAACAAGCAGTAATAGATTTACGAAATGATGATCTGAAAGTAGATAAAGATTTAATAGAAAGCCAAACAAAAAGAGAAATAAACTACAAGAGCAATAGATTAGATGATAAGTTCTTCGGACAAATAGATAACGAAGTTACTTATTTAGTAAATCAAGAAAGAATACAAATATTTAAGTATTATGGAATAACAAAAGTACAATTTAAAGCATTAATAGATGAAAGAACAACAGAAGAATGTAGAGAAATGAATGGCAAAGTATTTGATATAGATAAATTGGTATTAGGAGAAAACCTACCACCATTACATTATAATTGCCGTTCAGTAATTGAAGCATATTCTGTTAAATAAGTATTTACAAATTAAAACAATTATGTTATAATTAAAATGCATTAAATTTAATGCGTGAATGCAATTATGTTACCTTTATAGGTAGCATTGAGTAGATATATTAACAAGTGGTAGTTGCTAGACAAATGTCTTGTGAATGTGGTTCAAGTCCCATTATATCTATTCAATGGTGCTTATAAAGCACTAATGTAAATCCTTATTTTTCATTTTTATAAATGAAAAGCGGTAGTGCCTCTTTGGAGCCTACCTAAACAAGTTGGATGCGTCTGACTTGTTTTTTTATGCCATTTGACACAGCAATTAAGATGTGCTATACTTTTGGTAGTAGATAAGATGTTCTTAAAAAGAATATTTTGAATGTGCTGGGGCTTTAAGCAATGGCATGGGCAAAGGAGGAAATACAATGGAAGAAGAACAAACTACACAAGTGGAAGATAAGCCACTATCTTTTGATGAAATATTAGGAGATAAAACTTATCAAGCAGAATTTGATAGGAGAGTTCAAAAGGCTTTAGAAACTGCAAGAACAAAATGGGAAGAAGAAGAAAAGTCAAAGAGATCTGAAGCTGAAAAACTTGCCAAGATGGATGCAGAACAAAAAGCAAAATATGAACTTAAGAAAGCAAATGAAGAAAGAGATTCTGCTATAGCTAGATTAAATGCTTATGAGTTAAAAAATACAGCAATTAAGATAGCACAAGAAAAGGGGCTAGATATATCTTTACTTGAAGATATTGATTATTCTAAACAAACAGCAGAAACAATTACTACTATTATTGATACAAAGAAAGCAGTATTTGATAAAGCATTAGAAAAAGCAATGAACGACAAGTATAAGGAATCAACACCTCTAACAAATATGTCTGAAAAGACAACAACAAGTAATATGCCAGAATTTTTTTAGAAAGAGGAGATGATTTATTATGGCAAGATTAGATTCATTATCTATACAATTACAAACAAATGCAGAATATAAGGACAAATTAGCTGAAAGCTATGGAAAAGTAATTGAAAACTTACAAAAATCAACTATATCATCTGCATTAAAAAACACTGATTTATCAGGAGATGTAAATTCAGGAACAGTTGAAGCTAAACGTTTTGCTAACGCAACAGCTCAAAACTATGGTACTGCTCGTGGAAATGGATATGCTAACAAAGTAAAAGCATTACCAGTAGTAGTAGCATTAGACACTAACAAAGAGTTTATTGAAGAAGTTGAAGAAAAAGACCTTAAAACTTACGGTGTTGGTGGATTAATTGAAAGAAGAACTGCTAATCAAGGTGGAGCTATGAAGAGATTACTTGAAAGAGCATTCTTTAATGAAGCAGTTACTTCAGGATCTGCATTAAGTTTAAGTGCTTTAACAGCACCAACTAAACTTGAAGAAGCTATCCAAAACATTGAAACAACTAAAAATGATTTTGTTGATGGTGTTGAAAGAGATTTAATAAGTGTTGTATGCGCTCCATCATTCTATGGAGATTTAAGAAACTACCTAGATGCAGGAGTAAACAATGCAAATGTTACAACTGAAGTAGGAGAATTTGGAAGATTCCATGGTGTTGATGTTTATTCATCAGTATATCTACCAGCAGGAGTAGATTTTGTAATTATGGTTAATGGTTCAATAGCACAACCAGTACTACCATCAATTTACAATCCAAGCAAAATTGAACTTTCTGATGCAACTGCATTCGGACTATTCCTATATTTTGGAACAAAAGCAGTTACTCCAGAATTAATCAAATACGAAGGAAATCCAAGTATATAATTAGTTAGGAGGCGTTAGTATGTTAGAAGAAATAATCTATGAGTTAGGAGATAACTACAACTCAGATGATGAGAGTGTTCTAGAAGAAATTTTAGAAGAAGTTACTGCTAACGCTTTAACTATATCTAATAGAGGAAATACAGAACAAAACAAAGATTTTCTAAAACATGAAATAAAGACATGTGTAAAAGGAATATATTTACAAAGAGGAGCAGAAGGACTTAACAGTTTATCTGAAAGAGGAACATCATCAAATTTTAATGATTGTATGGACAAAATGAGAAATGATATTATAAGGAATGGTAAACGCCAATGCTATTAAGATATTTAACTCCAATTACCCTAAAACAAGCGAGTAAAATAAAACAAGCAAATGGTACTTACAAAAACATTTATGAAAATATCGGTTCTTATAAAGTTCAAAAGCAAAGCTTAACAGATGATGAAGTATCTGCTACAGTATATGGAGCAAATATTAATAAAATGTTAAGAATATCAAGCCCTTTAAGTGATTTAGAAGAATATCTTTTACCTAAAGTAGATAATAAAGAGGACAATATATCTAACTATTATATTGAATACAAAAACAAAACTTATAAAATTGTGGCTGTAGCAGAAGATAGAATAGATATAGAACTCATAAATAGTACATCAACATTAAGTATATGAAAAATATAGAGAGTTTAAGTGTTGATATATCTAAATATGGTGAAAGAGTAATTGATAATTTAATTAAAGCACAAAGAAGTACGGCTAGAGATCTGTTGAAAGATGTGAAGTTGGGAGCGCCAGTAAATACGGGAGCATATAGAGATTCTATTCAAATGACTGATACAGTATATGATGGAAACGAAATAAGAACTTCAGTATATACAGATGCAACAGTAATGGATTCATTAGGTAGAGAATACAATTTAGGAGAATTAATTGAATATGGAACAAGACCACATTTAATTGAACCAGCGACAAAACAAGTATTAAAGTTCACAATAGATGGACACACAATATTTGCAAGTCATGTATTCCATCCAGGAACAGTTGCAAACCCACACTTTCAATTAGCTTTACAAAAAAATATACCCTTGTACCAATATAATATAAGAAGGGCGTTGAAGGAGGCAGAGTTGTGAGAGAAGTTATCCAAGCGAAGCTTGAGGAAATACAAGATATAGAAATAACCTCTGAAATGCCGAATGAGGTATTAGATGAGGGCAAGACATATTTTAGTTACACTTTACAAACAGATTATCAAGATTCAGATCTAAACAAGAATTATACATATAGACCTTTTATAATAGGTTATGTAAAAAGAATAGAAAATTTAGAGGAAAACACACTAGAAATAGTGGATAAAGCCACAGAAGATATAGTTAATAAATTAAAAGAGTTAAACATACGAACAAGTTATAGAGATGTTACACTAGACAAAATAAGAAAAGTACAGGTAACAGGATATGGCTTGTATAATGAAATAAACAATATATTAGTTTAGGAGGTAAATATGGCAACATTTACATTAGGACACGGAACAAAATTAGAGTATAGTACAACTGAAAATGGTTCTTACACTGAATTATATGGTCCAAAAAGCATTGGGGAAGTGGGCGGCACTCCAGACAGAGTATCCACAGACACTCTTTCAAACTCTAAGTATCATACCGCTATTGATGGTCTCATGCCTGAAGTAGCATTAGATATACCATTTAATTTAGATGTAGAAGAAGCAGATTCAAACATGAGATTAGTATATGACATGGAAGCTACTGGAAATGAATATTGGTTTAAAATCACTTATACAAGTGGAGTAGAAGTAAAATTCAAGAGTAAAGTAAAATATTCAATAGGAGTTGCAAATCCAAACGAAATACAAGAATTTACAATGCACTTATCACCAGTAGGTGAACCAACAATAACTTTACCAAGTGCAAGTATATAATAACTAAAGGGGTTATGAGGGTTAGTACCCTTATAATCTCTTTTTAATTAGAGGAGGAAATACAAATGAAATACACTTATGTAATGAGTAATGGAAAAGAATTGAAATTAAAATTGACATCAGGAGATTGCATAGAAATAGAAAATTTATATAAAAAATCAATATTAGAATGTGTACAAGAAGAATCAATGACAATGATGTGTACAATGTTAAGATATGGAGTTAAAGAAATAGATGGAGTAGAACAGAAAAATTTTTCTTTAAAGAATGCACAAATGTTATTTGATGAACTTGTAGATAGTGGAATGACACTAAAACAGATATTAATGGATGTAATATATGAAATGTTAGTGGCATCAGGTTTTTTAGAAAAAGAGGATTGGGAGGAAATGAAAACTGCTCAAGCTCAAGCCTCAAAGAAAGTACAGAAGAAAGCAGTAGAGAAATTGGAACAAATTTAAGCGAGCAAATAAGACAATTATGGGATTGTTTGCAAGAGTTAGGGTATTTAATGTCAGATCTATATAAAATGGATATGAAAGAATTAGAAAGTACTCTAGTCAATAGAAGAAAAGGTATAGCAAATGAATGTTTTATGATAGGAATGTTAAGCAGAACTGCATTGGTAAAAGATATGCCAGATACTCCCGAAAAAGCATTTCCTTATATGTTCCCACCTAAAAAAGTACATGCTATGCCTGACTTTTTAAAACAAAAAGCAATGGAAACCTTAAAAGAAAGGGGTGTTAAATTTGGCTAAAGAAAGACATGAAGTAGAATTAGTAGCAAAAGTTGATAAGTTTAAAAGAGATATAAATGAAACAAGTAACCTTACAAAAAGATTTTCTGACAGAGTAAAACAAGATTTTGAAGGGATAAGTAATGCGTTAGATTTTAGATTTAGAATAAAGAAAAATAATGCAGAAGAATTAAAAAGTGAAATATCAAGATTAAAAAAGGTATTAAAAACCGATTTAGATATGCCTTTAAGTTTAAGAATGACAGAAGCAGAACGTGGGCAAACACAAAGTGATTTAGCTTATGCAGAAAAGCAATTAAATAAAATAGAAGATTCAAGCAAAAAAATTGGAAATTCTATGGAAAAATCTTTTGCAAAAGGTTTAAAATCAGTAAAACGATTAACTATAGGCTTTTTAGGTGCAAGATCTGCTTTTATGCTATTTAGAAAATACCTAGGAGAATATCAAAGTCAAAATGAAGCGTTTGCTGAAAAAATGAAATTAACGACAAGTGTAATAACAAATGCACTAGCACCAGCGTTTGAGTTTTTAGGAAATGTAATACAATATGCAGTAATAGGGTTGGCTAGAATAATAGAGTTATTAACAGGAGTTAACATATTAGGCAAAGCAGTAGATAATTCATTAAAAGGAGCTTCTAAAAGTGCAAAAGAATTAAATGATAATTTGAGTGGATTAGATGAAATATCAAATATACAACCAGATTCAGGAGGGTTATCAACAGGAATAAGTAGTCAATTAGAAGCGTTAGCAGAGTTTCAAGAGAAGATAAAAGAAGTAGATGAGTGGTTCGCTAAAAACCCAATAGGAAAAGCAATAAAAGATATAGCAAGTTTTGTAGGAGAACATCCATGGGAAACACTACTTGGCATAGGAAGTTTCTTATTATTAAAAAATACTATAATACCAGCATTATTAGGATCTGCAGGAGTAGGTGGATTAATCACATCTTTTGGTATATTAGGAGTAGCAATAGCAGGAGCAATAACTGTGGCTTTGTGGGTTAATCTTATAGATAAAATAAATGAAGCAATAGAAGCCGTAGAACATTTTAGAGAAGTTACAGAAGAAGTAGAAAAAGGAACTGAAGAAAATAATAAGAGGTATGAAAATGTTTTAGATTTTTATGATGAAATGATAGAAAAAGGCGAAATGAATGAAGAAAAATGGAAGGGTTATGCTCAAGCATTAAAAGATGCAACAAGTAACGAGAGCCTTCATATAGGAGCAATAAAAGATAGTGCAGAATGGACAGAAAAAGTATTTGGCTATAATGAAAAAAACAAAGAAGAAATAGAAGCAAGTATAAAGAAAGTAGAAGAATACAAAAAAAGAATGGAAGAAATACCTACACAATATCAAACAACAATAGAAATAGATGGTAATCTTACAAAACTTAAAAGCAAATTTGATAGGTTCTTATATTCCACAAGATTAGGTTGGGGAAGTGCTATTTGGGATTCACTATTTGGAAAAGCAAATGGTGGAGTATTTACAGGCTCAAGTTGGCAACCAATAACAGCTTATGCAGGTGGAGGAATGCCAGATACAGGGCAAATGTTTGTTGCTCGTGAAAGTGGTCCTGAAATGGTAGGAACAATGAATGGGCATACAGCAGTAATGAATAACGACCAAATTGTAGCATCAGTAAGTGCAGGAGTATATGAAGCAGTAATGAGTGCCATGAGTGGACAAAATCAAAGACCTGTAGTATTAAATGTTAATGGTAAGGAACTTGCAAAAGTTACATACGGTGATTATCAAGAAGAAAGTTCTCGTAGAGGAACTAACACAGCAATAAGGAGGATATAATATGAAATTATTAAGAGCATATTTAAACGGGAGTTGGGTAGATCTACCTACTCCTGCTCCTGAAAATTATGAGTTTCAAAGTGAATGGAGAGAAAAATCATTCAGAGATTCTAACCAATACTTACATAGAGATATGATAAGAAAAATACGTAAGGTAAATTGTGGCTGGAATGCCTTAAATTCGGACGAAATGGCTTTGCTAGATAGTTTATATGATTTAGAGAGTTTTACGCTAGAATGTACGGATAATCGCAATATAAGGGTGCGTATGAAGGTATATGCAGGTCCTATAAGTGGAAAAGCAAAGTTTATGGATAAATCTACACTTGCAATAACATTAAGAACAGATGTATCAATGAATTTTATAGAGTTTTAAGGTGATATTATGATAATTGTAAGCAATGATTTTAAAAAAGCTATAAAAGATTCAGAAAGAAGAATAAAAGGATATGTAGAAGCTATATATGATGTACCAGATGTAACAGTAACACCTACGGCGTCTTATACTTCTACATATTCGTCTATTTCTGATATAGTTAATGGGATAAGAGTAGAAAAAGAATATGGTAGCCTTGATTATTTACCTTTAGATGGTTCAAGATTAACTGTGTTAAATGGAACAAATGATAATGCTGGATATATAAGCGATGATTTGTTTGAAGAAATAAGTAACCCTACTATAACTTTATCTTTTGCTAGTACAACTATAAAAGGAATGACACTTTATTTTAAAGACAATGCACCTACAAGCCTAACTTTAACTTATAGTGATAGTAGTACACAAACAATAACAGATAACGAAAATGAAGTGGTACAAATAATATTTGAAGAGCCAAAGGCTTTAACAGGCGTAACAATTCTGATTAATGACATGGAATATTCTGATAGAAAAATAAAACTATGGGAAGTTGATTTAGGTATAACAAATGTATATAAGGACAGAGATCTGATAGAGTTTACTGTAGATGAAGAAGTAAATAAACTTGTTGAAGAAGTACCTATTAATGAAACAAATATAATATTAAATAATATGAATGATTTGTTTAACCCATTAAATCCAACAGGAATAGTACCTTACTTAAGTGAAAATTCAATAATAAGACCTTATGTAGGAGTATTAACAGAAACAGATGGTGTTGAATATGTTAAAATGGGAGATTTCTATTTTGAAAGCTATACAAATAACAGTGATTCAACAACTACTTTGGTTGGTAAAAATATAATAAAAAGATTAGAAAAAGAATTGTTAAAAAATGATAACGAAACAGATTTCTTTAAAACATCATTAAGCCAAACAGCTTTTGAAACCTTTATGAGTAATTATAATTATCCAATAAACACATTAAATTGGTCACATGGAGTATCAAGTGTAGCTTTAGATAAAACGGGACTATTAGATTTCTTAAAAGAAATGACATTTAGTCAATGGAATATAATGTATGCAGATAGAGATAATAAATTAAACTTTAAAGCAATAGATACATCAATAAAAGAAACATTAACTAAAAATGAGTTATTAGAAGATGTTAGCTATAAAAATATAGATAAAATTAATACAGTAAGATTAATGGTTACTAAAACAGGAAGTGGAGTAACAGTTACAAACAGGGAAGTATTAAGCACTACAGTTACTTTATCAAACGCATCTGAAGTATTTTTAATAGAAAGTAGTAGTCCACAACTTGCATTAGCAACTTTATCACAAACAGGTGGAACAAGTGCATCTATAATAAGTCAAGGAATGTATATGGCTTTTGTTAAAGTACAAGGAAATGTAGGAGATACAGTAACATTAAAATTTGAATCAACACATGATTACAACCCATATAAAGATACACAAGTTAAAACAAATAATAAAGAACCTGAAATTGTATTAGAATTTGATAGTTTTGCTAATTATTTACCAGCTCAATATATACAAAATTCAAATATATTAGATATAGCACCAAGTTATGAAATGAGTTTTGATTATAGTGGAGATCCTAGCATAGAAGCAGGGGATTATATAAATGTAGAAACACCTTATGGATACAAGCCTTTATTCGTACAAAAAAATAGAATTAAGTTTGATGGTGGATTAGAAGGCTCAATAGAGGGGGTAGAATAATATGACACTTACGACAAGTTTTCAAAAGATAGCAACAGGAAGTAGTAAGACTTATGGATATGCTACAGGATACCTTGAATTATGGGCAAAATATAATAGTCAAAGTATAGAAAATAATACATCAAATGTCACAGTAGAATTAAGATTAGTTGTATCAGGAGGATATATTGGAAACTATCAAGCTACATATTGGGGAATAAGTGGTAGTCTATCAAATAGTGGTAATTTAGGTAGTGGAGATTATAGAAGTAGAACTGTAGGAAGTGCCACAGGAGATATAACACATAATTCAGATGGAACAAAAAGTGTATCATTTTCAGGATATTTTAACCCAACAGCATGGGGATATGAAATGGATGTTAGCGGTTCTGCCGATTTACCAACAATACCAAGAGCAAGTGATATAACTTGTACAGATGGATATATTGGAGATACATTAACAATATCAATAGATAGAAAAGTAGAAAGTTTTACAGATACTCTAACTTATGATATAGGTGGATTAACAGGGACAATAGTAACAAAAACATCAAACGAAAGTGTAAGTTTTGATACAAGTAGTTTAAAATCATCTATATATGCTTTAATACCAAACGCTACAACAATACAAGGAACAATTTATTGTAGTACATATAACGGGGATACACAGATAGGCAACACACAATCAACTACATTTAGTTTAAATGCAAAAGAAAGCGAGTGTTTACCTACTTTAAGTTATACAGCAGTAGAAACAGATGAGGATGTTATTGAAATATTTGGAACAAATCAATTATTAATTAAAGGAGTAACAAAACCAAAAATAACAGTAACAGCAACTCCAAAATATAGTGCAACAATATCAAGCTATGGTATAGATTTGAATGGATATTATGTTACTACAAATGAATATACATTTGATAGTCTAACAGGAAGTAGTCTAAAAATATCAGCAACAGATAGTAGAGGATATTCAAAAGAACAAAACGAAACATTAGATATAATAGATTATTTTGTACCTAGTGCAACAATAAGTGTATCAAGAGCAATTAGAGATAATGATAATGCTTATGTAACAGTAAATGGTACTTGGTATAATGGAGCATTTGGTAGTACAAATAACACAATCTCAATAGCATGGAGTTATAGGGAAGTTGATACTCAAGAATGGACTACAGGAGGTACTTTAACTCCTCAAACAAGTAGTAACACATTTTATTTAGAAAACTATTTGCTTGGAAATGTATTTGATTATACAAAAGAATATGAAATAAAGTTTGTAGTACAAGATTTACTTAAATCAGTTCAATATATAGTAATAAGACAAAAAAGCGATTATGAGTTAAAAAGCACATATTATGAAAGCGATATATTAACTTACGGAGATTTCAATGGAATTGAAGATTATATATATGAAACTTATTTGTTATTAAATAGACAATTAGGAACAAGTTATAGTTATACAAGACAAACATGGTCTAAAAAGAACCCATTATTAGTAAGTAAATTAAATCATGTAGAAGAAGCTATAAAAGATTTAGGAAATTATTATTATAGACCTATGGGATGGAATAATGCTAGAACATGGAGTACAACTAATCCTGAAAATTTTAGTTATAGAGATGTAAATAGATGGATAAATAACTTAAATATATTAACTACAAGATTATACAATTACAGTGAAACATTATTGCCAAGCGATACATTGTATCCTAGTGATAATTTACTACCTCATTAAAAAGGAGATGATTAAATGGAAAAAATAAATTTTGTTAATGGAAGCACACCTGCAATAAATGATACAAATATGAATAAATTACAAGATAATGTTGAAGATGCTATTGATGAAGTACAAGATGATGTGGATACAAAATTAGATGCAAGTAGTGTAAAAACTACACAAACAACAAGTGATACAGATACATATAGTTGTACATATATAAATGGGATAGTTGAAAGTGGAAATAATACAAATGGAGAATGGATTAAATTTGTTGATGGAACAATGATTTGTTATTATGATAGTGGTACAGATTCAATAACGGTAGTATCAAATGATATTACTGATGCTGAAATAGTTTTTCCACAGCAATTTATTAGTAGTCCTTTAGTATCAACAATAATGAATAGTGATAGTACTTCAGCTACAATGGGATATATACAACATTCAGCAAAAAGTGTAACAACAAGTGGATTTACCTTTAGATGGTTTAGTAAAGACTCAACATATAGAGCGCCATATTATGGATATATAGCTATAGGTAAATGGAAATAATGGCCTTTGCCATTTTTCTTTATATATGATATAATTAAATAAGAAAGGATATGATTGATTGATGAAAGATTTAAAAGTCAAAGTGTCAAGAATGACACGAATGGTAGATTTACCTAAAAACTTTATAGCAGTTGATGGTGAAAATCTACAAAGTAATTTGGTATTTGAGTTTACTGATGAATTTGTAAACGGTCAAGGCAGACTTGAATATCATTTAGGTAGTAATAAAAACTACATAACATTGAATAAAGCAAACGAGCAATATTCAATACCAATTAAAAATGTTATTACTAAAAAAGGTAAAATAAGAATGCAATTAGTAGTAACAGAAGGCACAGATGAAGAAGAAATACCTGTGTTTAAAAGCAATGTATTTGATTTATATTGCAACGAATCTATAAATGCAGTAAATGAAGCACCAGACGGTTATGAACTTTGGATAGAACAAGCCAATGCAAAATTAAATCAAATGGATGAACTTATTGCAAGAGTAGAAGGAATGACATTTTCAATAGAAGATGGAGATTTAATATTAGAAATAGAGGATGGTGAATAATATGGCAAGATATAATTTAGGAAATGTAGTAGGTCCTCAAGGAGACCCAGGAGAAACAGGAAACGGAATAGCTAGTACAGTATTAAATCAAGATTATTCACTAACTATTAATTATACAAATGGGGATTCAGATACAACAACTTCTATAAGAGGTGAAAAGGGAGAAACAGGAGCAACAGGAAAAGATGGAAAAGATTATGTAATAACACAAGCCGACTATGAAGCTATTGCTGATGTGGTAGAAAGTGAAGTAAATATACCAACAAAGACAAGTCAATTAACTAATGATAGTGGATTTGTTACTAACTTAGTAAATGATTTAGCTAATTATTATTTAAAATCAAATACATATACAAAAGATGAAGTTAATACTTTGATTGGTAATATAGAAACAATTTCAATGACAGTTGTATCAGAATTGCCATCAGAGGGAGAAAGCAATATTATTTATTTAGTACCTAGTGCAGACCCACAAACTCAAAATGTAAAAGATGAATATATTTGGGTAAATAATGGATGGGAACAAATAGGAAGTACAGCAATAGATTTAAGTGACTATCAAACAAAAATAGATAGTACACACAAATTAGATGCCGATTTAGTAGATGATACAAGTTCTACTAATAAATTTGTAACAGCTTCAGACAAAACAGCATGGAGTGGGAAATATGATTTACCTAGTGGAGGAATACCATCTACAGATTTATCAAGTGCAGTTCAAACATCTTTAGGAAAAGCAGATAGTGCAGTACAAGATGTAAGTGGTAAAGAAGATAAAACAAATAAAGTTACGAGTTTAAGTTCTTCTAGTACAGATGTACAATATCCAAGTGCTAAAGCCGTTTATGATGCAATACAGGCTGGTGGTAGTGTTAAAACTTATACTTGGGATGGCGAATATACTGGTAATGAAACAATGTTACAAGAAATTTATAATTCTATAAATAATAATGAGCTTGTACTTGTAAAGTGTACAAAATTAATAAGTCATACTGTTTATATGGTTACATCTCAACAAGCGTCTTATAGTGTATATCCAGTATATTATGGAATAAAGACGAATGATAAAGTATATTTGATGGCTATTTCATATCAAGATGGCGAAGAAAACATGAATAAATCTATTGCAAATTATGTAATACAATCTAAAGTTATATTTACAGTTAGCAATGGAACTGTTACGGGTACTACAATAAAGAATTTATCTTATTATGTTTTACCTGCAAATTCAAGAGTAGAAAAATATGGTGCTGGTAGATTTGGTTCAGATTCATCGTCTGTTTTAACAACTCAAAATCAGTCTGTTTATACACCTACTGGAGATTACAATCCAGCAACTAAAAAATATGTGGATGATTCTGCTTCTACAAAGCAAGATACTTTAGTAAGTGGAACAAATATTAAAACAATAAATAATGAATCTTTATTAGGAAATGGAAACATTAATTTTGAATTTGGGAATTTAGATTACAAAGGTCATGTTGAAACTGTAGATGACTTACCTTCAATAGGGCAACCTAGTGCAACTGTAGTGACTCCAAATATTGTTATTTCTGAAGGAGCATCAATTCTTTCAACAAATTCAACTGCAAGAGATACATTAGCACAAACAGTCACAGCATCTTACCCTTATTATGTTGGAGTTTATAGTAATAATACTGGATTTTATTCTAATTGTTCAATAATTACAAATGATGAAAATTGTTTGGGAGAATTTACTTATGTAACAAATTCAGGGTATCAAATATTTGGTATAAAAGTTAATTATATTCAAAATAAAACTGTAACAATAAAGAACTTAAATGCTTCAAGAAGTATGCTATTTACTTATGACGATGGATTTAGTGCAGGCTCAACAAATTATTATCATACTGTTAGTCCAAACAGTAATTGGACTGTAGATGGTTCAGGATGGTTATTTGTTTCAATAATTTCAGAAGATAGTATTGGGGGATATGAAAACGGAAAAGTTGATGTATTTTCTAACATAAGTAATTATAAATTTGTTGAATTTCCATATAATGGAGGAACTATATGGTATTTAGATAATAGAGGTGGTCAAGTTGAATCAGTTAAAACAATGACAAATCATTTAAATTATACTTATGCAGATGATTATGGTTTTGTTACATTTGACTCTACTACTAATTTTCCTTCTTATGTAGGTGCAACTCCAAGTCCAGATGCAGTTGAAAATGCTGTATACACGGTAGGAGATACATATGAAATATATAGATGTAATAGTCAACCAGCTTGGGAACATTGGTCTGAAAGTAGTGGGGGTAGTTCTACAGATGTACAGATTAATGGAACATCAATAGTGTCAAGTGGAACTGCTAATATAATAACTGAAACTGCTTACGATGCTTCAACAAACAAGATAGCAACAATGAGTGATTTGCCTACTATAACACCAATTTATTTAGGGAAAACATCTACACACAATACAGAACAAACGGCAATAGATTTAAATGCGTTACCTATAGGAATGTATTATTTAAAGCAAGATAGTAATAACAACAAATTGTGGATTAAAGCTACATATAAAGGTAATCAGCAAAGTGCTACGACAAGAACATTAGAAATAGATTTATTTGAAGATACAACAGCACAAGGCAAACCAAATGTCAGAGTAGTAAACAATCAAATAATTTTATATAAAGATAAAGCTTTTGATGAAACAACAACGAGTAAAACATCAATGGGCTCTATAACAACTACATTACAAGATGATAGCCATGCATTGTCTGTAAATTTTAGAATGATAAATTTAACAACAACTGGTATAACTTTAGCAAATCACAACTACGAGAATTTTGCATTAGAATCAACAAACAACAAAGTTACATCATTAAGCAGTGCATCTACTAATACACAATATCCAAGTGCTAAAGCAGTATATGATGCTTTAAATAGTGATTTATTACATTATAAAGGTCATGTTAGTTCAGTAGATGATTTACCATCAACAGGACAAGAAAGTTCTTCTGTAATAACACCAAATATAACAATACCATCATCAAATTCTGCTATTAATAATAATGCAGAAGACAAGGATGTTTTGAAAGCGTTTACCACAGCATCATTGCCTTATTATTTTGGGGCTTATAATGACATAGATAATTATAAGAAAAAGCCTGTAATAGTTACAGACGACCCAAGTACAATAGATGGTATTACTTATTTTCAATTTCCACAAGCCACTCAAGAACTTTATTATGGAATAGCAGTACATTTAACATACAAGCCAACAGCAACAACAAGAATATATCCTAGAGTTGCAATGGAAAGTGATTTTACTTATGAAGATGGTTCTGCTCATGCTATCAACTCTGGACAATATTGGGATATAGATGGTTCGGGATGGATGTATATAACTACACTTAATACAATTTATACTGGATATGATAATGGAAAAGCAGATTTTTATTCAAATATAGGTTCAATTAAGTTTGTAGAATATCCGTTAACATCTATGATGGTGTTTATGAATCAGCAATCAAATTTAACAGGATGCAAAACGATTACAAATGATTTAGATTATACTTATGCAAATAATTATTATATGTATGAATTTGATGAAACAACAGATTTCCCTTCTTATGTAGGTGCAACACCAAGCCCAGATGCTGTAGAAAATAATGTATACACAGTAGGAAGTAATTATGAAATATATAGATGCAATTCAACACCAGCATGGGAGCTATGGTCTGCATCAGATACAACAGGATTAGAGGATACTTCAAATAAAGTAACTTCAATAAGTGCAAGTTCAACAGACACGCAGTACCCATCAGCAAAATGTGTATATGATGCTATACAGAATGCAGGAGGTGGAGGTAGTACAGATGTTTATGAGTTAGATTTAGATGTAGTTTTATCATCATTACAACCTGAATATAGAGTTATAGATTATAATACATTTAACGATAATAGTGCTGTAAAAAATGCTCTTTCAGAAATATTAACAGACGCTAACAGCAAAGGATTAATCTATTTTGAAGTATATGTTAATCATAGAACTGGTGGGGATTTAAAAAGAACTAAATTTATTGCAAACAGAATAACATTTGAACAAAATTCAACAAATTATGAATTTGTAGGAATGTATTTCGGACCTTCAATGTGGGATGGAATGGATACACCAGGTCTACCTTGCAATTATGGAAGAATAGTTATAGGACAAACAGACATGACTTGGAGTCAGGGGGTATGTACTGTACAAGATATTAACGAAGCAGAATTTCAATATTTTTATCTTGCAGAGGGAACTTGGTAATAAAGTGAGGTGAGAAAAGATGAAAGATTTTATTAATCGTTTAAAATCACCAGTAGTAATAGCACAGATCGTGTCAATAATAGCTTCTTTAGTAGTAGCTATATATCCTGAATTTGGGGATACAGCAGAAAAGATAGTATATTCATTGACAATAATAATAAATCTTGTAGCTGGAGTAAATAACCCTACAGATAAAGAACATTTTTAAAAAGTGTTGCAAAAGCTCCTGATATATAATATAATGATATTGGGAGCTTTGCTTTATAAAGGAGGAAATATGGAAGAAGAAGTAATGAAAGAAATACCAGAAGGGGAAGAAGTAGAAGAAATCTTTGAGGAGGAAATATGAGTGTAAAGTGTAGAATAATGGAAAGTGGATATTGTGAAATAACACAATACTACAAAGCAGGAGTTCATAATGGAATGGACTTGGTAAATCAAGGTTATACTTTAGGTTGGATAGTAGCACATAGTGACGGAGTTGTAGTACAAGCAGAAAAAAATTGTAATTACAATACATATCCTCAAGGACCTAACATCTATGGAAACTATGTTAAGATAAAACATGATGACGGATACTATACATTGTATGGGCATATTGCTTATAATACTATCCCTGTAAGTGTAGGAGATAGAGTTAAAAGAGGTCAAAGAATAGGATATATGGGAAACACAGGATATTCTAATGGTGGACATGTACATTGGGAAGTAAGAAACCAAAGTGATACAAGAATAAATCCACAACCTTATTTAGATGCAGATCTACCAAATGGAGAATACACAGGAGTAATAACATATCAAGCCTATGTAGGAGAATGGTTACCTGAAGTACATAAAGCAGACAATACAGATGATGGATTTGCTGGAATAGGTAACAAAGCAATAAGTGGATATAGATGCAAACCTCAATATGGAGAAATAATATATCAAGCAAAATTAAAAGGTGGAGATTGGTTAGAACCTGTAAATAGTAAAGATTATTCAAAAGGTGGAGCTAATTCTTATGCAGGAATATATGGAAAACCAATAGATTGTATAAAGATAAAATCTACAAAAGGTTGGGTTAAATATAGAGTAAAAACTGTAGAAGATGGATGGCTTCCTTGGGTATTAAGTACTACAGAAAGTGGTACAGAAAGCTATGCAGGAATACCAAACCACACAATTATAGGAATACAAATGTTTTAAAAGGTGCAAAATTGCATCTTTTTTTATTAAATGTATTTACAATGTATTTAAAATGTGTTAAAATATAATTACAAAAAGGAGGAAGTAAAATGGGAGATTATTGGGATAATATGATGGCTTACGAAGATGAGCGAGAAGAAGAAAATGAAGATGCTTATGAAGATTATTTATTACAAAAGCAGCAAGATGAAAAAGCAGAAAAATTTGAAGCATCAGAATATGAGTCAAAAATGGCCCAACAACTTATAGATGGCATATACGATAAAATGTAATTTAATGGCTATTTTAGGGGTTTTTGGTTGAGATAGTATATTTATATTAATTTAGCCATAAAGTGGCTAGAAAGGGCTTAAAAACGGCAAAAAAAGGTATATTAATGAAATGTTGGATAAGAAGATATGATAATGAAGAAAAAATATTTAAAGATAGTTGGTTTGTAAGACACTTATGGGGAAAGCAAAATCATTGGACGATTTTCAAAGATGAAGCACTAGAATTTGAGAGTGTAAAAGAAGCTAGATGGTTTATAAAAATGTATAATTTAAAAAATTGTGAGGTAGAGAAATGACACAATATGAGAAAGATTTAGAATATTTGTTATGGTTAGAAAGAAGGGATAAAGTGCCTTATGATTTAAAAATAACAACGATACCAGAAAGAAAAACTACACAATACAAAATAAAAGAGTTAAAGGAAATGAAACAAATATTAGAACAATATAAAAATCAAACAATAGAAGTAGATTTAAAGAAAGTGGGGAAAAGTAAGTAAATATGAATGAAGAAATAAAAGATTTAAAGCGAGAATTAAATGAATTTGATGAAGAATATGTAAAATTATATGAAAAATATTGTAATTTAAGGAATAAAAACAAATCTTTACAACAAAGAGTAGAACAACTAGAAAAAGAAAATAAAAGGTTAAAAGAGTGGAAAGAAGATTTATTATCTGAAAATATTGAATTAGAAAATATAAGAAAAGAAGCAATAGAGTATATTAAAGATAAACAAAAAATACAATATAAATTTGCTTTATCTCATATAGAATGTGATGATTTATTAAATATATTAAACAAAGGAAGTGAATCAGATGAATAAAACAATAACTGTAAGAGTAGATGAAGAAACTTTACAAAATTTAGATCTGATAAAAAATAAACTAAAAATATCAAAAGCAGATATAGTACGAATGGCGATAAGTTATTTTAAAAATTATGTTGAAAGAGTGAACAAATAAAAAGTTCATTTTTTTATTGAAAAAGTATTTACAAAATAAAAAAAATATTATACAATTTAAGTGTAACAAAAGGTAGGTGAAAAAAATGTATTATTTTAAAGAAACAGAAAGAGCTAAAGTGTTAAGTGGAAGAACAGTAACATATTTAGCAGAAAAAATGTTACATATTTCAAATGGATATTTAACATCAATTTTAAAAGGGAAAAGAGGTTGCTCAATAAGATTAGCAGAAAACATAGCACATTGTATAAGTTGGGATGCGAAGCTAGAAGATTATTTTTACAAGAAAGGTGAATAGTTATGGCGAGAAGAAGAATGTTTAGTCTAGATATAATAGACACAGATTCATTTATGGATATGCCTCAAACAAGCAGATTGCTATATTATGAATTATGCATGAGAGCGGATGATGATGGATTTGTAGCAAGTCCTAAAAAAATAATGAAAATGGTAGGTTGCAATGATGATGATTTTAAAATATTAATTGGAAAACAATTTATAATACCATTTGAAACAGGCATAGTAGTAATAAAACATTGGAAAATACACAATTACATACAAAATGACAGATATAAAGAAACAATATATCAAGAAGAAAAAGACCAATTAATGCAAGACAAAAATGGCATGTATACATTTTGTATACAAGATGGATACACAGGTAAGGTAAGGATAGGTAAGGATAGTATAGGTAAGAGAGATAGAGAGAGTAAAAAGCCTACACTAGAGCAAATAGAAGAATACTGCAAAAGCAGAAATAATAATGTTAATGCTAAAGCATTCTTTGACTATTATGAAGCTAATGATTGGAAAGACAAAGATGGAAAAAAAGTAAAAAGTTGGAAACAAAAAGTCATAACATGGGAAACACATGAAAAAAAAGATGATTATTTAAGTTATAAAGAAAGGCAATATTTAGAAGGTCAAAAAGTATTAGACCAATATAGGTGATATTATGGAAAAAAAAGATGTAACAAAAATATTAGAAAAAATACAAGCATTTAGACAAAGTTTTTTAATAAACAACAGCAATTTTAATGAATGGGCTAAAGTATTAGAACCATATAGGTATGAAGATGTAGATAAAAAGTTAGATGAGTATTTTAGGGATGCAACAAATTTTGGACAATACCCAGATGCTTATTATTTAACAAAATATTTAAAGACAGAAGAAGAATTATCAAAGACACAAGAAATAAAAGGAAGATGTAGTATATGCAACAAAGAAATGCCATATAATGATTTAGAAGAACATTATGATAGGTGTTCTAGCATTGATTATGTTTATAGAGAATCAAGAAAATATTTACACAAAACATTTGACAAAGAAAAATTATGGGAGATGGATAATCAAACATTTGATAAGTTGTATTGGAAAGTATGCAATGAATTATTTAGAGTAATGCCTAATTGTCTGCAAAGAAAATGTTTAGAAAATGCAATATTAACACATCAAGGAAAAGAGCCAAGATATTCAAGAGAAGAAATAGAAAAAGAATTAGAAAAGTAGTTACAAAAAGTAAAAAAATATGTTAAAATATAAATGAATGGGAGGAATTTAAAATGAGTAATATTTTAAACAAAAATAAAGAGGGTTATGGTTATAAATATACAGATATAAGTGAGATACATAGATATTTAGAAAGTATAGATGCACACTATATTCAAAAAATAGAAAGAATAGAGGGTGATGATTATATTTTTACTAAAAGGTGTTTTAATGGTGTATGGGAAGATGAATGGCTACAAGGTTCAAGAGTAGTACAAGCAACTTTAAGTGGAATAAAAAACCCAGCACAGGAGCAAGGAAGTGCTTTAACTTATGCTCGTAGATATTCTTTGCTTATGGCTTTCGGACTTGCAACAGACGATGATGATGCACAAAGTTTATCAAGACCAGTAATAAGCAGTAAAGAAGAAGCAGAAGAATATGTTATTAATTTTGGTAAATATGCAGGAAAGAAAATGAAAGAACTACCACAAAACTATTTAGAATGGCTATTAGAAAATAGTAAAGATGAAACAATAAAGACTTGTGCAGATTATTTAGTAGAACATTTAACAAATGATGAAGTAAATGAAAAAATGATGTTGATGCAAGAATTATCAGGAATAATGACAGAAAAGAATGTAGATAGAGATAAACTATACAAGCATTATAAAGTTAGTTCAGATATGGAACTTACAACAGACCAATTAAGAGATGCAATAGAAAGGTTGAATAAGTAATGAAAAAGATAGCTGTATTGTATGCGGAATTTGATACAGATATTATGATATGTGATGAAGACCTAAAAAAATTTTATAATAATGATTGGCTAAAATTTATGAAAGAAATGTATGAAGAAGAAAGTATAGGAATGTTTGACGAAATTGAATTAATTGATGTTAAAGATAAGGAGATAGAAAATGAAGAAAGTAATTAGTTTTTGGGAAAATACAAGTAAAACAGGAAATGTATATTATACAGGAAAATTGGGAGAATTAGACTTAATAGGATTTAAAAATAATCAAAAGAAAAATCCAAAAGAGCCTGATATAACATTTTATATAAAAGAAGATAAGCCTAAAAAAGACAATAAAGTATATACAAAAAATGTAGATACAGACTCAGTGTTTGAAGATTTTGGAAAAGAAATAGAAGTGACAGATAATTTATTAGATTAGGTGATATAATGGATTTGGTAGATGATATACAAAAATTAAGAGAAAAACTTAACACAAGTATAATTAAATTAAGAGATTATGGAAGAGAACTTGCAGAAGCAGAAAGAGATTACAAAGTATTATTAAGACAAGAAGCATTAAAATTAAGAAGTGATGAGAATATGCCTGTTACATTAATAAATCAAATAATTTATGGAATACCAGTGGTTGCAGATAAAAGATTTAAAAGAGATGTGGCAGAGACAATGAGGGAAGTTGCTTTAGAAAATATACAATCAATAAAATTACAAATTAGAATATTAGAATCACAATTACAAAGAGAGTGGAATGCAGATTTACCAAAATAAAAGAGGTATATATGGAAGAAATGTGGAAACAAATTAATGAAGATTATTCAATTAGTAATTATGGTAATGTTAAAAGCAAAAATGGTTTGTTAAAATGTGTAAAACATACAACGGGTTATTTATATGCTACTATTAACAAAAAACAATGTTTGGTTCATAGATTAGTGGCAAAAATGTTTATACCTAATCCTGATAATTTACCACAAATTAATCATATAGATGGAAACAAATTAAATAATCAAGTAAGTAATTTAGAATGGTGTGATGCTAAACAAAATATGCAACATACTTTCAAAAACAAAATAATTAACAACAGAACAAAAAGAAAAAAAGAAAGTGAATTAATAAATATAAAAAAAGCGACTATAAGTAATTATAAAAAAGTTGAAATGTATGATAAAAAAGGTAACTTAATAAAATTGTTTAATAGTATTATAGAAGCATCTATATATTCTGGTGCAAATGCATCACACATAGTTCAATGTTGCAAACATAAACAAAAAACTTGCGGTGGATATAGGTGGGAATATGCTATTGAAAGATAAAGAAGTATATGAAAAAACATTAGAATTATTTAAAGGTTGCTGTGCTTTATGTGGTAGCCCTTATCCACATTTACACCATATAAGATACGGTGCTTGTGGTAGGAAAACATACATGGGTAATGTTATACCTTTATGCAAAAAACATCATGATTTAGTACATACAAATAAAAGAAAATATATGCCAATGCTAATTGAGATTATTAATAAACGAATGGAGGGATAGAATGTTAGAAATTATGAAATGGTATTCGATTATATGGCTAACTTGTGGAGCATTAGTGAATTTGTGGGAGAGTATAAAAGAAAGAGAATTTAGAAGTTTTATAGCATTTATTCTTATAATTCCAATGATTGTATATTTAATTATAAAATAATAGATAAGAGGTTACAAGATGAGAATTAAGCAAGATGTATATAAGAAATTAGTAAGTAACTCTATAAATGCAAAGCAAAGCAAATATCATAATAGAAAAGTGTTTTATCAAGGACATTGGTTTGATAGCGAAAAAGAAAAAGCGTGGTATATAAAGTTTAGATTAATGGAAAAAGCAGGAGAAATACATGATTTAAAAACACAATATGAGTTTGTACTTATAGAAACGTTTGTAGTAGGAGAAAAAAGATATAGAAAAATGTCTTATATAGCAGATTTTATATACAAAGACAAAGAAGATAAACTCCATGTAGTAGATGCAAAAGGATTTAGGACAGAAGTATATAAATTGAAGAAAAAATTAATGGCATGGAAATATGGAATAGAAATAGAGGAAGTATAATAATGGCAATGAGTTATGAAACAGAAGAAATAAGTGCTAATGGATTTATAAGAAGCTGTGTAGCAGAACTAAAAAGAGAACATAAATGTTATTGTTATTTTGAATGGCAAGTAAAAGAAATAACAGAAAAATATAAAAATAAATATAAAGGGGAAGTAAATGTTAGAAAAATAAATAATTATTATTTGTTACAATTAGTGTGATTTGCATTAATAAAACAAGTGTGATATAATTAAAACGTGGTGTAGTAAGCCACCATAAAATTTCACCCATTTTAGGAAGAGCATAAAGCTCTTTTCTTCTTGACAAAAAATAAAGTATATGCTAAACTTATAATGATAAAGGGTGTGGCACTATGATTAGCCTAGATTCTAATTGGAAATTTAGTGATGTGCAAGATAATATAGAGGCGATAAAAACTCAATATGAGGAGGTTTTGTCGTCTTTTTTTACTTATGAAATGAAAGAAAAAAGAATGGCTACACATTTTATGAAAAGACAAGTATTTGATTATGAGAATATTTTATATTGGCAAAGAGAAAGATTATGGGAAGTTTTAAATGGGGATTTTGGAATAGAAGAATTTAGGAGGTTGTGTAGATGAATGAAAAGATTAATGAAATTAGCATAGCCTTATTACAAACGCAAAGAAGCCACATAGATACACTATTAGCAATAATAAAGCATTTACAAAAGGAAATGAAATTATCTTTAAAATGTGATCATAAAGAAAGAGTACAAATAATTAATGAATTGATATGGTGGATAAACAAATTGTTTGAAGGGGAGGGGCAAAATGAATGAAAGAATAGAAGAGTTAGGAAGAAAAGTTAAAATGGGGAATATGACTTGGCAAAAAGTAACAGATATAATAAATGCTGAATATGCAGAAAATTTAAGTGTAGATGCAGTAAGAAAAAGATTTGAAAGAAAACCATACCAAAAAGAAGATGTAATACCAACATATCAAGATTATTCTACAGAGTACAAAGATGGAACAATAGAAGCACAAAAAATAGTAGAATATAACAAAGAAATATTTGGAGATAAAAAGAAATTGATGATATTTTTGGGGTATAATCCTACTGAATGGGAATTTGTATATGTTACTACTTCAATATGGAATCAGCATACAAAGGAGCAAACAACAAAGCATTTATACGCAGTAAAATATAAATTAAAACCTATTGTAGATGAAGCTAATTTAGACGATGCAATTAAAACAGCAAAACAAGTAATTGAAAAAGAAATAAAACCATTAGAAATAAAAAAATATCCAAAAGTAGAAGGATTATATAAAAATAAATTAATGGAGATACCAGCAATAGAACTACATCTTGGGAAAATGGCATGGAATGGGGACACAGGGCAAGATTACGATAAGGACATAGCAGTAAAAAGATTTTATGAAATATTAGAACAAGTATCACAAATACAAGAGCGAGAAAATTGTGATACCGCATTTATAACTATTGGAAATGATTTTTTTAATAGCGACACAGTAAATAATACAACAACAAAAGGCACTCCACAAAGTAATGATTTAAGGTGGAAAAAAATGTTTTTAATAGGTTTAAGATTATATACAGAATTTTTAGAAACATTAAGAAGCAAATTTAATAACATAGACGTAAGATTATGTAGTGGAAATCATGATAAAATGAGTAGTTTTTATTTATATGTAACACTACAACAATATTTTAAAAATGATGATAAGATAAAATTTAGTGACAATTATAAAGATTATCAATGCTATCAATTTGGCAAGTGTGCTATATTCTTTGGACATGGAGATGGTAACTTAAAAAGAATAACAAAAAGTATACCAGCAGAGTTCTTTAAAGAATGGGGAAGTAGTGAATATAGAGAGCTACATTTAGGGCATTTACATAAAGAGGTTACGGTAGATGATGAAAGTGGAATGATAACAAGAAGAATAGGAAGCCCTACAGGAACAGACCAATGGCATTATGAAGAAAGATATATAGGAGCTACACAAAAACACCAAATTTTTATATGGGATAAAGAAAAAGGATTAAAAAGCATAGAATATATAAATTTTGAAGATAAAAAAAAACTGATTAAGAAGAGGTTTATATGAGAGAAATAACAAAGTTAATGATAAATGATTTTAAAATAATGAAACTTGGGATAGATTTTATGGGATATGAAGTAAAGAGAAAAGAGTCTTTAAGTTTCCATCATTTAGTAGTACCAAAAAGGGTTTGTAAAGAAAGAGATTTAGGAGATGGATATGAGTATTGGAATGGTGCAATATTAGTTCAAAATACAAGCCATGAGTATTTACATCTTATTGAACAATATGATAAAGATCTGTATAAATATATAACTTATGAAATGGTTGATATGAATATATTAGGCAGATTAGATGAAGAAGCATTAATAAACATAGATGAAGCATTAAAAAGTTTTGAAAAAGAAAATTATTGTAAATTAGCAAACAAAGGTAAAATGCTTATAAAAAGTGAATATATGAGGAGAAAAAAATTATGAAAGAATTTTGTATAATATTTTTATGTTTATTTGTATTATATTTTGTGTATAGATGGATGAAAACAAAATAGTTGACAATGATAAAAATATTTGATATAATTAATATGGCATTGAAAGAATGCTTCGAATTTCTATTGAAAGTCCATAACGACTTTCTTTTTTTTGTGATATAATAGTAATAGAGGTGAAAGAAATGAATGAAATAGATAGATTAAAGTTAAAAGTTAAAATAGAAAGACAAAAGAATAAAGAGTTAAAACAAGAAATAAGACAAATGAGAAGAACTGTATTAAGCATATTAGATGAAGCTAAAGAAAAGGTAAAAGATATAATGTACACAGGCGATTTGCCAAAATAATTACATTGTGATACAATTTAATTGGGAGTATCAAAAGAGAGGGGAACAATAATGATTAATACAATAATAAGCACAATATTAACCTTTTTAGTAAGCAGTATTTTAGGTTATTGTGTTAGCGTTATTAAAAGTTATAAAAAGCAAAAAAGCGAAATACTAACAGAATTTGGAGAATTAAAAGAAAGCCAGCTTATGGATATGAAAAATGATTTATCAAACAAGTTCTTTATCTATGATTCTATGGAAGAAATAGAAGATTATTTAGTATATGCTTTTAGAGAAAAATGTGAAAGATATTTTCATTTAGGAGGAGATTCGTGGATTCATCCAATGTATGATAAATCTTTTATGTGGAAAATGAAACAAACAGGATATTTAAAGTAGTCCTGTTTTAATTTTACTTTTTTTAAAAAATATGTTAATATATGCCCTTACAAGGGGGAAAATGGGATGAAAGAAAAGCAAAAGAGGAATGTATATTATTTTGATTATTCGCCTCAAGTATATGAATATATAATGACAAGCAGGATATTAAGACAGAGTGAAAAAGATTTATTAAAAGATATAGTTGATGGTAAAACAGTCAGAGAGTTAGCTATAGACAATAAATGTAGTGAAATGACAATATGTAGAAAAAGAAAAAAAATATTTAATTTAACACAGACACTAATGTAATTTTTTTTGTTTTGAATTTTGTTATTAAAAGTAATTAATTGTTATTAATTGTTATTTAATGTTATTATTGCACATTTTTTGCGTTTACTTTTGAAAAATATAGTATATTATATATCCAACTTGGGGTGAAATTATGATAGAAAAGCTAAAAATAAAGGCGATATATGATGATTTTTTAGAGAATGTAAATTTAACAGACGAGCAAAAAAGAATATTAGATATGTTAATTAAAAGAGAAACAATAGTTAAGATAGCTATGGAGATCGGAGCAAGCCAAAGAACAATAAATTATGAGATAAAAAAGATAAAATCTTTATGGAGTGATTATTATAATCTTCAATTATTAAGGGTAATGTTGTTGATACAATAATTACTCTTTTTTTACGCTTTTTTAAAACAAAAAAATAATAAAATGATAATGGAAGGAGACAAAAGTTGAAAGCATTTTTAAAACAAATGTGGTTTGCTAGTCTACTTCCTTTTTTGTTAAGGAGATGGAAAAATGTATAATTATATGAATCCATATAATAGACAAGCTGATTTAGATCGTATTAATGCACAGATGAATGAGTTAGAAAAAATAAAAGCTCAAATGCAACAGCAACCAATCCAACCTAATATTAATCAAACTTTTCAATTAGCTCCTACTAATAGGGAAGTAATAAGGTATGCTTCGAATATAGAGGAAGTACAAAGAGATTTGGTTATTGGAGATACGCCTTATTTTAGCAAGGATATGTCAGTTGTATGGATTAAGAATACAAAGGGGGAAATTAAAACCTATGAACTAACGGAGATAATTCCTAAAGATAGTAAGGATGTAGAAATAGAATATCTAAAAGCCCAGATAGAAGAATTAAAGAAAGGTGCGAGAAGGTATGAATCAAATGATGATGAATATATTGATGCAACAGTTGAAGATACGCAATCCACAAGCTCTAAAGAAGTACGAAGAGCTAAGAGGAACTAATGGCAATCCTCAAGAACTTTTAAATCAAATAACTAGCAAATATACACCAGAACAAATAAAACAATTTAGACAAGTGGCAAACAGTTTTGGTGTTACGAACGAACAATTAGACAAATATGGTATTAATGTGAAATAGCATTAATATAAAAAGAATAGATAAGGAGGTGAAAAAATGAACGGAAACGGAATACAACCTACAGTAGAACTTGCTACTACAAATGGTAACGGATTCTACCCATACCCAGTAGTGACTGGTGGATATGGAAATGGTGGATTTGGTGGATTCGGTGGAGACGGAGCTTTATGGATTATCTTATTACTAGCTTTATTTGGCTGGGGTAATAATGGTAACGGAAATGGTGGATTCTTTGGAAACAACGGATTTGACAATGGATATGCTTGGCTTTCTAATGGACAAAAAGAAATTATGCAAAACACAAACAACGGATTTGATACATTACATTTAAGCAACCAATTAGAAGGCAATAGAGATGCCATCAACAACTTGTCTACTCAATTATGTAACTCTACTTATAGCATAAATGACAGCATAAAAGATGGATTATATGGCTTAAACACTTCATTCTTAAACTGTTGCTGTGAAAATAAACTTGGTATTGCTGACTTAAAAGCAACTGTAATAAGTGAAAACTGTGCAGACCGTGAGGCATTAAGCAATGGTATTCGTGATATTATAGCAAGCCAAGTAGCAGGAACACAAAGAGTGTTAGACCAATTATGCCAAGACAAGATAGATGCTAAAAATGAGAAGATAGATGAGTTAAATAGACAAATCCTAATGAAAGATTTACAGGCTTCACAAATAGCACAAAACGCATTTATTTCTCAAGGATTTGCAAATGAAGTAGACCAGTTATACAACCGTCTATCAAATTGCCCTGTACCAAGTACACCTGTATATGGTAGAACACCAATATTCACTTGCAACAACAATGGTTGTGGATGTGGAATGAGTACAACAAGTCAATTTATTTAATAGCATGAGTTGAATACAACAAACTCGATTACGAGAACTTGCTAATAGGTGCCGACACAAATGTCGGTAGCATAGAGATAGGCAAGTACTATCTCTTTTTATGAAAGGAGAAAAAAATATGATAGAAACAATTATAAATGAATCTCTTGCTTTACCAAGTAATGCAAGCCCAATAACTTTTGATGAAACAGACATTAGAACTAGGTGTGCTACTTGTAGTTGCAATGGATGGCTAGATTATTCAAATGGTAATCCTAATTTTAAAATATTTGGAAATGGATATACAGGATATTATGATGTAGAATTTAGTGCTTCTGTAAGTACGGCAACTGCTGGCGTGGTGGCTATCGGATTATTTCAAGATGGAGTTTTAATTCCAGATACTGTTAGAGCTGTAACTATTGCAGCAGCAGATGATTATGAAACTATATCTTTTGATAAGAAATTAAGAGTATGTCCTAGAGGAACTACAAATATATCAGTACAAAGTGTTCCAAGCGTACCAACACCAACAGATCCTACAACACCAATAGCGACTACACAAGCAATTATAACTAATGGGACATTCAGTATAAGTAGAATTTAATGAATAACAATACAATAAACAACTTGTCTTTAATATTACAAGCATTAAGTTTAGAAATATTATTTAAAGATTTTAATAATACTGACTTAATGCAAGAACTGCAAAAGCAAGATAAAGAATATTTAGAAAAGATATTAAAGAATCAAGAAGAAATTTTAAAACTCTTAAAAGAAAGGAGTGATTAATTTGGAAGAAGAAAAATCTAGATTATTAAGGCTAACAGAAGAAACAATAGAAAGAACAATAAAAGATGGATTAACAACTGGTAACCTTGATATTGTATATAAATTAGCAAAGATAAAACACATGGAAAAGGAGGATGAAAATATGAATTATGGAAACTACTCAGGAAGAGGTCCTGGACATGGAAGTTATGGAAATTATAACGAATATGGTAGAGATAATTATGGAGAATATAATGAAAGATATAATGATTATGGTCGTAGAGGTGTAGATAGTAGATACAGAGGTTATGGACATTTAGACAGAATGTATAATGAATATGGTAATTATAGTTATGGTAGAGAAAGATATGGAGCAAATGAGGATACTAAAAAATCACTAGAATATATGTTAAGAAGTATGGAAGATTTTGCTCGTATGTTAAAAGAAGAAGCACAATCACAAGAAGAAGTACAAATGATTAAGCAAACTGCTCAAAGAATAGCACAGATGTAATATGAGATATTATTTTTATAATGCCAATCCAAAAGGTTTGTTTACTGAAGATTGTGTATGTAGAAGCCTGAGTGTAGCTGAAGGAATTAGTTGGGAAAAGTGTCACGAAAAATTAAGCAATTTATCAAGAGAGTATGGAACACTTTTAAATAATGTAAATTTTGTAGAAGATTATTTAGACAAAAGGTATCCTAGAATTTGTTATGATAATATGACGGTTGGTGAATTTTCAAAGGTAGCCCCTAAAGGGCATTTCGTTGCTACAATGGATGGGCATATTACAGCAATTATTGACAATGTAATAGTAGACACATTTGATTGTTCAAATAGAATAATGAAATGTTGTTGGCAAATAATGTGATATAAGGAAGTGCAAAAAATTGCATTTCTTTTTGCTTTGTGTTATAATAAATATGGTGGGAATATGATACCAAAGAGAATAATATTTTGTTGGTTTGGTGGAAAAGAAAAACCAGAGAATGTAGTGAATTGTATTAAAACATGGAAAGAACAAATGCCAGACTATGAATACCTAGAAATAAATGAAAGCAATTTTGATATAAATTACAACGAATATGTAAAAAATGCTTATGAAAACAAGAAATGGGCTTTTGTATCAGATGTTGCAAGACTTTGGGCTTTATACAATTATGGTGGAGTATATATGGACACAGATGTTTTAGTATATCAACCACTAGATAAATTTTTAAAACATAGATTCTTTACAGGATTTGAAAACATACATTATCCAGTAACGGCAACAATAGGAGCGGAAAAAGAAAATAAACTAATAAAACAAATGTTAGATTGGTATGAAGGTAAAGTGTTTACTATGCATGAAAATTGGTGGGAATATGAAACTAACACAGTAATAATGAGTAATATATTAGGCAAATATTTTGATAGAGATAAAGTAGAATACCAAGAAAATAGTAATTGTGCAATATATCCTAGAAAGACATTTTGCTATAGTGAAGAAATTGATGAAGATGTATATACAAGACACCTTATGTTTGGGAGCTGGGGATAATGAAGAAAATAATATTCTATCAAAGCCATTTCTGCCCTATGGGTGGAGTAGAAACAATGGCATATAATTGGTGTTGGTGGTTAAGGAACTTTTTTGATGTAACGGTATTATATTGTACTGCAGATCCAGTAAGACTTGCTAAAATGAAGAAGATAGTTAAGTGTGAACAATATCAAGATGGCAAAGAATATAAGTGTGATATATTTATTAGAAATAGTGTATGGGGCAAAATACCACAGAATATAAAAGCAGACAGAATGATAGAGATGCGACATGCTAACTACAAATATTTATTAGAAAAAGGTTGGTTATATGATCAATACCGTGATATGGGAATAAAAGAAATAGTGGGTTGTGGAGAATATGTAAGTAAAATGAGTAATGAAGTTTTACATGATAACCCTACCACAATAAAGAATATATTATTGCCAAGAAAAGAGACAAATAAAGTTTTACATTTAATTAGTTGCACTAGGATAGACTCCACTAAAGGTTGGGGAAGAATGCAAACTTTAATGGATATGATGAGGAATGCAAAAATAAAGTTTACTTGGGATATATTTACAAACTCACCTCAAAAATGTGATTATGAAGAGGTTAGATTTTGGAAATCAAGATATGATATATGGGACTATTTAGCAGATGCAGACTATACTGTATTATTAAGTGACAGTGAAGGACTTTCTTATACCGTACAAGAGAGTCTACAATATCAAGTACCTTGCATAGTTACAGATGTAGGTGGAAATGCAGAACTTATAAAAGATGGAGTAAATGGATATTTAGTTCCTTTAGATATGAAGTTTGATATAAATAAAATAAGAAATATACCAAAGTGTGAAGAATATGATAATCATGCATTAGAAGATTGGTTAAAATATTTGAAATACGATAAAAAGGTAACAGAAAAGCAGATAGAAGATATTATAAACAAACAAGAAGAGGAGGAAATTGAAGTGAAAGTAAAAGTAAGAGCATTAGAAAAGTTTGAAAGAGTTAGAGATGCAGAAAGAAATATAATACCAAAAGCAGGAGATATTTGGGAAACATCAAAAGAAAGAGCAGAATATTTGCAAGCATTAGATTATGTAGAAATAATAGAGGAAATAGAACCTAAAAAAGAAGAACCAAAGAAAGTAGAAACTAAAAAAGTAGATAATAAAAAGAAAAAGAAATAATGGTGAAAGAGGAAATACAAATGGAAATAATAAATAAGAAATTAAATGAATTAAAACCTTATGAAAAGAATCCAAGAAAAAATGATGAAGCAGTAAAATATGTAGCAAATAGTATAAAAGAATTTGGATTTAAAGTACCTATTATAATTGATAAAGATAATGTAATAGTAGCAGGACATACAAGATACAAAGCGAGTAAAGAATTAGGATTAAAGGAAGTACCTTGTATTGTAGCAGATGACTTAAATGAAGAACAAATAAAAGCATTTAGATTAGCAGACAATAAAGTTAGTGAAATGGCAGAATGGGAATTTGGACTATTAGATGATGAATTAAATGAAATATTAGATATAGACATGTCTGAATTTGGTTTTACAGAAACAAATATAGATTGGGCTGATATAGATGACTTGACAGAAGAAAACTATGATGAACCCACACATAAAATGCTTGAATGTCCTAAATGCCATCATATAGATAGAGATATTCATTTTAGAAAAGTAGACGGAGTCGAGGAAGTGGAAAATCAAAACACAAATGAATGAAAGTGTTTTTGTCAAGTATAGAAAACGGAAAAAGTAATGGCAAAGAAAGTTATGAATATTTTTTAGAAAAAGGTTTAAAATTCAAGTGGAATTTAATGTCTTATTACTACATAAGAAGCAAAAAAATAAAATTAGCTCAAGAAGTAAGAGATAAAAGCGAATTAATACTTATAGATAGTGGTGCACATTCATTTCAAAAAGGTAAAAAAGTAAATTGGGAAGATTTTACTAAAGAATATGCTGAATTTATAAAAAAATTTGACAAACCTAATGTGGTTGGATATTTTGAAATGGATGTAGATAATATTATAGGATACGAAAAAGTTTTAGAATTGAGAAAAATATTAGAAAAGGTGTCAAACAAAATAATTCCTGTATGGCACAAAAACAGAGGATTAGCAGAATACAAAAAAATGTGTAAAGATTATGCAGGAAAAGTAATAGCAATAACGGGTTTTAAAAATGAAGATATAAAAGACGAACAATATTTAATGTTTTTAAAATATGCTAAAAAATATAATTGTAAAGTTCATTGTTTAGGCATGACAAGAAAAAAAGTATTAGATAAAGTGCCTTTTGATTATGTCGACAGCAGTAGTTGGAAACAAGCAAGTTTGTATGGAAGAGTAGGAAAAAGGAAAGTGTCTCAAGAACAAAGCCACAAAGATAGGAACCCAATATTTTTAGAAAATTACAAATTAGGAATGGAAATGCAAGAATATTATTATAATAAATGGAGAAAAATATGTAAAGATTAGTAGTTAACCATAACCTACTGTAAAAAAAATAAGGAGATGATAATATGAATAACATTTTATTAATAATATCAATTATAGGTATATTTACTATAATGCTTATAGTTAAAAAATTTTTAGGAAAAGAAGGATTAATTGGGTGGATAGGAATTGCTAGTATATTAGCAAATATTCTAATTTGTAAAAGTGTAACAATATTGGGAATAGAAGCAACTTTAGGGAATGTTCTTTTTGCCAGCAACTTTCTAGCAACAGATATGCTTACAGAAAACTACGGATACAAAACTGCAAAAAAAGGTATTTTATTTGGTATAGCAAGTGTATTAATATTTTTATTAATAAGTCAATTTGCATTAATGTACATACCTAATTCACAAGATATGGCGCAAGAAAGCTTCAAAATTTTGTTTTCACTAACACCAAGAATAACTTTAGCAAGTGTTTCGTTATTTGCTATTTCAAACTTTATAGACATAAAGTTATATGAATACTTAAGAAAGAAAACTAATGGTAAAAAAATGTGGTTAAGAAATAATTTGTGTACTATAATATCTAACGGAAGTGAAAACTTTATATTTTATTTGTTAGCTTTCGGTGGAGTTATGAGTATAGGAACTATATTTTCAATAGCAATGTCAGCAACTATTATAGAAATAGTAATTGCATTATGCGATACACCATTTTTATACATAAGCAAAAAGATAAAGTAAAAAACTTTATTTTTTTTATTAAAAAGTATTTATTTTTTTATATAAATGTTGTATAATATATATAGAAAGGGGAAAGAATAAAATGAGTGAAAAAGAATTAAAAGAAGCAATAAGAGAAATATATATGTTATGGCAAAGAAATAAATTAGTAGAAGATGCAACTGAAGATATAGATTTTATATTAGATCAAGTTATAAAAGAAATGGGGGAATAATATGAAAGTAAATGGTAAAAAAATAAATGGAAACAAATTTGCTTATGATGAATGTCACAAAATATACATTTTAGAAGATGAGCAAGATGTTGATGAAGCATTAAAATATGGATATAGAATATATCCTATAAGCAGCTTACAAGAAAAATTTGAAGATAGTTGTGGATTACAATTCATACAAAATTGGAAACTAGATAAAAGATATGTAGACCAATTTGTTGAAGCTAGATTTGAAGAGGATTAAAAATGGAAAAGTATTATAATAAATTAGAAATATTAATATCAATGTTAAGAGAAATAGATTTAGAAAAAAATGATAAAGAAACAATAAGATATGTATTAGATGAAATAGCAGATAGATTAGCAGACATAGTTGATGATGTAGATTAGGAGAAGAATAAAAATGAGTATAGAAGAATTAAAAGAAAAAATAACAACAGATGAATTAATTGAAATGGTTAGAAATATAATAAGTTATGATGGTAGTTTTGAAGATTTAGATTATTTTGAAAATGATGAATATTTTTTTCAAGATTTTTTTCAAAACAAAGTAGATGAAGCAGTACGAGCAGTATGTTATGGAAATTACGAATATATGGATGATTATGTTAAATTTAATGCTTATGGTAATTTAGACAGTTGTAGTGAATATCAATATAGAAATGAAGTAGAAAATAACAGAGATGAAATAATAGAGCATTATTTAGAATTGTATGCAGATAATAATGTATATCCTAGCGATGAATTAAAACAAAAATTATATGATTATTATGAAGAAAAGGAGAATGAGTGAAATGTTAAATCAAGTAGTATTAGTAGGAAGATTAGTAGATAACTTAAAAGTAGAAGATATGGATGGTAAAAAATATTGTAATTTAATATTAGCAGTACCAAGAAGTTATAAGAATGAAAATGGAGAATATGAAACAGATTTTATTGATTGTATATTATGGCATAGTGTTGCAGAAAACACAGCAGAGTATTGTAAAAAAGGCGATTTAGTAGGAATAAAAGGAAGATTAGAAAAAAGAGAAAACAATCTGTTTGTAATAGGAGAAAAAGTTTCATTTTTAAGTAGCAAAAGAGTTGATGAAAATGAAAATAATTAGAAGTATAAATATAGATAGATCTATATGGGAATTATTAGAGAAAATATCAAAAAAAGAAAATAGAAGTAAAAGCAATATGATAGAGAAATTAATAAAGGACTATAAAGCATAGTTCTTTTATTTTGACTTATTAAATAAAAAATGCTATAATGGAATAGGTGATAGAAAAATGGGCAATATAGAAAACTTAAAATATAGAGATGGAGAAAGGCATGTATTTACCCAAGAAGAAGCCAAGAAAGGCAACGAAAATTCTATAAAAGCAAGAAGAGAAAAAAAAGGAATGCAAAATATAGCAAAATGGTTATTAGAAATACCATTAAAAGATGAAGCTATGGAAATAGAGGACATACAAAGTTTTGCAGAATTAAAAGGTAAAAATGTAACAGTAGAACAAGCAATAATGATACAACAATTACAAAAAGCATTAAAAGGAGATTTACAGAGTGCTACATTTATAAGAGATACATCAGGACAAAAGCCAGTAGAAGTGCAACAAGTAATAGAAACACCTACAATAAATGATGACATATAGGAGATGGGGTTATGAACTTAACAGAAGCAATAGCACCATCTTTTTATCAATTACATAGAGATATAAAGCAAAATAAATATACTCATATATGGTGTAAAGGTGGAAGAGCAAGTACAAAGTCTAGTTTTATAAGTATAGAGTTAATACTAGGCATAATGAAAAATAAAGATACAAATGCAGTAGTTATGAGAAAAGTAGAGAGAACACTTGCAGATAGCGTATTTAGTCAGTTGATATGGGCTATTGAGAAGCTAGGAGTATATAATTATTGGCAGATAAAGAAAAGCCCATTAGAGTTGGTTTATTTACCTACAGGACAGCAGATATTATTTAGAGGTGCAGATGACCCAAAAAAATTAAAGTCAACTAGATTTAGAAAAGGATATTGTAGATACTTATGGTATGAAGAGGTTGATGAGTTCTTTGGTATGGAAGAGATAAGAACAATTAACCAAACATTTATGCGTGGTGGAGAGATATTTACAGTATTTTATTCATACAACCCACCAAAATCAATTAATAGTTGGGTAAATGCAGAAGCATTAGAAGAAAGACCTGATAAAGTAGTACATACAAGCACATATTTAGATGTACCAAGAGAATGGCTAGGAGAACAATTCTTTATAGAAGCAGAACACCTAAAAGCAACAAAAGAATTAGCATATAGAAATGAATATTTAGGAGAAGCAACAGGAACAGGTGGAGCAGTATTTGATAATGTTACTATAAGGCATATAGAACAAGATGAGATAGACAAGTTTGATAATATACTTGATGGAGTTGACTTTGGATATGCAGTTGACCCTGCTTGTTATTTACAGGTGCATTTTGACAAAACTAGAAAAAAGTTGTATATTTTTAATGAGATATATAAACAAAGTTTGAGTAATAGAAAATTATATGAATTGATAAAAGAGATAAAGATAGGGCAGTCTTATATTACTTGTGATAGTGCAGAGCCTAAATCAATAGATGAGTTAAGATATTTAGGTTTAAGAGTAAAAGGTGCAGTAAAAGGACCAGATAGTGTAGAATATGGAATAAGGTTCTTACAAAGCCTAGAAGAAATAATAATAGATAATACAAGATGTCCTAATACAGCAAGAGAATTTACAATGTATGAATATGAAAAAGATAAATATGGGGAATTTAAAAGCAAGTATCCTGATGAAAATAACCATAGTATAGATGCTTGCAGATATGCAGTAGAAGATTATACAAGAAGCAATACAATGACTTTTGGATATAGGAGTATTATATAGGAGGGGAAACAATGATTCAATACACAAGAGAGTATTTAGAAAATTCAAACAATGCTACTTCAATAATAAATGAAGTAAAACCAATATTAGAACATAGAAAGCAAATGAGGGATAGATATACCAAAAAGAATGGTATACCACTAGAAGCATATACAAGTAAAGTAGCAACAGGCTATTTAGCAGGAACAGAGCCTAGATTTACAGTAAATGTGGAAACAAATGAAAAGAAACAATCTATTATTGTAAAATTATTTAATAAGATCATAGGAGAAAAAGCTAATCCTGATGAATTTAAAACAATGATAGATTATATCAATGACTATAACGATTTAGGAGATTTCTTCTTAAATATATGTTTAGATTACTTTTCTACAGGTGCTTGTAGATGGTTAAACTATGAAAATAGTGATAATGAACAAGTATATGCTAGAGTACCAAGTTGGCAATGTGAGTTGATATATGATTATAGCACGCCTGTACAATGTATAGGAGCAGTACAAGTATATCAAGCACATGATAATAAAGGTAATCTAGTAAATAAAGCTATAATAACAAGTGAAAAGACAAAGAGATATTTCCAAGATGGACAACCAACAAAAGATGTATATGAAGAAGATATAAATCAAAGACAAGATGTTAAGTGGTATTTAGTACCTTTTTACGGTTGCGAAAGTACAACAGGAGCATTATTTGAAAATGTACTTGACTTAATAGGTAAATTAGAATTGTGTATAGAAAACACATCAAATATAATGCAGTATAATGATGCAGGATGCAAATTAAAAGTAACAGGATATATGCCACAAAACCCATTGTTAGATAAAGATGGAAATATTAATCATGCAAGGATAAAAGAAGATAAAGCATTATTAAATGCATTAGTGTTTTATACACCAGACCAAAGTGGAGATATAGATTGGATAACAAAGACAATAGATAGCTCTAGTGTAGAGTTAATGAATAAGACTTTACTAGAATATGTATTAATGCTTACATTTATACCAAATATAACTGATGAGAGCTTTACAAATGCAGATAGTAATAAAGCATTAATGAAGAAGTTTTTTGGACTACAAACAAGTCAACAAGAAACAATTAAGTCTTTACAAAAAGAATTGTTGAGAATGTGGGAGAATTTAACAGATAGAATAAACATTAAGAAAAATACAAAGTTTGATTTTAGAGATATACAAATCACTATTAATACATCAATACCAACAGATGACAATGAAGTAGCTCAAATGTGGTTAACATTAAGAGGCTTATTATCTGATGAAACAATAATAGAACATTTACCTTTTGATTTAGATGTAGAAAGCGAAATCAAGAAAGTAAAAGAACAAAATGAAGATAATATGGAAGAAGCAGTAGAGAGGGCAAAGAAATTTGGAAACGATAATAAGAATATATCTGATAATAATAACAACGATGAATCTGATACTACTGACAAGAGAACAGATAAAGAAGAAGAAGATAATAACAATTAACATAATAGTTAGTTTATTATACCTGCTACCGATTGAGGTGATACTTATATGTGGAGTTATGTAGATGAACAATTAAAGAAATATTTAAAACAACATAAAACTAATGACAGAGAACTTGAATACCGAATACAAAATGTATTTAATATGGGATTTGAGTTCTCCTCCCTATACAATTATGCTAATAACGGCATTTTAAGGCAGTTTAAGACACGAATAAGATTATTTAAAGAGAATTATACTAAAAATGATTATGTGTCTTATATGGTAAATAAATACCAAAATAGAACAAGAATAAAAAATAACGAGATATTAAGAATAATGTTGCTCATGGAATATGCAGAAGTATATGATAAGAATTATAATAATCAGTTAGCTTTATTTGATGAAATATCAAAAAGTATAGTTAAAGTAACAAATGCAGAAGTAGAAAATGTGTTAAGACACAAAAAAAGGAAATTTAGAAGACATCCTTTTATATATGAACATATCTTTTTATTGCATTTACTAGCTATGCCAAATAATCTTGGAGTAACATGGGAA
>Ga0265298_10001154_pt1 | contig 38908 bp, 28 predicted proteins | sample AusTroGonzalo_MG_3_FD_193486 | JGI IMG/M metagenome (GOLD analysis project Ga0265298, IMG submission 193486) | Bovine rumen microbial communities from tropical cattle in Woodstock, Queensland, Australia - Gonzalo_01 | ecosystem: Host-associated > Mammals > Digestive system > Stomach > Rumen ...
AGGATAAACGGGATGAAATGGTCCGCCAGTTCATGCTGTACATCCGCCGCAACCACGCGCTGCGCCTGGAGGTGGAGAAAGCCCTGCAGGGCGTGTCCACCCGCTTTGCCATGGCCAAGGCCCAGATGGGCGCGCTGCGGATCAGCGAAGCCCTGCTCTATCCGGCCCGTGCGGCAGTGTACGACGTGGGCATGAAAAACGTGATGAGCGTGGATGTTCCCACCATCCGGTTCACCGGGGAGGAGGAGGCCACGGAGATTCCTTACGCCTTCACCTTTACGTCCAGTTCTTTGGACAACGCGGTTGTAGAGCTGTCCGGCCTTTTGCCCAAGCTGCTGGAACTGGCGGAAGTGGAAAAGACCTGCAACCTGCTGGCGGATGAAATCGAAAAGACCCGCCGCCGTGTCAATGCCCTGGAATACGTCATGATTCCCGAGATGCAGACCAATATTAAGTTCATCACCATGAAGCTGGCCGAGAACGAACGGGCCAGCACCGTACGGCTCATGAAGGCCAAGGACATGATGGCCGCGCAGGAAGCGGCGGCCCAGGCCGAACGGGCAGCCAAGCAGGCCGTCTGAAGGTCGTCAGAGCAGTTTTTTAAGACAGATAATTTAGCAGTACGGAGAATTCTCCATAAAGGAGGGAGGCGTTGTATGAAAGAATTCACATTCCACTATGGCCGCGGCACGAAAACCTTTGCGCTGGATGAAAGCAAGATCATCAAAGAGATCCGCATGCCGGAGACCCCGGTGATGGAAGACATCCCCAAAGGGGTGCTGGAAGCCATTTACCATCCCATTGGAACTGAGCCCATTGACAAACTCATCAAACCGGGCCAGACCGTGACCTTCATCTGCAACGACCCCACCCGCGTGGCCAACAGTTTCGACTTCATGCCGGTGCTGGTGAACGAACTGAACAAACTGGGGATTCCCGACGAGAACATGCAGATCGTGTTCAGCCTGGGAACCCACCGCCTCATGACCCACGAGGAAATGGTGGAAGGGGTGGGGGCGGAAGTTGCGTCCCGCCTGAAAATGTTCAACAGCGACGCCAAGATTCCGGAAGACTTTGAATACTTTGGTACCACCAGCCGGTTCACCCCGGTACTGATCAACAAACACATCTGCCACAGCGACCACATCATCCTGACAGGCACCATCGTGCACCACTACTTCAGCGGGTACGGCGGTGGCCGCAAGGCCGTACTGCCGGGCTGCGCCGCTATGGAGACCGTGCGCCACAACCACAGCTTCATGCTGGATCCGGCCTCAGGCCTCGGCAAGATGGACGGCAACCCCGTGTACGACGACCAGATGGAAGGCGTGGCCCTGTGGGCGGAAGCCATGAAGAAACGGGGCACCAGTGTGTTCCTGTTCAACGCGATCCTGGATGCGGAGCACCGGTTCCTGCGTATGTTCGCCGGGGACTACATCGCGGCCCATAAAGAAGCCTGCAAGTTCGTGGACCAGGTGTACGGCGTCAAGATCCCGCAGCAGGCGGACGTGGTCATCGTTTCCTGCGGCGGCTACCCCAAAGACATCAACGTGTACCAGATGCAGAAGACTATGGACAACGCCGTGCTGGCCTGCCGGGAAGGCGGCGTGGTGATTCTGCTGGCGGAATGCGAGGAAGGCAGCGGCAGCGCCGTGCTGGAAGAAACCTGCAGACGCCTGGGCAGCGTGGATGCCATTGAAAAAGAAATCCGAAACCGGTTCGTCATCGGGGCCAACAAAGCCTACGCGGTGACCCGCCTGTTCAAGAAGGCCCACTTCATCCTGGTGACCGCGTTGGACCGCCAGATAGCCAAAGACATGCTCTTTGACGGCGCCGTGGACACGGTGGAAGAAGCCCTGGCCGCCGCGGAACAATACGTGGGCAAGGACTACAGCGTGGTGCTGATGCCTACCGGCAGTTTAACGGTGCCGCTGGTAGAATAGCAACTAATATAAAGTGAAAAGCAACAAAAAAAGTAATAAAAAGCAATAAAAAGAGACTACAATGGAGCGGTTTTGCAACACGCGTTCCATGCAGTCTCTTTTTTAATTTATCATCCGGAGCCACTCAAAACCATCTGGAACCATATGAAACCGTCTGAAATCATCCGGAACACTACGGCTTATCTTCCTCGGTGTCTTCTGCCAGACTGGTTTTTCCCAGGGAGGTCTTCAGGGCCTCTCTGGAATATTTGTATTTCGGGCTGGCTAGACTGTTGCTCTCGTCATAGTGACTGGATTTGATATTCAACAGACCCGCGGTCATCTCATAGATTAAATCATTGGTAAAATACGTGTCAGTATGATTGCGCAAGGCAGCCACAGTTTCCGGATACAGCTTCTGGTACTCGGGAGACAGATATAAAAACAACGGGATGCGCAGACTGATAAAACCGCTGAATTCCGGATGGCGTTTAACCAGAGGGTTGCTGCCGTGATCGGAAAAATACAGCATCGCCTGCAAATTCAAATGATTGCTGGCGTATGCGTGGACGTCTTCCAGAAATTTATCCGTATACGCCAGGGAATTATCGTATTCAATCACATTCCGGTTGGCATTGGCATCGTTCCAGCGGGCAAATTCCTGCGGATAACGGCTGCCATAGGTTTCATGGCTGCCCATAATATGAAATACAATAAAATTATTTTTGGCAGGATCCACTTGTTTCAGGTACGCAATTAAATCTCCGTCATATATCTTTTCCGAAGTTCCGGCCAGTGTATCGTCCAGCCAGTAGCTGTGATCAGCGGTTTTGGCAACCAGAACGATGGGCGTATCTGTAACCGTCGGCTGGTTGGAAAACCACCAGGTCTCATAGCCGGCCTTCCTGGCCAGATCAAGGATAGACAGTGATTTATGAAATTCTTTTGTATTATACTGGTTTTTCTCCGTTAAGGCCCGTTCCAGCACAGCAACCGTTCTGGCGCAGCTGGCGTAGGCATGCCGGAACAGGATATAATCGTTTTTGACGGAAGAGGCACGCATCCAGGGGGAATTATCCCGCTCCGTGTTGCGGTAGGCGCTCATAAAATGCCGGGACGCGGATTCGCCGATTACAAGGATCACGGTAGAAGGTTTTTCCGGTTTCGCGGCAGGGGGTATAACCTGCAGGTTCGCCAGATTCTTTTCATGAAAATCATTAAACAATGCGGCGCTGCTCAAATAGTCCCTGGCGCTGTTTAACGCATGCAACGCACCGGTGTTCCGGAACGTTTTCGCGCTGTAGTATCCCGTTGCCAGCAGAACCACCGTTACTGCCAGCAGACTTTTTTTGCCAAGCTGCAGGGCGGCATGATGCCAACGGTTGCCTTTGAAGAACAGGACTGCCAGACAGATAAACAGCAAAAGGATACAGGCGCCGCCGCCGTAGCCGATATTCTGCATCACATATTCCCGGGCTTCGCCGGCGTTTGTCTGCAGCAAGGCCATACAGGCCGCAGGGGAAACGGGCGTGCCATAATTTGCGTAATACCACAGCTGCGTGACCGGAAGCACCATCAGAAGGACCTGCAGCACACTGATAATGCCCGCAGTGACGGAAGAATTTTTCAGAAAGCGCAGCAGTAAAAGATGAAGGCAGACCGTGAAACAAAACAGATACGCGGCGATTATGATATCATAAAAATTATTAATGGTATTAGCGCTCAGGTGATAAGGGATCCAATAGCAAAGCGGATAGGTAAACATCCAAAACAGGGAAACGGCGGCATGGGTCCACAGCCTGCGCAGAGACAGTCCTGCCTGTTGCCACAGCCGGAGGGCGAATACAACCGCCAGGGCGCAGGGAATAAAACGCCGCAGATGCAGATATATTTCCCTGTCAGGCACACCGGTACTGACGAACCGGTAGAACCCGAAAAGAAAAAGATAGACCAGCAGCATTAAACATACGGTGGGAAAAACGGAACGAAGTTTATTCATTGTTTTGGAATTCTCCTTATACCTACAGTACATTTTTAAAAATTCATTTTGCAGAAACTGCCTGTTGCTGTTTTCCAAATTCATAAATATTAGACCACATTTTAATTGGAAAGACAATATGTCTTTAAATAATAATTAAAATAGTGTATAATATAATGACATGAAACAATCAAACTATTATTAAAGAGAAATCAGATTCTTCTTGCTTTTATAATATACGTTTTTTTACAGGTAACTATACTATGAATATACTTGTTACAGGCGGCGCGGGTTTTATTGGTTCCCATACGCTGGTCGAACTCATGGCGGCAGGACATTCTGTCGTGGTAGTGGATAATCTTTCCAATTCCAACCCGGAATCCCTGCGGAGGGTAGAAAGCATTGCCGGTCAGGCAGTACCTTTTTACAGAGTCGATATTCGTGACCGGGAGGGGTTATCCCGGGTATTTGCCTTGCACAATTTTGACTGCTGTATCCACTTTGCCGGTCTGAAGGCCGTGGGAGAATCGGTGGTCAAGCCTTGGGAATATTACGAAAATAATATTTACGGTACATTGGTGCTGTTGGATGTGTTGCGCCGGCATGGCTGCAAAAATATTGTTTTCAGTTCTTCTGCCGCGGTGTATGGTGATCCCGTGGAAGTGCCTGTTACGGAGGCCTGTCCCAAAGGACACTGCACCAATCCGTATGGGCATACCAAATCCATGCTGGAAGATATTCTGATTGATATGCACACGGCAGATATATGTGCGGAATCTGCTGGGGAAAATGAGCGCAAGACCTGGAATGTGGTGCTGCTGCGGTATTTTAATCCAATAGGCGCCCACCCGTCCGGATTGATTGGAGAAGACCCCAACGGTATCCCCAATAATCTGATGCCTTACATCACCCAGGTGGCAGTAGGCAAGCTGGATAAACTGCATATTCACGGCGGCGATTACGATACTCCTGACGGGACCGGTGTGCGGGACTATATCCACGTAGTGGATTTGGCCCGCGGCCATGTGAAAGCATTACAGGCAATTGAAAACAATTGTGGTGTTGCTGTTTACAATCTGGGGATTGGCAAAGGCTACAGTGTGCTGGAAGTGGTACATGCCTTTGAAGCGGCTAACGGGGTAAAGATTCCTTATGAAATAGGGCCCCGCCGTGCCGGCGACATTGCGGCCTGTTATTCGGATCCTGCCAAAGCAAACCGTGAGCTGGGCTGGAAGGCGGAGTATGATCTGCTGTCCATGTGCCATGACAGCTGGAACTGGCAGAAAAAGAATCCGAACGGGTACGCTAAACAGATATAGAGCAGATACTATAACTTGGTTGAAAAAGATAATTCAATGAGGGGGAAGATTCATGAATAACCAAAAAACAGGCCCGGGGCGTATCGTCCTTTTTGTCGATGAGACCCGGGGCCACAATCACCAGTCTCTGGGGGTAGCCCGCTGGGTGGAACGTCTTTGCGGAGCTGAAATCTATGAAATCAGGGTTCCCAGTTTCACCGGCCTGCAGCGGCTGCGTATCCTAAAACAGCAGGCGCGCCACCTGGGTACCGCATCTCCTGAAGAGATCAGAGAATGGCTGCGGACAACGGGCTTCGCGCTGGAAGCGCATGAGGATACTTTGTCAGACAAAACAGAGACGCTTTATATCGCGACAGGCAACTCGTCGTCTCCGTTCTGTCTGGCGCTGTCCAGGCTGTTTCAAGGACGTTCCGCCGTCATCATGACTCCTACCGTGCTGGATACGCGGCTTTTTGATTTTGCCATTGTACCTTTGCACGACCATCCTGATCCTGCAAGTAACCTTATTACAACCCTGGGGGCTCCCAATCACATTTATTACCCGGAGCTGCAGGCAGCGGCGGCGGAGACCTTTGCTCCGTTGCTGCCCTTTCCCAAAAAGGTCATCGCCCTTCTGTTAGGCGGGGGTGACGCCAACTATGAGCTCACGCCCGACTGGGTCCGGTTCGTCCTGCCCTCCCTGCGCGAAGCGGCGGAAAAACAGGGGGCGGCGTTGCTGGTTACGACTTCGCGCCGCACAGGGGCGGAGGCGGACGCCGCGGTGGAGTCTGTTCTCGGAGAAAGTCCCGCCACCCGGTACATGCTCCTTGCGTCCCGGAGTCAGGAGAATCCTGTTCCCGCCATGTTGGGGGCGGCGACCCACGTCCTCGTTACGGAGGACTCCGTTTCTATGGCTTCGGAGGCTGCCACGGCCGGATTCCGGGTGGGGCTGCTCCGGGTTGAAAGGAAACAGAGCCCGCTGACAAAGATTCGCAGGCATTTGGGCGGAGGCACGGTAAAGTTTGACGCGCTCTTTAAGGAAATGGCTGCCAGGGGGCTGGTGGATGATCTGGGAACCGCCCCGGACTTTGACGCTTTCCTGACTCCTGCAGTCCGCAAAACCGACGTTCCTTTTAACGAAGCAAAGAGGGCCGCGGAGTGGATTCTGAGCCGCTGGCCCCAGTCATAAGAACCCTGTCAGAAGAAGGAGAATCATACTATGAGAATTCTTCACATTGTTCCGCAATTTGAGGAAGGCGGTGTGGAACGCTATGTTCTGCATCTCTCGCGTGAACAGATCGCCCACGGGCACCAGGTCTCTCTGGCAACAGCGGGAGGGAAGCTGGTACCTATGCTGCACCCGGAGGTCCAGGTTCTGGACCTGCCTGTCCATAGAAAGAATCTGTTCACGGGACTGTACTGTGTGCACTGTCTTGCCAAAAAGCGCGGGCAATGGGATATTCTGCACGCCCATTCCCGGGTTCCCGCCTGGATCGCCTGGTGGACATCGGCGCTGACAGATATGCCCTGGATCATGACAGCTCACGCTCCCTATTCTCTCAATGCGGGTATAATCCCGCTGAAGCATGCGAAGGGTGTTATCTGCGTATCTCAGGCCGTGGAGGATCATCTGGCGGGGCATTTGCCATCCCGCACCCTTACGATTCCCAATGGGATACGCAAACCTGCCCGTCTTTGGAACGGACAGGGATTTCCCCAAAACCCGAAATTCCTGTACGTGGGCTATCTGGCTCGCCGGAAGGGACTGGATGTTGCGATACGGGCGTTGGGCCAGCTAAAAGAGCGGCAGTGGACGCTGGACGTTCTGGGAGACGGCGCCCAGCGAAAGGAATGGGAAACACTCGTAGCAGAGCTGGGCCTGCAGGACAGGGTCACGTTCCACGGTTTCCGGGACGATGCGGTCGAATGGATGGCGGATTCTGGCTGCCTTCTCTTCCCCTCTCACCAGGAAGGTCTGCCCCTGACGGTATTAGAGGCGCTGGCCGTCGGCCTGCCCGTCCTGGCCTCGGACATTGAACCCCATCGTCCCCTGGCCACCGGGCCCCTGATTCCCCCCGGCGACGTGGAAGCCTGGCGCAGCGCTATAGAAAAAGTTCTGGATGGCGGACCCGCAAGTCCGCTTTCCGCGGAGAGTCTGACCACCTTCGAGGAGATGGCAAACCGGGTGGAGGCGTTTTACCGGGAGGTCCTGAACAATTGAAGGTCTTACATTACGCTGACTGCGCGTCCCTTTCCTGGGAAGTGCCCTACATTGCCCATATGAAAGCCATGGCTGGCCTGGGCGTGGAACAAACGCTTCTCTGCCGGTCTGGTGAAACTTTGGAACGTCTCGCAAAAGAAAACGGGATTCCCGTCCGGACATGGAAACCCTTTACCGCGGCGGTTCCGCAGCTTTCCCCGGGCTTTGTTTCTGTTGTAAAAGAAATTGCCCCGGATATCATCCACACCCGGCTGCTGTCTGCCGCCGGCATTGCGGGGACATGGCGGTCCCGTCTGGGGATTCCCATCGTCGCCACCTTTGATAAACCGGGCAAAGCAAAATATTATAAAAATATCGACCGGTACATTTCCTGCGCCGGCTGGCTGAAGGATTATATGGCCAATCACGAAGGGCTGTCCGCTGAAAAGATCGACGTGATCCACAACCCTGCGGATACAGCCCGCTTTTCCGGCCGGGAGGCACACCGCAACGAGTCCAGGACGATGCTTAACATTCAGGACAGAGAGACACTAATTTCCGGCATGGGGATCTATATTCCCCGTAAAGGATTTGACGTGTTGCTGCGTGCGTTCGCAAGACTGTGCCAACAGCACAACAACCTTCGTCTGGCACTGATCGGGGGAGGCGGCGACCAGCGGGAAGCCTACCTGAAACTGGCGGATGAACTGCAGATCAGGGACCGGCTCCTGCTGCCGGAGCGTTTCCTGGAAGACGTGCGTCCCTGGCTTTGGGCCTCCGATATATTTGTCATGCCTTCCCGGGAAGAAGGGTTCAGCATCGCCCTGTTGGAAGCGCTGGCGGCTGAATTGCCCACTGTGGCTTCGGACATCGCGCCCTGCACGGAAATCATCCGGGACGGGGAAAACGGCCTCATCGCCAAAAAAGATGACGCGACAGACTTTGCCCGCGCACTGGATCAGATGCTGGCCATGAACGGTGAACAGCGGGGCCGGCTTGTGCAACATGCCCAACAGACCATTCGCAATTTTACGCCGGAAGCCATTGCCCAAAAGACCCTGGCGGTTTACCGGAAGATTTTGGGACAGGAATAAAGAGTTTTACCACGTAAGGAGAATCTCATGACAGCAGAAGGAAACGCTTACCCGCTTATCAGTGTGGTTGTGCCTGCCTATAATGCGGAAATGCTTATCGCCACTTCGCTGCAGGCCATCATTGCACAGGACTATCCGAATTTGGAAATTATCGTGGTAAACGACGCCTCTACAGACGGGACAGAGGCAACCGCACGGCGCGTTCTTGCGAACTGCGGGCGTCCTTTTTCCGTTATTACCCATAAAAAAAACCGCGGAGAAACGGCTTCGCGTAACACTGGCATGGACGCCATGCATGGCGAATTCGTGTGGTTTCTTGACGCGGATGATAAGGCGGAGAAAAATTTGGTCTCTGCACTGTATGCCCTGATTGAAAAATACCAATGCGACCTGTCCTTCTGCGGGTACCGGAATACGTATGAAGACGGAAGCTCTGATGAGTTACACCCCGTAAAACTGCAAGGCAAAACCATTTGCAGCGGGGAGGATGTCCTCTGGCTGCGGGCGTTCAATAAAATACCGACCCCGGTTTGCGGAACTTTGTTTCGCACGCAGTTTCTTCGTGAAAATGGATTGCGTTTCCATGAAGGGTGTACCGCCGGCGGGGACGTGGAATTTCAGATGAAGGTCTTTTGCCGGGCCCGGCAGGCAGCATTTGTTCCGGACTGCCTTCATATTTATGTGCATCACGCAGGGATGGGGTCTATACACGAGAATACAAATAAGGAAAAACGGATCCGCCGCTACAGGGATCATACAGGCGCCGAGATCCGGATAGCCCAATATCTGAGCGAACATGCGCCCTCTGCAAGGATAAAGGAATTAGCTGAGGATTTCCTCATGCCCCAGGCACTGATCCGCCGTTTCACGCTGTGCGCGAAAACCAAGGACAGGGCGGAATTTGACGCGCTCCTTTCCGACAGCGCTACACGAAAAGCCCTAAGCGCGTCCAAAAAGTTTTTCTTTCAAAAGCCAGAAGTCTATCTCAAAGCACTGGCGCTGCTCTGTTTTCCAGGCCTCTATTACCAGATGCGGGGCTGATTCCGGCATTGCTGTGCGCATACATTTTTTTCAGATGCAGCGTCGCCACGTCATACATTCAAAGAGCAGGAGCAAGGAGGACAGGTCCAATGAAACCCGGGCAGATAAAACGCCTTTACACGGAATTTGGCACGGAAATTGCCCTTTCCTCCGTCTGCGCGTCCAGTTTTAAAATAACTTCACCGTGGAAACACCGGTGTATCCTGCGCTATCTTAAAGAAACATACAGCGGGTTCATTGCCGGCTATAAGCAAGAGCTGTCCAAGAAAGACTCTACGGTTTCAGAAACGAAGGATATGGTTTCGGGCACACCTGCTCCGATCTGGACTATGTGGTGGCAGGGGACAGACCACCTGCCGGAACTGGTCAGTATGTGCTACGCCAGCTTCAGCCGGCACAGGGGCGACCACCCGTTAATTGTTTTAACCCGCGACAACTACCAGGAATACGTCAGCCTGCCGGATCATGTCATGGATAAGGTCAAATCAGGAGCGATCACTATCACCCACCTGTCGGACCTCATCCGTTTCGCGCTGCTTTCCCGGTACGGCGGCTTATGGATGGACTCCACGGTCTTTGTGTCGGACCGGTTACCGGAAGATATTTTCACAGCGGAGTATTTCACCGTAAAGCGGCCCCTGACGCCAAAAAACGGCAACGTGGCACAGGACAGGTGGACAAACTTTTTGCACGCCGGTCAAAAAGGGAACCTGTTGTGCCGTTTCGTTTTTGATTTCTTTTTGGAATATTGGAAGACACAGAATTATCTGGTCAACTATTTCCTGATAGACTATGCTATCAACCTAGCCTGCGACGAAATTCCCCAGTGCAGGAAGCTGCTGGACGCAGTGCCGTTAATGAATGACGACCTTTACAGGCTGGAACATATGCTGAGTGCAAAGTGGGATCCGGCTGTATTTGAAGATATTAAGAAGCACGCGCTTTTCTCCAAACTCTCCTGGAGAAAAGGGGGAAAGAAACAAACCTCTTCCGGCGAGGAAACGATTTACGGGCATCTTGTCCGGATTACATGAGCAACGTTATGAACACACAGCGTTAAAAATATTAAGTATTATAAACATAATCAGAAAGATCAGTGACATGTTACAGATAGATGAAAACAGACTGGAAAAATATCTTGCGGCTTTTGTGGGCTTAATGGCCTGCGTGTTACGCATTTCATCGGCAATGGCTAGTTTTTCCTGTGGAATTGCCATATTGCTTGGGCTTATTTTCTGGTATAAGTATAAAGAGAATATTTCTTTATCTGAAGAAATAAAAGGATATATGAAGGCGTATGCCGTATTTCTCCTGTTGCTGATACCTTCCATTGTTTTTTCCGATGACCCTGCCGATAGCATAAAAGCATTTTTCCAAACGTGGATCTGGCGGTATTCCGTATTTGTCCTTATTGTATTCTTTATTAACCGCAGAGAGTACCTTACTAATATGCTGACTGCGTTTTTAACGGTATCCTCCGTGGAATGCCTGTTTACGTTTATTCAGGTCATGAACATGAGTACGAACGGACGTGGGGCGGGATTTGACAGAAATGTGTTAACACTGGGAGGCATTATGTGCATGCTGCTGCCTGTCGCAATGGTTATTCTTATGGATCCCCGCTTTGAGAAGAAGTTAAAAAGGGCAGCATCTTTTACTGTTGTCAGTGTTATTATAGGTCTGCTCTTCAACAAAAGCCGGGGGGCCTGGCTGACAGAGATGCTTGTGGTTCCCATTGCAACGTTCCGGTATTTAAAACATAATAAAAGGTGCATGCTGGCGGTTGTGGCAGTTTTTTTGGGAGTTCTGGGTTTTATGTTGTCCAGCCCACACTACGTGCAAAGGATACGTTCCATTACCAATATCACTACGGACCGGTCAAACAGAGACCGGATCCTGGTCTGGAAATCGGCACGAAAAATGGTTCGGGATCATCCGGTAACAGGAGTTGGTATGGAGCGGTTCCGGCAACACTACAAAAAATACAGATATAAACAGGAAAAACAGCGTCTGGGCCATACGCACAATAATTTTATTCATGTAGCCGTCGAAAATGGAATAGTTGGATTAGCCGGCCTTTTGTATTTTCTGGGATATTACCTGTATATCAGCTTCCGTAATTACTGCAAAAACAACAATCCCTATGATATCCTTGTTTTTACTACCTGTTTGGGATATATTTGCATTTTCGGGCAAATTGACCATACATTGGGTATTTCTACAGGGATGCGTATGATGTGGTTTTTACATGCAGTGTTGTTGCAGTTGAAGGAAACGGAAGTCTCCGGGCTATAACCAATCAATAATGTATCGGAAAATTTCACAGGATTCTGTTATTGTTTTCATAGATTTTTCCTGATAAATAAGATATAATATAATGAATATTGTAGTACTCTGATAACTTGAACAGATGCTACTGGAACATTCCCCCGGAAAACAATGACAGAAAGGTCTTTTTGGAATGACTCCGAAAAAATCCCGTATACATAAAATCCCTTTTAAGGACAGATACGCATATTTGTTATTACCTCTTCTCCTTATGGTGTTAGACTATTGCGCGGTAATATTAGCAGAGCAGCTGTCCTTTACGCTGCGGAATATGCTGATTAAAAATCATGGCGTATTGCGCATAACCTGGCTGCATTTTTATGTGATTTGCCCGATTATTTACCTTACGTATCTGAACATTTGTCAGCTATATACCCGGCAGATGCAGTTCTGGCGTGTCATTGCAGGCATTTTCAAAGCGAATCTGTACGCGATTCTGACCGGCGTTTTATTGATGTACGTGGTGCAGATAGCCGGGACAACGTCCCGTTTATATACAGGCGCTTTATGGATACTTGCATTTTTTTTCATCGTTTTATTCCGTTTTATTGTCAAAACGGTAGTAACCAAACTATCCCTGCTGAATGAGCCGGTGCTGTTAATGGGCGCCGGGAAAACCGCGGAAATCCTGTTAGAACATATTACAAAAGAAGCCGGAATATCCTATCGGTTTATCGGATATCTGGAGGATAATGTTCCGAATGTGTCGGTGTCAGCAAATCTTCCGTACCTGGGTCATTTTGAGGAAGCGGAATCCGTGATCCGGAAAACCGGGGTACAGAACGTGCTGGTCGCAGCCCCGGGGTTGAGCCAGTTGCAAATACAGAACATTATTTACGATTTGCAGCCTTTGGTCAGAAATATCAGCTTTATTCCGGATATGGGCACCCTGCCTCTTTCCACGATGGATATCGAAAGCCTCATTGACGGACATGTGGTCATGTTCCGTATGCGTAATAATCTGAAAAACAAATTTAACCGCAGCATCAAGTTTGTTTTTGACTGGACAGCAACTCTTCTTGGCGGAATTATCATTACTCCTGTATTAATACTGATTGCCCTTTGGATTAAGACAGATTCTCCGGGCCCGGTTATTTTTAAACAAAAACGCATTGGTCAGAACGGGAAAGAATTCTATTGCTATAAATTCCGTACCATGTGTGTAGACGCAAAGGAACAACTGGAAGAACTGTTGGAAACAAATCCGGAAGCGAAACAGGAATGGGAAGAGAAATTTAAACTGAAACACGATCCCCGTGTTACAAAAAGTGGAGACTTTTTGCGGCGGACAAGTCTGGATGAGCTTCCCCAGATTTTTAACGTATTGAAAGGGGAAATGAGCCTGGTAGGACCTCGGCCTATTATTGAGGAAGAAATTCATTATTACGGAAAATATATCGAAGATTATTATATGGTAAGGCCGGGAATCACCGGTATGTGGCAGACCAGCGGGCGCAGTGATACAGGCTACGAGGAACGGGTACAGATGGATGCCTGGTATGTACGGAACTGGGACTTCTGGTTTGATATTGTATTGCTGTGGCGTACGATGAAAGTTGTAATTGAACAAAAAGGTGCATATTGATAAAAAAGGAGAATTGTGTTGCATAAGCTGTATGAAATATCATTTGACGCAAAGCCCAAAGCAGAGGCATTGTATTTTAAACCTATAGGCGATGTTGTTGTGGATAATACTTGTTGCCGATTACAACCGGGAGAAGCGGTTGACTTGCTGACCTATTTTAACGCATTCAGTCTGAAAAAATGGTGCAAATATACGGGTCTTAAGCAACTGGCTGTGCGAGGAACGGTACAAGGGCGGGTGAGTGTCGAAGCGTTTGGCCTTAATGATGCGAAAAATGAAATTCCTCTGATAAAAACCGAGGTCAGCGGAGATTTCGATTTAAACATCCCCTTGCAGACCCAAGAAATGACACTGTTGGGGCTAAAGATTACAGGTGTTGATGGCATCAGTTTGCTGAGCGGTTTTGCTTACTATGGAGAGTTTCCTCAATGGGAGCAACAGAATATAGGTGTAGCAATTACCACATATAAACGCGAGGAATATGTACTGAAAACCATTGATATGTTACAACGCTTTGCCAAAGTCAACCCCTGGCTGTCCATAGTGGTTGTTGATAACGGTAATACGCTTGAAGAAAAAGAAGATTATCCTCTGCGCCTGATACATAATGCCAATTTTGGCGGTTCCGGGGGCTTTAGCCGCGGTATTATTGAAAACATGCGAAACCCGCTTATGGATTATGTGCTCCTGATGGACGACGATATCGAATTGGAAATTACGGCCTTGGAACGAACCGGTGCCTTCTTAAGCGCCCTCAAGCCGGAATATAGAGAGAGTTTCTTTTCGGGGGCCATGCTTAATATTGATGAACCTGTGAGACAGATTGAACGTACCGCGATTTGGAGGGGGTTGCGTTCCGCTCCCCACGGAGTTAATGATCCGCTGGATAAGAGGGCGTCACTGTTAAAGGGCGAAAATATACCTTTTGTAAAGAACACATATGGTTCCTGGTGGTATTGTGCTATACCGGTTCAATCAATACGCAAGATTGGGTTGCCGTTGCCGGTATTTATCAAGGGTGATGACCTTGAATACGGTATTCGCAATGGGCAGGAAGTACTATCGCTTAATGGTATAGGGGTATGGCATGAGCCGTTTTATAAAAAATATAGTACCGTAACGGTATATTACTGGATTCGTAACGGATTAATGCTTGATATTATTCATGATGTTTATGGCCGCTTTGGGATCGCGGCTCTTTGTTTTGCTCGTTTTGGCCGCAATTTGCTGCGGGATAAAATTCATTTCCGCATGAGTTGTGAAGCAATTAAAGACTTTGGACGCGGGTTAGATGATTTAGTGCAGACTCCGTCAGATGTTAAGCATGCCGAAATAGGCCACATGGGTACTGATTATAGCATAGTAGCAATGACCGTCTCTACTTTGGCGGCTATAATTAAAATATTCTTTGGCTATACAGAACTGCGTAATAGTTATAAAAATTTTATCAGGGCAAATTTGCTTACACCTGATTTTTGGTTGAGGTTCCTGGGGGTGGAACGATAATTGCCACAGAGTGATTTGCCAGTTGAAAAGGGACTTGAAGGGAGAAAACACATGCTGGATAAGGTAAAGAAAATCATCAAGAAAAATGAAAAGGCATACAAGGTGGCAAAAAAAGTATACGGATACGCCCATATGGTTACCAACACCTTTTCCAAAGCTCCTGAGGCTTTGATTCCGGAACCGGTGAGCATACTTGATGAATTGGCGCCCCAACAGGCTATTGGTACGGTTGAAGAATTAAAGACAGATTATTGCAATGGGTGTTCTGCGTGTTTCAATACTTGTCCGGTTAATGCAATACAAATGATTCCTGATGCAGAGGACGGCTATTGGATACGGAAAATAGATTTTGACAAATGCATCCATTGCGGAAAGTGCGCCAAGATTTGCCCTGTTATCCATCCGGTATATGATAATAATAAGGAACCCCAGTGCTACGCCTATATGGCGGAAGATGAAGTGCGGAGGCAAAGTTCCAGCGGCGGAGCGTTTCATACGATCGCAACCCATGTTTTGCAAAACAAAGGATATGTTTGCGGGGTAAAGCTCTCTCCGGAATTCCTTCCGGAACATGTTGTTACGAATGATACCAAAGATCTGCCGGAACTGCAACGTTCCAAATATGTACAGAGCAAAGTGGGGAGTGTATATAAGCAGGTTAAAAAGCTTTTAGACAGTGGGGAAAGAGTACTGTTTAGTGGTTGCCCGTGCCAGGTGGCAGGTTTGAAGAGCTTTTTAGCAAAGCCTTATGAAAACCTTTTGACCGTTGATATTGTGTGCCATGGCGCTCCGTCTCCAATGGTCTTTCAACACTATTTGAAAGAAAATTATGACTTAAACAAACTGAAAACGTTTCATTTCCGGACCAAAAAGTTCGGCTATAACAGCTTCCATCAAACTGCCACTTATGACGATGGGACGCAGATCAGCAGCCAAATCGCGTGGGACGATTATGAAAAAACGATGCATTCGGGCATGGCTATTAAACCAATTTGCGCCGACTGCATTTTTGCGCCCTCTCCCCGGCAGGGGGATTTGACTATAGGTGATTTTTGGGGGATTGGCAGTTTTAAGGCTGAATATAATGACCAGTTAGGTACCAGCTGTGTTTTGATAAACAATGCCAAAGGTGAAGCTGTTTTCAATGACGTAATAAAGGCAAACTCCAAACTGTTGCAGCCTGTACCGTTTGACTTTGCGCGGCGCCATAACCGGTTTGGGAAACATATGCGGGTGCCTGCCGGGCGAAAGATATTTTATCATCTGCTTAAACACCAATCACTCAAAAAGGCTTTACTGTATGCTACACAACGCAGATTTGATGTGGGCCTGATAGGACTGTGGTATGGCCGGAACTATGGCAGTATGGCCACTTATTATGCCCTGCATTATATTTTAAAGAACGAATTTGGTCTTGCGGTACTTATGATTTCTAACCCTTTGGGCGTGCGTGATGAAACGAATACGCCGCCCTATCAAATTGCCAATAAATTTTATGATTGCAGTAAGAAATATGATCTTGGAGACATTAAGATCCTGAATAACCACTGTGACACATTTATGGTTGGCAGCGATCAGCTTTGGAACATTTACCTGAGCCGGCCGTATAAATATTTATATTATCTGGATTTTGTTGATGACGATAAAAAGAGAATTTCCTATGCTACCTCGTTTGGTATTTCATACCGGGCGAATGAGAACGAGACACTCAGTATCAGGCATTATCTGGGGCGGTTTGACGGACTTTCGGTGAGAGATGACCTCTCAAAGGCTATTCTCAAAAAACGTCTGGGGCTCGAATCTACCATGTGCCTGGACCCGGTTCTGCTTTGCCTCCCCGAATACTATGCGCCGGTTGTCGAAATGGCAAAGCCGGACACATTAAAGCATCCGGAAGAATATATTGTAGCCTATATTTTGGATCCTGACGGAGGCACTGCTAAAAATCTGACAAAGATCGCTAACTCTTTGAAGAAAAAGATTATCTTAATCCTTAATGAATCACCCAAGGTGCGTGATAAAAATGTTGAGACGCTTGCTTTGCCTGCCGGACAGGAAGCAATAATTTTAACGGAAAACGTGGGATTGCCGGAGTTTCTGTATTATTTCCAAAATGCTCAAAGCGTTGTTACGGATTCTTTCCATGGCACAGTTTTCTCCATCCTGTTTAACAAGCCGTTTTTAGCCAGGATAAACAAAAAGCGCGGTGCAGAACGCTTTAAATCTTTACTGAACAGTTTTAAGATTACCGGACGCCTGTACGATGACATGGATACGCTGGCAAATGACAGTGAGCAACTGAATGAGATGGATTATGCGGCGGTGAACAAGCGGTTGAAGGATTTGCGCGAGGCTTCACAGGAGTGGCTGCGCAAAGCGTTATTTAGCAAAAAGGCTTCTACAGGCATGCGGATATATGAAAGTGAAGTTATAAGTAAGAGTATTATTAAACCGTAACTATATGCACAGACTTATTGTACGCGCAAAAAAAAGAAGATTTCTTTTTGAAGAACTTGTCAAAAGAGATTTTCGCCAGAAATATAAACGGACGTTGTTGGGCATGGGGTGGAGCATACTTGATCCGCTGCTTGCGCTTTTGATACTTTATGCCGTATTTGGCTTCTTTTTCGGAAGACGAATTGAGCATTTCACGATTTATTTGTTTTGCGGAAATGTTCTCTTTTCCTATTTTCGAGAGGCTACATCGGGTGGGATGAGTTCCCTGGTTGCAAACGCGCGCATCTTTACAAAGGTCAATATACCTAAATATCTGTTTTTGTTGTCACGTAATGTATCGTCTGTTATAAATTTCGCCTTGACCCTGGTTATATTCTTTATCTTTATACTCATGGAGCCCGGGCTGCATTTTAATTATTATTATGCGGCCTTGTTGTTTCCTATAGGCTGTTTGATTCTTTTTAATATCGGGGTGGGAATGATACTTTCGGCTTTATATATTTTCTTCCGGGATATTATGCATCTGTACAACGTGTTTTTACGATTATTGGTATATGCCTCGGCCATTTTTTATCCTGTGGATATGCTGCCGCCGGAAATTCAGCAGATTTTTTATATTAATCCTGTATATTGTTATATTTATTATTTCAGGAGCATAGTATTGCATAATACGCTGCCTTCCTTTGGTTTGCATATGTTATGTTTGGGGTACGCGTTCCTGGCTGTTTTACTGGGCATGTTCATTTACAAACGTTATAATCACGAATTCCTTTATTATGTATAGGCATTACTGATCATGGATATCATAAAGGTACAAAATATTTCTATACGGTATATTATCGGGGATTTAAAAAGCATAGGGTTAAAGGAATATATCTTGCGCAGATTGCGAGGTAAATACCACATAAAAGAGTTTTGGGCAGACAGAGACATCTCTTTTTCCCTGAACAAGGGCGATATGCTTGGTATTATTGGTACCAACGGCGCCGGAAAATCAACTCTGCTTAAGGTAATTACAGGCATTATGGTGCCGACTGTGGGAGTTGTGGCGGTTCATGGGAGTATAGCAGCATTATTGGAATTAACCAGCGGCTTTGATCAAGACCTGACGGTGCGCGAAAATACTTATTTGCGTGGCGCTATGCTGGGCTATACACGTGACTTTATGGACGCGCAATATAATCACATTATTGAGTTCGCCGAGCTGAAAGAGTTTCAAGATACCCCATTTAAACAACTCTCCAGCGGAATGAAGAGCCGCCTTGCCTTTTCCATTGCCTGTCTGGTAGAGCCGGATATCTTGATTTTAGATGAGGTATTAGCTGTAGGAGACGGTTCCTTCCGCAAAAAAAGCAGCGAAAAGATGAAAGAGATTTTAGCTAATGGCGTAACGGGTATTTTGGTTTCTCATTCCATAAGCCAGGTGCGGAGCATGTGCAACAAAATTTTATGGCTGGATCATGGCAGGCAAATTGGCTTTTCCGATAAGGCTGAAATATATTGTGATGCATATGAGGAATTTTTAATAACCAAAGAACTGCCGGCGGGGGAAGATGAAATTGTAAAGATGGCACAGCGCTGGCAGGAGCGAAAAAGACAAAAAGACCTGCAAAACAACCGTAATCAAGAACAAAAATTGCTTGCGCTAATGCAAAAACACGATTCAGCGGCAGCGGTGAATGTAGCTCTTGAAGTGCTGAAGAAAAATAAACCGGAGTTGCTTGACGCCGGCTTGAAAAAGGATTGACTGCAAAATGAGCCATAAAGTTTCGGTGCTTTCTACAATATCCGTCTTATTGCTTTGATGGGGTACTGCCTGACGAAAGGTACCAGGCAGTTACAGGCCAATTATTCCCATGTACTGCAGAATCTGATTGGCGCCATTGTACGACCAGGTTACCTGTAAAGCGTTTAAGGCAGAATTTAAAAGAGGATAAATTCTTTAACTCTCATGTTATTCACAAGGGATAAAAAGGGTAGTTGTCTGATAAATATGTAGTTAGAGAATGGAGGAATAGGTATGATTAGCTGTCCCAAAGTATCAGTTATTGTACCGGTATACAATGAAGAAAGATTTCTGCAAGAATGTTTGGATAGCGTGTTGACGCAAACGCTGAAAGATATTGAGGTGTATTGTGTTGACGATGGTTCAACGGATAAATCGTTAGACATTTTAAAGCAATATGCAAAAAAAGATCCACGGGTAATTGTTGAGAGCCAGAAAAATCTGGGGGTTTCTGCTGCCAGAAATAAGGCGTTGCTCCACTGCAACGGTGAATTTGTGTGTTTTATGGATGGGGATGATTTGTACCCGGAAAAGAATATTTTAGAATTGCTTTACACAAAAGCCAAGGAGCATGGCGTAAAAATTTGCGGCGGTTCCATGGAAGGTTTTGACGGTGGGAGAAAATGGACTTTTTCCGGCTATTTAAAAGACTTTACGTTTCCTGAAGAGGGCATTATCTGGTTTCGTGACTATCAATTTGATTACGGTTATGTACGCTTTATTTTTGAGAGAAAACTTCTGTTAGAGAATAATATTCTTTTCCCTGATTATAAGAGATTCCAGGATCCGCCGTTCTTTTTAAAAGCTATGTTACAAGCTGAGTATTTCTATGGAGTGAAAGAAGTAACTTACAACGTTCGATCAGGACATCAGACTCCCCCCGGTGACTGGCCGGCGGAAAAGATCAAGGACATGTTACGGGGCTGGCTGGACAACTTAACCGTGTCTAAAGAACTGCATATGGCCAAGCTGCATAATGTTGTTATTAGTCATATTGATGAGGCGCATATGCAGGAAGCCGTACAAACTTGTCTGGCGCAGGGAAATATAGATATTTTTAAATTATTATTAAAAATCAATGAAGCAATCGATGCGGATTTGCTGGATGATAATAAAGAAAAACCGGATTATATTATTACTCATCTAAAGGAATTATATAACCGTTATTGCAAAATTGTTAATGAAAATGAAATATTGAAGAATAAACTGAAGCAAACTGAGGCAGAATTGCAGGCAATAGTTAATTCAAAGGCGTTTAAGCTGGGAACTACCGTTGCTAAACCATGGCGCTGCCTCAGGGATACGATTTCTCAAAGTTGTAAAGATAAAACTGACTGACAGCGCATAAGTATCTGAAAGGCAAATACAAATATTGCTTAAGCAATATTTGGAATCAGCGTGATTGATAAATGAGGGAGGACTTTTGATGTACGATTACTTAATAGTCGGTTCGGGTCTGTTTGGCAGTGTATTTGCCCATGAAGCAAAAAAACGCGGTAAGTCTGTACTGGTAATTGAACGTCGAAACCATACCGGCGGTAACATTTTCTGCGAAAAAAAGGAAGGGATCAATATCCATAAGTATGGCGCCCATATCTTCCATACGGATTATAAAGATGTGTGGGAGTATGTAAACCAGTTTGTGGAATTTAATAACTACGTTAATTCGCCGGTTGCCAATTATAAAGGAGAATTATACAATTTACCTTTTAACATGAACACGTTTTCCAAAATGTGGGGCGTGGTGACGCCGGCAGAAGCAGCGGCCAAAATTGCAGAGCAACGGAAGGCTGTTACGGGGGCGCCTAAAAACCTGGAGGAGCAGGCAATTTCTTTAATTGGCACGGATATTTATATCAGGCTAATCAAAGGCTATACGGAAAAACAGTGGGGGCGCAGTTGTACAGAGTTGCCTGCTTTTATTATTCAGCGGTTGCCTGTACGATATACATTTGATAATAATTACTTTAATGACCGCTACCAGGGGATACCGGTTGGAGGATATAACAAACTGATCGACGCTTTACTGGAAGGTATCGAGGTTAGGTTGGGCGTTGATTATAATCTGCAACGGAAAGAATATAAAGATGTTGCAGAAACTGTAGTCTATACCGGTCCGATTGATGCTTACTATAACTACAGTTTGGGTCAGTTAGAATACCGCGGACTTCGTTTCGAAACAGAACGATTAGAAGAAGAGAACCATCAGGGCGTGGCGGTTATGAACTTTACGGAACGTGAGGTTCCCTATACCCGCAGCATTGAGCATAAACATTTTGAATTTGGCAAACAACCGGTGACCTATGTAACAAAAGAATATCCGGCAGACTGGAAACCGGGTGAAGAGGCATATTACCCGGTGAACAATGAAAGAAATCAAAAACTGTATGCGCAGTATGCTGAATTAGCAAATAAAGAAAAGAACGTTATTTTTGGCGGACGCCTGGCGGAGTATAAATATTATGACATGGATGATGTGATTAAGAGCGCGTTGGATTGTACACGTAGGGTACTGGAAAAAGAAATACGTCACAAATAACGTTTTTTAAGAAAGGAAAGTGTGATATTAACTTAATTTTTCTGCGACACTGGATTATGTTGAAGTTTTTGGTGGTACAGATTTTATTATCATTTCTACACCTTTCAATTACGATCCGGACAAAAACTATTTTCACGGAACCGGATCAGTGCTATTGTGGTTGCCAACCATGGCCGCAAAGATTTTATTACGGATTCATATCAGGCGATATGTCTGTATATTCAGGTTGTTTTTCAGTTTCTACAAGGTGAATAGTCTTCTTATACTATGGTGCGTTTTCCGTGACAGCCAAAGGAATAAATTTTACTACTGCATATTTAGAAGACAGATGTATATATTATATCTATCTCCCTTATGATAAGTTTTCCAAAAAAGTTGATGTGTGCTATGTTAAAATATAAATATACAGTAATGGAGTTTCTATGATGAATATGAGTGATTGTAAACCAAAAGTATCGGTAATTGTTCCTATGTATAATTGCGCCCAGTTCCTGCCTGTGTTTTTCCGAGACATGAACGAGCAATCCCTGAAGAATTTTGAGATAATCTGCGTTATTGACGGAGCTACAGACAATACGCTGGAGATTGTAAAGCAGTATGAGGCGGAAGATGGCAGAATCCGTGTTTTTTATAAAGAAAACGGCGGTGCAGGGACTGCTCGTAACTTTGGACTTGAGTATGCGCGCGGCGAATATGTGATGTGGATTGATGCAGATGACCGTTATTCGCCTGATTTACTAAAAGAAATGATAACCGTTGCCGATGATTTTTTAGCAGATATAGTATTATGTTTATTTGATTCTTATGATTATAAGACAAATAAAATGGTACCGGAGCTGGGTTTTGACAAGGGTGTTTTTCCGGAAAATACCTGTGTAAACCCTGGTGAAGCTTTAATAATGAGAACGTTTTCGATAGCGGGTCCCGGAGCGACAAATAAACTCTATCGTAAGGCATTTATTAAAAATAATAAATTATTTTATTCTTCTACAAGAATTGCCAATGATACAAAGTTTATCTACTCTGCAATATCAATTGCAAAAAAAGTGGTGGGCGTTCATAAAAAACTGATACATGTACAAAAACGCATTAATCCGGATTCGATTACTTCAAACAGAGGAAAAAATATACAGGACATTTCTGTGGTTTTTTCTGAGTTGTTTCAATGGTTGAAAGAAAGAAATCTGTCTGAACGGTTATGTAATGCGTTCTGCAGAGCTTTTCGTGATGGGGTTGTTTATAATGCACAATTTGCTGTGAACAGAGAGTTCATAGAAGCGATAGTATATACGTTGAATGAAAAAGAGCCATGGGTGAACATGAGTTCGGACGATATTGCTAAGTTGTTTGGGAACTGGTTTGATATTGGAAATATAAAAACAGATATTCAAACGCTTGAAATAGCTATCCGGGAGAATAAAGATGATGATACAAAAGCCTTATTGAACCAGCTCGAAATGAAAAAAAACAGATTGGATACAATGGCTCTTATTTGGGTTCTGTCTGTTGTTCGTTATGATAGAGATTTTAGAATTAATAAGATTTCAGATTATCAGAAACAGATTAACACGTTAGAACAACAAATTAATAGAGAAAAAAACTCCTGGAATTACAGGGTTGGTTCAGCCATTCTTTGGTTGCCCAAAAAAATATATTACTTATTCAAGTGAATGAGTGTCATGACTTGTTAATGAGATTTTGAAAAAATGTTTAACATGATAACTAAAGGAAAGGGAGAGATTTCTGATGCAGGTACATGATGATGTAACTTTTATTTTTACTGATGAGCAGGAGAATACAGAAACTTTCTTTCAAGGTTATTGTTTTTGTGGTAATGACTATATATATGGTAATAAAGGTTACCTGAAATTTATTGAAGATACCGGGAAAAAAATATATTTTGGTCACGACGGGTGTTACGTTATGTCAGAATGGGTTGAAGGCACCCGTTATTTTTACACTGATTATTCCGGTTTTAAAACGATTTTTTATTATTGGACAGATAAATGTTGGGCAGTTTCGAATTCCCTGATTTTAATTGCTGACTACATGAAAAAGAAAAAGATTTCCATACAACCAAACCCCCTTCAATTAGAAAGTATAATTGTTCCCAGGGGGCCATTGTTTAATCAATTATTCAGCCTGAATACTTTTATTGAAGGCGTGAAAGTACTTCCCTGCAGGTGTATTTTATCTATTAATAAAAAGCAATGTACGGTTTATAGAAGCGTAATGAAAGATTCAGAGGAAAAGCATATTAATGACTATGCCCAAGGATTAGACAATTATATCAATGTATGGTGCTCCCGTTTAGCTGCTCTAATAAGGGACAAGAATATATTTTTGCAATCAGACCTGACTGGAGGAGCTGATTCAAGAACCGTTTTTGCTCTTTTAAAAAAATCATGTGACATAATCAATGATAAAAATAAGGCATTAGATTTGCCTGTAATAAACACCGATTTTAGTGATAATAAAAATGTTGATTTTCAGATTGCAAGTATTATTACCGAACGCTTCAAATTTCCGCATAACAAAAACTGCCCAATAATAAAAAAGAATTATTCGGGAAAAGAGAGTTATGAAGCCTGGAAAAAATTATGCCTTGGGGTTTATTACCCGGTTTATTTTAATAGTGTTGCTCCACAGAGTACTTTTATACAACTGGGAGGGATAGGCGCAGAAAATCATCGTCGTTTTTATAATTACGACAACTTGACGGCTTTTAAAAAAGTGTATTCTAAAAAGCTTCCTTTTCGCTACGTTGAGCAATTTCAGAATGAGATTGATTATGAAATTTCAAGATTAACAAAAATCAACCAAAAAATAGATGCGCTTATACTTCATTACCGAGAGTATAGATATCGGCTTCATGGCGGGCGTACTCCCCGTTATAGAACTTCTTTTACCCCGCTTGGTTCGTTTTTGCTTGACAACGTTTCTGATCTTGCCGGAGAGAAAAGAATTGGTTTAGGAATGATTAATTATGATATTATGAATTTTTTGCTTCCGGAAATACTGGATATTCCGTTTGACAGCGAAAAGAAGGAATTTAATGAAGAAAGGAAAAAGAATTGTACTATACTTACAGGTGAAATTACGATTACACCCGGACATACATATTATGATTCAGAAGAATTAATAGCGTTACCTAGCAAGTCAGTTATTGGAACGCCGTATGATTTCCTATATGAAGAATTTTTGGAAGCTGTTAACAAGCCGTTTGTCAAAAATTTTTTTGATTCTAAATTTTTGAATGATACCAGAGAAATTGCAGAAACGGCTGTGGCGGCGCAAAAATTTGAACACGCTGTTTTTGGGCAAGGAATTCACGCGGTAATTGCTGCATCAATATTTGATTGATAATTTATTATAAATGGTTAATGCGAAAGGAAGGATAATATAATGGCATTCAATACAATTTATCAGGGATTGATTTCCGGTACGGAGAAACTTGCCTTGGTAGGACTTGGATATGTGGGGATGCCCATTGCCGTCGAGTTTGCAAAGCATATCCGGGTAATCGGTTTTGACATCAATGAAAAGCGCGTCAACGAATACAAAAATGGCATTGATGCTACCAATGAAATAGGACCTGCTATCAAAAACTCTATGGTAGAGTTCACTGCGGATCCAACACGGTTAAAAGAAGCGCGTTTTATTGTGGTTGCGGTACCGACTCCCGTTAAGGAAGATAACAGTCCCGATCTGGGTCCTGTGGAGAGTGCATCCAGGACCGTGGGAAAGAACCTTGCGCCCGGGACTATTGTTGTTTTTGAATCTACGGTTTACCCCGGCGTTACGGAAGACATCTGCGTACCCATTATTGAAAAGGAGTCCGGTCTGAAATGCGGCGTGGACTGGAAGATTGGTTATAGCCCGGAGCGCATTAACCCCGGTGACAAGGTTCACACGCTGACCACGATACGCAAAGTGGTTTCGGGCATGGACGAGGAGTCCGCTACGGAAATTAAAAAAGTCTACGATATCATTATTAAAGCGGGAACATTCCTTGTCTCCGATATTAAAACCGCGGAAGCGGTAAAGGTTGTAGAAAACAGCCAGCGTGATATTAACATCGCGTTCATGAATGAAATTGCCATCATCTGCGACAAGATGAAGATCGATACCGATGAAGTGTTGGCAGGCATGAACACCAAGTGGAACGCATTAGGTTTTAAGCCGGGCCTGGTGGGCGGTCACTGTATCGGCGTGGATCCCTATTATCTTACAAACGCTGCGGAAAAGCTCGGATACCACAGCCAGATCATCCTGAACGGGCGGCAGGTAAATGACAGTATGGGCGGATTTGTAGCCGACGCGGCCATAAAAGAGATGATTGAAGCCGGTATGGCGCCCAAAAAAGCAATCGTTGTCATTTTGGGCCTGACCTTTAAAGAAAACTGCCCGGATACCCGTAACAGCAAGGTTGTCGATATTATCAAACGGCTTAAGGAATATGACATCAATCCGTTGATTTCTGATGCCTGGGCGGATCCCGAAGTGGCAAAACACGAATACGGTGTAGAGTTGGTTCCGTTGGCTGAGCTTCCCAAAGCCGACTGTATCATTGTGGCTGTAGGACATAATGAATTCCGTTCCATGTCCATGATGCGGATCAAAGAAATGTTTAAGCCGGAACTTCGTGATGAGGAAAAAGTGCTCATTGACGTTAAGAGCCTGTACAGGATAGATGAACTGAAAGCCTCAGGAATGCGGTTCTGGAGATTGTGAGATGAGGACGTTGAAAAATCCGAAAGTATCAGTTATTATTCCGGTATATAATGTTCAGGAGTATTTACATGAGTGCATTGACAGTGTCCTGCATCAGATGATGCAGGACTTTGAGATTATTTGTATTGACGATGGTTCTACCGATGCGTCCGGATTGGTATTACAGGAGTACAAAAAAGCAGATGACAGAGTTAAATTGTTTTTCCAGATAAATAAAGGGGTAAGTGCGGCCAGAAATGTCGGGATAAAAGCGGCGCAAGGAGAATATATTTATTTTTTGGATAGTGATGATTACGTTGAACCTGATACTTTGGAAACGGCCTGTAAAGAACTGGACGCGAAAAATCTGGACATCGTTTATTTTGATACCGTTGCATTTGGCGAAGCAGGCATAAACCAGGACGTAGTTGACGCAAAAAATCTACGTTATGCCAGGAACTGTGCTTATCCGGAAATATATACCGGAGAAGATCTTTTATGCAAGATGTTGGCAAATCGTGATTATATCGGTATGGTATGGAAACAGGTAATTCGTCGTGACTTCTTGAGGAAAAACCAGGTTTGTTTTTATGAAGGAATAATTCATGAAGATGAACTTTTTACTGTGCAGACTATGCTACTTGCTTCAAGGGTAGCCTATATACATCAGGTGTTTCATCACAGAAGATTAAGGGAAAATTCTATAATGGGTCAGCCGTTTGCGTTAAAGTCTGTTTATGGGGTTTTCATCTGCATAAAAGAAGAGTATATCTTTTTGAAGCAAAAAGGCTGTAGCCAAGAGAATTTGAATCAATTGTTATTACATCTTGAGAGATTGGCTTCTCTGGCGCGGAAAAGATATCTGAAACTGACTGATGATGAGAAAGAAAAGTATAAAACACTTTCAGGAGAAGAGAGGTTCCTGTTTCAAATTGCTATTGCAGATTATGAAAAAGACAAGCAGCGACAAGAAATACTTTTACAGAGCAGAAAAATAATTAAGAAAAATCTGGAAGCAGCAAAACAAGAGCTTGAGACTACAAATCAAAAACTGGAAAAAGAAAAAATAAAAACTTTTGAATTAGATAAAATGTTGAAAAGTATAAAAAACAGTTGGTCATTTAAAATTGGAAGAACAATAACCTGGATTCCAAGAAAGATTAAAAGCTTATTGAAATAAAAGCAGATAGTATATGCTGGCATGATTGATGCTTACTTCAATTATAGTATGGGCAAGCTACAATACCGTGGGTTTCGTTTTAAAAAAGAACGGTTGGAAGAGGAAAACCATCAGGGTGTGGCAGTGAAGAACTTCACAGACAGGGATATTCTCTATATCCGCATCATTGATCATAAATATTTAACGTTTGGAAAGCAACCGGTAACCTATGTGACAAAAGAATACCCGGTAAATAATGTAAATAACCAAAAACTGTATGCGCAGCATGCGGAACTGGGGAAAAAAGGAAGCGTGTTTATGGATGCTCTCAAAGTTTCAGTGATCATTCCCGTTTATAATTCTGAAAAATATCTGCCTGCCTGTCTGGAAAGCGTAACCGGGCAAACACTGGCAGATATAGAAATAGTTTGCGTAAATGATGGTTCAACGGACAACTCCGGTAAAATCCTGGCAGAATATGCCGACAGGGATAAGCGGATCAGGATCCTGTTTCATGACCGTAATTATGGCACGCTGGCTGCCAGGAAAAACGGGATTTCCGCTGCCACCGGCAGATATATTATGTTTCTGGACAGTGATGACGAACTGGCTTTAAACGCCTGTGAAAAGGCATGGCAGGCGATTGAGAAAAATAAAACCGATATGGTCAGGTTTGGCGTGGAACTCTTGGGGCAGGCGGGTGAAGGACTAAAAAAAAGCTACCTGACTGTACGGACTGATTATCTGGAAGATAAAAGCCTTTTGTGTTTACGGCACAAGGGGCATATTAAAGGGTGGAATATTACCAGCAGGATATTTTTTACCGCATTATGCAAACAAGCTTGCCATGAAATGGAAGAAGGACATTTTACCATGGCAGAGGACGTATATTTTTTGGTTGCATACGAATATTATGCCAAAACTTATTCTGAGATTGAAGATGTTTTGTACAAATACAGAAGGGGTGTGGGCAGTTTTTCTGGCATAAGAGAAGGGTGTGATCTGGCGGCGTTTACGAGGATATTGTTTGAAAAGAACAGTTATGACGCCATAGTTCGTTTTTTTGAGACAAAACCTGACAGGGATGAGTATTGGCCTGCAGTTTCGGGTATTTACGAACATATGGTAAAGCAAAATGTTGCTTTTTGGAATGAGAGATTGTCAGTCACGGATAAAGCAGAAGGTTTTAGACTGCTGATTGAAACTTGGGGTACAGAAGGCATAGGGGCTGCGGTAGCAGAGATTTTACAAGCAAAAAAAGATAAACTTGAAAGATTAGGCATAAAAAATGCAAGTTTGCAGAAAGCCCTTACGGATTTCAGGTCAGCGAAACAGGAACAAGGAACAGACATGCAGGAGAAGATAAAAAAACTCCAGCAGGAGAAAGCGGTTTTACTGAAATCAAAGGCTGAATTGGTAAAGATCAGACAATCCAGAGGGTATCAAATTCTGTGTAAATTTTACCAAATACGGGACATTTTTCGACCGGGCGGTTGTTAGTTACATTGTTGTCAGCAATGGGATAACTGTTGAGGGATGGCTGTTTGTGCCTGTGGTTACAGATATCCCGGCTTTATAAGTCTTAGTGTGTGTTAACAAGGTAAAGATTACATAACTGATAATAAATTTTTATTTGCGGAAATCATCATCTATGAGGATGAGTTATATACATTCCAATGTCTGACATTTGCTTCTGGAGCCGGATACACAGGAAAAGAGCAGTATTACCGGCATGTAAGAGAGAATTCAGTCATAGGTACTCGTACACAGTGACCTGCCCCCGTTTTATGTACCACGGGGAAATTTAGTATAGCTGTAATAATGAAAGTATTAAAAATTGAAGCCGGAAATTAAGAATAAAACAAGCCAGTTGGTGCAGGAAAAAGAGGAAGCTCTAACCAAAGCAACCCGATTGGAAAAGAAAAACAGGGAAGGTTTGGCAAAAGTGTCCCGGTTACAGAAAAAAACTGAAAAACTGAACAGTGAATTGCATAATGTCAAGAATGGCTGGTCTTTTCGGATAGGAAGAGCTATTACATTTGTGCCAAGGAAGATAAAAAGCGGGCTGGTTCAAGGGTACGAAACATTTTCCTTAAAATATAAGTCTGCAGTAGAACCTTACGCCTTCATTCGTGTAAAAAACGAAGCAATCACGCTTAAAGCGTCTCTAAACAGCATTCTTCCTGTTATCAAAAAAGGTGTTATTGCATATAATGATTGTACGGACGGGAGCGACTTGATTATCCAGGACTTCTGTAAAAGAAATCCCGGTTTTATTCCATTTCATTATCCGTATCATGTTGTGGAACAAAATCACCCGGATTATGCAACAGATAAAATTCCGTATGAGAATACGCTGGCAGCATATTACAATGCGGCATTAGCTTTTATTCCGCAAAATAGTTGGCTGATTAAAATTGATTGTGATCAAATTTATTTCCCGGAAATTCTTAAGGAATCGTTTTCACTTCCCAAAAACAATTTTGAAGTTGTATCCTATTCCCGTTTAGACTTGGTTCGCTGTAACACCTCTGTGAAAGTTATTGAATATAAGCGTCCGAACGATCAATGGCTGATATACAATAATAACCTGAAATTTATAAATCGTCATGGTTACTATAAAAAAAATGGAAAATATTATGCATGGGAGTTTTTAGTAATGCCAAAAGAATACAAGATATTATATAAGCCGGAATGCAGCATATTCCATTTTCCGGCGGAAAAAGGCTATAGGGTTTTTACACTTAACGAAGACCGGTTAATGTCTCTTGAACAATTCCGCAAAATTGCTGATCCCAAAGAAATATCTCCCGGGTTATTAAAGGATAAAGTAATAAATCGGATTATCTCATCTTTTGAATACTAAAAAGACAGCTTGCTTCTGTCTTCCATGTTTTGGATGTGAACTGGCGATCCTGAGCCTGAGAGTGGTATTCCTGTCGTTCAACCCTGGCAAAATTCGGGATTTTGTTATATAATCATTGGAATTGCAGAGTCATGTCTGGGTGAAGTTTAAAGAATGAATATCAAAGTCATTGTTGCAATGCATAAACCATACTGGATTCCGGAAAGCGAAGTGTATTTCCCGTTGCATGTAGGCAAAGAGAGAAAGTATGCCAATTCTGATAATAATATAAACCACAGCAGCAGTTAAAACCTTGGAAATTATAATTTGGATTTACAGGTATTTTTACTTTTTTGTGTTGAAGCTATTGGCAAGAGTACAACGGACGCTGATCATAATATTATGGCTGTAAAAGAAGAGGATTAATCATGTTCAATCAAATTAAAAGTGTTTTAAAAAAGGTTATACCACCACCTACAGAAGTTTTTATCAGGGAAGTTAACAGGTCTATAAATCATTGCGAAAAACAAACGAAAATAATAGCTGATCTTGTCAAACAGTCTGACACAAAACATATGGAACAAATCCGGTTGCTGTCCGAGCAGTTAAAGCTTATGAAGGATGAAAACAAAAAGCTTGCCTTACGGTTTGCTGAAATGGAAAAGAAAACGATTCTTTTGCAGAAGGGTATAACTGATTGTAAATGCCATGCTTCTGAAACCGTCTGGGCAGAAATTTTCAACAATGTTATTTCTGACAGTTCATGGCTTCATAATGCTGCTTTTTCTGCAGGGCGATGGGCTGTTGGGTATCCGTATTTGTATGTAATGTATCGTGTGTTAAATGAGATTTGTCCCAAACGTATCCTGGAATTGGGATTAGGACAATCTACCCGCATGATAGGCCAATATGCCATGGCAAATGAAGATGTTACCCACTTCGTGGTAGAGCATGATCCGGAATGGATAGCTTTTTTTAAAAGAGATTTTGCTTTAAGCGAGCGCAGCCGGATCATTCAGTTGGACCGTGAAATGGAGCCTTATAAAGAAGCGTCTGAAGTCAGGGTTTTTAAAGGTTTTGCGGACCGGTTTAAAAACGAAAAATTCGATTTTATTTCCATCGATGCTCCTTTAGGCGGCGATATGAAACAGTATTCCCGTATTGATGTGCTGAAGATCTTGCCGGATTGCCTCGCTGATGATTTTGTTATCATGATAGATGATTCCCATCGCCCGGGAGAAACGCAGACCGTTAAAGAAATGAAAGAAAAACTAGGCAATAGTGGTATTGAGTATTATGCAGGAAAATATTCAGGAGATAAAGATTGTGTGGTTATATGCAGTGCGAATTTAAAATTTGTGTGCACTATGTAAAATCATCGTCTGAAGAAAAATTAAAGACAGTATTGCCTGCGGTATTGTGATGGTTCCTTTAACTATTCAGTTCAGGATAGCTGATATATTATTGGCAAATGGAGAAGGTTAAGTATGAATACAATTGTTGATGAGTCGTTTTTTGTTATTGATTCTGATAACCTTAACGAAGTAAAAAGTCATTTATACGGATATTTGTTTACTGACAGGCAAGGTTATGCTAATTGTTGCCCCCCGGATGAAACATTTGATGATAATTGTCCGGGTTTTTATACAATAGTGACGGTAGATGAGAAGAGTATTTCACTTTGTGGGTCGTTTTCGCAGATGTTATTTCTGTATAGAGATACAGATTTAACGTCTTACTTTTGCATAAGTAATTCTTTTTGGAAATTATGTCAGCATGTTGTAAAGAAGAAACACTCGCTTTCGTTGGATAGATTATTTGCCAAACAGTATTTAACCGTTGGGATGTCATCAATTTTTTATAAAAATACGCTTGCAAAAGAAATTACTATATTGCCACTGTTTGCTAAAGTGACCATTAATAAAAAAAGTGGGAAACTGTATGTAAACGAAGGAGATGTTTTGTTTGAAACGATTCCAATAGATTCTTATGAGGGAATGAAGGTTCTTGATGAATGGATTTCTAAATGGGGGAGTTTATTAAAGGCAATTTATAAGTCTGGATTGCCTATACATATTGATCTGAGCGGAGGATATGATAGCAGGACCGCCTTGATGCTGGCGTATGCTGCAGGGATAGATTTGAATGATAATAATGTTACAATAACTTCTTTTAAATCCGAAACAACGAGCACTATTAAAAAAACTGAAGAAGACTACAAAATAGCCGGAAATATAGCTGAACTGTTGGGGACACATTTAAATCAAAATTTCACCAAAGGGATTCCTGCTCCTGCAGAATATGCCTATAAGGTTTTTAAATATGCATTTTTGGGCTTTCATACAGAAGGTAGATTCTCAAAAGATATATTTTATGATTGTAATAAAAAACTCTCTGTTTTTAGCAGACCGGTATTTCGCTTGAGCGGATTTTATGGGGAACCACTACGTGGAAAATATTGTTCATTAGATTTTTGGATGAAAAAATTGGGAAAATACAATAGTAATAACGTGCCGCTTTACAAATATTATCTTTCCAATTTAAGAGAAGAAAGAGATAGAACTTCTTCAGAAATTGAAGTTATGAGAAAATTTTATTTGCAATCACGGGGGAGAAATCATTTTGGAGCTTTACAGTTTTATGATTTTTCATTGGGACGTTATGATATAACACCGTTTTCCGATATGCAATTATACAAAATTGAAATGCCAAAAGATATAGATAAAGATGCTATTTTTGCTTTGATTATCGCCAGAGTTTGTCCAGCATTATTAGAAATTCCTTTTGCTAACAATTCGGACTTTTCGTTAAAAACAAAAGAATACGTGCGGTTGCTATGTAAAAAATATCCTTCGCTAATATGTATTCGCCCGAATGATATCTCATTAGAAACCCTAAAAAAACGAAGCGAGAAATTTAAAACAATTTTTGAAAGTTTGAATGCTAATAATGAAATAATTACAGGAGAAACGATTTTATATCAAAAATTCTGTGATGGTAAAAATAGAAATCTTTTTCTTTCAGAATTTGGTAACAACGAGGGTAATAAACTTATTGAAGCTGCTGAGGCCTTTTTTAACAATAAAAATGTTCTTTTTTATAGTAGAAAGATTGTCCCAATAGTGGGCATTATGGATATTTTAACTTTATGTAGTAGCTCAGAAAAAAAACAAAATGAAGTTAAAGAATATTTTTGTGGTATTGACAATGTTGAACAACGTTTTTTGCAAGGAGGCTTTGAACATACTTATCAGGAAGAAATCAGAAAATTAAAATTGACAGTTAGGCAGAAGGATAAACAAAATGCGGAAAATCTTAAACAATTAAAAAGTATTAAGAAACAGGCAGCTAATCTGTCTCGTGATTTGAAAAACGTTAAAAATGGATGGTCTTTCCGGATTGGAAGGGTTATTACATTTGTGCCAAGGAAGATAAAAAGCGGGCTCTCAAGGGTACGAAACATTTTCTTTAAAAGATAACTCTGCAGTTGAACTTTACGCCTTCATTCGTGTAATAAATGAAGCGATCATGCTAAAAGCGTCTCTAAACAGCATTCTTCTTGTTATCAAAAAGGTGTTATTGCATATAATGATTGTACGGACGGGAGAGACTTGATTATCCAGGATTTCTGTAAAAGAAATCCCGGTTTTCTTCCATTTCATTATCTGTATCATGCTGTGGAACAGAATCACCCGTGTTTTTGACGTGAATTGGCGACCTTGAGCCTGAGGGAGGTATTCCTGTCGTTCATCCCTGGCAAAATTCGGGATTTTGTTATATAATCATTAGAATTATAGAGTTATGTCTGGGTGAAGTCAAAAGAATGGACATCAAAATTATTGTTGCAATACATAAACCATACTGGACACCGGAAAGTGAAGTGTATTTCCCGTTGCATGTAGGCAGGGAGGGAAAACAGGGTATTGGCTTCCCGGGCGATGACAACGGCGATAATATCAGCTGCAGGAATGCGAATTTCTGCGAGCTGACGGGACTGTATTGGGCCTGGAAAAACCTGCAGGCGGATTATATCGGTCTTGTCCATTACCGCCGCTATTTTACGCGCCGTGAGGTGCGCGATATTTCGGCCCGTAAGGCGCAGATCCTGTCAAGACAGGACTGGGAGAAACTGCTGACAGGGACTTCTGCCGTGGTTGCGGATAAGCGCAGGTATTATATCGAAACAAACCGCTCCAAGTTTTACCATGCGCATCCCTGGGAAGGTTTGGATATTACAGAGCAGATCCTCAGGGAGAAGTACCCTGAATATACGGATGCGTTTGCTTTGGTCATGGGGCGGACCTGGGCCCATATGTTCAATATGTTTGTTATGCGCAGGGATTTGTTCGACGCCTATTGTGAGTGGCTGTTTTCTGTTTTGTTTGAACTGGACAGGAGGCTGGATATTTCTTCCTATGATCCTTATAATGCCCGCGTGTTCGGGTTTGTAGGCGAACGGTTATTAGACGTCTGGCTGGAAAAGAATCACGTTCCGTATAAAGAACAGAATGTTTCTTTTCTGGAGAAGCAGAACTGGCTGAAAAAAGGCGGCCTGTTTTTGAAACGGAAGTTTTTCGGACGTTGATGTTAGAGGAGGCTTTTCCCATGTATGATTTTCTGATAGTCGGTAGCGGGCTGTTCGGCGCGGTGTTCGCCCATGAGGCGAAGCGGCGTGGCAAATCGGTTTTGGTGATAGAGCGCAGGAATCATGCGGGCGGTAATGCGTATTGTGAGGAAAAGGACGGTATCCGGATTCATACTTACGGTCCGCATATTTTCCATACGGATGACAAGGAAATCTGGGACTATGTAAACCGGTTTGCGGAGTTTAACAATTTTATACTTTCGCCTGTGGCCAATTATAAAGGGAAGTTATATAACCTCCCTTTTAATATGAATACCTTTTCCCAGATGTGGGGTGTCGTGACGCCCGCGGAAGCGGCGGCAATAATCGCCGAGCAACGGAAAACCGTTACAGGGGAGCCGCAAAACCTGGAAGAGCAGGCTGTTTCCCTGGTTGGTACGGATATTTATGAGAAACTGATCAAAGGCTACACGGAAAAGCAGTGGGGCCGCAGCTGTAAAGATCTGCCGGCATTCATCATACGCCGGCTGCCGGTGCGCTACACATTTAACAACAATTATTTTAATGACAGATATCAGGGGATTCCCGCAGGTGGGTATAACAAGCTGATTAATGCATTGCTGGAAGGCAGTGAAGTTCGTTTAGGTGTGGATTATAACCTGCAGAGGCGGGAATATGAAAACGTTGCGGAGAGCGTAGTGTATACGGGCATGATCGATGCTTATTTCAATTACTCTTTGGGGCCTTTGGAATACCGCGGGCTCCGGTTTGAAACGGAGCGGTTGGAAGAAGTGAACCACCAGGGCGTGGCGGTGATGAATTATACGGAACGGGAGGTTCCCTATACCCGCAGCATTGAGCATAAGCATTTTGCATTTGGCAGGCAGCCGGTGACATATGTGACCAGGGAGTACCCGGCAGGCTGGAAGCCGGGGGAAGAAGCTTATTACCCGGTGAACAATGAACAAAACCAGAAATTATATGAGAAATATGCGGAACTGGCAAAAAAAGAGAAAAATGTAATCTTCGGCGGGCTCCTGGCTGAATATAAATATTATGACATGGATGATGTGATAAAAAGCGCGCTGGAGAAAGCGAAAGGGTTATTGTAACTCACTCTCTAATTTTCATGTAAGGGTACTGGTCATAAGTCATCTCCCCCGAGAACATTCACGTATATGTAATCCCGTCGGTATCCGGTGAAAATTCAAGTAAATTTTTACATCGTAACGTGCTTTGAAAAACTGATGATGAAGGGTTAAGTATATGGATCTCGTTAGTATTGTTATACCCGTATATAATGCCAAACCGTATTTGGATGAATGTTTGAGCTCCATAGTAACACAGACTTTTACAAATCTGGAAATTGTTTTAGTGGACGATGGAAGTACCGATGGGTCTGGTCAGTTATGTGACGAATGGTTGTTAAAAGACAAGCGAATTAAGGTAATCCATAAAAATAACGAAGGTGCAGCTGCTGCCAGAAATGCAGGTTTAGCAGTTGCTCAGGGGAATTATATTTCTTTTATTGACGATGATGACTGGGTGCATCCTGATTTTTTGAAAACATTATACAGGTTTTGTGAGGAAAAACACTGCGATATTGCACAGTGCGGATTGATAAAAGTCTGGTCAGCTGATGATATAATTAATGATCAGAGTAATACAGGTTATAAATCTGTCAAAGTTTCCGGACGGGAGATGGTAAAACGCCTTTATGAACCGGAAGGATGGCGGAATGTTGTTGTTTGGAACAAAATCTACCGGAAAAAAGTGTTTTCCGATTTAGAATTTCCTACAGGAAAATCCCATGAAGATGAGTTTATAACATGGAAGCTTTTCTGGAAAACTGAGCATGTGATGGTTACAGAGGCGCCTCTTTATTATTACAGGCAACGAAATGACAGTTTTATGGGAGAGGGATTTAAGCCCGGAAAAGTAATAGATAAAACGGAGGCTTTGGAAGAAAGGGCCCTTTTTTTTAAAACGGAAGACAAGGAATTATTTGCATTGGCAAGTGCGAAACTGAAACGGTGGCTAAATGTTTGTATCAGAAATATTGATAAATTTACACCAAATCGGACGGATTTAAAAAGCTTACTTCAGGATAAACGGAAAAAGATAATTGAAAAAGAAGAACAGGATAAAAGAAAAAAGAAAGAAGTAGAGAAACTTGTCTGGTTAGAAAATCAAGTTAAAGCTTTAAAAAAAGATAATATAAAGCTGCGTAAAAAGAATGCAGCATTGAAAACATCCTTGTCGTTCAGAATAGGCAGAGTAATTACTTTTATTCCGAGAAAACTCCGTGATGGAATTTGTTACTGGCAGAAGCACGGATTTGTTAATACCTTAAACTGGTGTTGCGAGAAGATGAAAAATCTAAGGGACTGAAAAAGTGGCTTATATGTAAAAGCGGTATTTAAGAAGACATGTGGGGAGATTAAGGATGAGACTGGTTGTAACCGGCGGCGCTGGGTTTATCGGATCCAATTTCATACTTTACATGATGAATACCTATCCGGAATACAGGATTTGTTGTGTTGATAAGTTAACGTATGCAGGTAATTTGTCTTCCTTGCAATCTGTAACTGATAAACCTAATTTCTGCTTTGTACAAACAGATATTTGTGACAAGAACGCTATAAATCAGCTTTTTGTTGCCGAACAACCGGATGTTGTGGTTAATTTTGCGGCGGAAAGCCACGTGGATCGTTCTATTGAGAATCCCCGGCTCTTTTTGGAAAGCAATTTTATGGGCGTGGGTGTTTTGTTGGATGCCTGCAAGAGATTTGATGTTAAGCGGTTTCATCAGGTTTCTACGGATGAAATATATGGTGATACGCGTTTAGAAGATAGCGAAACTTTCTTTACGGAGGAATCTTCGTGGCATCCTTCTTCGCCCTACTCTTCAACAAAGGCCGGTGCTGATTTATTGGTACAGGCATATTACAGGACATTTGGATTACCGGTCACAATTTCCCGTTGCTGTAATAATTACGGTCCATATCAGTTTCCCGAAAAACTGATTCCTCTGATGATCGTCAATTGTTTACAGGATAGACCGTTGCCTGTTTACGGGGATGGACAGAACATTCGTGATTGGCTGTTTGTTTTGGATCACTGCAAGGCTATTGATTTAATCGTTCATAAGGGTCGGGTTGGTGAAATTTATAATGTAGGTGCTCATAATGAGATGCGTAATATAGATATCGTAAAATTGATTTGCAAAGAACTTGGCAAACCGGATTCGCTGATTAGCTATGTACCTGACCGGAAGGGCCATGATCGTCGGTATGCAATAGATTTTGCGAAGATTCGGCGTGAACTCGGCTGGAAGCCAGAAACCGGATTTCAGGAAGGGTTGAATAAAACGATACACTGGTATTTAGATAACAGGGTATGGTGGGAAAATTTATAACATATGCTGCCGTGGATACTGCCTGGAAATTAATATGCCTCTTCAGTACTTTGTCTGCAATAAGATTTTTCCGGGTCAGGTTGCTTTCCACGATGGCTTTGATTGTGCCTCAGGATATACCCCGGCAGTTTAATACAAAAGCAGGGCCGCCATATCAGGCGACCCTGCTTTGCTGTTTATACCGTCTTATTAGTTTATTACCTCTGACCTGCTCCCCAAAAACTGATCCACTCTGAACTTTAGTCTGGCTGTGGTATAATTACCACAAAGGGGGCTGAAGGCCATGAAAAATCGTTTCACAGAAGAGAAGATCATCAAGGTACTTAAAGAACATGAGGGCGGCAGACCGGCTACTGACATTGTCCGTGAACTTGGAATTGCGGAACAAACTTTCTACAACTGGAAGCGCAAATACGGCGACATGAATGTTTCAGAAGTCAAAAGACTGAAACAG
>Ga0265298_10001155_pt1 | contig 38908 bp, 30 predicted proteins | sample AusTroGonzalo_MG_3_FD_193486 | JGI IMG/M metagenome (GOLD analysis project Ga0265298, IMG submission 193486) | Bovine rumen microbial communities from tropical cattle in Woodstock, Queensland, Australia - Gonzalo_01 | ecosystem: Host-associated > Mammals > Digestive system > Stomach > Rumen ...
ATCGTGAAAAACAAACACATAGCAGAGGAGGAGGCAGAAGATGGTAACTGAAATGACGAAATATGATTTCATCCTCATGAGCGGCGACGCCGATGCCTTCCTCGAGAAGTTGCAATCGGTGGGCGTGGTTGACATCACGCGTTCGCTGAAGCCTATCGACGACAAGTCGGAGAAGCTGTCAGCTCGTGCGGAGATCTACCGTAAAGCCCTCTCGCAGCTGAAGGAGGTGGAGAAGGCCGATGACCCAGGTCAGAAGCCTACCGACTTTGCCGTGGCGGTGATGGAGACCGTGCATGACAAGGAAGCCATCGAAGCCCAGCTGCCGCAGCTCTACAAGGATGTGGAAGAACGTAAGCCCTGGGGACAGTTCGATGCCAAGAGCTTCGACCGCCTCAAGGAGAACGGCTTGAAACTCCACTTCTACAAGGCAAAAGCCATCGAGCCTGAGTGGAAGGAACAATATGCGATAAGCGAGATTTCGAAGGTGGACGGCTTCAGCTATTTCGTGGTGGTCTCCGATAGCGACGACTACGACTTCCCGCTGAAAGAACTCCCTGCTCCCGACAGCGACTTTGCCGCTATCGAGAAACAGATTGCCGACTTGGAGGCGCAGGTGAAGCAGAAGGAACACCGCCTGGCCCAGCTGAAATGGCATGAGCCCGTGCTGCAAGCCGAGTTGGACAAGACCCTGTCGAAACTTGACCTGCATCTGGCGCACGAGTCGGGAGAGAAGGCTGCCGAGGACTATCTGACAGTCTTCGAAGGCTTTGCCCCTGCGGTGAACGAGCCCGCCTTGCGTGACATGCTTGAAAAGGAGAACGTCTTCTATCTGGAGGACAAGGCCAAGGTGGACGACAATCCTCCCATCAAGCTGAAAAACAATAAGTTCGTGTCGATGTTTGAGTTGCTGACCGACATGTACGGCCGACCCAAATACGACGAGTTCGACCCGACGGTGTTCATTTCCATCTTCTTCATGCTCTTTTTTGCCTTCTGCATGGGCGACGCAGGTTATGGCCTCGTTCTCATCCTTGGCAGTCTGGCACTGAAGAAGAAACTGGGTAAGATTGCGCCTTTGGGCATCACCTTGGGTATTGCCACCACCATCATCGGTGTGTTGTTCCACACCTTCTTCTCCGTCGACATGCTCGAATGGAGCTGGATTCCGGAAGCGGTGAAGAAGTGCATGTTGCCGTCGAAGATATCCTTCATGGGCAGCGAATATGACGGCGCGATGGTGTTGGCCCTCCTTGTGGGTATCGTGCATATCTGCCTCGCCATGATTGTCAAGACCTACCAAAGCACCAAGGTAAAAGGCTTTGCCAACTCCTTGGGCACTTGGGGCTGGACTTTGCTCATTGTAGGCGGCATCATCGTTGGTGGACTGGCCCTCATGGGTGTGTTGGAGAAAGAGGTGACCAAATGGGTTATCATCATTTTGGGTGGTCTCTCCGCTTTGGGCATCTTCTTCCTCAACGACCTGCACCGCAATTCCTTGCTCAACGTGGGTTCGGGCTTGTGGGAGACCTACAACACGGCCACGGGCTTGCTTGGCGACGTACTGAGTTACCTGCGTCTGTATGCCTTGGGTTTAGCCGGTGCCAAGCTTGGTGAGGCTTTCAATGCCATCGGCTTACAGGCCTTGGGCGATGGCGGTGTCGGCTGGGTGTGGTTCATCCTTATCGTGGTCATCGGGCATGTGCTCAACGTTGCGATGTGTATCCTGGGCGCCTTCGTGCATCCCTTGCGACTCAACTTCCTTGAGTTCTTCAAGAACTCTGGCTATGAGGGCACAGGCAGAAAATATAAACCCCTTTCAGAAACAAACAATTAAATAAATCAACAAATAAACATTCAACACTATGGTATTAGCAACAATTTTAGGTTATCTCGGTCTTGGCCTCGTGTTGGCCTTGGCAGGTATCGGAAGTTCGATTGGCACTTCGACGGCGGGCAACGCTGCCGAAGGCGGTCTGAAGAAACGTCCCGAGGCATCGGGTAATTTCATGGTGCTGTCGGCATTGCCGGCCACCCAGGGTATCTATGGCTTTGTGGCTTTCTTCATGCTACTGAGCAAGATGCAGGAGGCTGTTACCACCCAGAACCCGACGCAGGGCTTCATCATCTTTGGCGTGGGTCTCAGTGTGGGTCTCGCCTGCATGATCTCTGCCATCCGTCAAGGTCAGGTCTGTGCCAACGGTATCGTCGGCATCAGCCAGGGTCACGACGTGTTCACCAACACGCTGATCTACGCCGCTCTGCCTGAGTTCTACGCTATCTTGGGTCTTGTGGGCGCACTGATGGTCTGATTTCGGAAGAACACTGGAACTAAAGACAAAGGCGACCCTATTGGGTCGCCTTTGATGATTAATTGGCAAAAAATTCGATATTTTGCGAATTTTTCAAATTATTGTGTATCTTTGCATCGTGAAAGTCACATTTGATAAGACATATTTGAAGGAATTGTACGACCAAGGCAAGACCAGTGACAAAAAGCATCGGTTTCAGCCTGACATTGTCAAAAGGTACCAGCAAAGAATCAAAACTTTGGTCAGTGCGCCTCGCATCGAAACGCTTTATCAGATCAAGTCGTTGAACTACGAAGTGTTGAGCGGTGACAAAGCGGGGTTTTCTTCAATACGGGTCAATGACAAGTATCGTATTGAGTTTACCGTCAATATGGCTGAAGAACCTCTTGTGACTATTTGCAACATTTTGGAATTGTCAAACCACTATAAGTGAGAATAATATGAGTACGATGCAAAATATTGACCCTCAAATGGTAGCCAATAACATGATGCCGTCAGAGCCTGTGCATCCAGGGACATTATTGAAGGAAGAGATTGAATATCGTGGAATCTCGCAGAAACAACTGGCACAACAAATGTGTGTTTCTTATTCCGTGTTGAATGAGATTCTCAACGGCAAGCGTCCGATTTCGATAGAGTACGCTCTCTATTTAGAGGCCGTGTTGGGCATTGATGCGCAACTCTGGATTCAGATGCAGGCGGACTATAATCTTCAAGTGGCCAAAAACGATAGAAAAATCAACCATCATATCCGTGAAATCCGGAAAATGGTGGCGGCACTTTGATAATGTAAAACTGATTAATTATGACCACTTCCATTTTTCGACTTGATGAAATACGATGCTACGAGGCAGAGTCGCCGAATTACCTCGAAGCTGTTACCTCTATTCGTGGACATTTTTCATCTCTTGAAAAGGTTGTTGATGCAATGAAACGAAATGCTTTGGAAACGTATGCTCCCGAAGAGATTTATGCCTATATGGTAAAAGAAATTGCCATTGACGGCAACTTTGGCGATGTGGATTGGCTAAGTGTCAGATCATACGACTCGTCAGGTAACCTGCTAGAAGAATGTCTGGAAGACTACAATCTTGTCAATCAGTTTCATGGGCGCAACAAGGAAGACATACATTTCAAGGTTGGCGACATTGTTGAAGCATTGTGCTGTAATAGAATTGATTTCGGTATTATTGCTGCATTACCACCAACACCTGAAGATCTGTTTCCCGTGCTAGATGCAATGGATGATAGTTATCTCATCCTGCCAATTTCAGAAACTTCAGACTTTCATCTTCATGTTCCTCCGACACATGTGTTTAGGTTAAGTCACTTTGTTTCAGAAGAAAATCGAGCAAATCTTCTTAATAAGCTGAAATCATGAGCTTTAAAGTTAATCTTGACGAGTTAAACCCTTTTGCTGATGACTCTTTAAGAGATTATCAATCTGAAGCAAAAAGGAAGATATATGATTATTGGAAAACCCATCGGAGCGTGATGCTTCAAATGCCTACTGGTACAGGCAAAACTCGTTTATTTGTTTCTATTGCGAAAGATTTTCATAATTGGGCAATCTCTAATAAAAACGCTGTAAAAGTACTTATCCTGGCTCACCGACACGAACTTATCGACCAAATTGACACTCATCTTGGGTTGGAATATAGGTTAGCGCATGGTATAATCATGGCTAAAAGCTTGGAACAGAAGAAGTATCCTGTTCAAATTGGTTCTGTCCCAACTCTAACACGAAGAATCGAAAAGTGGGCAGACAAGCAATTTGATATTGTTATTGTTGACGAGGCTCATCATATCAAGGCGGACAGTTATAAGAAAATAATCAATGCCTATCCCAACGCAAAGATTCTTGGTGTTACAGCCACACCATATCGAATGAATGGAGAAGGATTTACGGACGAGTTTGATGGTCTAATTGTCTCTGAACCGATTAGCTCGTTTATAAAGAAAGGCTATTTGTCTGAATACGAGTACTATTCCATTAGACCTGATTCAAGTCTTCAAAATCAAATCAATAGCATCAATCAATTTGACATAGATGGAGATTACCTTGAATCAGCAATGGTTTCTGTGATGGACACAGAAAAAGTAAGGGCAAGGATTGTGGAAACCTATCTAAAATATGCCAATGGGAAAAAGGGAATTGTGTATGCAATTACTAAAGGGCACAACTTACATATCTGTAATAGTTTCAAGAAAGTTGGCATAAGAGCCGCTGCCATTGATTGTGATACTAAACCAGAGGAAAGAGAAAAACTGGTGAATGAGTTTAAGATAGGAAAGATAGATGTTCTTTGTAATGTCAACATTTTTAGTGAAGGATTTGATTGCCCAGATGTTGAATTCGTGCAATTGGCACGACCGACGATGTCTCTTTCTATGTATTTACAACAAGTAGGGAGAGGCTTGCGGCCTGCACAAGGCAAGGAAAAAGTGATCATTTTAGACAATGTTGGTCAATACAACAAATTTGGTTTCCCTTCTGCTAACAGAAATTGGATGATGTATTTCAAAGGAAAGGATGAGATTGAGCCCGACCCAATTCATCTTGGAGATGGTCATGGAGTAACATTCATAGACGAAATTGGAGAAGGCGACGAACAAGTGGATTTGCTGTTTTCGTCGATGGAGAATGACACGATAATCAATACTGAAATGAGCTCTACTTATAATAATCAACAAGCAAATATGTCAATCGAAGAAATCGAAAAAGAAATCGAAATCCTGAAAAAATATGGATATGAAATTCCGGAAAGCCTTTTAAAAGAGAAAGAAAGGTTGGAAGACATATCCAATTTTGAGAAGCGCGCAATTACAATAATTCAGGAATTGATGAGGAAATATGACATCCATCGAAATGCTGTCATTCAACTGAAGCCTCAAGGTGGCTCATCATTCAAATATGCTCCTTGCGTTTTGAAAAACCGATCTCATGATGAAATTGGCAACGAAATAAGCGTTTTAGAGAAATATGGATGCAAAATTCCGGAATCATTGTTGAAAGAGAGGGACAATGTGCAGAATGAGGAATTGTTTAAACAAGAATCTGTTTCTCTGCTCATTCAGTTGATGTGCGAATTGGATTACTATCACGATATGGAAATCCTTGTGGAAAAAGATGATATAAGGTTTATTATTGATGCGAAAGTTGTCAAGCCTTCAGAAAGAAAAATAGAAAGACCTAATCATAATGTCTTTGACAAGTATAACTGGACTTCGTTAAAGGACGTAAATGTAGGGGATGAGATAAAAGGATTGGGCATTGTTTCAAAAAAGTATTCTCGTGACGAATTGTATCCCAATAGCGCAGTTATGGTTGTCATTAATGGGAAGAAATGGGCTAGTCCTTATATCAAAGATTTTCTTGGCATACCCAGAGGGAAAAAAGGTGGCTAAAGGTTACGAGTCGCCTTTGATGGTTCAATGACAAGTAATAATCCTTACGCCGACTGATAGAAAACCTGTCCCACTCGGTTAATGTGGTCTCCAATAGGGGTGTTCAAAGTCTTGTAATAGTCAAGCAAATCAACGGAATAAAGCAACTCCAAGTCATCGATTTCAGTCAGAATTTGGAGCAGTTGGTTGTAGTCCAGCCCTTTGCCCAACGCAGCCAAGTCAATGTCGGAGCCTTCACGGTAGTTACCTTTAGAGCGACTGCCAAAAATCAACACTTTCTCAATATTAGCATGACGGCGAAACACCGCTTGCAGTTCACTGATGACCGTATCGCTTAGTCCGAATTTCATGATTGGTGATAATCTTTGTTTTGTGAAAGCTGTTCTAACTTTTCATCCAACGATTTTAGCAGAGGAGCATATTGACTGAAAATAAGCCTGACAATGGCATCGGCTTCTTCCTCATCGTAAACATGGCTCAGCATATTGCGTGACTTGGCCATCTGTCGCCAACCGTCGTGGTCGGAAATAAGGCCGTCTTCGAATGCCATCTTCAAAGTGCCGTTTGGACCCAGCATGAATTCGTATCCTTTGTAGATAAGCAGGTCTTGCATGACTTTCCATGACAATTCAAAAGTGTACTCAAAACGCTGTACAAGCCCTTCCTGTTCCAATTCCGACAAATCGTCAACTGAAATACCGCTTTCTGTCACTTCAATGAGTCTTTGGCAAGCCTTGTGAAAATTGGAATAGCGTTGTAACCAACGGATGTCTGCCTGTTGTTCCATCGTTTCAATCGTTTTTGTGGTTATTCTGCGGCAAAGATAGTAGTTTTCTGAATTTTGCGCAAGGTTAGGCAAATTGTTTGGGAAATCTGTGCTTTACATTTCGTCCTTCAACCGCTCAATCATTCTTCTCTCTTTCTTTGTTGGCCTGCCTGCGCCTCTGTCGCGCCACTCGGCCTTGTAGGCTTTCATAAACTCGATGCGCTCGTATTCCTCTTTGGGCGTGAGGTCGTTGTAGACTTCGGGTACCTGCTTGGCGGAGACGCGATTCTTGATGACGGTTTTCACTTCCACCACCTTGTGCAATTGCTCGATTTGCACTTGGATGACATCGCCTACTTTTACTTCACGTGAGGGCTTCACGGGATTGTCGTCCACCTTCACCTTGCCGCCCTTGATGGCGTCCACGGCTATGCTACGTGTCTTGAACAGACGCGCTGCCCACAGCCATTTGTCGATTCGGACGATGTTTTCTTCTTCGGCCATTACTTCTCTTTGAAGATCAACTGAATCGGCACGCCATTGAAGTCCCAAGTCTCGCGGATCTTGTTCTCCAGGAAGCGCTTGTAGTTCTCCTTTACGTCTTTGGGTAGGTTGCAGAAGAAGATGAACTGCGGTGCGATGCTCTTCAATTGGGTGATATACTTGATTTTCAGGAAACGTCCGCGCGATGCTGTCGGCAACGGCACGGAGTTGATGATTTCTTGCATCTTGTCGTTCAGCTCGCGAACCGGAATGCGACGCTCACGGTTTTCGTAGACCTTGTGCGCGGTCTCCAGCACCTTGTAGATGCGTTGCTTGTTGATGGCTGAGGTGAAGATGATAGGATAGTCGGTGAAGGGGGCTGTTCTGGAACGAATTACCTCTTCGTATGCTTTATGTGTATTGGAGTCTTTCTCCACGAGGTCCCACTTGTTGACGACCATCACCAGACCTTTCTTGTTCTTCTCGATGAGACGGAGGATGTTCATGTCCTGGGCCTCGAAGCCTTGCGTGGCATCGAGCATGAGGATGGCCACGTCGCAGTCCTCGATGGCGCGGATGGAACGCAAAACACTGTAAAATTCAATGTCTTCTTCCACCTTGCTCTTCTTGCGCAGTCCAGCCGTGTCGACGAGCATGAATTCCATGCCGAAGGCGTTGTATCGCGTGTAGTTGGCGTCGCGGGTGGTGCCTGCGATGTCGGTGACGATATGACGGTCGGTGCCGAGGAAGGCATTGATCAAGGAAGACTTGCCTACATTAGGTCTTCCCACCACGGTGAAGCGCGGCAGGTCAGTGTCGAAATCTGTCGTGTCCGAAGGCAACAACTCGCAGACCTTGTCCAAGAGTTCGCCCGTGCCTGTGCCGGTCATGGCCGACATGGGGTAGGGCTCGCCCAGACCGAGGGCATAGAATTCGCCTGCCAGGATTTCCTTGTTAGGCTCGTCTATCTTGTTGACAGCCAGTAGAACGGGTTTCTTTTGTTGTCTCAAGATAATCGCCACATCCTCGTCGAGGACGTGTACGCCTTCGCGACCGTCTACCACAAATACGATGACGTCGGCCTCTTCGATGGCTAGGTCCACCTGCTTGCGGATTTCTTCTTCAAAGATGTCGTCCGACCCCACCACATAACCGCCGGTGTCGATGACGGTGAATTCCTTACCATTCCAATCGCTCTTGCCGTAGTGCCTGTCGCGCGTCACGCCGCTGGTCTCTTCCACGATGGCCATGCGTTGCTTCAGCAAACGGTTGAACAGCGTCGATTTTCCCACATTGGGTCTCCCCACAATTGCTACAATGTTTGACATAATGCTTTGAATTTAAATCGGCTGCAAAGGTACACAATTTTTGAATGCGGAATTAGGAATGATGAATGCGGAATGTCGCAATGCGACGCTGGGCTTTGCCCCATTTAGCATTCAGCATTCAACATTCCGCATTTGCTATGCTTCATATCCAAATCGCTTCAGCTCCGCCTCATTATCTCTCCAGTCCTTATCGACCTTCACGAACAGCTCCAAGAAGATTTTCTTCCCCGTAAACTCCTCAATATCAGTGCGAGCCTGCATGCCGAGCTTCTTGATGGCGCTGCCGCCTTTGCCGATGATGATGGCCTTCTGCGAGTCGCGGGCCACATAGATGATGCTGCGGATGTGGATGTGTTTCTCGGTCTCCTCGTAGCTCTCCACCTCGACCTGTACGGAATACGGAATCTCTTGTTGGTAGTTGAGCAGGATTTTCTCGCGGATGATTTCGGTGATGAAGAAACGCATAGAGCGGTCGGTGAGCTCGTCCTTGGGGAAATAGGGCGGACACTCGGGCAGCTTTTCGAGGATTTGTTTGAAGATGAACTCCACATTGGCGTTGTATTGCGCCGAAAGCGGGAATACGGTGGCGTTAGGCAAAGTTTCTCTCCACTGCTCAACAGCTTGTTCCACCTGCTCTTGGGTGGAAAGGTCGATTTTGTTGATGAGCACAAAGACAGGTATCTCGGTGGTCTTGAGCCTTTCGACGGTCTTTTCCTCGACTTTTTTGTCGGTGATGTCAACCACGAAGAGGATGAGGTCGGCATCGATGAGGGCCACGTTGACGAATTGGTTCATCACCTCATGCATTTTGTAGGCCGGGTCCTTGATGATGCCAGGCGTGTCGGAGAAGACAATTTGGAAGTCGTCGCCGTTGACGATACCGAGGATGCGGTGGCGCGTGGTCTGTGCTTTCGAGGTGATGATGGATATTTTCTCCCCAACGAGCTGATTCATGAGGGTGGACTTGCCCACATTCGGGCGTCCTATAATGTTGACATAGCCTGCTTTATGTGCCATAGTGAAAATTTTTTCCTGTTTTTTGCCTTGCAAAGAAACAAAATTATTATTTTTGCAGCCGATTTCGGGGACGAAATTTTTTGTTTTCCGAGATTTTTCGCACGATGCGGGGTAGAGCAGAGGCAGCTCGTCGGGCTCATAACCCGGAGGTCGGAGGTTCGAATCCTCCCCCCGCTACCAAAACCAAAACGAGCAGGACGAAGTCCTGCTTTTTTTATGGCCAGTTTCGGCGAATGCTTGCATTCAGACGAAGCTGGCCATAAAAAAAGCGCGCAGTGCAGCGCGCTCGTTTTGGTTTTAGTAAAGCCCTCCCCAAAAGGATCGCGACGCAGTCGCAATCCTCCTCTTTCTCGTCTCTACTATTATCCCCTAAGAATAGTTACATTCTGAACCGTCGAATCCTTCCCACGATAAAGGATATCCACCTTAAAGTCGGCAGCCTCAGTGTAGATATACAGTGGCAAAACCTCATCCAGCTCGGGCTCATAGTCGAAATGCAGGTGAATGGCGGTGCCTGAGAGGTAGTTCTCATCGGGCTGGAGCGCATCATTGCTGTCCAAGGGACGGATGGAGAACACAGGGTCGGCCATCACGAGGGTGCGCGGCAGCTCGATGCTGAGCGTGTTGTCGGGGCGACTGAACCAGCCTTTGATGGACTTCCAGGTGCTTTTCTCTTCGGTCGGGTCGACCTCGGGTGGCAGCACGGTGACGCCGGTGCGCAAAGTGCTCTGCAGCTTCTTGGGCTCCAGCGAGTAGTTGCTGAGGTATTCCTCACGGTCGCGCTGCTGCCAGGCGTTGAGGTTGCTGTTGTCGCCACGATTGGGGGCAAGGGCTTTGGCCTGCTTGTATTTCACTTCGTCAATCCAGCAGATGCGGTCGTCGGTCATGGCGATGGCGCGGATGCGTGTGATGTCGTCGTAGTCCTTGTCCTTGTAGTTCAGTTCCATGACGTCAAGGTCGGCAGTGGTATGGGGTTCGATGACGTTTTGTGTCTTGGGCACCTTCACCACATCGTACTCGTCCTTGTACATGTCGGTGTAGTGGATGCAGAGGAAGATGCGCACGTTCTCCAGCCTCAGGTCGGAGCGGTTGCTGAGGGTGACGCGCACCTCGCTCTTGTCTTTCCAGAACAGCCAGCTCGACGTGGGCTCCACGCTGACGTCGATGTACGACTGCTCAAGCAACAGGCTCTTGAAAGGACCGTAGAGGTTCTCCTCGCAGAACTGCATGTCGGAGAGCAGCTCGTCGTAGATGCCTTGGTTGCCACGGCGAAAGAAGTGGTTGAAGATTTCCTTGCGGCTTTCGTCCAAGTCGCCTTGACTGGCGTGGTAGCGCGCCTTTTGCAGGTTGGGACTGAACAGGCCGTAGCCTTCCATGGTGGAGGCATAGAGACGGCGCAGATATTGTCCCTCAGGGGTCTTGCTCAGGTAGGTGCGCATGTTGTAGGCATCGAGCATGTCGGTGAGGCGCTCGGCCTGACGCGGGTATTCCACCGAGGCTTGGTGGAAGCGCAGCAGGGCCGTGTTTTGGTCGCCGAGTTGCTGGTAGAGCAGTCCTTCGAGCATGAGCGCTGGCGCGGTGCGGGTGGGATAGAGCTCGGTGTAGTGTTTCAGCATGTCGTTGGCCTCGCGCTGTTTTGCGCTCATAGGCAGCTGGGGCAGCGCTTCGTCATCGTCGGGACGCGGTTGTCCGGTCTCGATGTCGTTCATACTGATGCTGGGCTTGGGCTCCGCTTCGGAAGCGCTTTCCAGGATGAGTCCCATCGAATGCAGGAGCATGGCTTCGGCGTTGTCGGGGTATTTGTCGAGGATGTTCTGGGTGTGCTGCAAGGCATCGTCGGCGCGGCCGCCGTAGAGGTCGAAATAAGCTTGGTCTTTCTCGACGCAGAGGGCGTCATACTCGCCCATGTATTTCTTGTAGATGGGCACGTAGTACTCTAAGTAGTTGCGGTACGACTCGCGCAGGCGGTCGAGGTCCTTGCGCAGCTGTGCCTTCACCTTGGCGTCTTTCTCGTATTGCTCGAAGGCTTCGTTGAGGCTTTTGTCGATATCGCCGCCCGAGGCGAGGTGGAATAGGGCGAAGATGTCGCTGTGCATCATCATGATGAGCTCGACGAGGGAGGTGTCGCCCATCAGGCTCTCGCCGCCACGGGCCACGCTGCGCATGAGCATCCAGACGTTGCTTAGCTTCTCATCCTGCTGTTGCAGCTTGTAGGTGTATTCCAGCAGGGGAAACAGTTTGCGTTTGGCTTCCAACACTTCGGGAGCCACGCCCGAGTAGTCCTGCTTGGCCATGTAGTCGAGGAAGTCGTCGAAGCTCTCGGCATTCATCTGGGCCAGTTCCATGGCGTTGATGACGCGGATGGTCTGCTCCAGGTCGTAGGGCGCGTCAGTGGCGGCTTGTTCGGCATTGCCGAGTGCCTCGTAGGCTTCTACAAACTCGTCCACCGGCTGGTATTGTTCGAGGTCCATCGAGAGCAGGTCGATGCCGTCGGTGTGGTGGCAGCCGACGTTGGTGAGAAGCAAGAAAAGCATCACGGCAAAGGCCGCAATGCTTTTGTATGGAACTGGTTTATGCATGATGATGTGGGTTCAGGGTTGGTCTTATTGTTTCGTCAGGCTGCCGCTTAGGGTGCCGTCAATGGAGATGGTGCCGTTGTATATTAATACGTGTAGCTCGCCGTCGCCGGTGCAAGTGCCATCGAGGGTCAGCGTCTCGTTGTCGAGGGTGCCTTTCATATAATAGGTGACATTCATCTGGGGCGAGATGCTGAATCCGTTCATGTCGTAGTTGAAAGTCACGATGGTGTTGACGGCCTCAAAGGTCACCATGTTGCCTTCCACGGTGCCTTTCATTTCCATCTCTTGGTCGTCAATCTTGCAGGTGCCGGTCACCTCATTGGGGTCTTCGCCTGAGACGAGGTCGAGGATGACGGGGAAGGGCTCGTCGGTGACTTCCTGTTCCATCGGGTCCATGCCTGCAATCTCGGCTTTCATGGTGCCGGTGAAGAGCGACTCGCCTTCATAGTGCCCCACAAACTTGGCGCTGGGCTTCTCTTCATAGTTGACGTTGAAGCTCTTCGAGGCGGTCTGCCCGATGGCATCGGTGACGGTACCCTTGATGGTGACGACGCCAGTCGCCTCGATGATGAAGCAGTGCTCGTAGAAGAAAGGTGTCACAGGCTCGTTCTTCCCGTAGGTGATGTTTTCGGAATGACTGGCCAGTACAGTGCCGTCTTGCGAAAGGACGATTTCGATCTGGGTCAGGTCCTCGCCTGTGCAAGCGAAGCCGACACAAATCTCGTTACCCGAATACACCTGGGCATTTTCAATCACGCAGCCCACATCCTCATAAATGCTGATGGTGGGTGCTATTGGGTCTTTCTTGCAGCTGGCGAAGAGCATCAGCCCGAGGCAGCAAGCCAGGAATAAGGTGGATTTTTTCATGATGATATGCGTTTTAGGTTATTGTTTCACGAGTTTTCCGCTGAGGGTACCCGACACTTCGTTGAACTGCTGTTCCACCATCCCCTGTAGTGTCGGCAAGGTGGCTTTGCCGCTGCCCGAGAAGGTGCCGACGACGTCCAGGGTGTCGCTCTCCTTGGTGCCTTCCATCTTGAGGTTCAGGTTGAAATAGTAGTTTTGGTCGGGCTTGTCGACGATGACGTTCACCGTCTCGAAGTCGGCTTTATCGGCCATGGCGGTGCCTGTGGTTTGCTGCGACTCATTGTCGACCGTCACTGTGGCCGTGATTTCGTTGTCTTCCTCGCCTTTGGTGATGTCCATGCCGATGCCCTCAATGGGGAAGGTCATGTTGGACTGCGGCTGGTTGTTCAACGAAGTGATGGTGAACGAGAACTGGCCGTTATAGCTCCCTACGTAGTTGGGCGTGTAGTCAACGGGCGTGGGCTCGTCGGGTTTGCAGGCCGTGAACAGGAGGGCCAGGCTGCATAATGCGATGATGATTCTTTTTTTCATAGTTGTTCAGTTGTTCAGTTATTCAGTAAAAAGCAGGTTGCTGAGTCCTGAGCCAGTCGAAGGATCGAAGCACCGTCATTCTGTGGTCGGCCCTTCGACGGGCTCAGGAACCTAAACTAATCTAAAGCGCAAAAATAAGACCAAAAACCTTTGATAAAACGTTTTTTCTGCAAAAAATCGTATTTTTGAGGCTCTTTTTGTGCATCATGAAGAAGAAATGGATTGTTTTGGCCGTGCTGTTGGCCCTGGTTGTGGGCATGGCACTGCTGTATGTCTTCGGTCCCGTGGCGGGTCCCATGCCGTTGTGGATGTCGATTCTGCCGCCTTTGGTGGCCATCGTCATGGCGCTATTAATAAAAGAGGTGATCTCGTCGCTCTTCGTCGGCATCCTTACGGGCACCTTCCTCATGGCCTTGTATGGCGGGGCTAGCCCGGCTTCGGCCTTGGGCGGCGGACTGCTGCGCGTGGTCGACACCTACGTCGTGGGTTCCTTGTTCGACGTCGACCATGTGACGATCATCGTCTTTACCTTGCTTATCGGCGGCATGGTGCGCATCATCACGGCCAACGGCGGCATGCAGGGCGTGGTCAACTGGCTCTCCAAAAAGGCTCGCGGACCGCGCTCGGGACAGCTGATGACCTTCTTCATGGACCTCTGCATCTTCTTCGACGACTACTCCAACACCCTCGTGGTGGGCAACACCATGCGCCCCATCGCCGACAAACTCAAGGTGTCGCGCGAGAAGCTGGCCTATATCGTCGACTCCACTTCGGCACCTGTGGTGGCCGTGGCTTTCGTCACCACGTGGATCGGGGCGGAGTTGAGCTACATCTCCGACGGCATCAAGGCCATCGGCTTGGAAGCCTCGGCCTATTCGGTGTTTTTCCACTCGCTGGCTTACAGCTTCTATCCCTTCCTCACCCTCGCCTTCGTGCTGATGCTCATCCTCAGTGGGCGCGACTTCGGCCCCATGCTCAAGGCGGAACGCAAGGCCCGACAAGCCTCGGCGATGGAAACAGAGATGATAAATAGCGTAAACAAGCCTGCCCATATCATCGATGCCTTGGTTCCGTTGCTGGTGCTGATTTTCGGCACCATCATTGGGCTCATCGCTACCGGCTATGATGCCTCGGTGTGGCAGGCGGATACGGGCTTCCTCTCCAAGCTCTCCGCGACCATAGGCGCGGCCAATTCCTACCAGGCCTTGCTTTGGGCTTCGGTGCTGTCGTTGCTCACCGCCATCGTGATGACTTTGCTGCGGGGTGACTTGGAGTTCGGTAAGATTATGGAGGAGATGGTGGAAGGCTTCAAGAGCATGTTTAACGCGGTGCTCATCTTGACGATGGCCTGGTCTATCGCCTTGGTGACCAAGGATATGCACACGGCTGAGTTCGTCTCACAGCTCTTGGTGCAGTGGTCGCTGTCGCCGGTGTGGGTGCCGGTGCTCACCTTCGTCCTTGCCGCCCTCATCGGCTTCTCCACAGGCACTTCATGGGGCACCATGGCCATCCTCTATCCTTTGATCCTGCCCGCCTCGTGGCTGCTCTGTCAGGAGCAGGGCCTGACGGTTGACGCCACCATGCCTTTGTTCTATAACGTGGTGGCCTCAGTGCTGGCGGGTGCCGTCATGGGCGATCACTGCAGCCCTATTTCCGATACCACCATCATGAGTTCCCTGGCCTCAAGCTGCAACCATTTGCAGCATGTCAGCACGCAGATGCCCTACGCCCTCACCGTGGGTGGTGTGGCGTTGCTGTTGGGTGTTTTGCCTACGGCTTTGGGGCTGCCCTCTTGGGCGGCGTTTTTGGCGGCCTTTGTGGTTTTGGGTCTTATTGTAAGGTTGCTGGGAAAGAAGGCATAAAAAAAGAGCCGGCAGCGTAAGCTGTCGGCTCTCCCTCATAACATTTGAGTTACTCTTCCTCGCGGCGTTTCTTAGCCACAAGGTAGGCACCGCCAAGGCCCATGAGCAGGGCTATGCCCGCGCCCAGAGGCGCATCGGCGTCTTGGTTGTCTTGCAGTTCGTGGAGAGGAAGGATGGGTTGCTCATCTCTGTTGTGGAAGTGGAGGCCTCCACCACTGAAATAGCCTTGTCCTGCGTTCTCTTCAGAGTTGCCACGACTGAACAGGCCGCCATCTTTCGGGTTAGCGTACGTCGTCAAGCCCAGTCCGAGGACGATTGCGATTGTTATTGCTAGCTTTTTCATTGTTGTATATTTTTTATTGTTAATATTCCGTTTATTTCACCACAATCTTCTGGGTTCTGACGTTTTCGCCGTTGATGAGGCGGAGCACATAGACGCCCGGGGCGCCGTTGATCCTCTTCTCGTAGCTGCCGTTGAAGGTCTCGCTGCTGAGCATGTGGCCCAATACGTCGAAGACCTGGACGGTGGCCTCACCCTCGATGCCGAAGATGCAGAGGTTGCCGTTGGCGTTGATGAAGCCGAAGCTGTCGTCGTCGACGCTAGTGCCGGTGGCGAACACCAGGCGGAAGCGTTGTGCGTAGTCGGTGCTTTGGGCGTCGAACGAGTAGCTCGGGTTGGCGAGCAGGTCGCTGTCGATGCCGGTGAGGTTGTCGATGAGGTGCAGGTAGCTGAAGCTGACTTCCTCGCTGGTGAAGCTGAGGGTGTAGCTGCCGTTCTCGTTAGCCTTGAAGCTGACGGGGATTTCGCCCACTTGGCCAGCATTGACCACGGCGTAGTCCATACCTTCTTCGGTGATGTAGATCTTGGTGCTGCCTTGGCGGAAGCTGAACTTCTCAAGACCCATACCGCCGTCGAAGCGGACGATGGCGTTGTCGGTGCTGCCCATGGCACCACGGGTGTTGACATTCTGAGTCAAGTTGATGTTCAGTTGACCACGGTTTTTGGCAGCGTTTCTGGAGAACTTGACAGTCTGACTTGCAGCTGTGGCTTTCACAAAGATACCTTCCATCGGGGCGATTGCAGCAGTAGAGGCTTCAAAGCCTGTACCGGTGGAATTCATCTTGTAGTAAGCTATGGCAGGATTGCCATCACCAGCATTGGGGGTGACGTAAGCGTTGCAAACAAACGGGTTAGCAAGGAGATTCCAATTGCTGAACTCAGCTTGGACAGTCGGAGCCGTATAGCTAAGACTCTTGGTTTCATCCGTGTTATTGGCTTTCACAGTACCCGTGAAGGTAAGGTCCACATTTGCGGCGTTGGCATAGAGGTAACCCGTGCCATTGCTGAGAGAGAAGGTGCTAGCTTTGTAATTTCTCCATTCACAATAATTCTCTGTAGTAGAGGTAGCCCAACTATAGAGGTCGTAGTTGCTTCCTGTGGTGTAGATTCCAACAGTAGTCAAGTTCGGGGTTGAATAACTGCTGTGTGAATAAACCGTATTCGACAGCGGGTTGCCAATCAGGTAGTAGCCATCGGGGTCTACTCCCGTCGCGTGGTTACCCACTTCGTTATACTTATTGATGTGCTTCTTCACCGTGGCAATGACGTTGTTGTCGGTCTTCAGCTGGCCGCCATCGTTGATGGTGAGGGTAGGCGTGGTTGTGCCTTCGAAGGTGATCTTCTTGGCTTGGGCCACGGTGCCGCTCTCGATGGTGGCGTTGGCACGGAGGATGGCATTGTCGGTGATGACAGGAGCGCCAGCGGGTGCCCAGTTGTCATCAGTGCTCCACTTGCCATCGGCAGTAGCGTTGGTGAACACCTTGTTGCCGTCAGCCAAAGTGGTGAAGGTGGTTGTGGCGCTCTCGTCATCAGGATCGGTGGTGCAGTTGGCATACACGCGAACATCGTACTTAACGCCAGCATTGGGAAGCGTAATCGTGTAGGCACCGGTGTTGGGAGCCTCATGGGTGGCTTCTGTCCATGTGCCGGCAGCAACGATGTTGCCAATGGCCAAGTCGTCGATGTAGAGGTACAGCTGATCGTCTGCGGTATATGCGATGCTAATATACTTCGTGCCAGCAGGAAGGGTATGCGAATAATAATCCCATGCTGAAGTGGCTGTAATTTCACTATCCCATGTGAATTCATCAGGATCATTAGTCGTTGATGACCAACCCACCTTAAATGTTTCAGTATAATTATTGCTGCCCTTAATGTAATAGAATGCAAGCATCACATCATTGGCGGTGTAGGCCGACAAATCAGGTGAAATAAGGTATTGAGGCGGAGTAATGCCGCTAGAAAAACCATTATATGCGAATTTGAAGCCGTAATCGTCTGTGCGTTTGGCACTAGAGTTTCTACCCGTGCCAGATACACAATTGTTGAGCGTCCAATTTTCAAATTCTGTGGCATCTTCAAAGCCTTCCTCAAACAAGGCTTGCATACCAGCCGCTGTTCTGTACTCAACCGTGTAGTTGGCAACCTCAGAAGAAGCGTTCCATGTGAGGTCGGCTGTGTTCATGGTGATGTTGCTTGCTGTAAAGCCATCAGGAATTGGGCATGAGGCAGTGGTGGTGAACTGTGTCTCGGCATACTGGCTGTAGGCAGGGCCGGGATAGACAGCGCATACACGGAAGTCGTAGGTCTTCACAGGTGTCAGTCCTGTGATGTTGGCAGTAAGGGTTGTCGTTGTTTCAGTGGGTGACCAAGCGGTTTCTGTTGCAAGCTTATACTGATACTCATAGCGAATTACCTCAGTGCTGTTAGGGGCTGTCCATGCCAAGGTGGCCTCGGTAGAAAGTTCTTCGGTGGCATGTGGGTTGATAGGACGTGGTGTAGCGTTTGGCATGTAGTTGAAGGTTGTCATTGGCTGATAAGTCGTTGTGTAAGGACCGTATGTACCATATTGATATGCACCCAAATTGGTGGATCCATAAGTTGCAACCCAAGAGACATATTTTGCTGTTCCTGTCGTTGTCAAGTTGAAGCCTATTACGAGGTTACCGCCTGTGTAATTGAATGGCGTGTCGAGATTGACAACCATCTGGTTGCCGCTGACGCTCAATGAGCCGCTGTAAACGGTTGTCATGGCAGTCCAATCGAAGAAGGCAGCCGTGGCAAACGAAGTTTCATCCACCTCGGCAACGAGCACGTCAAACTCAGCAGTACCCCAGTCGGCTGTAGCATAGCTGCTGGTGGTGTAGAAGGTGAGACGTCTTACGGTGGCGTCAATCATCTCAGCCGGGAAGTAGGAGGCAGGAATCAAGATCTGACCTTTGTTGGTTGCATTGTTGGTATATGAACCAGAAATTGGCAAAGTGCCTATACTTGAAGATGCTGTCTTTTGGTAGGTGAAGTCCTTATACTGGCTTGGCATGAATTCTATGCCTCCAGTCCATTCGCTGTAGCCTTCGCTGCTGGCGGTGCAGTTGCCGCGTACCCAAGCGTAGTAGGTATGCTCTGCTGTAAGACCGCTGGTAACAGTGAATGGGTTGGTGTTAGCATTGATCACAAGGCTCGGATCGATATCATCTGCAGGAGCCACATTGGTTTCAGAGATGTAAAGTTGCCATGCCGTTTGGTTTGCACCGATGGCTGTCCATGAGAAGGTGGCGGTGGTAGCCGTGTAATCGGTCCAGGTGAGGTCGGTAGGCACCTTGCACGAAGGAATCAGCTCGACTACGACATCGTCAACGTTGCAGCTATATTGACCACTATAAACCCAACGGAACGCCAAACGCTTGGCTGTTGCCGGAAGTGCGCTCAACTCTACAGGATCAGCCTGGATGAGGGTGCGATAGCTGCTTGAACTGGCAGGATACGAGGCACCGGTAATCGGAGTAAATGTGTTGTAATTCACATCACTATCGGTGATGTAACCCAAAGTGAGTGTGCCGTTTGTTTGGCTTTCAGTAGCCCACTTGAAGCTGATCTGCAAATCTTGAAGATTGTTGGTGAATTCAGGAAGTGTGACATAGTTGCTGCCATAACCGTAGAAAAGCAAGACTTGGCCTGATGAAGCATAGTTGTAAGTGTCACTAGCTACGACAAGGTGTGGATTGCCAGCTACATCGGTACCAGTAGTATATGGGTTCTCCCAGCAATTAGGTATTTGAAGACCACTCGTGCTGTTGTAGTTAGATGTAACCACGGGTCTCTCAAAGTCTTGTCTGTACTTGTTATTGGCAGTAATTGTAAAAGCTTCACATGCTGTAGTAAAGGTCTCAGGACCAGCCCAATCGCTGTAGCCGTCGGCGCCGCAGTTGTCGCGCACCCAAACGTAATACTCAGTATTGGCAATCAAACCAGTGAGTTCCTTCGAGGTGCCAGTCAAGCCAGAGAACGAAGGCACTTGGCTTGATGTCGGTGTTACGTCGCTGGTGGAATAGTACACATCATAGCTTTGGTGAAGCACATTGGTGGCCACGCCGGTCCAAGTCACGGTCACCTCGTTTGTGGTGAGGGTGCTGGGATCATGGGACACTGCTGTAGGTGCCTGGTGGCCCGATATAGTGACGAAGGAGGCCTTGTTGCTCCAGCCGCTATGGCTGTTCTGGCCACAAATGGCACGCACGTAAACGTAGTAGGTGGTTGCTTGGTTCAAGCCGGTGATGGTAGCGGGGTTCTGGTTGACAGTAACAGGTGTTGCAGCATCGGGGTCAAAATCACTATCGTCGGAGTACACCACTTCCCATTGTGTGGCTTCGTTGTTTTCGGTCCAGCTGAGTTGGGCTTGGTGTGCAGCCTGCGCGCCCGCTTGTGCCACGTCGGTAGGCCTGATGCATGAGCCTTGTGATTCAAAGTTGGCCACAAGCGTTCTTGCGGATGAAACCGTAAAGGTGTACGCTGCATCGGTGGAAACCACGGTGCCGCCCTCTGTCCAGCTTACAAAATCATAGCCGAAAGCAGGCGTGGCCGTAAGGGTGCAGGTGGCGCCGCTGGCATAGTATTCCGATCCGGCGACGGTGCCGCCTTCCGAAGGACTGGCCGTGGCAGTGATGGCGTATGTTGTCGCTGTACCTGGCTTGTAAAGATAGACGGTAGTTGCATTTTCAGAAGTGCCTTTTTGAATATAATTTGAAGAATTGAGATACAAGTAGTAAGAACTTGAAGAATACGAAAGCTGATTGTTAGAATACGTCCAGATCGTGGTTGATGTAGCAGGATACAAATCCGTCCAGCTAGAATTTGTTGTACCATACAAATACCTTGATGTCTGATATTGACTTGTTATCGTTCCTCCGGTCTCAGCACTGAATTTCCACTGCGCATACTTCAAATCGGTGGCATTTCCTGTGCAGCCAGTAACGCGATTGTTGTCATCAAGTGTGGCTTTTGCCGTGTAACCCCAATAGTTGGAGCTGGAATTGTAATAGTAGCCGCTTTGAACTGGAGAATAATTCAGTACAAGGTAAACATCGGAGCCACTAACTGCACCGATAAGATAGGTTTCGCTGGTTGAGATGGAGGTGGCTCTTTCCCAAAGATTCCAATCGATGGTGGTGCCAGTACCGCCGCTGGTGGGAACGATGCTGGCTGTGACCGTCACGTCGTTGGAAGGCATCACGAAGGTGTAGGTGCTGCCGCTGGCTGTGCCAGTGACGCCTGAAACAATCCAGCAGTCAAAACTATAGCCGTCAACCACGGTGGCGGTGAGGGTCACGCTTTGGCCTGGCAGGGCGTAAGTGTTGGAGGTTGTAGCTGTGCCGCCAGCAACAGAAACGCTGATGGCGCCATTGGCGGGTTGGGTGATTGTGATGTTGCCACCCGTGGTGAAAGAATAGATGTCGCCATAGGTGGGGTCAGCAAGGCTGTTGGCACTGTTGTAGGCAAAGGCACGATAATAGTATGTCGTGTTGGGCAACAGGCCGGTGATGTCCTTGGTGTATGCCTCGGCACTCGTGTAACGGCTATGGACCTCGTTGTCACTGGTTGTGGGCGTGGCGGTGGTGCTGTAGCATATGCCAGCATTGACGCCAGTAGCGCCGCCCATGTCGGTGATGGTGCCGCCCAAGGTCACAGAAGTGTTCGTGAGGCTTGTGGGGGTGCTATTTGTTGTCACTCCAGGGGCTGTGGCAGTTGAAGCACCAGGCGTGTAGGTAAAGGTGGTCATGGGGATGAAGTTTCTCTGCGTGAAGGAAACAGCTTCCAGACTGGAACTGCTGCTACCAGCGCCGGAAGCACCATTCACGTTTTCACCGAGCCAATAGATAAACTTATAATGTGGGCTGCCTCCCGCTGGATTGTAGATACCTACAAGCAGGTTGCCACCATTATACGAATAAGAGGTTTGGAAAGTGATTTCAAACTCGGTATCGGTATTAGCGGGAGTGGGGAACTGACCGGTGTACACAATGGTAGCGTCGTCAGTGCCGCTAAAGGCTGAGAGTTGGGTGGATTCCACTTCCTTTATGAACACTGTCTGGGTGGAAGCCCAAGTGTTTGTACCACTAATAGATCCACTTTTAATGTAGAATTTCATGGCCGTGATTGTACCGCCGTTTAAATCTTCCAGTTTTGCAGCGGGAATGACAAACTCACTCTTAGTGTTTTCGTCAAAATAACCGCCGTACATTGGGACATAAGAGTTGGTGTTGTCGCCACCTTGGTCATACACAGTCAACGTTTCCTGTGCCCACGCTGCCCAGGGCGCTGCGAACGCCATTAGCAGCAATAAAAGTAGAGTTTTTTTGAACATAACTTTTTTGATTAATGATTAATTAGTTGATTGATTTGTGTTTTATGATTTTGGATTTTTTGAATTTTGCGGTAGTTGTATCTGTTTGTTTGTGTAGGTTTTATGCTATTTTAAGGTTCGCAAGAAGGCATAATCCGCCCTTTTTAAGGCAGCAAAAATACGGAAAAAAGAAATAGAAAATGAAAAAAAATGCGGTTTTTTTCGGTTGTTTTCGGGAATTTAGCGGTGCTCAGGATTGTAAGGTTTTATGCCGAAAAAAGTAATGGCATAAAACTATCTTATCCCACCCGTTGTCCCTCGTACTGCTGCACCTCATCGTATTTGTACTCCAACGTGATGCCCACTTGCTTGAACATCTCCTCGGTCTCGGCACCGTCGTGGTAGCGGCGCTCGCACACCACGCGCACGATGCCGCAGTTGATGATGAGCATGGCGCAGGTGCGGCAGGGGGTCATGCGGCAGTATAAGGTGCTGCCATCCAAGGCGATACCTCTGCGGGCGGCCTGGCAGATGGCGTTCTGCTCGGCATGCACGGTGCGCACGCAGTGCTGGGTCACCGAGCCGTCCTCGTGGATGGTCTTGCGGAAGAGGTGGCCTACGTCGTCGCAGTGGGGCAGACCCTTGGGCGAACCCACATAGCCCGTCACCAGGATCTGCTTGTCCTTCACGATGACGCAGCCGCTGCGCCCACGGTTGCAGGTGGCGCGCTCGCTGACGGTGTCGGCGAGGTTGAGGAAGTAGTCGTCCCACGAGGGACGCACGTGCAGCTGGGTGAGCACCTTCTCCACCTGCTGGTGCAGCTGCGGGATGCTACCGTCGTTCATGAACACGAAGTCGGCCTCCTTGATGCAGGCGCCGAGGTTCTGCTTGTTGGGGTCGGTGGCCGTCATCTCGCGCTCCTCGTTGGCCACGAAGGTCTCGAAGTCGATGTGGTCGGTCTCCGAGCCGCGCAGGTAGATGCGGTCGTAGCGGAGCTTGCGGTCGGCGTCGACGGCGAAGAGGTAGAACTCGCCCTTCTCGCGTAGCGAGTGGATCTCGCCCGGGGTGCGCACGCTCTCGATGACGGCGTTCTTGCCTTCGGCCTTGGCCCGCTCGAAGAGCTGGTCGGTGATGTAGCTGGGGCAATGTGCGGCGCGCAGGTCGTTGCCCACGAGGGTGAGGGTGTCGCGGTTCACCTCGAGGCCGCGACGTTGGCATTCTTCTGTGATATAGGCCCGCACCGAGTAGTGCACGAAGCCTTTTTCCTTGACGAGATAGTCGACGATGGTGCCTTTGCCCGCACCTAGGGTGCCTGTTATTCCTATGATTATCATGGTCTTGTTGTTTTTAAGAGCAGGGGCTGACGCCGCTTGCTTATTGGCTGTCGTCCCTACGGGACTGGTTTAACTCTATACTTACAACTCTCCACCCTCCACTTTCAACTGACTCTAAACTCTAAACTCTAAACTCTCAACTCTAAACTATTTCACCTGTTCCTTGATTTCCACCACCCATTTGGTGACGTCGGCGGGTTGGAATTGTCGCATCTTCTCCAGCAGGTCGGCGGCGTCGTCGCTGACGATGAGGTTGTCGGCGTGTTCGCGGCGCATGAAGCCTTCGTCGGCGATGTGGTCGATGAACTGGACGATGCCGTCGTAGTAGCCGTTCACGTTGTAGAGGGCCACGGGCTTGTCGAAGACGCGCAGCTGGCTGAGCACATAGGCCTCGAAGAACTCGTCCATGGTGCCGATGCCGCCCGGCAGCGCGATGAAACCGTCGGCCATGTCCTCGAGGATTTTCTTGCGCTCGGCCATGGTGTCGACCACGATGAGCTCGTCGATGCCGTCGTGTCCGACATGCATGTCGAGCAGGTGCTTCGTGATGGTGCCGGTCACCTTGCAGCCGTGTTCCATCATCACGTCGGCGATGACTTTCATCAGGCCCACGCTGCCGCCGCCGAAGAGCAGCTCGCAGCCGTTGTCGGCCAACACGCGGCCCAATTCAGCGGCTTTTTCCTTGTAGATAGGGTTGAAGCCCATGCTGCTGCCGCAAAAGATGCAAATCTTCTTCATTCGCTAATTTTTTGCAAATGTAGGATTTTTTTCCGTAGTTTTGCAAAACCTAATTCTAAAAATCATGAAAAACACGAAGCTAATCCTTGCGTTGGCGACGGCATTGTGCCTGGTCTCCTGCAACTTGACTCCAACCAAGACGAACGAAGAAGAAAACAAAAACAAAAATGAAGAAGTCGTGGAGACGGCCGCTCCTGCAGAGCAGCGGAAAGTGTCCGAAAAGCCCTTTGAATGGAGTTTTGACTTGATGTGGGAGGTCTTATCGGCATTGTCGGAGCGAGAAGAGGGTCGCAGGTATGAATTCATGGAAGATGAATACGGCGTCCAATGGGCTCGTAAGGGTGCGGAAAAGACTTATCGCCACCAGTTCGACAAGAACAGGTTGCGTATCTCTTATGTTGACATGATTGGTTATGCCAGTGAGTCCGAGATCACATGCTTCAAGTATCAGGGAGAAGACAAGCTGTATGTGTTTCTCAGGGATCAAGATTTCGGCGGAGGCGGCGGATGCATGAAATATCACACTTCATTGAATTATGACATGAAGACCAAGTCGCTCACCGTGATTGACCATCCGTTCATGAAGTTGTCACCCAAAGACTTCTGCGATGAACTGAGATTTGCGGATCTTCTTAGAAGACAGAAGGATCCCAATGACCCGGAATATAACCAAGTCAAAAAGGTTTTTGCCGAGGACCCCGATTTTGAGGAATGTGAATTAGCCTATACCTTTAATGCCGAAGAAGCCGACCTTTTGATACGTTACACAGACTGGAACGATAATGACTGGTATATGGATCGTTGCGACCAGTTCGCCTTTGACTGGGACGGTCACAAGTTTGTCCGCAAGCCGGAGTCGGATGTCTTGGGCACCAGCTTCGAAGAAACACTTGGTTTTTATGGCCTTATGTTCGGTTCGGAAATCCCTCAGACTATTAAGGGTTACTCCATCAAGCCAGTAACCTCTGAGCAAGATGGTACGGGAAGGAAAGGGTATGAGATTACCAAAAACGGAGATTTGATCATGGAGGTTTGGCCACAATATGATGAAGATGCAGGTGAGTATACAAACAAGGTTGGAATTGTGGATATTTATTCCGACCGTTATCGGAATAGCCTGGGTCTCGGCGTGGGCAGTTTGGCCACCGATGTGTTGGGCGCTTATCCCCAGCGTTCGACGGTTTATCTTACCGCTTCCGGTATTATTATGATTGATATACGCGCCTGCCGGTTTTTTGTGGAAAAGGATGATTTTACTGGCGAGCTTCCTGAAATCACGGAGGGCAAAAACGTCGAAATTGAACGTTCAAAGTGTTCCTTCAAGCCGGATGCCCGTGTGGTCGCGGTACGCTTGGTGAAAGAAAGTTGGTAAAAATGATACATTGATACTATGGACAGGACAATAGGCATTTTGGGCGCGATGGCCCAGGAAATCGACGAGGTGAAGGGTCTTTTGAGGGACAAGACCGTCGTCAAAATCGCGAATCGTGAGTTTGTGGTGGGCAAGATCAACGGCATCGCCTGTGTGGTGGCCTTCTCCAAATGGGGCAAGGTGGCCGCCACCATCACCGCTACCTTATTAATACAGGAGTTCGGCGTGACCGACCTCTTTTTCATCGGCACGGCAGGGGCCTTGGCCGATGGCCTCAAGGTGGGCGACATCGTCATCTCCAAACGCCTGGTGCAGCACGACTTGGACGCGCGCCCCATCATCTCGCGCTTCGAGTTGCCCTTGCTTAACCGCGTCTATGTCGACAGCGATCCCGCACTGACTGAGCTGGCAGGTAAGGCGGTGACCAATCTGCTGGAAAAAGGTGTGGAGGACATGGTGGGCGAGGAGGCCGTCAAGGAATTCAACCTCGCTCCGACCTTGCATTTCGGCGACATCGCCAGCGGCGACCAGTTCATCAACAGCGTGGAAAAACGTGACGAAATCCTCGGTCTGCTCCCCGACGTGCTCTGTGTGGAGATGGAAGGCGCGGCTGTGGCGCAGGTCTGCCTCGAGTTTGGCACGCCGTTCACGGTCATCCGCACCATCAGCGACACCGCCGACCATAACGCCCGCGTCGACTTCGGCAAGTTCATCGTCGAGGTGGCCAATGCCTATTCCCGGGCGATTATCGGTGAGATTATGCGTCTGGTTTGATCCGCTATGCAGACCAGTGTGAGAGGATAACGCTCAGCCTAGAAATAGGTTTTTTCTTGGCATACCTCGGGTTCCACTTGTCTGTCTTCACTTTGAAAAACTGCACTTGAGTGTTGTTGTGCGCTGGGTTGGTTTTGGGCGAGGTGATGATTTCCTTGACCGTCTTTTTCTTGAACTGGCTGCCAATGGCTCCGATCATTGTGGCGATAAAGAGTGCAGCGGCAATCATGTAAAAACGGAAGTCTGCCGAGTAGATCCCAACGAGGATGGTCAGCACGGTGAATAGCGAGGGGACCAACCACCATCTTTTGGTGAGCTTGACCTCTTTGCCGGTCACGACGGCGAGTTTCCCTGTCTGCCCGTTCACGGCGGCCATGATGCCGTTGCCGCAGTTCACGATATAGGCGGGCAGGAGCGTGGCAGCGGCTTCGTTGTCGTCGTCCAGCAGATACAGCGACATCCTTTTGTTGAGCAGTTTCTTGGTAAGGGTTCGGATGAGCTCCACCTCGACTTCCTCGGTGATTCTCAGGTTCATCGCTTTGGTGTCGAGGTTTTGTATCTTGGCCTTTTGTTGGTTCAGATAGCTGAAGTCGAAGGCTTTGGCTTCGTTGAAGTCGAAAGGCTCGATGCCATCGAGAAACAAGTTGTCGAATTCCTTGGAGGCGTTGACGGCGATGGATTTCAGGTAAGCCTTGAAGACGTGCTCGGTTTCGGTGGCGCCTTTCTTCATGAGGTATAACTTGCCGTCGAAGCTGCCTCTGACGATTTGAAAGGGCAGGTAACAACCCACCAACTTGTCAAGGTGCTGCCCGATTTCCTTGGCCGCAGGATGCTTATGGTTGCTGTCGACCCATTTCTTTAGCTTGTCTTTGGCTTCTTTCAAGGTGATTTTGAAAGGGATGATTACCTCGGGAAGGTCGGCTCCTGAGAACGTGTCGTCGATGAGCGTGTTGCCGCAGAAGGGACAGTGTGCTGTGGCTTCTTCCGACGAGGTCATGGCTTGCGCGCCGCACGCAGGACATTTGAACAGCTTGGCTTGGTCGAGTTGCTGGCGCAAATTATGCTGCTGGGTGCTCTTCCAGTTCTTGAACTCGGCTTTTCGTGAGTCCTGTTGTGCGGTTGCCCCGCAATGTGCGCACACATATTGCTGTTTGACGATGTCGAAGCCTAGTTCCCCGCCACAGCTTTTGCAGCGGATGACCAAGGGATTGATGACCTGCTCTTCCATAGTAGTATGTATTGTTTAAATCATTATTCTTTCCAATTTCGTTTTCCATTGTTCCCAATGGGGCATTTCATTGCTCAATAAGGCATAGAATTTTCTGGTGTGGTTGCGATGCACCAAATGGCACATCTCATGGGTGATGACATATTCAATGCAGCATCTTGGAGCGCATATTAGTCTGGGATTTAGATAAATGTTTCCGTCTTTGGTACAGTAGCCCCAACGTTTTTCCATCTTTCGAATTGAAATGTTGTTAGGTTTTACTCCATAAATAGCAAACTGGTCAATGATAGGCTTGGCGTATTCGGGAAACTTGATTTGCGCTCGTTCCAGATACCAAAGCTTAAGTACTTTTTCGGCTTCGTTTTTGTCTTGGCACTCCACTTCGAGGATGTTGCTATGATAACGGACGGCATTCTGCGCGCTTTCTTTGACTCTGAGCATGTATTGGCGACCCAAATAGAGATGCGATTCGCCGCTGATGTATTGCCTTTTTGTGGTTGGGATGCCAAACGAACCAAAGTACCGCTTCTGTCGAAGTATCCAGGCGGCCCTGCGGCGCACCTTTTCCCGGATGTCTTCGGGCGTGGCTTCTAGTGGGGCTTTTAGGGTGACGGCACCGTTGGGATGCACGCTGATGCCCAGCGTTTTCCTTGGCGCGTATGTGATTTCATATTCGATAAGCGTCGTGCCGTATTGGATGCTGTCTCTATTCATCGGATCCATATTTTTGCCACGTCCACGCAGCCGTCAATGATGATGTCCATGTCGTCAAAAGCGAAGTTCAATCCGTATTTGCGTTTGATATTGTCGATCAGCTCGTCTTCGAGGCGGATTTTCATCTTCCCGATGATGTCGCTTTTCGATTGCCAGTCCACCAAAACGGAACCGTCCACAATTACTGTTTGACGGATGATCTTGTCGAACGCATGGGTGGTAGCCAGTGCCATCTCGTGTACAGGCATGTCGGGGAAGAGTCGCTTGTAGTTCTCCAAGGCGATGCCGAAATAGGCTTTTGCAGCGTTGTTGTGTTCCAACTCCGAAGGCAACTCACTGTCGGTATGGTTGAGCACATCTTCCTTGTACTGCATCATCTTTTCTAAATACTCATTGTCGGTCAGGCGGCCTTGCTCATACAACTCGATGGCTTCTTTGATGAGTTGGGAGAATTTCTTGTAGAACGCTGGGTCAGAGTCCATGTTTTCGCGGATGTATTTTGAAGTGCGTGTGGCGATGGTGTCAGCTTTGGCGGCTGTACCCACGATGCTGTCCACCTCTTTCTTGAAGTTTTCCTTGTCGAAGATGTTAACGAGGTTGGTGATGACCTTCACGGCATCACTCTCCACATGGTGGTTGATGAGCTTCTCGATGCGTGCCTCGTATTTCTTGTAATCGACCGTGTCGGAGTAGCGGAGCTGGACGGCAGTGCGCAACTTGGCGAACATGTTCAGGTCGTCTTTATAGCGTCGTATGGTTTTTTCATCGGTGTTCTCGTGGAATTCCATGGTGGATAAGGCCAGTTGCAACACCGAAGAATAGGCAGTGAGTCGGTCGTAGAACTCATGCCGGCGGTCTTCCATGCGCAACGACTGAGCATAGGCTTCCAAGTCGCGTTTGTTGGGGATGGTCTTGAACAGTTCCCATAGGTCGGAATGACGCTGTGGTAGCTCGGCGATTTTGTCGGAAACAGGGACTAAGGTTTCGCGGAACACCTGCCGGTCGTCCTCATCGTATTCGGAGTAGATGCTGAGGGCATCATCCAATTCCCTCAAAACACCGTAATAGTCGATGATATAACCAAAGTCTTTTCCTTCGCAGGTGCGATTCACTCGGGCAACGGCTTGCAGCAGGCTGTGGCCTTTGAGGTTGCGGTCGAGGTACATGATGGCCACTTTGGGTTCGTCGAAGCCGGTGAGTAGCTTGTCTACCACAATCATTATCTCGGGCAATTCTTGGTTTTTGAACCGTGAGATGAGGTTTTCTTGGTATTTGGCCGGCGTTCCGTGCTCGTCCATCATTTGTTTCCAAAAAGCCTTTACCTCTTGTGGCGTGCCGCCGTATGCTGTTTCTTCTCCCTCTCGGTCGTCGGGGGCGGTGATGAGCACTTCCGACGACACTTTCCCAATCTCGTCCAAATACTTCTTGTATAGGATGGCCACGCGCTTGATGGGTGTCACCAGCATGGCCTTGAATCCTGTGCCTTGCCAGTTTTTCGAGTAATGGTCGGAGATGTCGGAGGCGATGGAGAAGATGCGTTGCTCGGTTTGGTTGAGGATGTCAGTGCGCGAGAATTTCTTCTTTAAGTCGGTGGACTGCTCGTAGGTGAGGTCTTCGCATGCTTGGCTGAAGAAGTTGTCGATGGGGCCTTCGCTTACCGTTTGGGGCGAGAGTCTGCCTTCGTAGAGCAACGGCACAACAGCCTTGTCGTCAACAGCTTGTTTGACGGTATAGACGGGTTTGATGATGCCGCCGAAGGTCAAGGCGGTGTTTTTGTCTTTCTTCATCAAAGGCGTACCGGTAAAGGCAATCTTGCAGGCCTTGGGCAGCACGCGGTTCATCTGTATGGCCAATTCCTTGTATTGGCTGCGGTGGGCTTCGTCGATGAGAATGAAGACGTTAGGGTCGGTGAGGGGCTGCTTGATCTTTTTGATGGCCGTGGCGAACTTGTTGATGACGGTGGTGATGACGGCATCGGTATCACTCTCCAATAGTTCCACGAGTCTTTTTCCCGTAGTGGCGTTCTCCACCTGTTTGCCGCATTTGCGGAAGGTTTTGGTGATTTGGTCGTCCAAGTCGGTGCGGTCAGTAACCAACACGATGCGCGGGTTGTGGATGCTGGGCTCTTGTGCGATTTTTTGGGCCAGCATTACCATGGTCAGCGACTTGCCGCTGCCTTGGGTGTGCCATACCACACCCCCGTTTCTGTGCCCGGCTTCGATGTTCTTCACGCGTTCGACGGTTTCTTTCACGGTGAAGAACTGCTGATAGCGTGCCAGTTTCTTGATGCCGGCATCGTAGATGGTGAAGTGGAAGATGAGTTCCAGCAGGCGCTCGGGGCGGCAGAGGTTGTAGAGGTATTCGTCTTGCAGGGTGGGGGTGCGCATTTCGTCGCGACCTTCGTTGACCAGTTCCAGCAACCGCTTGTGATACTCCATCTCTGCCTCTTTGTTGATGAACATCTCATGCCATTTACTCCAGAATTGGGCGGCCGATCCTGTGGTGGCATAGCTGCCGAAGCTGTTGCCGATGGACAAAAGCAGGGCACTATAGACATAGAGGCTACGGATGCCGTCGTCTTTTTGGTTGCGCAGGTGTTGCGATACGGCTTGTTCCTCGGCGCCTTTGATGTCGGGGCGCTTGCATTCGATGATGACCAGCGGGATGCCGTTCACGAAGAGCACGATGTCGGGGCGGTAGGTGTCGGTGGAGCCGGTGCGGTTGACGGCGAACTCCTCGGTGACGTGAAAGACATTGTTCTCGGGGTGTTGCCAGTCGATGTAACGCATGGTGTAGCTCTTTTTGTCGCCGTCTATGCTCTGTTCGAAGGCCTTGCCGAGGGTGAGCATGTTATACACCGCCTCGTTGCCGTTGAGGTAGCCGCCTTCCATGGGCACGTTACGCATGGCGATGACGCCGTTCTCGATGTTCTGTTCCGAGAAGCGCGCCTCGCTGTGGCTGCCGATGCGGATGGAGTTCAGCGTACGCAGTTGCCGCCGCAGAACGTCTTCCAGCAGCACGTTGGAGGTCTTGCCGCCACGCATTTCCAAGGCCTCTTCTGGCGAGAGGTATTGGTAGCCCAGCTTTTTCAGCAGCTCCAATGCCGGGATTTGGCTGATATCGTTTTCTTTGAAGGAGATGAGACTCATAATCAAAGTGTTATAGGATTTCTATTTAAAAAAGTGATGATAACTCTTGCGTGTTATGTTTTTTTGTTTGTATTTTTGCAGCGGAATCGAAAGATTCTTGGATTGGGGTGTCCCCGGTCGGGAAAGGGTTGTCATCGCGGCGACTCTTTTTTATTTGTTTGGGAACACTTTCATGCCATATAGTTTTCCTTCTTTTTGATAAATATTGTCCTTGATGATGTCATAAGCTAAGTTTACGGCTTGCTCGTCCAACACATATCTTGTAATAGGATATGCAACCAGATCTGCCACTTGTAATCCTATGAGGTCATCAGATTTCTTTTTCAGTTCAAATTCCTTGAAGTAGTTTTTGATCCTCTCGGATGTTACCCAGTAAGTCCCTCGGTCACAGACTTTATTATAGTAATCCAACAATGACCTGTCCTCTTTCTTCCCTCTGCATTCAACAGTTGTTGTGAGATGGATGTTTTCCTTCATCAAACTGTCCAAGTAAAACACGGTTCTTTCCATGATGTAAGATAGTGACAGACCATACACGTCATTAAGGCGTCCATATTGGCGGATATATGGTTCTTTCAATATGGAGCAGCATACGATGACATACATTTTTTCTTTCAAAATACTGTTGACCCTATTGTAGAAGCTCTGTTTAACTTCTAGGTCGAATAGTATCTCAAATCCATTTTGGCATTTGCGTATGTCTCTTGAATGCAGTATGATTTTCTTGTTGCCCCAATATTCTTTTTTCAAGGCGTTGAATTCATTTGAAATCCAATCTAATTGGGCTTGGGACATGATGACTCCGCACAAGGTGAAAACAGGGAAAGACGGGTCGAAATTCGACAAGTTTTGGTCGCCGCATTCGTCAAGAAACAGGTAGTATTTGTTGGGTTCTCTGAAGTCCATTTTAATAGATTTAGTTTGTTCTGAAGGAGGTCAGACTCATGGTGGTTTTGTTGTTATATCTACTTAGTCACTTTTTGTGGTTATTGTGACTGACTAAGTTATTGTTGGATAATGCATTTGTTTTCAGTAGTTTGAGTGTTGACTTAGTCACTTTTTTTATCACACTGACTAAGTTGAGTGACTAAGTTAGTTTTATGTCAATGTAGCCATCAATCAGCGATTCTATGTTTACGGGTAGGGTCATATTATGTAATATTTATTGTTTACTGTGGGTTTATTTTTCTTCATTTGTCGATGTGTTTTACAAAATAGAGCATTTTTATCTCTGGAACTTTTTCATTGACTTTTATTCCCACTTTTCCATTTGAAACTTCTATTATTGTTTTTTCATCTTGCTGTATTTCAGTAATAGTAATGGGATAATACCTTCCGTCCTTTTCATAAGCAAGTGTGTCTCCAACATGAATCGTATTGTTGTTTAACTCAACACATATTACTGTGTGGTTTCGATAGAACTTATACGGTTTTCCTAACTCTTTCAAAGTTGGTGTAAAATCTACTAAACCAGTTTGTAAAAAGCAATTACGTGCTTCTTCTTTGGAGATAAACCCGTTTGCGACATTAAAGTATAAATTGAACAATTGCCATGTGTACATCAAACCTCTGTCATCGTTTATTGCATCTTGTATTTGATTGTCATTGAACGGAGGAATGGTTCTTTTTAGGGGCTCAACATTCCTTTCATTATTGGCAATATATAAAGCAAACACATCAAAGCTGTTTCTTTCTTTGCATCTACGGTGTCTAATCTTGCTGATCTGTGAACATTCTGAATCTTTTGAGGTTCCATTGATACCTTTGACCTCGATAATAAGAAGACCTTTCTCGCCTAAATCAATCTGAATGTCTTCTTCAAACAGCCCTTCTGTAGCTGTTTTATCTTTTTCGATGGCATTGTCGAAACCAAGCCATTTTAAGTAGGTGATTATGCTTTTTACGAGTTTATCTCCAGTTTCAATTAGAATATCATGTAAAAATGTATACTTATTGGCAGCTGCTTCCAATTCTTTGTCAATGCGTTCAATTTCTTCTTGATATTTCTTTGTTGCTTCCTGTTTTTCTTCTTCAAGTCTTTGTTGTTCAGGTAAATAATATTGATGGTTGCGCGTCCAGGTTTTAGTTTCGATTTCGGGAAAGTAATCAGAAAAATGTTGAAACAATACTTCCTTAAAAAGAATGTCAAGCAGTTGCTTTTTTGATTTCAATTGAGGAAGCATAAAAGCGATTTCTTGTTCCGAACACCAAATATAGGAAATGATTTGACCGTGTTTATTCTTTAATAATGGAATGAAATCATTGTCAGGAACATGTTGGCCTGTTTTGTTGTCCCTTTTTGTGGGATGATTAAAAGTTTGATAGTATTCAATTTCATCAGAAAAGCCTTCAAAAAGTGTTTTGGCAATTTGGTTGTCACAGATCTGAACTTCTTTTCCGTATATGGGATTACCAGTGAAGTCTTCTGTGTGCGAGTAATTTGTTTCTTCGTAACAGGTGTCGTTGTATTTGTAATCAGCTGTATCACGAATTGTGTATTTTATACTTTGTTTTCTATATTGGAAAATGATGTTTATGTTTGGATGATCTTTGTTGTCCTTCCATGTTTTTGCTTTTAATAAGCAGCAGCTATACGGGATAGGGTTAAATAGTGTTGCTGGAGCTTCAGAAATGAAATAAAATGCTTGATTGCCAACAATATTATCTCTTTGATGGTCTTCGTTGTTGTATCCAATAGTCTCGAAATTGGATAAGTCACTTATGAAAATATCATACTCATGAACATTTTCCGGGAAATCATAATTTAGCAAAAGATGAGTATCGTTATGTCGATGGTTTTGCTCTTTCACATCAACAAGTTTCCCAAGACTACCATTATATACTTCGAAGGTCTTGGATAAATCATCGCATATTTCTTGCTCGATGTTCAAACAACAAATTTTCGTTTTATTCATATTATTATCCTCCTTTTCCCCGTCAGTAGCACCTGCATCAGCCCCTTCTTTTGCTCCTGCATGGCCGCCAGTTTTTGTTTTTGTATCTCGATTTCTTTGTCGGCTTCAGTTAAAATGGATGCAATGGCATCTTGCTCTTTTTTTGAGGGTATCCGTAGGGTTAGTTTTTCTAATTGATACGGATAAATATGTACAACAGAATGTCCTTGTCCCATACTGCTCTTTTGTCTGATGGCATTGTCAGAATTGAGAAGATACGACAAGGTAATTGAATTGTGACCGTTTGCTCTAAAAACAATAATGTCGCCTCCCGCATACCCAATTTTGTCATCTATAAAGGCTGCGCATTTGCCTATGTCTTCTTTCGTTTCGCCAGAACCTGCAAAACAAATGTCGCCGTATTGAATTTGCGTACTGGTATTCGCTGTGTCGTCATCAATAAAGGAATTGACATTTGATATTACATAGTCGTATTTTGTGTATAGGTCGCCATAGGTGAGACATTTGTATCCTTTGTCAATAATACAATCTTTAGGGACACCGCTTCCTTTGAAAAACACCCCAATCTCTTTTAATTTCACCTCTTTCCACTCTCCACTAAACCCTTTCAGCCGTTTCTTCCCCGTGAGCAGTTGCTGCATGAGGCCGCGCTTGCGCAGGGTGAGTTGCTCTATCAGGGCGGTCTGCTTCTCTATGGCGTTGTCCCAAAGGGAAAGAACGGAGACGATGCGGTGTTGTTCTTCAATTGGAGGTATAGCAATCTTATAATTGGAAACAATCTCTCCTGAAAGATTACCTTGTCCTCCTTGTAAATATGAGTTGTAATAATGGTCTTTATTAAGTTGAAGAAAGGTCATTATATAGTATCTGTCAGCTTCAGGTCTTATGCATAGAATTGCTTGATTAATGACACCATTTATCTTTGACAAAGAGCATTGTCCGCTATTTGCACCATATAATGCATAAAGTATATCTCCTATTTCTACGAATTTTGCAGATGAATTATAAATGCCTTCTTGTGATAAAAACAGTTCTGTTCTATCTCTGTTTATTTCTCCCGAACGAATGAACGGAATTGTTCCATTATAATACAAGGCATTACCTGATTTTGGAGTACCACCACTGAAGAAAGTGGAAAAATCTCCCAGCCTATTCACTTCCCAATCTTCGGGAATGGGGCCGAGGGGTGAGGGCTTGTAGCCGGCGGGGATATGTTGGTTGTCGTTTGTCATCATGCTTGTCGTTTTGTTTTATCTACCACCTGTTTTTTATTTACCACCTTTTTTGGTGGTATATATCGCTTCTTTTCAGAACTCATAACCTTTTTTGGTTGAGGAAAAGTGTATCACCAGGTTAAAAGTGTACCACCTTTTTGGGTTGTACAGAATTAAAACTGTACCACCTATTTATTACTGTACCACCTTTTAGGGTGATACACTTTTGATAGATACGGACCAGCCACTTGTGTTATTATTGGTTGTTTTCAATATATACCCTTTCTCTTGTAATAGTTTTAGTTGTTTTTGAACAGCAGATTTACTTATGCCCAAGGTTTGCGCAAGAGAACGTACAGACATTTTCGGGTTGTCGGTTAAAAGTTTCAACAATTGTATCGTCGATTCATTCTTGAACTTCACAAACTCGCCATCGAACCACCAAACGGCATCCTCCTTTTCTTGCAGGAAGTTTATGTCATCTTCCAAAGTTTGCTCCACCTGTTTGGTGATGTAGTTGACAAAGTCTTGTGTCTGTTCCAAAGTGGCGTTGGCACCATCAGAAGGAACTGGTCCGATATTTTTGTCCGCCTTGCCCAAAGCCTCCAAATAGGCTTTCTTGTTTTTGCTGCGGATAACGATCATCGGATAGTCGTGGCGCAAAAGGATGTAGTTCATCAGCAGCCGCGCGATACGACCGTTTCCGTCCTCGAACGGGTGGATGCGGATATAGCGGTAATGGAATAATGCGGCCAGTTCAACGGGAGAAAGTTTTCCTTCCGCAGCAACCTGATTATACCAACTTACAAGGTCGGTCATCAACGCAGGTGTTTCTTCGGGCGAGGCATATTCAAACCGCTCTCCCGTTGGAGTGATGACAGAGTTGGGACGTGTCTTGTAGCAACCCGCATGAACCACATAGCTGGTGTTCACGCCCCCTGGCAACTGGCGATAGACGGTGTAATCCTCGCGCAGCATGGTCTGGTGCAAAATGCGGATGAACGATTCAGTAAGCGGCCTGTCTTTCTCTCCGGCTTCGGCTATGGTCATTTTCAAGCATACGTTGTGCGCTTTCATTTCCTCCAAGTCCTTCATCTTGGCTTCGCCCACCACGCGACCGAATAACAACAGCAACTCGGTTTGCCCGTAGGTAAGCGTGTTACCTTCAATATGGTTGGAGTTGTAGTTGAATTCCAGCATGAACTTGCGGTCAAGGCGAGTTTTGTCGGCTTCCTTCAAAGGTTGTAGGGTTTGCCATTCTTGTAATAAAGTCTCTATCTTGTTCATAATCATATTGTTTTAATATCCTAATTCCTTCAAATACTCTTTCATTTTTCCCTGCACTTCGGCCAGTTCCGTTTCCAGCTGCTCAATCTCTTTCTGCACGGCGGAAATGTCGATTTCGGCTTCTTCTTCGTAGGTGTCCACATAGCGTGGGATGTTGAGGTTGAAGTCGTTCTCGCGGATCTCGTCAGGGGTGGCCACGTAGGCGTATTTGTCTTCCACTACGCCAAGCTGCAACTCGCCATTGGCAAATTTGCGGTAGATGCCCACGATGTGCTCGATGTCCTGCGGGCGGAGCTTGTTTTGGTTCTTGCCGTTTTCATACTCGCGGCTGGCATCGATGAACAGCACATTCTCAGAGCCACGACCTTTGTGGAAAATGGCGATGGCGGCAGGAATGCCTGTGCCGTAGAATAGGTTGGCGGGCAGACCGATAACGGCTTCCAAAGTGTGCTCGTTTTCAAGAATATACTGGCGGATTTTGCCTTCGCTGCCGCCACGGAACAGCACGCCGTGAGGGATGATGACACCCACTTTGCCATTTTGGTCGTCGGCCACCTCCAGCATGTGGCTGATGAAGGCCCAGTCGCCCTTGCTCTTGGGCGGGATGCCACGCCAGAAACGGTTGTAGGGGTCGCTGGCGGCCTCCTCGGCACCCCATTTGTCGAGGCTGAAAGGCGGATTGGCTACCACCGTGTCAAACTTCATCAGTTTGTCGTTGGCTTTCAACTTGGGGTTGCGTAAGGTGTCGCCCCAACGGATGACGGCGTTGTCGAAGCCGTGCAGGAACATGTTCATCATGGCCAAGGCCCAGGTGCTGCCGTTCACCTCTTGCCCGTATAGCGAGAAGTTGTTGTTACCCACCTCTTTGCCGGCCTTAATCAACAGGGAGCCAGAGCCACAAGTCACATCGCAGATGCGCGCACTGGGTTTGCTCTTGGTGAGCTTGGCGAGTAGGGTAGACACTTCGGCGGGGGTGAAGAAATCGCCGGCTTTCTTGCCCGCCTCGCCAGCGAAGGTGGAAACGAGATACATATAGGCGTCGCCGATGATGTCGTTGTTTTCCAAGTGCGACTCGTCTAAATCGACACCTTGGAAGTCTTGCAAGAGGTTTTTCAGTCGGGCGTTCTTTTCTTTCGTTTCGCCCAGATTGGCGCTGTTGAAGCTGATGTTGCGGAAGATGCTGCTGCCGTCCTCGCTGCTCATCTTTTCGCGGTTGGCATCTTCAAGGTCGGCCAAGGCTTCGTCAATCAGTTCGCCGATGTTGGTGGCGTTGCGGTGTTCGTAGAGGAAGTCGAACGAACTCTTTTCTGGCACCACGAAGCGCTCGTGTCGCATGGCGCGCTCGGCGCGTTCCATGTCACCTTCATATTTGTTAAGGTAGTCATTCAGCTTCGATTTATAGACATCGCTCACGTATTTAAGAAACAGCATGGTGAGGATATAGTCCTTGTATTGGCTCGGGTCGATGACGCCGCGAAAGGTATCGCAGGCTTTCCAAACCGTGCGGTTGATGTCGTCTTGGGTGATCTTTTTATTGTCCATATCTGTTTAATTTATTCATTATCAATTGGTTGGTAAATTGTTCGCGTTTTTCTGCAAGAGCTTGGTAAAGCTCTTTTTCCCTAGCTTGAAGCTTTGCCAATTCCACAATCTGACGTTGTGTGTCTATATCTGGAACAGGGATTTCAAAGTTTTCAACGACTTGTTTGCGGATGAGCGGCGTGCCTGAACCCACTTGTTGCGCTTTCATCACTGCCATCACGCTGGGTTGATTCAGATACCAGCAAAGGTAGTCGGGAAGGACGTCTTTTGAGGTAAGGCGAATTGTATATAAGGTGGTGGAGGCAATGGCTGGAATGTCGAGGTCAAACACTTTGCAAAGGTAGGTTGTCCCTTTTCCGGCAAACAACAGGTCGCCTTTTGCCAACAAATAACGTTCGTTTTTGGGAGAAAGAGTGACTTTTGAAGCAGTTTTCTCGGGCGATTCAGAAAGCAGGTCTTTTATCTGCAAATACGCGATTTCCCCGTAGGGTTCAGCCTGCAGATAAACTCCTGAAGCCACTTCTGCTATCTCAGAAACTTTCTTCTTTATATTAGTATATATATTACTAGTTATAGTCATGCTGCAAAAATACAAATAGTTTTCAAAACAGCAAGTAAAATTGACTAAAAATTATTTAGTATATGATTTACTAATGGATTCTTCAACGAAATTATATTGTTTTTTACTTCGGGACTACGAAACTTCGGTTTTTGATTATGTCCATCAAGCCCTGCATGTCATTCCAACGTAGGTGTGTGCGCTGGCAAGGAATCTATGCAGGGCGGTTCAAAGAAGGATAACCATATTGAC